>LSQX01133135.1_pt1 | contig 178584 bp, 172 predicted proteins | sample 654561 | NCBI WGS metagenome assembly LSQX01 (sample SAMN04489861, study PRJNA283612) | anaerobic digester metagenome | isolation source: 4 biogas reactors fed with cattle manure at either 37C or 55C with and... | place: Denmark: Kongens Lyngby | collected 2014 | reverse complement strand
GAGAGACACGGCTTGAGCAATACAGGTAAAGAGCCCCTTGTTTTTATCGCTATGATCGTTCAATAAGGGAGTAAAAAAGGAGAATCCATTCATGGATTCTCCTATATCCTGCAATTCTATGTGTAATAGACAGGTTCCAGTTTTACTGGGAAATGGCGTTTACCGGGCAGACTGAAACGCAGCTTCCGCACTCAATGCAGGTATCGGCATCAACTTCTGCTTTGCCATCTACCATAGATATAGCTTCCACAGGGCAAGCACCTACACAGGTTTCGCATCCAACGCATGCATCTTTATCAACGACTGCTTTTGCCATTATGTATACCCCCTCTGTTAATTGATATTAGCTTCACAGAGCGGATTATATAATACTTTAATAACGGAGGCAACTCGAAGGCCCTTATGACCAGAAAATAGCAGGTGGATATTCTGGCTTGGGGTCTCGGGTGAGAAGATTCTCAAGTTCCTCCTTCGGAGAAGTACCCTCGTATAATAGTCGATACACAGAGTCGGCTATAGGGAGTTCAACGTCGTACTCACGAGCCAGATGCACTATGGCCCGAACAGTAAAAGCACCTTCGGCAACCTGTCCAAGTATCTTTTTGGCTTCTTCCAGGTTCTTGCCTTCTCCAAGCAGTTTCCCCAGCCTGAAGTTTCTGGAGTGAAAACTATAGCAGGTAACAACCAGATCCCCAACGCCAGCAAGACCTGCCAGTGTGAGGGGATGGGCTCCCATTTTTGCTCCAAGTCTCATGATTTCAGCAAGCCCCCGGCTTACAAGGGCCGCTGTAGCATTATCCCCGAGGTTCATTGCTTTAGCAATTCCAGAAGCAATGGCTATAATGTTTTTTACGGCTCCTCCTATTTCTACACCGGCTACATCGTTGCCAGTATAGACCCTGAACCGCGGCGAATTAAAGAGCCTCTGCCAGTATTGGCAGGTTTCAAAAGAAGATGAAGCCACAATCGTTGCGGTGGGGAAGCCTCTGACAACTTCTTCTGCGTGGCTTGGACCTGAAAGGACGGCGTAGAATGTATCTGGGAAAAAATCCTTTGAAATCTGGCTAATACACTTCAATGTTTCAATTTCAATCCCTTTAGCTACATTGCAAAGGGATATAGGGGGGGTAAATTCTTGCAAAGAGGTGAAAAGAGTGCGAATTGCCTGGGTAGGTACGGCAACAACCCAATTTTTAGAATATGTCGCAGCTTCATCTAATTGCCACGTTGCATAAATACCAGCGGCCAGGGGTATGTCTTTTAAATAATCAGGGTTCATTCTTTTTGAGTTGATGAATTCAGCTTGTTCTTGCCGACGGCACCAGAGGCAGACCTGATGCCCATTGCTGGCCAGAACATGGGCCAGGGCAGTTCCCCAGCTTCCGGCGCCGAAAACAGAAAGAGTTGTCATGTTGCATTCCTCCTTTTAAAATATAAACAAAAATCATATTCTCTAATTACCTTTTTCATTTAATGTTACAATGATAAATAAAAATACTACCTTGGAGGTAGTCTCTTGAAAGATTGGTTAGGCAGTATTCTTTTCCTCCTTGTTTCAGCCGCTGGATTTTTCTTTGGTAAGGGACTAGGCTGCGGAATCTTTCTTTTCCCAGCGACCCTCCTTGTGTTTCTTCTCGCTTTTTCCATATATGGAACAAAAAGAGCGAACGGAATTATGCTTTTATTTGTTTCAGTTTTAGTCCCCGCCCATATTATTTTTTTTCATTTCCCCCTGAGGATAGCTCTTCCATTATATGTCATGATCTTTGCTGTGTACTGTCTTTCGGAATTCCTTCGGCGCCAATCCGCAAAAGAAATGGCGGTCTTCCTTGACTACATTAAGCAGGCTGGCTCTGCCTCAACAATAGAAAAGGTGTGTGTTCCGGCATTGGATCTTATCAAGCGCCTCATGCCGGATAGCGCTCCTGCCGTTGCCCTTTATGACAAAAAAAGAAATCTTTTTCAGATATTAAGCGCTCACGATGAATATACGGGAGAAGGAGTGAGTCCTGACGGAACAGTTCCATTCGAGAACCATGTCTATTCGAGGGTTTTTGTTTCAGGAAAGCCTCTGATCGTAGATGATATTCGATCTCACCCTCCTTACGTAGAAGGGACGCCTGGCGCCCGATCCGGTTTGGTGGTTCCTATCGTCTGGAGAGATCAGAAAAGCGGAGTGATTGTTGTTGAATCGAGGAAACTGGCCCGGTTTTCATCCACAGATCTTCGTGGTCTTCAGTTTTTTGCAGTAATTTTAGGTGAAATTTTAACCCATTTGCAGGTGGAACAGAAATTGGAAGCCAATGTCGCAGAGCTGAAACGGACCAATGAGGCTTTCAGTTCTACACAGAAAGCCCTTTCCAATGCTCTTGACGTGTCGCGGGAACAGAAAGCCAACCTGGAGGTTTTGCTTAAAAAGTTTAGAGACCTTTTTGATATTGTGCAGGGGATGTCCCTTTGTCGTTCTGCGGAAGAGCTTTTCCCCCTTGTATCCTGGCAGCTTTCCCAGAGGCTTGGGTATAAAAACGTATACGTTTTTTCTAGAGAGAGTTTTTCGAAGGAAATAACGCTGCAGACATGGGTGGGAAAACTTCCCGAGGAATTAAAGGATTTGAAAGGACTAGAAAAGGGTATATTGCTTCATGTTCTCGAAACAGGGGAGCCTTATCTTGCGACAGATGTTTCAAAGGATCCTCTCTATTTGAATCTTGACAGTGATGTGCGTTGCCAGTTGATAGTTCCTGTTATTTCAAGTAACGGCTTGTGGGGAGCCATAGCCGTAGATGATGATGTGATAGGCGGCATAACCAATCAGGATCAGGAGTTTTTGGGAGTTATAGCGGCACATATGGCACTTGAGCTTGAAAACAAAGAATCCTTCGCCCGTCTTAACGTGGAAGTGAACCGCCTCAGGACCCTTCTTGACATCGTACAATCTTTTTCAGTAGAGAGGGCCGATTTTGAACAGGTGGCACCCCATGTAGTGCAGATGTTGACATCAGTTTTCAATTATGAAAAAATATCCATTTTTAGAGTGGAGAAGAAAGAAGACGCATCTTTTTTCCTCAGGGCCCTGGCTTCCAACTTTGTAAGTATGGCAGATCTGGACGAGTACTCGCAGAAACTATACGAGAATGGCGGCGGGCTTGTGATCAGGTGCGCTGAAAGGGGAGAGATCATTAATACGCCCAACCTGGCGGCTTCTTCCTATTATGTAAACCTTTCTTCAAAGAGCACCACTTCCCAGCTGGATATTCCGATTCTTTTCGGCGGGGAGGTTTTCGCCGTCATTTCTATGGAAAAAAATAGTCCCTTTGTTAAAAGTGACGAAGGTTTCTTCATGATCCTCTCAAAGCATCTTGCTGCCCTTGTGGCAGTACAGACGGCCATAGAAGAAACGAAAAGAAAAGCCCTTATCGATGATTTGACCCAGCTCTGGAACAGGCGGTTTCTTTCCATGCGTATAGCGGAAGAGCAATCTCGCCACGAACGTTTCGGGGATCCTGCCAGTATGGTTATGATAGATATGGCTAATTTTAAACTGATTAACGATACCTATGGACACCTTGTCGGAGACAAGGTTTTGAAGTCATTTGCCTCTCTTTTAAGTGAGTGTGTGAGGGCTGGTGACATAGCTGGCCGATTTGGCGGCGATGAATTCCTTTTGATACTGCCGGGGACTGTTCAGAAGCAGGCTTTTCATCTTGTTAAGCGGTTGCAAAGCAGTCTTGAAGCTCTTCGTGTGGAAGGAGTGCTCCATAATATTTCAGCTGATTTTGGAGTGGCCACTGTTCCGGAAGACGCGTCTTCTCTTCATGAAGCTTTGAAGATTGCTGACGATAGGATGTACCAGAGTAAAGTAGAAAGAAGACGGCGGCAGGAAGAAAACAAAGGAACTTAGCGTGGCTAGACTCCTTTAAGGGCGGCTCTTCACCATGGCGCAGAAAATAAGGTGCATTGAAGGATCGAGTAAAAAGCCCCCCTCAGATCTTTATTTCTGAGGGGGGCTTCCTTTTGTATTTTTAGCTTGCTTTTTTTGTGGATTTTCTTCGTTCCTGATAATCAAGAACAGCTTTTCTCATTCTTACAGATTGGGGTGTTACTTCCACTAGCTCTTCTTCTGCAATCCACTCCATTGCTTTCTCAAGGGACATTTTACGAGGGACATCCAGCTTGGTTGTCAAGTCTTTTGTCGCTGAGCGGTGGTTCGTAGCCTGCTTCTTTTTAGTTGGGTTGCAGGGCATATCTCCGGGGCGCGAATTTTCTCCCACGATCATTCCCTCATAAACAAGCTCTCCCGGTTCTATGAAAAGGGTTCCCCGTTCCTGGAGGTTCTCAAGCTGGTAACTTGTCGCTTCTCCAGTATCAAGGCTGACGAGGCTTCCTCGATTGCGTGGGGATATGGTGCCGACCCATGGGCCATATCCGGCAAATACGGTATTCATAATGCCAAGGCCTCTCGTGTCTGTAAGAAATTCTCCCCGATACCCAATAAGTCCCCGAGTAGGAATCTGAAAAGAGAGCCGTACGAGACCTGTTTGGGTATTATCCATAGAGACGAGTCGAGCTTTTCTTCGGGAGAGTTTTTCGAATACTACTCCCTGATATTCCTCTGGGACATCAATAGTGAGGTCTTCCATGGGCTCAAATGTTCGTCCATCTTCTTCCCTGGTAATGACTTCCGGTTTGGATACGCAAAATTCGAGACCTTCCCGTCTCATTTCCTCGATGAGAATGGAAAGATGAAGCTCTCCTCGTCCTGACACCTTTACTCCGTCAGGACGCCCAATATCCTCTACCCGAAGAGCGACATTGACATGTTTTTCTCTTTCAAGGCGGGCTTTTAATTGACGCAGAGTAATAGGTTGTCCTTCCTGCCCTGAAAAAGGTCCGGTATTGACCAAAAAGAACATAGATACGGTAGGTTCCTCTATGGCCAGGGGAGGGAGGGTCTTCCCTTCAAGCTCTGGCGAGCAGAAGGTGTCTCCGATGTTGATCTCCTGGGGGCCGGAGATCCAGACGATATCCCCTGCCGATATTTCTTCCACTTCCTGACGCTCTAGTCCTCGCGTAACCCACATTTTTACAGAGCGGGTCTGTTCTTCATCGCAAATCTCCCATTCTTCTCCTCTGAGATTGGGCTTTTTCCATTTTGTGGAGTAACGGATAAAATTTTCACCTTTACGAAGGGTTCCCTGAAGTACTTTACCGCACCCGATTCGCCCAGTGTACTCATTCCACGCAAGGGTACTTACCTGCATGAGAAAGGGAGCATGTAGGTTCACCTTTGGAGCAGGCACATACTCAGCAATAGTTTCGAAGAGGTGCTTCATTCCTTCATGGGCATATTTATTCAGATCTCTGACAGCCCATCCATCCAGGCCTGATCCGTAAAGAACAGGGAAATCCAGCTGCTCTTCTGCGGCTCCTAATTCTATAAAGAGGTCAAAGGTCTGATTTAACGCAGACATGGGGTTGGCGTGAGGGCGGTCCACTTTGTTGATAAAGACAATAGGACGCAGCCCCATGGCCAGAGCTCTCATGAGTACATATCGTGTCTGGGGCATGGGCCCTTCGTTGGCATCGACGAGCAGAAGGACAGAATCAACTGTTGAGAGGACGCGTTCCACTTCTCCAGAAAAGTCAGCGTGTCCCGGAGTGTCTATAATGTTTATCAAATATCCATTCCATTCGACAGTACAATGCTTGGCCCTTATGGTGATGCCTCGCTCTCTTTCAAGTTCATTGCTATCCATAACGCGTTCTTCTATATGGGCCCCTTTTCTAAAGATTTGTGCGGCCTTAAAAATAGAATCGATCAGCGTGGTCTTCCCATGATCAATATGGGCTATAATTGCCAGATTGCGAATTTTTTCAGCTTGAACCATCTATAACAACTCCCTAAAGTATACAGTTTCCTGAAAATAATCAGAAACAAACAAATATTTTACGCCAAATTTCTAAAAACAGCAACCGTAAGAAGCAAATGTTGCCATTTAGACAATATCTCTCTTTGACTGTCTTTTATTTTGTTGTTTAAAGTTTATAAATGAGAAACAAAAGTGGGAATATGAAAATCGCTTCGCAGGCTTTATGCTGGAATAATTGTCAACTGAGTCTGGAATCTATTAATGCCTTGAGCTCTTCCCATGAAGGAATTCCTTCGTAGATTTTCTCTCCTTCCAATATCCATATCGGGACATTGCACCTAATATTATAACGGATATTGTCAATAAATGATTAAGATGTTTCGTGGATTTACCATGGAGACCTCGATTTTATCTCCATAGGATTCTCGTATTTGAAAAATGGGAAATGCCAGAAATGAACGCTGTCGGTAAGAGAAGTGGCAGAGAATTGCAGATAGATCATATCTTTTTGTTATAAAAAGAATTCTTCTAAATAGCCTTTGATTATTGTGATATTATTAAAGAGATTTTTGAGAGGAGGGGAGTAAATGACAGAAAAAAAGAGCGGCTGCACTGTACCTATAGCAAAAATCGAGAAACAGGAATCTCAGAAAGAACAAGTTGAAGCAAAATCCTCACAGAAGGAGGAGGGTAAAATGACCATTATGGTAGGAAGAAAAGCTCCTGACTTCACAGCTCCAGCCTATTATAAAGGAACTTTTACGACCGTTACATTGTCTGATTTCGCAGGCAAATGGGTTTTGCTATGTTTCTATCCAGGAGATTTTACTTTCGTCTGAGCTACTGAAGTGTCAGCAGTTGCTGACAGATATGAAGAAATTAATGGCCTTGGCGTAGAAGTTATTTCCGTAAGTGTGGACAGCCAGTTTGTTCATAAAGTATGGAATGACACAGAGCTTTCGAAAATGGCGGAAGGCGGAGTTCCCTTCCATATGGCTTCAGATGGTGGCGGAAACATAGGGAGCGCCTACGGAGTATATGATTCCGTAGCCGGGGTAGATGTGCGGGGCCGTTTCATTATTGATCCGGACGGCGTTATACAGGCCATGGAGGTTCTTACTCCACCCGTGGGGCGCAATGTAGACGAAATGATTAGGCAAATAAAAGCCTTTCAACTTGTAAGAGAGACTGGTGGATCCCAAGTTACCCCGTCTGGCTGGCAGCCTGGCGGCAAAGTTCTTGAACCAGGTATTGAGCTCGTGGCAAAGGTCTGGCAAAAATGGAATCCACGTGACGTTTACAAGAAGTAATTTGAGTAATAAGGAAGAGCAGAGAAGTAAAGGGGTGCAGTGATCAGCACCCCTTTTATTTTGCTCCCACAGCGTGTAGCGCAAGTGTAATAATTCAAAAATATGCGATAATTACAGTTTTTGCGATCTTTGCCTAGTCTATAGGCTATTTCTTGCCCCTTAGAGCTCCAGGAGAAGCCGTGGAGCTTTTGCGCGTTGCCACAAAGGGGAATAGAATAAAGATGCTTAAAGGATCGGCGAAGGAGGGGATGGGAAAATAAGTGTAATGGAACCTTCTACGTACGAACAACTGAATAGAAGTCGACCTCAGGAAGAAATTCCTGATATATTCCCGGTAGGGAAAGGTTTTCGACGGAATGGTCGAAATGCCAGAAAGTGAAGAGGGGCGCAGAGTAAAATGAGCGTCCCTCTTGGTTTTATTGGGGAACTGTGTATATAAAATAAAGACCAGCCAGGAGAATGAGAACGCCGCAAATGTTATTAACGATAGTGAGCCCTTTTGAGTGTTCATCCCATTGAAGAAATTTAGAAACGAAATCTGCTGATGTTCCGGCAATAACGATGACAGAGCAGTGTCCCAGAGCATAAAACACCACTAGTGAGAGAGCGAAAACTAAATTGACAGCGGCAGTTTTTATGGTTAAGGCCAGCAGAGGGGCTACATAGGCAAAACTACAAGGGCCGAGGGCCAGGCCAGAGACAATTCCAAGAATAAGAGCTCCTGAAAGTCCTCTGTTTTTGCCCGCCTTAATCTCTTTTTGTCCAAACCAGGGAATTTGAATGACTTTGAGAAGGTGGAGGCCGATGAGAAAGAAGACACAGGCCACAATGTAGTTTGTATATTTGCCAATATCTGTCATTAAAATTCCCGTGGAGGTAAGCACCATGCCAACAAGGGCAAGATTAACGAATATTCCACTGGAAAAGGCCAGGGAGATTGTAAAAGCACTAGCACTTTTTTCAGTTCGGGTGCTTTCGATATACCCCACCACAAGGGGAATGGTCACCAAGTTGCAAGGACTTAAGAGTATGCTGAAAACGCCCCATACAAAAGCTGCTGTCAAGGCCAATCCGCTAGAAGCATGGAGGCTGCTGTAAATTGACTCAAATATTTGCTGCATGTTGGCCTCCTCGCCTACTTTGATGTCAGAGTTATTCCATACTCTTCCAATTTTATAATAATCTCTTCCAAAGACAGGTAGCCTACTTCTTTCCCTAAGATGTTACCATTCCCATCTTCAAAAACCAGGGTAGGAACATATCTGACCTCATATTTTTGAGCTAACTCTGAATTTTGCATTACATCTACCCTTTCCACGCGAACCTGATCACCATATTGAGCAGAAAAATCGTCCAAAACTTTGGACATCTGAACACACGCTGGTCAGCCTGCCGCACTAAGATCTATAATGACTGGCAGGGCTGTAGGCGCTTCTGCTATGATCACATTGTGCTCCTTTTGTTGTCTTCCGTTTTCCCGTATGTAAAATGTTCCTCCAATTGCTAGAAGGAGTATTGTAATGATAATAACATTTCGCATTTTCACAGAATATGCACCTCCGTTTTTATGATCTTGATTATACGGGACTTTGGGTACCCGTCAAGGGTATATGATCCCTATTGTAGTCTTTTTTACCGCAAAAATTTGATATGATACCGTAAAAAAGATAATTAATGTTCTTGGAACGGGTGGGAGGCTGGCCATGAGCTTTAAAGAACTGAATTCTTTAGCGCTGGAAAAGAAAGAATATCTTATTGCGTTACGTCGTAGGATCCACGAAAATCCGGAGCTGGACTTTAATTGTGAAAATACGGCAAGGCTTGTCGAGAAGGAACTCGATGACCTTGATATCCGCCACTTCCGAGTGGCGGGAACGGGTGTCGTTGGCGTGCTTCAAGGGGGTAATGGAGGCAAAACCGTAGCCTTTCGGGCGGATATGGATGCTTTGCCGGTTTATGAGGCCACAAAGGCTGTCTATGCTTCAAAAGTAGAAGGACGAATGCATGCGTGTGGACATGATGTTCATACTGCCTCTCTTCTTGGAACAGCATCCCTTCTTGCGGCCATGAGAGAAAAATTCAGTGGAACTGTGAAGTTCTTTTTTCAGCCTGCCGAAGAAACAAATGGCGGAGCTCTCCCCATGATAGAAGAGAAAATAATGGAGGCCCCAAAGGTGGATGCGGTCTTTAGTCTTCATTGTGATCCTGGGTTGGAAGCTGGAACCATTGGCATTGGCTACGGTAAGTTCAGGGCCGCTTCTGATATGTTCCATATAGTTATCCATGGTTCAGGGAGTCATGGAGCTGAGCCCCACAGGGGGATTGATGCGGTGGCTGTAGGATCAGAGATGGTAGGCGCCCTTCAGCACATAGTGAGTCGGCGTACTTCTCCTTTTGACCCTGTGGTGGTTACTGTAGGTTCTTTTCACGCCGGAACGGCAGGAAATATTATTGCGGACAGAGCTGAGATGAGGGGTATTATCCGAACAATGGATCCCGATACCCGGCTCTTTGTTAGAGCGCTCCTGCGCCGTGTCGCCCAGAATATTCCTGATGCTCTGGGTGCTATAGGAGAGATCTCTTTTACAGAAGGGTATCCTAGCCTTGTGAATGATGAGGATATGACACACCTGGTAGCGGCGTGTGGGCGAGAATTGTTGGGGGACGACAGGGTCCACGTGATGAAAGAGCCTAACATGGGAGTTGATGATTTTGCCTATTTTCTTCAAAAAGCGCCGGGATCATATTTTCTTTTAGGTACGGGCAACACAGAAAAGGGATTGGTTCATCCCCTGCACAGCCCTTTTTTCGATGTAGATGAAGCCTGCTTGCCAGTGGGATCAGCGCTAATGGCAGCAGTGGCTCTTCGTTTTCTTGAAGGTAGATAGAATAGTGGCAAAAAAGGATTACCAGAAGAAATCAAAGAGCATTCCCACAGGAAAACCGTAAAGCTTTTTATTGGCGTATCGTGCATAGAGTTTTCGTTTGGCTTCATCCAATGCCGGGGATGTAATGCCTGTCCGCATGGAAAGAGAGGCCTCTACAAAGGCAGAGAACTTATCGCATGCTTCGATAACTCTGCCGTCTATAGGGTTTTGCTCATCATTGTTCAGGGTTTCTTCTATTTCTTCAGACTGAAGAATCTGGGGAGATGAGTTATCTGCGGGCCAAATGCGATTTAAGAATTCATCTTCTGTAAAATAGCGAATCTCCCTTCGCCATTCAAAGGGAATCAAGGGGTAAACTTTTTCTTCCATGGCCTGACGTTCGTATTCCTTAATAAGGTCATCAAGTCCCTCCACTGAGTTTTTTACGGGAGAAATAATATCACGGGTGAGAACCTCTGGAAGGTCGTGGAAAAGCCCACCGAAGAAATCATTGTAGCTTCGCCTGGGACAGGCTCCTATTTCCAGGGCTATAAAATATGAAAGGATAGCAACTATAAGCAGGTGTCCCAGAACAGATGTTTCCGGGATCCTGGGGGTTTGAGCCCAGCGTTTTTGAAAACGCAGCTGCCCCACAAGAGCAATAAAACCATAGATCCCCTTTTCTGTATCAGGGAGTTCACGGTTCATTAACATAGTCTGTACCGCGCCGAGTTCGCGGTGTTCTTCTATTTGCCTGTTTATTTCGTCCTTTGTAGCGTCTATGCCGTAAAGAGGGCGGCTCCATTCGTAAATATAGTCAAATTCCCACTTTGTTGCGAGATAATGGGCTGCCCGCAGTATTTTACGCTCCCGGTTAGAATCGGGATCTGTCAGAAAGTAGTGGCTGAAACGGTTGAAAAGAGCGGGGGAAAGGGCTTCCAGATCGTTTTGCAACCGTTCCACAACCCATAAGTTCAATTTATCCCGTTCTTTTTTATGGGCCATCAGTTTATGGAAAACAGGTGGTTTTATGTCGGTGAGGATAACTCGGTGGAGAAATTCAAAGATACCTCCCTCGATCAAGGATTGCCAATGAAGAGATTTTCCACGATCCTCTTCATGTCGAGCAATAACATAAGCGATGATCATTTTATGGGCCTGTTTTGCCAGCTCTGTAAATTGAACGGGCCGAGGGTGATCGTTCCACCTTTCAATGCTTGCGGCAGCAAATATTTTTTCGATAAGTGACCTGCTGATCATACAGGCGCCACTCCTCCCCATAGAATCATTCATTAATCTTCTGTCCTTCGAATTATAACACTTCGCAGAAGCCTGTTCTTCTCCCCCCTCCCTCTCTTTTCAAGTTTGTCAATTTCTTGCTCCGGAATCAAGTCAGTTGGTGGACTGAAGTACAATTCGCCCGGCGAGATATCCAGCTCCGAGGCCGTTGTCTATATTGACTACCGAAACGCCGGTGGCACAGGAGTTGAGCATGGTTAGCAGGGGAGCTACCCCGCTAAGGTTGGCTCCGTAACCGGTGCTGGTTGGCACTCCTATAACCGGACAGGAAACGAGGCCTGCCAGGACGCTGGGGAGAGCCCCTTCCATTCCTGCCACAGCGACTATTGCCAGGGAGGACTGAAGGGTTTCAATATGGGCAAGCAGACGATGGAGTCCCGCGATGCCGATGTCGTACAGTCGTTTTGGGGCGCACCCCATATATTCTGCTGTTACTGCCGCTTCTTCTGCGACGGGGATGTCGCTGCTTCCTGCGCTGACCACTGTGAGGCCTGTAACAGTTGTTTGTGTTTCCCGGCGTTTTATGCCGATCATCTTGGCCTTTTCGTGGTAGTATGCATCGTGAAGTATAGAGAGAACTACCTCATATTGATGGGGCGCGGCTCGGGAAAAAAGAACATTTTCTTTTGTATTTGCAAGAGCGCGGGCAATATTCTCAAGCTGTTCATCACTTTTGCCTGGACAATATACGATTTCAGCGAAACCCTTACGGAGGGCGCGATGGGTGTCTAGTTTTACCTCTCCCAGATCCTGAAAAGGCAAACTCTTTATTTTCTGGATAAACTGGTCTGTGTCGAGAGTGCCGTCTATCAATTGACGAGTTAGTTTCTTGAGTTCTTGATCATCCATTTTAATCACCAAAACTTTCCTGTTTGGAATATATGCAAATGATTGTACTTGATCTGAAGAGCATAAAACAAGGAGGCGCTTCATATGGCAGAAAAGGTGTTCAGGGCCTTTTCCTTCTTTCATGAATTGAATGAAAGAAAGGATGTGTCTATTTTATGGATACCGCTCCGCGCGGAAAGGATCCGTGTTGCCCCCTATCATTTTTTGCTTCTCGACTATCATCTCATTCCTAGGCAGAACCATTCTCTCGCCAAAGGGTATTGTGACGAGTTCTTTGGCCTTCAGGAATTGACCCTTTTCCGAAAATTTATGACAGAGGAGCGTCAAATTATTGTTGAAGCTGAAGAATACACATTGCCCCTTTTATGGAAAGATGAAAACGAAAATCCTTATTACCCTATTCGATGCCACCCAGATTGGGAAAAAGTTATTTCTGTAAAGGGTAATGAAGTTATAGATCTTCCCTTTGAAGTGGATGGGTACTGGGAGATATTGAAATGAAATAAAGAAGAAATGGCGAAGATGTTTTACCATCTCTTTCTTTGAGGCCGTCCCTTTTAGGGGCGGCCTCTTTTTAATTAGCATTTATGAAAGAAATTCTGCCCTCATTTCTTCGCGAAAAAACGAATCGAGGAAGGTTCGAAGAGCTGCTCGTGCCAAAATACGAGCTCCTGTTTTCAGGGTCTCCCTGGCTTCGGGAGTTGTCACAGCCTCAGCAAAAGCTCTTGTATGGTGAGGCGTTGGCACTTGGGTAATGGCAAGTAACGGCTGAAGGGCGGGACAGTGTTGACTCACATTGCCCATGTCGCTGGAGCCTCCAGGTCCGGGAGCGCTCACTGTATCAACTCCACATTCTTTAAATATTTCTTCCATCATCTCTTCCGCAGTATGGTTTGGACGCATCTCATCAAAACTGAATTCCACATTTTCCCACTGTATCGACGTTTCACTGGCCATAGCCGCGCCTTTCGCGCAGTTAAAAGCTTTTTCCAAAACTCTATCAAGATACGTTCTCTCCATGGCTCTAAAATAAAATTTAGCAGAAGCTCTGTCTGGAACTATATTGGGAGCTTCTCCTCCGTGGGATATGATGCCATGCATTCGAACGGTTGGTTTCACATGCTGTCGAAGCATGTCAATGGCGTGAAAGAAAAGCTGCACCCCATTGAGGGCGTTCCGTCCCTCCCATGGAGCGCCGGCAGCATGGGCAGTTTGCCCCTTAAAAGTAAATTCAATGGCGTCCATGGCCAGGGATCGGTACTGCACATAGTTTGTGGTGTCATTGCAGTGGATCATCATGGCCAGATCCATGGAGTCAAAAACGCCATTTTTTGCAAGTGTGACCTTTGCGCCATTTGTTTCTTCCGAAGGGGTTCCAATGACGTAAAGAATGCCGGGAATTCTTTCAAGGAGCGGAGAGAGGGCGAGCCCGGCAAGCAGGGTCATGCCGCCATGAAGGCAGTGACCACAGCCATGGCCTATTTCAGGCAAAGCGTCATATTCTGCCAGAAGGGCCACAGACGGTCCCCTTTGCCCTCTTTGAGCGTTAAAGGAAGTCGGTATATTGCAGTATGGATAAGTTATTGCGAATCCGCTCTTCTCAAGCATGTCTTTCATTCGCCGGCTTGCTTCGTATTCCTGTCCCCCCAGTTCTGGATGGGAGGCCATGTAGAGGTTCAGATCCCAGACTGGATCTATATTTTTTTCTATGGCTTCGTCAATGAGGTCTGTATAATCACTGTAGTTTTTCATAGAAGCGCCTCCTTTTTATGTAAGAAAATCCTATCATATATTCCTCTTTTGCTCTTCTTGAGATTTCAAAGTAAAATTAGCACTGATTAGCGATGTTTTTGAACTTGGGACTCTTGATCTGGAGAATGGAGGGCTGAGATGGTTATAAGGTTAGAAAATGCAATATGGGACAGGCTTCAAGAAGATTGGGACAAACCGGTCTTGTGGTGGAGCGAAGAGTGGTGGACAGGCCAGAAACTTGGGGAATTGACAATTGAGTGTAAGAAAAAACTTGAAGATGATGGTTTTGGCAAGGGTCATCGTTTGGCAGTGATGATGCCGAACTCTCCTATGGTTTTGGCACTTTCCCTTGCAGTGTGGTCTTTAGGGGGAGCTATTGTTCCCATTAATACAAAAGCCGGAGTTCCTACTTCCATAGGAATTCTAGAGCTTGTAGATCCCTTTGCTGTTGTGCTTGGTGCCGAAATGGAGGATTTAGAGCAAGCCCTTACAGAACATTCCCTAACCTGGTGTCTCTCTCCTCTCGACGCGCCCTTTACGGCTATTGCCGGGCGTCCTTCTCTGGCTGGAAAAGAAGACCTTGCCGTAATTTTTGCCACGTCAGGGACTACAGGCCTTCCCAAGGCGGTCCCCCTTTCTCATGGGAACCTTATGCATAATGCCCAGACTGTTTTCAAGGAGCTGACAGAACTGAAAGAAGGGGATATCCTTTTGAATGTCCTCCCCAATTTCCATTCCTTTGGTTTCACGGTGGCAGGGCTTATGCCCCTTATCTGCGGCATGAAACAGACAGTATTGCCTTCTTTCATGCCCCCTCATAAAACTCTTGAGACTATATGTGTGTCTCAGACCAATGTGTTGATCATTGTTCCTACAATGTTAACCTTCCTTACCTCTTCCATTGATCATGGAGCTCCTTGCCCAAAGGGTGTGAAGCTTATCGTAAGCGGAGGAGACAGACTCAACGTCCAGCTGGATAAAAAAGTGAAGGATTACTTTGGTGTCGGGGCCCTTGAAGGGTACGGCCTGACAGAGTGTTCTCCAGTTGTTTGTGTCAATCCATCTTATGAGCGGCGCAAGCTCGGGACAGTGGGGCCCTTTATCTCTGGTTACGAATGGCGTTTGACTAACGAAGCAAAAGAAGATGTAACGTTAAAAAGAGAGGGGATCCTATGGGTTAGAGGGGCTTCGGTGATGTCTGAGTACTTTAGAGATCCGGATAAATCCGCAGATCGCTTTGACGGCGACTGGTTCAACACGGGAGACTATGTGCGTATTGATAACGAAGGGTATGTACAGATCCTTGATCGTGTGACGGATATTATCATTGTTGGGGGTTTTAATGTATATCCTCAGGAGGTAGAGGCTATTCTGCAAACTCATCCTGCCGTTGAACAGGCAATTGTTGTGGGTATTCCTCACCAGGTCAATGGAGAAGTGCCCAAGGCGTTTGTAAAAAAAACCCAGGGGATGGATCTGACCCAAAGAGAAGTTATTGAATTCTGCAAGAAACATCTTGCCCACTATAAAGTGCCAAGAAGCGTTGAGTTTATGGATACTTTTCCTCTTTCCAACACGGGGAAGGTGTTACGCCGTCTTCTAAAGAAAGAAGCTTGTACCCGATCATAAATATAAAGGGCGGTCCGGCAATTGTCCTGGACCGCCTTTCTCTCCGAATTTAATTTCAAGTTTCTAAAAAGCTCTGAAACCTACAACGTCTTCCCTTATAGCCATATATCGTTTTTTCGTAATATCCATATGCCCTTTTTCCATATCTTTAAGTTTTCTGAAAATTAGAGCTGCTTCTCCTGAAGATTCTTTTTCTAGGCGCTCATAGAATTCCATGGCTTTCATTTCTGAAAGATAGGCTGCCCCGGCAATCCGCAGAAGGGAGGTGACTTCGCCAAAGTCCTTTGTCTGTACCTTGAGCTCAGGTGAAACGACCATATTGGGATCAATGGGGCACTCCTCTCCATACATTTTCAAATAGAGCTTTCTCAGATCGTCTTCATGGTTTTTTTCCCATTCGGCAAGCTCCAATAGTTCTTTTTTAAGATATTCTTCTGCGACGTGGTTAGCCCAGAGTGTATAAAAGTTTTTAGCCTCGATCTCAGCATGAATCCCGTATCTGAGCGCTTCTTTCATTTCAAAAGATTTCTCACTCATCCAGACCCCTCCTGTCTAAACCAAAACGTTATATTGTAAAGCAATTATACACTTATCATCTTGGTTCTACAATAAAAGCTCATGAGATAGAAATAGTGTATGATCAAAATACCGTAAGTAGTATGGAAAAGGAGGTAAAAGATGGGTAAAAAATTAGACTCAGTCGTCGTTACCTTCTCAGCGAACTCCGAAATCCGTGAGAGAATAGAACATCCCCTTGATTCTTGGGCCCATGTCCTTTATTTAGAAGATTTCCATGGATCTGCAAGGCGGCAGGTGTTACAGAATGCCCATGTACTTCTTTCCTTTTTCTTTAACAAAGAGATCGAGAGGGAAGAGTACGATTTTTTAAAAAAAGTCGGTCTCCTGCAAACAATTTCTACAGGTGTAGATTACCTTCCCTTTTTAGATATCCCTTCCCATATTGCCATAGCCTGTAATGCTGGGGGATGGGCGTACCAGATCGCTGAACATGTATTGGCCATGACCATGGCGCTGGTAAGGCGCTTGGTACCTCTCCATGAGAAATTGGCTCGGGGCGAATTTGATAAGGATACATGGTTGTTAAGAAACCTCAAGGGGATGACAGCGGGTATTGTGGGGTATGGCGGCATAGGCCGCAACACTGCGAATCTCTTCCGGGCGTTGGGAATGAGAATTATGGCCATCAATACCAGTGGCCGAACCCAAGATACAGTAGATTACGTCGGGACGTTAGAAAATTTGCCCTATGTATTGCAAGAAGCCGATGTAGTTGTTTTGACGCTGCCCCTTACAAAGCAGACCAAAGGGCTCATTGGGGGAGAACAACTGTTGATAATGAAAAGAGACGCAATTCTTATTAATGTGGCCAGAGCCCCCCTTATTGTTGAGAAAGATCTCTATGAGCATTTACAGCGGTTTCCAGATTTTCAGGCTGGAGCGGATGTCTGGTGGAATGAACCCACATGGGGGAGGGGCGAGTTTCAATTGAACTATCCATTTTTCGAACTTTCGAACTTCCTTGGATCTCCCCATAACTCAAATTATGTAGCCGGAGCTATGGAGGACGCATGCCAGGCTGCCGCGGAAAATGTACTTCTCTTCCTTCGTGGAGAACCATGGCATGGGAAAATCCGTCGTGGAGACTATATGGATATAGATAAAAAATGTAAATTTTAAGGAGAGGGAGTTTGGTGAGAGGCGGGAATATTAGCCATCAGGAAATGGCAGGATCTCTTCTGGTTCTTTTCGCTGGCGTTTTCTGGGGTACCTCTGGTACGGCACAGGCCTTTGCACCGTCTGGGGCTTCTCCCTTTACTGTGGGAGCTATCCGTATTACAGGCGGAGGCATATTTCTTTTCATCTTGTTGATTTTTCGAAAAGGCCTCTCATGGTTGAAGGGAGGATGCCCCCTAAAGGTTCTTCTTCCCGCATCCTTGGGAATGGCAGGTTTTCAGTTTTTCTTTTTTGTGGCTATTAAAATGACAGGAGTGGCAGTAGGAACAATGGTGGCTGTTGGCGGCGCACCCATGTGGGCAGGTTTGTTGGGTTATATTATTTATAAGGAGCCGCCGGAGAAAATGTGGTATTTTTCCACTTCACTGGCTGTAATAGGGTGTGTTTTGCTGAGTGCCGGCGGGGAAGGTTTACAGACAAGTCTGCCCGGTATTTTTATGGCCTTTTCCGCAGCTTTTTCTTATGCCCTTTGCGGTATGGGGTTGAAAGGCCTTCGATTTCTTTATGGTCCGATAGAAAGTGCCGCTCTTACTCTTTGCGGAGGTTCACTTTTTCTTTTGCCCCTGCTTTTTTTCTTTGATGTTTCCTGGCTGACACAATGGCGTGGAGTGGGTGTTGCGCTCCACCTTGGTATTGTTGCAACAGCCCTGCCTTATTCTCTTTTTTCCATGGGAATTGGAATCGTTCCCGTAGCAAAGGCTTACACCCTTACTCTAACAGAACCCTTGACAGCATGTATCCTGGGAGTGTTGCTTTTGGGTGAACGCCTTTCTTTCACTTCGATTGCCGGAATCTTTTTTATCTTTTCCGGGTTGGCCTTGCTTTCCTTGAAGAAGAAAGGCGAAATTAAAGATAATGGTGGCTAGTTAAATCTCCTTCGGTGGATAGTGTGATTACTCTATAATAAGCGGAGTCAATCAACGTCCCTGCGTTTGTGAAAATAGGTAAAGTGGATATTATTCGAGAAAGGCCGGTGAGAGCGGTGACGATGTTGAAGATTGCTACTTTTAATGTTAATTCAGTTCGGAGCAGAATGCATATATTGTCTCAATGGCTTCATGATAATAGAGTGGATGTTCTCTGTCTGCAAGAAACAAAGACTGAAGACCAGTTCTTTCCAGCCTCAGAATTCGAAGCTCTGGGATATGAGGCGGTTTTTAAAGGTGAAAAGGCTTATAACGGAGTAGCACTTTTAAGTCTCCATCCCATCATGAATCCCCATTTCGGATTAGAAGATGGAGAAGAGCCTGATTCTGCCACTCGTATCGTGCGGGGAACAGTTCTGGGAGTTCATATAATAAACACCTATGTTCCACAGGGTAAATCTATAGATCATTCCGATTATCAGTACAAAATGCGTTTTTTCGATCGGCTGAAGACCCTTTTTGATAGAGAGTACTCCAAAGCAGACGATCTATTATGGGTAGGCGATATGAATGTTGCCCCTACGGATATAGACGTGACCAATCCTGGTAACAAGAGGGATCATGTTTGCTTTCATGAAGACATAAAAAAGAAGTTTGAAGAAATAAAAGCCTGGGGTTTTATAGACGTCTTTAGAAAATACCGGCCAGGAGAAGGAGAGTTTTCCTTTTTTGATTATAGGGTTAAAAATGCTTTAGAGCGAAATATCGGCTGGAGAATAGACCACATTTTAGCTACTTCTTCCCTTGCCCATCGATCAGAAGACTGTTATGTAGACAGAGGTCCGAGAGGTTGGGAAAAACCTTCTGATCATGCTCCCGTTGTTGGTGCTTTCAATATTGATGAATAGAGTGGTGATTGGCTCATGTATCGTCCCTGTATTGAAATTGATCCTGAAATAGAGGATTGGTGCTATCCTCCGTCTATGGAGGCCCTTGATTTTGTTTCGGAGGGAAGTCACCTTTACGGCGTGATCTATATAGCCCAGGGGATACCTCCTCATCCGACCATTCTGTTTCTTCATGGTTTTCCGGGCACAGAAAAAAATTTAGATCTTGCTCAGGTGCTAAGGCGGGCGGGGTTCAACACCGTGGTTTTCTCATATAGGGGGTGTTGGGGAAGCCAGGGCTTTTATTCTTTTTCCCATGTTATCTCTGACTCTATTAACGCCGTTCGTTACTTGCAAAGTGATTTCGCCCAGAAGAATTATGGGGTAGATCCCGAACGCATTCTCATCTTTGGGCACAGTATGGGTGGGTTTGCCATGGCTAAAGTTGCCGATGCCATGCCGGGTATACGGGACTTTTGTTTTATTTCAGGATGGAATCTTGGATTTGATGGAAAAAATGGTTTAAATGATTCTGAGAGCCAGAAAAAACTTGATCTATTATTGAAACTCGGCGCTCCTCCGCTCCATGGAACCAATAAAGAAGCATTGCTTGAAGAAATTCGCTGTCACTTACATGACTGGGACATAGTGAACTCTGCTTCTTCCTTTATCAACCGCAATATTCTTGTTTTAGGGGCGAAAAACGACAACATCACACCCTTGCGGACAAATCATGCCCCCTTTGTAGAAGCTCTCAGAAAATATAACAATGAAGGGACAAAAGAAATAATAATGAATACGGATCATTCCTACTCTGACTGTCGTGTAGCCCTGGCCGGGCATATTTTAGACTGGCTTGAAAGCCTTGGTTATTGACTGCACCTGATCAAGATTGCTTCCGTGGAATGATTTTTAAAAAGATGCCTTTCGGGGCATTTTTTTATATTTGAATACGAGGTGAGCATGTGATATAATCTCATTATATAAAATAACGTTCTCATGTTATGAGAAGAGGTGATGTGGTGCCTGCTAAGAAATCTGCACCTTCTTTTAAAAGCCTTCATCGTGCCCTGGCTATTCTTTCTAGTTTTTCCTTTAGTCGCCCGAGGCTTTCGGCATCAGATATTGCTTCCTATACGGATATTCCTAAATCTACTGTGCATCGTTTTTTACGAATTTTTGTGGAGCAGGGATTTTTAGAAGAAACAGAGTCACCAGGGCAGTTTGCTCCAGGACTTAAACTTTTTGAGCTTGGGAACATCGTTCATCAAAATCTTGATGTTCGGCTAAGCGCTAAATCTCCTATGGACTGTCTGGCAAAAGCGTACAACACAACAGTGCACTTAGTAATTCGAGATAGGGATGAGGGTGTATACGTAGAAAAAGTGGAGCCAGTGGGGCAACATGTTCATTATTCCAACATTGGCAAACGAATTCCCCTTTATTGTACCGCAGCAGGGAAAATACTTCTTTCAGATTTAACTGATGAGGCTATTTTTAGCCTTCTTCCTTCTCGACTTCCTTCCCTTACCCCCCATACTATTGTGGAAAGGGAAGTTTTGCTCAATGAGATCCATAAGGTGCAAGAAAAGGGCTGGGCGGAAGACAACCAGGAGCTGGAGCTGGGATTGTGCTGCGTAGCTGTGCCTATAAAAGATCATCAGGGACACATCGCGGCCGCCATGAGCACTTCTGGCCTGGCTGCTTCTTTCGGTCCAGAAAGAAAAAGTGAACTTATTAAGGGATTGCAAGGGGCCTCAATGGAAGTTTCAAGGCAGCTTGGCTTTCCCTGATCATTCAAATGAACTAAGGAGGCGAGTAATTATGGCAAAGAAAAAAGGACGTTTGGAATTTGTCAAAATGAAACAGAGTGGCGACAAAGTTGCATGGGTTACAGCTTACGACTTCCCAACGGCTTCATTCGCAGAGCAGGCAGGCATGGACATGATCCTCGTGGGAGACTCTCTCGGGATGGTTGTTCTTGGATACGAAGGTACGATTCCTGTGACTATGGATGACTGCATTCGCCACTGCCAGGCAGTCCGCCGCGGAGCCCCCAACACCTTCTGCGTAGGGGATATGCCCTTTTTGTCCTATCAGATCTCTGATGAAGATGCAGTAAGAAACGCAGGCCGATTTATGAAAGAAGCAGATATGGATGCTGTAAAACTTGAAGGCGGGCGTCGGGTTATCAGCCGTATCAAAGCTCTGGCCGATGCTGGCATTCTGGTAATGGGACATATTGGCCTGACTCCACAGAGCTCTGGTCAGCTTGGCGGATTCAAAGCTCAGGGACGGGATCCCGAGAGCGCAAGAGAGCTGATTAGAGATGCCTTGGCCATACAGGAGGCGGGAGCCTACTCTATACTCCTTGAGGCTATTCCACCAGAGTTGACAGAATATATTACAAAGAAACTTGAGATTCCTGTGTACTCCATAGGAGCAGGTGCGCCTTGCGACGGCCAGCTTCTGATCTGCGGAGACATGTTAGGTCTTTTTGAGGCTTTCACCCCGAAATTTGTTAAGAAGTATGCTAATTTGGCAGAAGAAGAGATTCGAGCCTTTAAGGAATATGTTGAAGACGTGAAGACTGGAAAATTCCCCACAGATGACCACGTGTACCACATTCTGCCAGGCAAAGAAGAAGAATTTGCTGCCATGCTTAAGGAGTTCGAATAAGAACATACCTATAAGATAGAATAAAGGCGGTCAGGCATTTAATGCGGGGCCGCCTTTATTGAAAAGGAGGAGCTTTATGAAATTCTCTCAGCGGATTTGTTCAATGCAGGCTTCGCCTATCAGGAAACTGGCTCCCTATGCCGCAGAAGCAAAAGAAAAAGGGAAAAAGATATATTTTCTTAATATTGGGCAACCTGATATTAAGACGCCGCAAGCTTTTTTTGATGCGGTAGGGAATTTTAAAAACGAGGTGCTGGCCTACGGTTCTTCTGAAGGCGATACCCGACTCATAGATGCTATTTGTAATTATTATAAAGATTATGGTGTGGAGCTTGGAAGAGAGCATGTGTTCATTACAGCAGGAGCCAGCGAAGCCATTGTCTTCGCCTTTGCGGCTCTTTGTGATCCGGGAGATGAAATATTGGTTCCCGAACCCTTTTACGCCAACTACAATCCTTTTAGCCAATGTGTAAGCGCCAAGATTGTGCCCATTACTACACGGGCAGAAGAAGGGTTCAGGCTCCCATCTGTTGAAAGCATGGAAGAAAAAATTACCCCGCGTACAAAAGCCATAGTTATGTGCCACCCAGGAAACCCAACAGGGATTGTTTACACTAGGGAAGAGATGGAGCGAGTCGCTGCTTTAGCTCGTAAACACGATTTCTTTATCATCGCAGACGAAGTGTACAGGGAGTTTGTGTATAACAATCTTGAGTACGTCAGTTTTGGGAACTTGAAAGATGTGGAAGACCGTGTCGTTATTTTAGATTCCGTTTCAAAGCGATACAGCGCATGCGGCGCCCGGATTGGTTGTGTTATCAGTAAGAATAAGGAGCTTATGGCTCAGATTCTTAAACTTTGCCAAAGCCGCACCAGCCCTCCCACCCTTGACCAGGAAGGTGCCGTTGCCCTTTATTCCACCCCTAAATCCTATCTGCAAGAAGTGAACAAAGAATACGAGAAACGAAGAGACATCATGTACCGGGCACTCAAAGATATGTCAGGTGTGATTTGTGAAGAGCCTAAAGGCGCTTTCTACATGATGGTAAAACTCCCCGTGGACAATGCTGAAAAGTTTATTGTATGGATGCTTCAGGATTTTGATCTTAATGGAGAGACTGTTATGGCGTCTCCAGGTGAGGGCTTTTATGCAACGCCGGGGTTAGGCAGAGACGAAGTCCGCCTGGCCTATGTCTTGAAAGAACAGGATTTGTCCAGGGCGATGGAGATTCTAAAAGCAGGGCTCGAAGCTTACCCTGGAAGAACGGCGCCAGTTATAGCAAACTAGCAAAATTTTTTGTGCAACCGCTTGCATTAAATCTTTTTTCCTGTTACACTTTCTCAGAACATTTGAGGAGGATATGAGTATGACGGGAGTAAGGGGTTTATTCATTGCGGAAAGAAATAGATTGAACAAGGCCATGGGCCGTGAAAACGGCTTGTGGCCTTGTTTTTTGTTCTGTCAGGAAAAGGGGGATGGGAATGGCTCTTATTGAAAAAGCAATTGTTCTGTCAGAAGGAGATATGGAACGCATCCTTCGCCGAATCGCTGTAGAAATAGTGGAAAGGAATAAAGGCCTTGAGGATGTGGTGCTTTTAGGTATTCAGCGTCGAGGCGTTTATTTGGCTGGCCGCCTTCGCAGCATTTTGAAGGAAACAGAGGGAGTAAAGGTTCCCGCTGGAGAGCTTGATATCACCCTCTATCGAGATGACATTACAACATTGCAAGAACAGCCCATCGTGCATAGCACCTCTATTCCGGTAGATATTGCGGGGAAAAAACTTGTTCTTGTTGATGATGTGCTTTATACAGGCCGAACCATACGGGCAGCCCTTGACGCCCTGATGGATCTGGGGCGGCCTGATCGAGTGCAGCTTGTTATCCTCGTAGACCGGGGGCATAGGGAGCTTCCCATTCAGGCGGACTATATAGGTCGAACTGTTCCAACGTCTAAGGCTGAAACAGTTGAGGTTAGGGTCAGGGAGCTTGATGGTGAGGATAAAGTAGTGATTTGTGAAAGAAACGGGGGAGTAGCGTGATGCAGTGGAGGCATAGGCATCTTATTTCTCTTGAAGACTGGACAAGAGAAGAGCTTGAGTTCTTTTTAGGCCAAGCGGACTATATGGAAGAACTGATGAACCGTCCCATAAAAAAAGTTCCCGCTTTGCGAGGGAAGATGATCGTCAATTTCTTCTTTGAAAGTTCTACGCGAACAAGGGTTTCTTTTGAGCTCGCTGAAAAGATGCTTTCGGCAGACGTGGTCAACTGGTCTACTTCGGGATCAAGCGTGAGTAAAGGGGAGACTATGAGGGATACGGCCTGGACCCTTGAAGCCATGGGGGCTGATGCAGTGGTAATACGTCATTCGGCCGTAGGAGCGGCAGACTATCTGGCCAGAAAGCTTCATCGGGCCTCAGTTTTTAACGCGGGAGACGGAACAAATGGACATCCCACCCAGGCTTTATTGGATCTTCACGCGGCACGGCGCCGTTTTGGCAAGCTTGAGGGAAAAAGAATGGCTATTGTTGGCGACGTTCTTCATAGCCGCGTAGCTCGAAGCGACATTCAGGCCTTTAGTAAGATGGGAGTGGAAGTTGTTCTCTCCGGACCTCGTACATTAATGCCTTTGTACCATAACGAACTCGGAGCCGCTTACGAGCCCGATCCTAAAAAGGCCGTTGCAGGAGCCGATATGGTATATCTCCTCAGAATTCAGAAAGAGCGGCAGGAAGAAGGGTTGATACCCTCTATAGACGAATATCACAGACGATATGGAGCTACAGAAGAACTTGTTGCTCTGGCAGATGCCAATGCGGTGGTAATGCATCCTGGTCCCATCAACAGAGAGGTGGAAATAGCCTCATCTGTGGCAGATGGCGATAGGAGCATTATTTTGAAACAGGTTCGAAGCGGTGTCGCAGTTAGAATGGCGCTGCTTTATTTGTGTCTGGGAGGTGTACGCAATTGATCTTACTGAAAAACGCTCGCGTTTTTGATGGAAAAGAACTCAATGAAGAAAGCGCGGATGTATTGCTGAAGGGGACCACAATAGAGAAAATAGCACCTTCTATCAATATGGAGGAAGGAATGCAGGTTATAGATCTTGATGGGAAAATACTTGCCCCAGGGTTTATTGACCTTCATGTACATTTCAGAGATCCTGGTTTTGAATGGCGAGAAGATATAGAGAGCGGTTCGAAGGCCGCCGCCGCTGGAGGGTATACTACGGTTGTAACCATGCCAAACACTGACCCTGCTGTAGATACACCGGCCCTCGTAAAGTACGTATTTGAGAGGGGGCGCCAGGCCGGGGGCGCCAGAGTTTTGCCGGGAGCCTGTGTCAGTAAGGATAGAAAGGGAGAATTGCTGGCAGAACTAGGGCTTTTGCGTGAAGCCGGGGCAGTTCTTTTCACTGAGGATGGCGCCCCGGTTCGTACGTCCAAGCTTCTTCGTACAGCTCTTCTGTACTGTAAAGATATCGGTGCCATCATTATGGAGCACCCGGAGGAAATATCCCTCACCGAAAAGTGCCAGGTCAATGAAGGGCGAATTTCATCTCTGAGCGGCTTGAAAGGTTTTCCCCACTCCGCTGAATATATTGACATTGAGCGTGGAATAGCTTTATGCCGAGAGACAAAAGCCCCAATCCACTTCACCCATGTAAGCACATCTCTTGCTTTCAAGGCCATAGCAGAGGCAAAAAATGAAGGGTTGCCGGTAACGTGTGACGTAACCCCCCATCATCTCTCCCTTGATGAAAACAATGTTATCGTGAGCCGATATCATTCCGTATATAAGGTCAATCCCCCCCTTCGCAGCCGGGAGGATGTAAAAGCTGCGTGGGCAGCAGTAGCTGACGGCACCATTGATGCCATAGTTACCGATCATGCGCCATGGCATGAAAACGAAAAAGACCTCCCTTTCGAAGAGGCCCCCTTTGGCATTGCTTCCCTTGAGTGCTCTGTGGCCGTAGTGCTTGATACATGGCTCAAAATGGGGAAACCTGTTTCTTTGTCCAGAGTCCTTGAACTCTTCACATCCGGACCAGCGGCTATCCTTCCAGAAGAGTGGCGAGGCCTGGGGCATATCGCTGAAGGCGCCGTGGCGGATTTGACGGTTATCGACCTTGACGAATCAAAGGTGGTTGACGTGTCCACCTGGAAAAGCAAGGCCCGCATGACACCATGGAATGGGGAAATCCTGACTGGTTGGCCGGTCATGACCTTCATTGAGGGCCGATTGTTTGATGGGGGAGGGAGTTATGGAGAGAATTGACCATAACGGGACAATTTTAAAGGTAAGACTTATCAGTTCAGAAGTTATAGAAGTGGTGCTTCATTGTCCAGCTGTCGCCCTTTCTGCGAAGCCTGGCCAGTTTGTCATGCTTAGGCTGCGGGGAGTTCTTGACCCCCTGTTAGGGCGTCCTTTCGCTATAGCTGCTACTGAAGCGGAAACTGTGACACTCCTGGTCCAGGTTGTTGGCAAGTTTACACATCTTTTAAAGACACTTCCACCGGGGACAAAAGCGAATTTGCGCGGCCCCATGGGGAACGGGTATCTAGAGAGGCCATCGGATAAAAAAATTATTTTTGTTGCTGGAACAGTGGGGGCTGCCCCCCTTCTTTTTGCCTTGCAGTCTTTTCCTGAGCTTAAGAAAAGGGAGTTTGTTCTTGGAGTTCCAGGAAAGGGCTGGGGAGGTTTTGTCAGTTATGTAGAAGAGAAAACACAAAATATAAAGGTTTGTTCAGACGATGGAACTCTTGGAATCAAAGGAAACGCTCTTGCGGCATTGCCAGAAACCCTTGGTAATAATGAGGAAATATGGGCCTGTGGCCCTCTTCCCATGCTTAAGGCCATGGCCCGGAAGTACATAGAACAGGCAGGTCAGGTGAGGGTCAGCCTTGACATGAAGATGGCTTGCGGTATCGGCGGGTGTCTAGGGTGCGTTATTTCCACTGATAAGGGGCCTAAGCGTGTATGCGTTGATGGTCCTTTTTTCATGGCAAAGGAGGTCGACTGGAATGACATGGAGTAGGCTCTCAGACACTCTAGTTGGCATTCCTCTTAAAACGCCGGTAATTATTGCTTCAGGGGTCTGGCCCTACGATGCGGATCTTTGGGATAAAAACAATCTGGATGGTGTTGGTGCTATTTGCACAAAGGCGGTGAGCAATAAGTCAAGGCGAGGCAATACAGGAGTGAGGGTATGGGAAACATCCTGTGGCCTGTTGAATAGTATCGGTCTTCAAAACACTGGTGTTCACGACTTTCTGCAGAATGCTCTTCCCGTGATCAGAAAAGGTGGAATGCCTTTTTTTGTGAACGTTGTCATGGAAAGTATAGAAGAAACGCAGGAAACTCTGAAGGCCCTGGCTGAACATGATGACATTATTAAAGGAGTAGAATTGAACATATCCTGCCCCAACGTGGATGGCGATGGAATGGCATGGGGAGTTTCTCCGGAAAGTACGGCACAGGCGGTTGCGGCATCCCGATCAGTGTGGCAGGGGTCTCTTCTTGTAAAATTGACTCCCCAGTGCCACGATCCTTATGGCGTCGCACTGGCTGCTGAAGCTTCGGGGGCAGATGGGCTGGTCGTTGCGAACACCTGGCTGGGTATGGCTATTGATATTAATCAGTGCCGGCCTGTTTTTAACAGAACCTTTGCAGGTTTTTCAGGGCCGGCGGTTTTTCCCCTTGCATTACGGCTGGTCTGGCAGGTCTGCGAAGCCACCTCTCTCCCGGTTATTGGCTGCGGGGGTGTTTCCACGTGGCAGGATGCTCTATCTATGATCCTTGCTGGAGCGAGTGCCGTAGAGCTGGGAACAGCTATGTTTGTGCATTCAGATATGCCGCGGTCTATTTGCAAGGGGCTGGATGCCTACCTTGAAGGCCATAAGATTGATCATATTCGTGAATTAAGAGGTAGGGCCCAAGCTCGGAAAGGAGTTTTTTAAATGGAGGAGAAAGGCCAGGAGCGTCTCATATTGGCCCTTGACGTAGAAAACCTGGAGGAAGGCCGTCTTTTGCTTGGGGTTTTACAGGGCGAGCTGCGATACGTAAAAATAGGACATCAGCTCTATGCAAAGGGGGGACTCCCCTTTATTAGAGAAGTAATGTCTATGGGCTATAAGGTGTTTCTGGATCTGAAAATGCACGATATTCCCAACACTGTCCGCATGGGGGTTGAGGCTTTGGCCAATGAAGGCATTTGGGCCCTTACCCTTCATGGAGCAGGAGGAAGGGCTATGCTTGAAGAGGCTTGCAACGGCCGGGACAATGTTGGTGGAGAAATGATCCTTTTAGGAGTTACTGTATTGACAAGCATGAATAATGAGCTTTGGCAGGAAGTCACTCCAGGATGTTCTATGGACCATGCCCTTAGAGCCAGATCCACTGTCTGTGCTGAAGCAGGTATTGATGGTCTTGTCTGCTCTCCTCTCGATCTGCCCATTATTAATGAAACGAGGGGGAAAGAGCTTATAAAGGTGGTGCCGGGAATCCGTCCTTCAGCGACAGGGGATGATCAGGCCCGTACAGCGACCCCCAAAGGTGCTATTATAGCAGGAGCAGATTTTCTTGTAGTAGGCCGTCCTATTTTAAAAGCTGAAAATCGTCTGGAAGCTCTACGTAACATACTGAGCGATATAGGGGAGGGGTTGCGATGGAAAGAGGATTAGTAGAAGAGCGTATTCAAGAAATGATGCGCGATAGCGGGGCCCTTCTAGAGGGGCATTTTCTTCTTACTTCTGGTTTGCACAGTGCTTTTTATTTGCAATGCGCCCTTCTTTTACGTTTTCCAGCCTATGCTGCTTTTGCAGGAAAAGAAATAGCCCGCTTAGTTCAAAAACTCCAGCCTACTGTGGTAGTGGCCCCGGCCATTGGTGGACTCATTATTGGCCATGAAGTTGCGAGAGCTTTGGATATCCCGTTCATTTTTTGTGAAAGAGAAGATGGGAAAATGCGTCTTAGACGTTTTCCTTTCCCCGAAAAAGCTGGAGTTGTTGTAGTTGAAGATGTTATCACAACAGGGGGGTCTGTGGAAGAGGTAGGCACCCTCATGGAAGAAAAGGGAGCGAAATGGCTGGCAACGGCTTGCATCGTCAACCGCAGCGGTGGAAAACATATTTTGCCCCATGATCCCCTTTCCCTTTGGAATCTTTCTTTTCCAGTTTATAGTCCGGAAGAGTGTCCCATGTGCTCTAAAGGAATTCCCTGTGTAAAGCCTGGGAGCCGAAAATAAAGAAAAAATCCAAACGATAGAAGATGTTCTCAGTGAAGGATTGGAGACAGAGCCCCAAGCACGTACAATAAATAGACCTTAAAGGAATACGGAGGCTTTTATGAAGAAAAAGCTTTTTATTGCGCTTGTCTGTATTGCCTGTACAGTGGTATTGTTCGTGGGTTTTACAAACAACAAACCAACTGATCGTTTCCAAGAAGGACCAGCAGGAACAGAATTCCTGCTAGCCAGGGCCGATAAAGCTTTAGCTCTGGCCGAAATTGTAAAAAGCGCGGGAGATTCAAATGTAGAAGGGCTTGACGAGGAATCTAAAGAAATCGTACAAACAATATTGCAAGAAGTTGAAAGCAAACGTCAGCAGCTTTTCAATGTGCGGATAAAAGTTTCTCCTGCTGCAGACACGAAACTTCTTCAGGATTTGGAGGAAAAAGTGATTGCCCTTGAAAATGAACTTGCCCCCCTAGTTCACTGATAAGAAAGGAGAAGTATGGAGTGCGGCCAGAAACCCTTGAGATAGCAAGAAGAACAAATAGCGTATTACGACAATACATGAACATTCAGAACGACCTTTTCAAACCTTCTCTTCGAAAATTAATACGTCTTCCCGGGATTTATACCCCCGTAGACTACCAGGGGAATCGTTTGGCCCTCACCGCTATTTCGGTAGAACTTGAGGACATTAAGCGCTCCATAAGGGATTTTCGTCCAGACAATGAATCGGAGGACGGAAAATTTCTCATTCTTCAACGAGCCTATGTTTCAGGAATGGCCAGAGCAGTTTCTTGTGTAAAACTCATAACTGAAAAACTCTATCAAAGAAGTATGGGAAACAAGGAATATTCAAAAAAAGACTATGGAGAAGACATCGAGGTCTTTAAAAAAGTCGAACTAGAATTTCTTGAAATAGGGTTGAAGTTAAACAAAATAATCCATGAGAAACAGCAGAGTCGTTAGTTCTTTAAATTTTAATATTTATTTCGATAGAATTTTGTTGTATAAATCGTAAGCTTCTTGGCTAAAGCATACGAAAATGACCTTTTCCAGTCTTGAGTCTTTTTGGATAAAAGAAGAAACCTCCCTTATGGCTATCTGAGCGGCCTGATCAAAGGGATAACCATAGACCCCGCAGCTTATCGATGGAAATGCAACAGATTTACATCCATTTTCCACGGCCAGTTCGAGACTTTTACGGTAACAGGAGGCCAGCAGATCGGGTTCCCCCTTTGTGCCTCCCCTCCAGACTGGACCTGGTGTATGGATAACGTATCGTGCAGGCAAACGGTAGCCCTTTGTTATCTTTGCATCCCCTGTGGCGCATCCGCCAAGGGTACTGCATTCTTCAAGAAGCTCCGGCCCGGCGGCTCTGTGAATAGCTCCATCAACGCCACCTCCGCCAAGAAGAGTGGTGTTTGCTGCATTAACTATGGCATCAACTTCAACTTTTGTGATATCGCCTTTTAACAATTCAATTTTTTCATTCATAATCCATCCCTCCCGATACAAAATTATATCTCAACATCAATACCTTATGTTATAAGCACTATTTTCACAGTTAAAGTCAGCCCCTTGCGTCAAAAGGGCAACGGAAAAAGGCCATGAAGACTTTTAAAAGGCGGGACTTGAATTCTTAGAAAAAAAATGAATCTAAACAAAATAATTCATAAGAAATAACACGATTATTAACTCTTTAGATTTTAATGTTCTCTTATTAATTCGTCTTGACATGACATAGGATTCTAGATATTCTTTATAGTGTACAAGTTGTATGTTACTTGTATGCAGGCTTATATCGATAACAGAGGTGAGCTTATGTTAAAAATGAGAAAAAAAGATATAGCCTACGAAAAGATTAAAGAGTTGATTCTCGACAGAGAGTACATGAAAAACCACAATATTTCAGAAAACTTTCTTGCAGAGAAATTAGAGATGAGCAGGACACCTGTCCGTGAGGCCCTGCAAAGGCTGCAAGTGGAGGGCTTCATAGAAATATTCCCCAACCGTGGGATAGCATTGCGAGATGTAACAGTTCTCGAAGCAAACGAAATATTTGATCTGAGAATGGCCATAGAAGAATTTGTCGTTAAAAATGTTTCCCCACTGCTTACAGATAAGCACTTCAGAGAGATAGACCGTAACCTTTCATTTCAAAAGCAAGCAATAGAAAAAGGCGATGTAACGGAGTACCTTCAGTACGATCGTGATTTTCATGATTGCTTTTTGCAAATCTATTCTAATTCCCTCATTATTTTCACAGCCAAACGAGTGCAAGACCGCTTTTTTTCTGTCGGAGTCAATGTGTTAAAAGGTCCTGGAAGTGTAGAACGGTCTTTTCGCCAGCATTGCGAAATTGTAGAGGCTCTTCGCAAAGATGATTCGAAGATGGCTGTTGAAGCTATGCACCTTCATCTGCTCACTGGGAAAAGAAATCTGATGGCCTGATTTTATTTTTTTAAAAAATTATTTCAATATTCAAGACTGTATCGTGAGGAGGGGTCTGTATGCGTGCGGAAGTCGTTCGTAAAGAACCTGCGATTCCAGTCAGAGATTTTGACAAAGAGACCCTTCGATCTCTCTACGAAACGATGGTAAAGATCCGTCATTTTGAAGAGAAGGTCGAAGAGTTCTTTTTTGCTGGTGAAATTCCAGGTTTTGTCCATTTGTACATAGGAGAAGAAGCTGTAGCCGCTGGCGTTATGGCAAACCTGAGAAAAACGGATTATATCCAGAGCACTCATAGGGGACATGGCCATACTATAGCAAAGGGAGCCGATTTAAAGCCTATGATGGCAGAGATCTTCGGAAAAAAATCTGGTTATTGCAAAGGGAAGGGCGGCTCTATGCATATTGCTGATTTTAGCATAGGGATGCTTGGGGCCAATGGAATAGTTGGAGGGGGTTTCACCCTCGCGGCAGGAGCGGCCCTGGCCCAGAAAATGCAAGGAACAGATGGCGTTTCAGTTGTTTTTTTTGGGGACGGAGCTTCAAATCGCGGTACATTCCATGAGGGTATAAATTTGGCAGCGGCCTGGAAACTCCCCGTTATTTTTGTCTGTGAAAATAACCATTGGGCCTCAACAACGCCCTATCATACCACTACAGCAGTTGAAAACATCGCGGATAGGGCGCTTGGTTATGACATACCCGGAGTCATAGTTGATGGGAACGATGTTTTCGCAGTCTATGAAGCGGCCCAAGAGCTTATAGAAAGGGCCAGGCGAGGCAGCGGACCAGCATTGCTGGAGGCCAAAACCTATCGGATCAAAGGCCATTTTGTGGGAGATCCCGAAAAGTACAGAACGAAAGAGGAAGTGCAGAAGGTTTTTGATGAAACAGATCCCATCCCTCGTTTTGAACAGAAAGTAATTGAAGGGGGAGTGATGTCCAAGGAGGAGTTGACAGCCATTGAAGAGGCCGTGAAAAGGTCTGTTGCAGAAGCTGTCGAGTTTGCTCGAAATGCTCCTGAACCTGAGCCTTTCGAACTCTTTGAAGATCTCTATGTATAGGGCGGTGAATGAATAATGAAGATTATCAGCTTTTCTCAGGCGACCCTTGAAGCCATGGAAGAAGAAATGCTTCATGATGAAACCGTCTTCGTCATGGGAGAAGACATTGCCAGGCAGGGTGGCATTTTTGGACAGTTTAAAGGTCTCCCTGACAAATTTGGTACAGAACGAGTTAGAGACACCCCCATCTCTGAAACGGCTATTGTGGGGGCAGCGGTAGGAGCGGCCCTTGCGGGGATGCGTCCTGTTGCAGATATGCATTTCGCTGATTTTATTGGCGTTTGTATGGATGAAGTGTTTAACCAGATGGCCAAGGTCCACTATATGTTTGGAGGACAAAAGACTCTTCCCATGGTTCTTCGGGCTCCAGATGGGCTTATTAATCAGGCTGCGGCTCAGCATTCCCAGAGTGTAGAGGCGTGGTTCCAGCATATTCCGGGATTGAAAGTTGTGATTCCTTCAAATCCAGCCGATGCAAAGGGGCTTCTAAAGTCCGCGATTCGCGATGACAATCCTGTTATTTACTTTGAGCACAAGGCTTTATTCAGCATGAAGGGAGAAGTTCCCGAGGAAGAGTTTTTTACTCCCATAGGAAAGGCGAAAGTCATTAAAGAGGGTACAGATGTAACCCTTGTTTCTTATTCCATGACTATGAATCTGGCTGTCCAGGCAGCGGAAAAGCTTGAAAAAGAGGGAATAAATGTAGAGCTTGTCGACCTAAGAACCATTTCACCTATAGATAAGAAAACGATTTTAAATTCTGTAGCGAAAACGAATCGTCTTGCCATAGCCCACGAAGCGGTAAAGCAGGGTGGCGTTGGTGGTGAGATAGCGGCCATTGTCGCAGAGGAAGGTCTCGACTATCTTGATGCCCCCATCCTTCGAATTGGAGCCCCCTTTACCCCCATTCCCTTTGCCAAACCTTTAGAGCAGGCCTATCGTGTTACTGCCGACAAAATTTATGAGGGCGTAAAGAGCATGATGTAAGGGAGGGATTCAGAAGTGCAGGCCTTTTCCACAGATGTATCAAGAATGATCGTGGCTCGCTTTGGTCCTGATGAAGATATTTTTGAGTCACTAAGGCTCCTTTGCCAGAAAATGGATGTAGAGTCAGGGTGCATCAGCACCATGATAGGCAGTCTTCAATGTGCCACGTTGGTTTGTGTTACAGAGGATTTTCCAGGGGGACAGGCTCGTTACCTTGATCCGGTTCAAATGGCGGGTCCCCTCGAGTTTATCGGTGCTCAGGGGATTATTGGAAGAAATGAGGATGGAGAGATTGATATCCATCTTCATGGTGCTGTGGCAGGAGAGGATATGCATGCTGTTGCGGGGCATTTTGCCCCGTCGGGGAACAATAGAGTGCTCGCTACGGTGGAAGTGGTCATCAGCGTTTTTTCTGATGTGCAAATGCTTCGTTCCTATGATGAAGAAACCGGATTTAATCTTTTTAAAGTGACGGAGAAGAAGCGAGAGTAATGGTTGTTCATTCACATATAGTTCCAAGGCTAACTACCTACATAATGAGCGGGGGTGAAGGCTAGGGAACAGCTAATAGAGGAGCGCTGCGGGCGTGAGGTGTTTTTATTATCCTTAAAACAGGAGGGAAAAGGATGCGTAAGCTGATTGCTTTTTTAACTTTGTGTGTTCTTGTTTGTGGTCTGGCTGTCCCGGCTCTTGCTGCCTATAAAGACGAGTATAAGCTGACTTGCAACGTTGCTGCACAGAGTGCCTGGGGTAAAGGAGCAGGTAAGTTTGCGGAACTGGTGGCAGAGAAGTCTGGCGGTAAAATTAACGTTAAAGTCTACTATTCTGCCCAGCTCATGGCAGGAAAACAGACATCAGAGTTTATGATAGTACGCAATGAAGCGGCTGACTTTGCTCTTTCATCTACCATTAATTGGTCTCCTCAAGCAACAGAGTTGAACCTTTTTGCCCTTCCTTTCTTTATTTCCAGTCAGCCAGATCCCTATAAGGCACTTGACGCCATTGAGGCCGGCAAAGCTGGGAAGTTCATTGCCGATGCTTTGCAGAAAAAAGGTGTTACAGTTCTGGGCTGGGGTGAGAACGGCTTTCGCGAACTCACCAACGGAGTCAAGCCCATTTCCTCGCCCGAGGATATGGCCGGGATGAAAATTCGTGTAGTAGGAAGCCCTCTCTACCTCGATATTTTCAAGGCGCTGGGAGCCAATCCCATCAATATGAACTGGGGAGAAGCTGTAACCGCATTTCAGCAGGGAGTTGTTGATGGGCAAGAGAACCCTGTTAACTCTGTAATCCTTCCATACAAAGTATTCGAATTCCATAAATACCTTACAGATTGGCATTATGTGGTGGATCCCCTTCTGTACGCAGTAAACAACAGGGTGTGGACATCTTTTAGTTCAGAAGATCAGAAAATGATAATGGAGTGTGTGGAAGAAGCTTCCAAATACCAGAAGGCCCTTGCTCGTGTTGGTCTTGACGGTGATATTTCCCTAGCCTATCTCAAGGAGATCAATGAAGTGCCTCAGGTCATAGAACCCTACAAATACCTTGAAGAGCAGGGAATGATGATAACAAGGCTCAGCGCTGACCAGATAAAGGTTTTTGTCGAAAAGACAAAGCCTGTTTACGATACATGGAAAGAGAAAATCGGCAAAGACCTTGTGGAAGCCGCAGAAGCTGATATGGCTTCTGTAAAGTAGTCATACTCTGTAATAAGGAGGAGGAGCGCCTTTCCTCCTCCTTATAAAAAAGGGGTTGTTGGCCTTATGCTAAAAAAACTTTGGGACCACTTCGAAGAGCTTGTCGGCGCTGTGATGCTGATGATTATGGTCAGCATAGCTTTTATCAATGTTGTAACACGGTATTTTATTAAATACCCCTTGTCTTTTACAGAAGAGATAGAGGTCAATCTTTTTGTATGGCTCGTTATGCTTGGAACCTCTATGGCCTTTAAACAGGGGGCTAATTTAAGTATGACCTTTTTTTACGAGCGTTTGGCGCCCAAAAAACGCCTGATTTGCTTTGTTTTCTCTACGGCGGCATCAATTCTGTTTTTTGCTGTTCTTGCCTATTATGGATATGTGGAAGTCATAGATGAAATAGCTTTGGATGTTACTACAGAATCCCTGGATATCCCAGTCTGGATCTATACCATTGCTACTCCTGTTTTTTCGGTGCTCATTATTTTACGGCTTTTGCAGCATTCTATTCAAACCTATAAAGAACATCAGTTTTGAGGGGGCTTATATGATGACTGAAATTCTTAAAGACCCCGCTTTGTGGGCGCTTATTATTTTTGTAATACCCCTTTTGCTCAAGTTTCCAATAGCAGTGGCCCTTGGGGGATCGGCCCTTTTTGTATCGTGGCATTGGAGCCTGGGGCACCAAATGATTTCCTATAACTTTTATGCCGGCATAGCTAAATTCCCCCTTCTGGCCATTCCTTTCTTTATTTTAGCTGGGGTCATTATGGAAAAAGCTGGCATTGCGGTGCGGATCATCAATCTTATAAAGGAACTGGTAGGCTCCGTCACGGGAGGACTCGCGATAGCGACTGTAGGGGTGGCCACCTTCTGGGGAGCGGTCAGCGGCTCTGGCCCAGCAACTGTTGCTGCCCTCGGGTTGATCCTTATCCCCGGAATGGCGGCTGCCGGATACGATAAGGCTTTTTCTGCCGCTGTAGTGTCTGTTTCTTCTGGTCTGGCAATAGTCATTCCGCCAAGCATAGCATTTATTGTGTACGGCGTTGTTACAGAGACGTCAGTCAGCGCTCTTTTTGCGGCTGGTGTTTTCCCGGGTATAGTGGTGGCTCTGTTTTTAATGCTTTTTGTTTATTTTATAAGTAAAAAACACGGATATCACGGAGAGCCCCGTGGGGGGAGAGAAAAGCTCTTAAAAGCATTTAAAGAATCATTTTGGGGTTTGTTGACTCCGGTTATTATCCTTGGAGGAATCTACGGAGGTATTTTTACTCCCACGGAAGCCGCGGCTGTCGCTGTTTTTTATGGTCTCTTTGTGGGTGTTTTTGTCTATAGAACCATAACTGTGAGAGTTATGTACGAAATTCTTGTTTCAAGTGTTATCTCCACTGCCGTTGTCATGATCGTCGTTACCTGTGCCGGTCTCTTCTCATGGGTAGGTGCCACAGTAGGGCTTATTGATAAGGCTGCGGATCTCCTTCTAAACCTTTCTGGTAACCCTATGGTTATTTTGTTGCTTATCAATGTTATTTTGCTTTTGGCGGGAATGGTTCTCGATGCCATTTCTATCTACTACGTTTTTCTTCCCATTCTCATACCTATTATGGCTCACTTTGGATGGGATCCTATCTGGTTTGGCGTCGTAATGACGGTTAACCTCGCTATAGGGCAGGTGACACCTCCTGTAGCTGTCAACTTGTATGTGGGAGCCAATATCAGTAAACTCTCTATGGAAGATATCAGTAAACCTGCAATGCCTCTGGTGTTAGCATCCATATTGGCCCTAATTGTAATTACGCTGTTCCCCACGATCTCTACGTTCTTGCCTAAAGCTTTTAATCTTTATTAAGCAATATGGAAGGAGGTTTATTATGGCTACGCTGGTAACCATGCCAAAATTAGGACTCACCATGAACAGCGGTTCTGTCTCTGAGTGGAAAAAAAAGGAAGGGGATGCTGTCAAGAAGGGAGAGATCCTATTTATCGCCGCTACGGATAAATTGACCTTTGATGTAGAATCGCCGGAAGAAGGATTCTTACTGGCCATTATTGTGAATATCAACGAAGAGGTCTCTGTGGGTTCTCCTCTCGCTGTCATAGGAGAAAAAGGTGAAGATTACTCGCCCCTTATAGGTGTTTCTCCAGAGCTGACTTCAAAAGGTTTCATCAAAGCATCCCCCCTGGCGAAAAAAACGGCCAGAGACCTTGGAGTTGATATATCTCAGGTTCATGGGAGCGGGCCAGAGGGGCGTATTGTAAAAAAAGATGTAGTAGCCTTCGCTGAAAGCCCATCTGCCTATGAGAAGGTCAAGGCGTCGCCAATGGCAGAACGTATGGCTGCAGAGCTTGGTGTGGATCTTGCTGCCATTGAGAAGCAGGGGCGTATTATGAAAGAAGATGTCATGACCACTGTTTCCTCTCTTCCATCTCGCATTTTAGCAGAGGACCGTCGTATTCCTCTGTCAAACATGAGGAGGGTCATTGGCGAGAGAATGCTTCTTTCCACAACGTCCATTCCGGCAGTCTCATACAATATGGAAGTTGACTTTACATTTCTTATAGCTTTCAGAAAGAGTGTGAAAGTGGCTGTTTCGAAACAGGGCGTGAAAATCTCTTACAATCATATTTTCATGAAAATATGTGCTCAGGCTCTTATGGAGCATCCCATGGCCAATGCCTCCCTTGAAGGGCAGGAAGTAATTCTTCACGGAAATGCAAATATCGGATTGGCTGTTGCTCTGGAAGGCGGCCTTGTAGTTCCTAATGTGAAGGGGGTTCAAACTAAATCCCTCTCCCAGCTTGCTGTAGAAACAGAAGATCTTGTGGCCAGGGCGCGTGCTAACCAGCTTGAACTGGAAGAGATTCAGGGCGGAACCTTTACTATTACAAATATGGGAATGTTTGGCTTACACAGTTTTACTCCCATAGTGAATCCACCAGAAGCATGTATTTTGGCTATTAATACTATTGTGGATCGTCCAGTAGTCATAGACGGAGAACTTAAGGTTCGCCCTATGGCCATGCTCTCCCTTAGCGCAGACCATCGCCTTCTGGATGGGGCAGATGCCGCTAAATTTCTCGCCAGGATTAAGGAACTTGCAGAAAATCCCTACCTGTTGCTTTTGTAGGGATAAGGAGGAGGTTGGCAGCGGCTTATGGCACATTCTATAACAATGCCGAAACCCGGCTTGACAATGACAGAAGGTCCAGCTCCCATAGCAGAACCCCTTCCTTCTGTTGGAGAGCAAAAGAAACATGTGGTTATCATTGGGGGAGGTCCGGGAGGGTATGTAGCAGCCATTCGCGCTTCTCAGCTGGGCGCCCGTGTGACCCTTGTGGAGAAAAAACGTCTTGGAGGAGTATGCCTTAACGTGGGCTGCATCCCTACAAAGGTTCTTCTACATTCAGTAGAACTTTTTACAGCCATCAAGAAGGCATCCCATCTTGGAATTGTTGCAGAGAAGGTTTCAGTGGATTGGAATGCCCTCATGAAGCGAAAAGAGAAGGTTGTGGATCACCTGACAGGCGGTGTTGGCATTTTACTGAAATCCAATGATGTAGAAGTAATTGATGGCTTCGCGAAGTTTTTATCCCCTCGCTCTGTGGGTGTAAAACTGAAGGATGGCGGGGAAACCAGAATTGAGGCCGATTCTTTTATTATCGCTACAGGATCCGAGCCTGTAATTCCTGCCATACGGGGGTTTGATATTCCAGGTGTTATTACCAGCAATGAGGCCTTAAGCCTGGAAAAAGTGCCTTCGTCAATGGTTGTAGTTGGCGGAGGAGTTATTGGGATGGAGTTTGCATCGATCTATGCTTCTTTGGGAACGAAAGTTACTGTGGTAGAAATGCTGCCAGACATTCTTCTTAATATGGATGAGGAATTGGTTCAGATCATTAAAGGAGTTCTCGCCCGTTCAAAGGTTGTTTTTCACACATCTTCTAAAGTGACAGAAGTAAAGGAGAGGGCGGGCGTGCTGGCAGTCAGCGTTGAAAGTCCTGATGGAACAGTGACCGTAGAGGCCGAAAAGGTGCTTGTATCTGTAGGACGCCGCCCTGTTATCAATGGCCTTGGGCTTGAAAAAGCCGGAGTCATAACAGAGAAGGGGCGTATCCGTGTTGATTCTTATCTCCGCACCAACGTGAGTCACATTTATGGAATAGGTGATTGCGCTTCTCCCATAATGCTGGCTCATGTGGCCTCTCGTGAGGGAATTGTAGCTGCGGAGAACATTATGGGAAGGTCTGTTACCATGGATTATAAAACTGTTCCCAGCGCAATCTACACCTCACCAGAGATAGCGTCGGTCGGGCTCACTGAGAGGCAGGCTCGGGAAAAGGGGTTTAAGGTGAAGGTCGGGCGGTTCCCCCTGGCTAATAACGGAAAGTGCATTATTATGAATGACATTGATGGATTGGTGAAGTACGTGATCCATGAGAAGTACAATGAAATTTTGGGTGTACATATCATAGGGCCAAGGGCCACAGATCTTATTGTGGAGGGAGCTTTGGCCCTTCGTCTGGAGGCCACGGCGGAGGAGATTATTTCTACAATCCATGCCCATCCCACCATAGGAGAAGCTTTGGCAGAAGGGGCTCTGGCAGCCTTGGGGCGGGTTATTCACCTGCCAGCAAAAAAATAGCGCAATGAATAAGCCGGAGGATGTAATTTCCCTCCGGCTTATTCATTGCCTACGAATCTTCTTCAAGGCGGAAAAGGGCATCTTTAAAACATTCAGTAAGGGTTGGGTGGGGGTGGATGGTTCGGGCCACGTCTTTTGCCTTCATTCCCTGGGCTACAGCGAGAGCTGCTTCGCCGATAAGAGAAGAAGCTTCCGGACCTATGATATGGACGCCAAGCAGACGGTCATCTTCCTGAGAAGCAATAACTTTGACAAATCCGTCTGTATTATTGAGGGCCTGTGCCATTCCGTTCCCCAGAAAGTACGCCCTGGCAACCTTTACAGAAATATTGCGGGCCTCAGCTTCGTCTTCCGTTATACCGGCTACAGCGATTTCAGGGTCGCAGAAGACGCACCATGGCACATGGTCAGGATTGATGACATATTCTCTTCCAAGGATATGCTCGATTGCGCTCAATCCGTGATACTCTGCCAGATGGGCGAGCATCATTCCGCCAGTAACGTCTCCGATGGCATATACCCCGGGAACATTTGTTTCCATATGCTTATCTACTTTTATGCCTTTTTTCGAGTATTCTATAGCCGAATCCTCAAGTCCGTACCCATCAAGAATGGGGATCATGCTCGAGGCAAGAATAAGGCGATCGCAGTTGATGTCAACAGCTCCCTTTGGCGTGGTTCCGCAAACCTTGACCTGTTCTCCTTCGAGAAGAGCCTTTTCAGGGGCAAAGTAATCTACCATGGTGATCTTCATCTTCTTGAGGGATTGAATGAGTTTCTTTTTCACATCTTTGTCGGCACGGCGCAGAACCTGGTCTGAGTGTTTAAGGATGGTGACTTCCTTGCCCATGCGTCTTAAGAGAACAGCGAGTTCCACGGCGATAACACCCGCTCCTATGACAGCTACAGATTTTACTTCTTCACAGTCGGGATATTTCCAGAGTTCTGGATAGGTTACAGCGTAATCCCCTGTAATGATGCCAGGGAGGTCTGCCCCTTCAAATTCCATGGCCAGGGAACGGGCACCGGTGGCAATAATAAGGTTTCTCCCTTCAATTTGCCGTATCCCTTCGCTGGTCTGAACTTCTACTATTTGGGTTTCTCCAGTGCTGATGATTTTTCCCGTACCCAGTACGACTTCCACGCCTGACATTTTCATGAGAGTGGAGATTCCACTGTTGAGTTTCTCAACGATTTGCTCTTTATGGTTCCACATTTCTTCAATGGTTCCATGGCCGCCTATGATTCGCGCAAAATATGCTTTTGTAGGAATGCAGCCGCGGTTCAGGCATGTTCCGCCGAGACGGGCTTTTTCTATCATCACTGTTTTTAAACCGTTTCTGGCTGCGAGCTCAGCTGCCTTATTGCCGCCAGGGCCGCCGCCCAAAACAATAACATCGTACATATGCACACCTCCTGTTCTTAACTTTGAAATAAAATGGACCCGGCGAAATGGTATTCTGCCGGGTCCCCACGACGTACCGGTTTTACTCTGCTGGATTCCAGCGAAGAACTGGTTTTCTTGCGGCCAGGGTTTCGTCAAGCCGTGAAACAATTGTTCCATAAGGTGCTTCTTTGAAGCGTTCAGGATTCTCCTTGGCTTCCTTTGCCACAGAAATCATGGCCTCTATGAAAGAATCCACTTCTTCTTTGCTTTCGCTTTCAGGCGGTTCCACCATGATTGCTTCTTCCACGAGCAACGGGAAATACACTGTTGGCGGGTGGAAGCCATAGTCTATGAGCCGTTTGGCTATATCCAAGGTAGAAACGCCGCTTTCATGGTGCTGTTTTCTCCCTGAAAGCACAAACTCATGTTTGCAAATTCGCTTAAAATCGAGATCGAAGTATTCTTGCAGCTGAACCTGTGCATAGTTTGCGTTAAGCACCGCATTTTCAGCCACAGCCCTCAGTCCGTCTGGTCCCATGGTGCGGATATAGGTATAGGCCCGCACTAAGACGCTGAAGTTCCCGTAAAAGGAACGAACTTTCCCAATGGAAAGGGGGCTGTCATAGTCAAATTCGTAACCATTATCTTTTTTGACTATAGAGGGAACTGGTAAAAAGGGAACGAGTTTTTCACAAACACCCACCGGGCCAGATCCCGGACCGCCTCCGCCATGGGGAGTGCTGAAGGATTTGTGAAGGTTGAGATGGATCACGTCAAATCCCATATCCCCAGGTCGCGTTTTCCCAAGAATGGCGTTGGCGTTGGCTCCATCGTAGTATAAAAGGCCCCCTGCGTCGTGAACGATTTGGGCGATTTCAAGGATGTCTTCTTCGAAGAGACCGAGAGTGTTGGGGTTCGTTAACATGATTCCGGCAATCTCATCTGACATAAGGGCTTTGAGTGCCTCTACGTCAACATTGCCACGTTCATTGGATTTAACCTCAACCACATCAAAACCTGCAACGGCAGAGGACGCTGGATTTGTTCCGTGAGCTGTATCTGGGACGATCATTTTAGTACGTTTTGAGTCTCCACGATGTTCGTGGTAGGCTTTTATGATCATGACCCCTGTTAGCTCTCCGTGGGCTCCTGCCGCAGGCTGAAGAGATACGGCCTTCATTCCTGTGATTTCTGCCAGCATGGCAGAAAGCTCGTACATAAGGGCGAGGGCTCCCTGAACGGTATGAGGGCATTGCAGGGGATGTATCCCAGTGAAGCCAGGCAGATTAGCCATGTCTTCATTGATCTTAGGGTTGTATTTCATAGTGCATGAACCAAGAGGATATAGCCCTTCGTCCACGGCAAAGTTCAATTGAGAAAGGCGAGTGAAGTGACGGACTACATCCACTTCGCTTACTTCAGGTAAGCCGGCTTTCTCTTTCCTCAACATTGCTTCGGGAATGAGTTTTTCAAGCTTCTCTTGTGGGACGTCCATTTCTGGAAGAGAGTAACCTTTTCTTCCAGGAACGCTTGTTTCAAAAATAGGCGGCACAAGTCGAATCATGCCTTATCCCCCCTTGCTATCTTGGCAAAGCGGTGGATTTCTTCTTTGGTCCGTTTCTCAGTAACGGCTACAAGCCAGCTGTTTTTGAGTTCAGGGTAGTCCTTGGAGAGGTCATATCCACCAATGATTCCTTCCTTATAGAGTCGTTTGTTGATTGACACTGGAGCCTCTTCAGGCGTTACTACGAACTCTCTGAAGAAGGGGGCGTCAAAGGCTGATTTAAAGGTTCCGTTTTCTGTAAGAAGTTTCTTCGTATAGGCTGCTTTTTGCAGACATGCATTAGCGACCTCACAAAGTCCTTCTTTGCCCATAAGGCTCATATATATGGCTGCCATAACGATGTTAAGGTTATGGTTAGAGCAGATATTTGATGTGGCTTTTTCTCTGCGAATATGTTGCTCACGAGCCTGAAGGGTCAGAACGTAGGCAGTGTTTCCTTTCCTGTCCAGTGTTTGTCCTACGATTCGTCCTGGCATTTTCCGCATATATTTTTTTGTCACTGCAAAAAAGCCAAAACCAGGACCACCGAAATTCATGGCATTGCCTATGGGCTGTCCGTCACCAATGACCACATCTGCTCCGTAAACTGCGGGTGGCTCAAGGAGAGCAAGGGCCATGAGGTCAGTTGCCACTATAAAAACAGCACCGGCATTCTTGGCCGCTTCCCCTATGGCAGCAAGGTTTTCCAGAACGCCAAAAAAGTTCGGGCTTTGCACGATTACGGCTGCTGTGTTGGATGAAATTTGTTTGTTGAGATCCTCCATGTCAATGCTGCCGTTCTTAAAACCCACCTCTTTGACGGTAAGGTGCTGATAAGGGGCATAGCTCTTAAGAACCTTCCTGCTTTCAGGGTGGACGGATCGAGCAACGAGTACTTCGCTCCTTTTTGTAGAGGCTCCTGCCATAAATGCAGCCTCAGCCATTGCTGAAGCGCCGTCATACATGGAAGCGTTGGACACGTCCATTCCTGTGAGTTCGCAAATCATGGTCTGATACTCAAAAATAGTCTGAAGAGTACCCTGGCTCACTTCTGGCTGGTACGGCGTATAACTTGTAAGGAACTCCTGCCTGCTGACCAGATGGTTGACCACTGTAGGGATAAAGTGATCGTATATTCCAGCGCCAAGGAAATAAGCATATTTGTCCGCGCTGGCATTAGAGGCAGCCATAGAACGAATATGCCTGCCCAGCTCAAGTTCTGAAAGAGCGGAAGGAATGTTTAAATCTTCTTTTAGTTGAATTGATTCAGGGATGTCAGCAAACAGTTCCTGAATAGAGGAAACACCCACTCTATGGAGCATGTCTTTTTGCTGTTCCTCCGTGTTTGGAATATAACGTGCCATAAACTACGCCCCCTCTTTCGTTTCGAGGCTGTCACACAGCTTCTCGTAGGCCTCCCCGTCAAGAAGATTGTCAAGTTCTGAGGTATCGGACATTTCCAATACAACGATCCAGTTGGCGTAAGCGTCTTCATTGAGAAGTTCAGGTGAATCCTCAAGCCCTGAGTTGACTTCTACAACGGTGCCGCTTACAGGAGCGTACACGTCGTTAGCTCCTTTTACTGACTCCACTACGCAAAGGTCGCTGCCTGTTGAAAATTCAGCACCTTCTTCCGGGAGTTCCACATAAACAATGTCACCCATTGCATGTTGCGCGTAGTCTGTAATTCCTATACGAGCCTTGCCGCCTTCAACTTTCACCCATTCGTGACTTTCTGTGTACTTAAGGTCTTTCAATACTTTTGCCATTATCCGTAACCTCCTTTTCTCTTTTACCGTTTGTAGTGTTTTTGATAAAAAGGTCTTTTGATCTTTTTAGCTTTCTTTTCTTTCCCGTGAATAACAATGAACATTTCTTCTTCGTCAGCCGCAGAAGCTTCAACGAGGGCAGAAGCAATGCTCTTATCAAGGCTTGGGGAATAACCACCTGTAGTTACCCTGCCTACGGTTCGTCCCTGAGCTCTGACTTCATACTGCTCTCTGGGAATTCCCTTGTCTATCATTTCAAGGCCGACGATCTTGCGGGGAACGCCGTTTTCCTTGAGTGCGGCAAGAGCATGTCGCCCAATAAATTCTGTGTTGAGCTTCACAAAGAACCCCAACCCCGCCTCTAGAGGGGTAATGTAGGCTGCCAGTTCATGACCGTAGAGGGGGAGGCCAGCTTCAAAGCGAAGGCTATCGCGGCATCCCAGGCCTGCAGGAAGAATACCGAACTCTTCTCCCGCTTTCATTACAGCATCCCATACAGGGGCGCCTTCGTCCCATGGCATGTAAATTTCGAAGCCATCTTCTCCTGTATATCCGGTACGAGACACAAGAGCGTCTACACCTGCCACTTTGACATTCTCAACAAACCGGAAGAACCCCAAGCTGGCAGGATCGAAATTAGCTATCTTTTTCAAAATCTCTTCTGCTTTGGGGCCCTGGAGGGCGAGTTCACTGTACTGAGGAGATAAATTCTCAACAGTTACGCCTTCTGTAACATGGTCGTGGAACCAGAGGACGTCCTTGTCTGTGTTTGAAGCATTGATAACCAAAAAGTAGTTCTCTGTGGAAACCTTATAGACAAGAAGATCGTCTACAACCCCGCCATTGGGGTAGCACATAAAGGTGTAAATGACCTGTCCGTTTTCCATAGCTGTGATATCGTTAGTCATCATGTTCTGAAGCCAGGCTTCAGCTTTGGGTCCCGCGACTCTAACTTCTCCCATGTGGGAAACGTCGAAAAGACCAGCAGCAGATCTAACTCTCTTGTGTTCTTCGACTATACCTGCCGTGTATTGAACAGGAAGTTCCCAACCGCCAAAATCGACCATTTTCCCGCCGTGAGCGAGATGTTTCTCGTAGAATATTGTTCGTCTCACAACCTCACCTCCGTATGATGCTAAAACATATGGGCCCAATCTTTTTCGAGCCAACATGCCATTTCCTGTACCTCCTGGGGCATTGATTCTGGGAAGTTCCTTCTTAATGCCTTGGCAAGAACATCTCCTTGTAAAGGAACTCCCTTTAAAAAGGGAGCAAGGCTTGCTATAAGATCCCCGTCCATGGCATCAGAATATATATGGCACTGAGACACGCTCCCTTCTCTCACATGAAATCCCAACGCTACATGTCCCCAGTCAAAACGGTTTTCAATTTCTACGTCAAAATCTGGAGATAGCCCATATATCCATGAAGGATTACTATATTTTTTATAGAGGGTCTTAACTTCTTCTTTTTTCATGATATCTGAAAGGGAAATATTTTCACCTTCTCCGCCATATTCTTCCAGAAAAGAAGCCTTTATCGCTTTTTTGACCACATCGATAGATAGAGAAGTGTTAAATTCTTTGAGATTTGCAACACGGGATTTGACAGAATCGATCCCTTTCGCCTTTAACTTGGCTGCGGGGGGTTGAAGGTAACGGACCATCCGGTCAATGTCTACATCTATTAATATTGTACCATGATGATATCGCCCAGCTTTGCCTTGGTAAAAAGCATTGCCTGAAACCTTGCGATTTTCTACAAAAATATCATTTCTGCCGCTAAAGGAAGCTGGAATGCCTATGGAGCGAAAGGCAGCAACAAGAACTTTTATATGACGAATGAAGTCGTAACTAAGATGTGAAGCAAGAAAGGTGAAATTCAAATTACCCAAATCGTGATAGACGGCACCACCGCCCGAGAGCCTACGGACTAAAGTTCCCTTCTCTTCTGATAGAAGGCTTGTGCGGCACTCTTTCCAGGCATTCTGGTTTCTTCCGATGACAACGGTATGTTCATTTTGCCAAAGGTAAAGAATTACAGAATGGCTAGAAAGATGTGAGAGAAGATGTTCTTCAATAGCCAGGTTGATCCGTGGATCAACAAAAGGAGATTCAGCAAGAAAAGTCTTAACTTTTAGCATGGCGGTTAGCCCCCTTTGATGTAAAAAGCCCACAACAGAACAATACCTCCGTTGCAGGCTCCGATCCCCTAGAGAGACAAAACTAAAAAACCATCTCCATAACCTGGCCGTTGTTTAGATGATTCATACAGTGTCTCCTCGGCGCCTCATCGAGTCTCTTAGAACATGAAACGAAACTCGAATCGCTCTTATTCAATTTATTACAAGTCTATAAGATATGAGTATATAAAGTCAACAGAATGATGTTTAGATTATATATTCTTTAAGTTATGAAAATTCGCAAGAGATGCAAGGTGCTTTTTCTATGTTATATTGATTTTACCAGAATGAGTAGAGGTAAAAACTAAGGGTATGAGGAGGGATTTGCTAATGAAGAACAGGATTCAGATTTTCACAGTTTTTGCTGTTGTATTAGCAATGCTTTGTATGGTGCCATTCCGTGTTTTTGCCGGAGATCTCATTGTTTACTCAAGTGTGGACGAAGAAAATGCCCGTCATATTCTTGAGGCATTTACAAAAGAGACTGGAATAAAGGTCCAGATGGTTTTTCTATCTTCCGGGCCGGCTCTTAGCCGGATCGAAGCTGAAAAAGCCAACCCCCAGGCCGATGTCTGGTTTGGCGCCCCCAGTGAAAATCACATAGTAGCAAGGGAAAGAGGACTGACAGAGCCTTACGTTTCTTCAGAAGAGAGCCGCCTTGCCGCAAATTTTAAAGATCCGGAAGGGTACTGGCATGCTTTTTATATGAACCCCATTGGCATTGGAGTTCTCCCAGACGAACTGGCTGCCGAAAAGATTCCAGTTCCCCAGTCATGGGAAGATTTGAAGCATGAAGGTTTGAAAGGCATGATTCAAATGCCTTCACCCCAATCCTCCGGCACAGCCTTTGCTATTATGATGACCCTTATAAGCATTTATGGAGAAGATGAAGCCTATGCCTATATGAAAGCTCTTAATCCTAATATCCAGACCTATACGCAGAGCGGAACTGGACCCAGCAAGAACCTTGCTATTAAGGAAGCCAAGGTGGCCATTCAGTTTACCCCCGCTTTCCTGAAACTTGTAGACGAAGGATTCCCGGCAACGGTCATCTTCCCAAAAGAAGGCGTGGGTTATGAGGCGGCAGCCCTGTCCATCATTAAGGGTGTAAAGAATAAAGAAGAAGCCCACAAACTTGTTGACTGGATACTCTCGAAAAAGGGACAGGAGTCTTTAAGCGAAAACAAAACATATTTCTTCCCTGTGCGAAGTGATGTTTCAGCGGGAGAGGGCCTGCCACCCCTTTCTGAGATCAAACTCATCAATTATGACATAGAGAAAGCGGCTCAGGAAAAAAGCCGCCTTATTGATCGTTGGGTAACTGAAGTTCTCGGTCAATAAACAATAAGCGATTCTCATATTGCTATGGTCAACAATAAGGGGCTGGAGAGATCTGGCCCCTTTTTTCAGGAGGTTTTTTATGTCATATATACGTCGAGCTAAGCGGGAACTGCAGCTTCTTTGGCGTGACCCACTTCTTGCTTTTTTAGTGGGTATTGTGGCTTTTGCCCTTATTCTTTTTGTTCTTTTCCCCCTCATTTCTGTGCTGATTAGAAGCTTTCAAACTCAGGAAGGAGCATTTTCCCTCGTTAATTACCGCCGTTTCTTTACTTTTCGTTATCTTAGAAGTGCACTGAGTAATAGCCTTTTTGTAGGAATAGCTACAGGGGTTGCGGGTGTTGCAATTGGATATATAGCAGCCTTTACTATTACGAGGACAGCTATTCCCGGGAAGAAGGTTTTACATATCCTTTTTATTTTACCAATTATTTCCCCGCCCTTTACCAGCTCACTGGCCATATTGATGCTCTTCGGAGCGAATGGCCTTATTACGAAAGGATTATTAGGACTGAAGAATTTCAGTATCTATGGTTTTAAAGGAGTACTCCTTTCTCAGATATTTACCTTTGCTCCTGTAGCGTACCTAACACTGCGTGGGGTTCTTGAATCTCTTAACCCCACGTTGGAGGACGCGGCAATGAATGTAGGTGCTTCTCGCTGGCAGACTTTCTGGAAAGTAACTTTCCCATTGAGTCTACCGGGTATAGCCAGTGCTTTTCTAGTGGTGCTTATTGAGTCCTTAGCCGATTTTGGAAATCCCCTTGTTCTGGCGGGAAGCCGTTTCCCTATGCTTTCCATCCAGGCATATCTCGAGATTACAGGTTCCTTCAATCTTCCCCTGGGAGCGGCCTTAGCTGTTGTGTTGCTTATCCCATCTATAACAGCCTTTGCCATTCAGCGCTATTATCTTGAAAAACGGCAATATACGACCATTACGGGGAAACCTGTAGCTTCATCATCAAAGCTGGTGAGCCGCGGAGCACGAAAATGCCTGCAGACTTTTGTCGCCTTATTCGCTCTATTTGTGCTCCTTTTTTATGGAACGATTTTTCTCGGGGCCATGACTCGTGTTTGGGGATATGACTTTTCTCTTACAGCCAGGCACTTTGCCTATGCCCTGAGTGTAGGGTTTGATACGATAAAAGATACCTTAGTCATTGCTGCTTTGGCGACACCTATTTCTGGGCTTCTTGGCATGCTTATTGCTTTTATGGTGGTTCGCCTCTCTTTTCCTGGAAAAGGAACTTTAGAATTTGTTTCTATTCTTAATTTTGCCGTCCCTGGAACGGTTGTAGGTATTGGATATATTCTTGCTTTTAATAAACCGCCTCTCCTTCTTATTGGGACTCTCGTCATTCTTGTGCTCAATTTCATTTTTCGTTATATCCCTGTGGGAATTCAGTCGGGAGTTGCCGTTTTAAGACAAATAGATCCCACAATAGAAGAGGCGGCACAGAATCTTGGAGCTGATGGTATGACTACTTTTCGAAAAATTACGTTGCCTCTTATAGCACCGGCGTTCTTTTCTGGCCTTGTCTTCGCTTTTGTAAGGGCCATGACGGCCATAAGTGCCGCTATTTTTCTCGTTTCAGCCCGGTGGAACCTTCTCACGGTCCAGATACTCAACGAAGTTGGGTCGGGACGGTTGGGTGTGGCAGCGGCTTTCAGCGTTATTTTGGTGGCGATTGTCCTTGTAGCCATGGTCATTATCAGCCGCCTCGTTTCGGGTCGAGCCGGTGGAATGAAAGCCTTAGAGATATCAAAGGAGCTGTAGCCCTATGGAACTTTACATAAAAAAAATTGTCAAGGATTTTGGCAGTTATGATGATCCCTCCAATCGAGTTCGAGCGGTAGATCGGGTGGACCTTCATGTAAAAGAGGGGGAACTTATCACCCTTTTAGGGCCGAGCGGTTGTGGGAAAACAACGTTGCTTCGAATGATTGCCGGCTTTGAAGATCCCACAGAGGGAGATGTTTTTTTCGGGGATCGAAGGGTCAACGATGTGGCTCCCAACCATAGGAACGCTACCATGGTTTTTCAGTCTTATGCCATCTTTCCTCACCTCAATGTGTATGAGAACATTGCCTTTGGCCTGCGTCTCAAGAAAATGGAGGAGAGCAAAATCCGTGAAAAAATGGAAGGGGTCATTGATCTCGTTGGATTGACGGGGCTGGAATCCCGACAGCCCAGCCAGCTTTCCGGCGGTCAGCAGCAAAGGGTGGCTTTGGCCAGGGCCATTATAATGGAGCCGGCCCTTTTGCTTTTTGATGAACCCCTCTCTAATCTTGACGCAAAATTACGGGAGCAAATGCGTATAGAGATTCGCCATCTTCAGAAACGACTTGGCATTACCAGTGTCTATGTAACCCATGACCAGGCGGAAGCCATGAGTATATCTGATCGAGTGGTAGTCATGAACAAGGGGCGGATAGAGCAGGTGGGAACTCCCATTGAACTTTACGCAAGGCCGTCGAATTCTTTTGTTGCGGCTTTTATAGGAAAGGTCAACTTTATGCCTGCAAAAATAGAGGACAAAAAACATGTCCGCATTGGCTCTTCCCTTTTAGATGTTATGGCTATTCCTGAGGCGTGTCATGTTGGAGATATTGTTATAGCGACCCTTCGTCCCGAAGCGATAGAAATAGATAACATAAAAAGCGATGATGTACACCATGGAGAAGGAAGAATTCTCCGACGTACTTTTTTAGGAACCATAATTGAGTATGAAATTGAGGTTCACAATACGGTTTTTCACGATCATCTTATTGTTCATACTGTGAACCCCATAACGCAGACCCTTTTTGAAGTGGAAGAGGAAGTGTTCATTCGTTTTAAAGAAGAAGCCATACACCTTCTCGATGAGTCGGCATCTTCTTTTAGCCACAAATGAAAGAAACAAGCTCTTCTTTGGGTATGGAGGCGAAATATTTTTCAGTATCAATGGAAGCGAGCCTTTTTCTCAGGGCCTTTTCTTCATAGAGGCAATGTAAAAGATGACCTTCGAAAATATTAAGGTTCTCGTCGCCAAAGAAATCTCCGAAAAAACGACAGCCTGTTATAACCCCGTCTTTTATGTTAAAGCAGGCCTCCACTTTGCCGGCATTGAAACGCCGGCTCTTTTTTTCTGTAAATTCAGGGGATCTTCCCCAATTCCAGCTCCATGTACTGTATTTTTCTTCAATGAGCCTTTCAATGTTTTTACGGTCGTCTTGTGAGAGAAAGTAGGGCTTGAAACCCTCCTTTTTATCCATCTGGCGAAGAATTGCATCTTTAAAGGCTTCAATACTCATAGGGCGGGGAAGCCACTGAAGAATATTGGTAACTCGGCTTTTTACTGATTTAGCGGCTTTAGACTGGAATTTATCTTCTGAAACTTTCAATGCTAAAGAGAGCTTCTCCAGGTCTGAATTAAAGAGAAGGGTTCCATGATGAAGAAGCCTTTTTTTATCCATATGCTGGGCATTTCCAGAGAACTTTAGACCATTGATGGCCAGGTCATTCCGGCTGTTGAATTCAGCATATACCCCAAGGCTTTGCAGCACATCTACGATCGGCTGGGAGTGCTTTTGAAAATCGAAGGGATTGTCTGAATCGTTAGGTACGGCAAAGGTGTAGTTGAGATTTCCAAGATCATGATAGACAGCTCCCCCTCCGGTGATGCGGCGAATGACGTGAAGATTGTTTTCCCTTACAAAAGGCTCATTGACCTCTGCCGCTGTATTTTGAAAGCGCCCGACGATAATTGATGGGCTATTTCGCCATAGCAGCATAAATTTCTCTTTGTACGTTGAGAGAAGAGAGTAAACATATTCTTCAAGAGCAAGGTTGTACCGCGGGTCTGTGCAAATGTTCTCTATATAGTACATGTGAGTACCTCCAGATACTAAAAGTGCGGATAGCCTTTGTCTTTTTCTGACCTTAAACGTTGACTTTATAGTGTAGCGTATATAGATCTATCAGTGAGCGTATATGAAAGGCGTATTCAGTCAAGTTTGCTGAAAGGGCCAGTCCTTCGGCAAATAGAAGTCCGCGAATTACAAAAATATCAGGCGACGTGGGAAGAGGCATGAGGTAGTGTTTTTCCTGGGGTTTAATATAACGGTTTTTATAATGACGGAATGTCACCAGTTCGGGGCGGGAAACCCAGATACGCATGAAAATGCCATACAGTTCAAAACAGTCACTGAGAGAGTAGTGCCCTATTTCGGAAGGAAGAGCGTCTTCTATTGTTTTGACTATAGACGGAGTTTTAAGGTGAGTTATGGTCTTCATTTTCGCTTCATTGAGCCTGGGCCATTTGTACAGTGCGGCATTCTTAGGGTTAGGTATGGCGCACCAGTTCGTAAGGCCGATCATGGAACACCACCATTTCCAGTCTTTTACAGTTTCTCTGGGTAAAAATGACGTATCAAAGGCCAGATTATGTACCACGATTCCTGACACGTGCCACTTTTTCCAGAAAGAAAGAAGGGCGTCCACATCTTCAAGAAAATAGAGGGGATAGGGTTCTGTCTGACGGAACCAATGAATTCTTTCCACTGTCAAACCATGAATCTTTTCAGTGGCATAGTCTGGTGTTTCTGTGGGAAAGTAAAAGCGATTAAAAAAATCACGGATATGTCCTCTGTCATCAAAAACAATGGAGGAAGCTGAGACAACAGAACTTCCCTTCAGTCCGTTCGTTTCGAGGTCAAAGACAGCAAAATTCATGGCCTATCCTCCTTTCTCCAGTGTAGCAATTGATTTTAGCATGGATTACACGAAGCCGTGCCATCCTGTTTACGTACTATAAAAAACATAGTAACCTGAATATGGAAATAGAATTGTGAAAAGTACACGTTTGGAGGGAACAGCTGTCTATGGATGCCTTTTCTTTGCGACAACGTATAGAAGTTTGTGAGAAATGTGAATTATGCGGAATGAGACAGCAGCCTGTTATCGGTGAAGGCTTGGCGGAGTGCAGGGTTATGCTTGTGGGGGAAGCTCCTGGCGCTACAGAAGATGAAACGGGGCGCCCCTTCGTGGGACGGTCAGGGAATCTCCTGTGCCAGCTTATTGAAGAAGCAGGCCTTTCTCGAGAATTCTTTTTCATTACCAATATGGTTAAGTGCCGCCCACCGGAAAATCGAAAACCTACAAAGGATGAGCTGGATGCCTGCCGCCCTTTTTTGGAAGAACAGATACGCCTCCTTTCCCCGTTATTGATTGTAACGGCAGGCAATACGCCCACCCAGTGGTTTCTCAACACGAGGAAAGGGGTTACAGCCCTGCGGGGGCAATATTATCCCTGGGATTTTGAAGGGAGGAAAATAAAGATCCGCCCCCTCTTTCATCCAAGTTATCTGTTGCGGAACAGATCGAGGGAAAAGGGGCGTCCTCTCCATCAGACCCTTTGTGATCTGCGAGAAATAGCTTCCTTTTTGAAATAGAGAAAGGGGCTTGTATGAACGCAAGCCCCTTTATGTTCTCTTTTTTGAGTGAGAACCTATTACTGGAGAATAGTAATGCGTTCCTCAGATTGAAGCTTTATTTCCCCTAGATGGCGGATATATTGGGCCAAACTTTCTACATCCCCTACCTGCATGCTATAGGCTGTGGGAGCCGCCATCTTAAATACGTAATATTTATCGCCCCCTGGAGCAAGCCAGTCGGTAGTCGTCACTGAGTAGACTGTGCCAGGGTTGAGTGGGGCCCATGTTCCGTCATCGTTCTCAACCATAACCTCAACAACCCGATCCCCATTCTCCAAAAGATCCCCATCGTTATTGATCAGAGCGGGTTTTTTCTTGAGATCGTATGAGACCTTCAAACCCGATACCTGTAAGAATCCGCCGGTAGGGGTTCGAAGGTTTCCATCATACCCATCTCCCTCACGAATGAGGGCGGAGGCGGATACTTCTAAAATGTCTCGGATTTGCTCCCCAGTGAGATCAATTCGAACAAGGGTGTTTCCGTAGGGTAACATTTCGTAAAGGGTTTTGTATGAGATTTCTCCGGCGGGGTATACCTTATCGCCGCGGATGCTTCCTCCGTTCATAAGCCCTATCTGGGTCTGACCATTCCAGCGGAGGGAATCGGCGATAAAATTCCCAAGAGGGGCTTCCTTTCCCCTTACCGCTGCCTTTGTGGCGTCAGCATCCTGCGTCATGATCCCTATAGGCTCGCCGAGTTTTTCATCAAGCTTTTCCTGGAAAGGGTTAATGAGCCATGCGACACGCTTATCCATGGGGATGTCGCTGGTGAGCTCCCGCGCTTTCCATGAAGAATTGCCTTCATCAAGCTTGCCATTTTTCACTGCTACTGTGGCGATGCCTATATACCTGCCCATTGAACCGCCATGGGAGACCATTGTTTTCCACCCATTGGGTCCCGTTATTATCTCAGGAGTTTCAAGAAGTGTGTGGGAATGGCCGCCTGTGATGATATGGATGCCTTCTACTGCCTGGGCGATGGCCCGATCTGCGTAGATGCCCACATGGGTCATAGCGACAATGATATCGCATTGCTCCTCATGAAGGATCTTTACCATGTGTTGGGCCTCTTCCTTGAGATCCTGACCTACACGGAAACCGCGGCTGCCCTTGGTGACAGAGAAAAGTTCAGGGGCGATGAGACCGAAGAAACCGATCTTCAGCCCATTGGCAGCGTCTTTGATGACGTATGGGTGATAAAGGTTTTGAAAAGCGGGAAGGTCTGTATGAAGATTCGCTACGGTAAAGGGGAACCGCGCATATCTCATCAAGTCCTCAAGCACTGAAGGGCCGAGATCGAATTCATGATTTCCTAAAGTGGCAATATCAATGCCAGCCAGGTTAAGCCCTCTGATCTCAGCAAGTCCTTTGTAGAAAAAGAAAAGCGGCCCTTCATTGATATCACCCATTTCCAAAGCAAAGACATTGCCGGGATTTTGGGCCTTTTCTTTGCCTATAAGAGTGGAAGCGCGAGCAAGTCCGCCTACTTCAACCTTAACTTTTTCCCCCTTCACTTCTTTGCTGATTGTGTAAGGATAGATGTGGCTATGGATATCATTAAGGGTCATAAGAGTAATGGAGCCGTCAACGGCTAGAGCACCTGCAGAGAGGATGAGGAGAAGACAACACGCTATAAGCCCTCTGACAATTTTTTTCCTCATAACCTCAGCCTCCTTTCATTGATACTCTTATTTATACTCTTCCACAACTATTTTGCCTTCAACAACCTCTTGAGTAAGTTCTTCCAACCGATGCCGCACATCTTCGGGAACGAGCTTCAGAGCACTATCAGACCAGGAGAGCCCCACGCCGTTGTTTTTGAGATCGCAAGAGACAACCTGCCCTCTGGGATAGTTTTCCTCTTTTTTAGCCTTTATGAGGTCGTAAGCCGCGTTATCCAGTCTCTTTAACATGGATGTGAGAACCACTTCCGGCGCAAGGTATTCCTGAGGAGAATCAACACCTATGGCATAGAAATTAGCTTCTTTAGCCGCGGCGATAACTCCTTCCCCTGTTCCCCCTGCCACCTGGAAGATCACATCTGCGCCATTATGGTACTGGTTCAACGCCATTTCTTTTCCCTTCGCGGGGTCAGACCAGCTCCCCACAAAGCCCGTAAGGACCTCGCAGTCGGGATTGATATATTTTGCGCCCTGTTCATATCCCACAAAGAAGTTGTGAATGACGGGAATGTCTTCTCCCCCCACTGCGCCGATAATGGCTTCCTTATTAACGAGAGGATCGTTTTCACGGGTGGTCATCATTGCCGCCAGAGCTCCTGCCAGGAAACTTCCCTCATTTTCTTTAAAGTCTACGTAAGTGACATGGACTGTTTTGCCAGAAACGTCGAAATAGGCGAAATCTGTGTTGGGAAATTCCGGGGCTACCTGTTCGATGGCATCAATAAATTCAAAGCCGACAACAAGCACAAGGTCAAAGTTTTTGGCGGCAGTTGCCAGATATGGAACATAGTTAGCGGGGTCAAAATTACATTCCACCACTTTCCCTACGATGTCCAGCTCTTTTTTGGCCCGCTCTAGTCCCGCATTGGCAGAGTCATAAAATGACGCGTCGCCTAATTTGTTTGCGATGACAAGGGCGACTTTGATTTTGTCGGCAGCGAGGGCTCCTCCGGATGCTATCCCGAAAAGCAGTAGGCCAGCTAATAAAAGACACCATGTTTTTTTATGCATACCCTATCACCTCATCTATATATATTTGGAATCAGGCTTTTTTAGCCAGTTTCACCCCTTTCCAGTTCTTGAAGACAAGGGCTATAATAACCAGAATATAAGGAAGCATAAGGGCGAGATGGCTTGAGAATCCAAAGGATTGAAGCTCTATTCCCGCGGCTTGAGCAGCCCCGAAGAGAAAAACCCCTACAATGGACCAGAGAAGATTGCCGTCACCAAAGATTACAGCCGCTACAGCGAGCCATCCCCGTCCAGCGCTCATACCGCTTACAAAGGCAACCAAATAGGATGTAGAAAGAAATGCGCCAGCCAATCCCACCATGATTCCATTAATGGCCAAAGCCTTAAAACGAAGGCTGACGGGAGAAATCCCCGCAGCTGAAAGGGCTTCTTCATTTTCTCCTGCCGCTTTAAGACGCATCCCGAAGACTGTTTTAAAATCAACGAACCAGAATATAAAAAAGAGAATAGCTGCCAGGAGGATAAGGAGGGAAAAATTTCCTATGTAGGGCAACGAAATGTCAGGAATACGTACCATCCGCGGATCCCGAAAGCCGCCTTTTACGTGAAAGACGCTCTTCATGAGAAGAATTGAAAGGCTGTCTGCCAGTATGTTGAGGGTCATACCAACTACCCATATATTAGCCCTGAGAAAAACACAAAGCAAGGCAAAAAGCATATTAAAAATAAGTCCCGCCGCCATACCTGAGAGAACGCCGGCAATCCAGCTTTGAAAGAAGTAATTGCCAAGGACGGCAAAAAAAGACGAGATGAGCATAGCCCCTTCCTGGCTTATGTTCAAAACCCCAGTTTGCCGAGTCCATGTTCCGCCGAGGGCAGTGAGGAACAGCGGCGTTGACATCCTGATGGTAGCTCTGAGAAAGTCAAACATGGCTTAATCCTCCCTGATCCTGTTTGCCAGGCGATTAGCTACCGAGATTCCGGCAGTTACAAAAAGCACGGCGCAGCAGACAATGATTGAAACAAGTTCCTGAGGAATGTCTGTGACGAGTTCCATCTGAAGGGCTCCGGAACTCATGATTGAATAAACAAAAGCCGCGAGAATCCCTCCGATAGGGGAGTATGTGACCATCATAGCCAGGATCATGCCTGTCCACGTATACCCTGGAGAAATATTAATGAGGAAACGGTAGTGATCTCCCATAACGAGAAGAGATCCAGCCAGACCGGCGAGGGCCCCGCTCAAAAGCATTGCTGCCATCTGACGATTTCGAACATCTATCCCTCCGTATTTGGCAAAGCGTGTGTTCATTCGGGAGCAGCGCCAATCGTAGCCCCATACAGATAAAACCATGAGCACAGTTACAATAAGAACTGCCCCAAGTGCTACATAGATACCTGTATTGAGGGTTCCAAAAACCTGAAAATGAGAGAAACGCATGGCTTCCGCAATTTTTTCAGTGCTTCCTGCACTTGTCCTTTCGCCAGCGTAGGGACCGGTGGCCAAATATGTAGTAAAGAGAATTGCTATAGAATTAAGCATTATAGTGAGAACGACAATATTGAGGCCTTGATCAAGATGGAGTTTCCCTGGGATCCATGCCCACAAAACCGCGGTTCCTATTCCAGCCGCGAGGCCAAGAGGAATAAGAATAAAGCCAGGAAGCCCGCCAAACTCTATGCCTGCAAAAGCAGCGGCAAAGGCTCCCAGAAACAGCTGTCCCTCGGCGCCGATATTCCACATCCCTCCATAAAAAGCAACAGCGATGCTCATGGTGGAAAGTATGAGGGGAACGGCCCTGGCCAGGGTTGCTAAAAGCGCGCCGGTATCTCCTAAGGCCCCAATGATCATTTCCCTGTAGGCTTCCATAGGGTTTGCTCCATAACAGGAAATGAGCACGGCGCCAATAAGAAGGCTCAAGCCGAAGGACACAAGGATAATGCACTGATCCCGATAACGTATCAGCCAGTCTTTTGAAAAAAGGATCATGATGACGCCTCCTTTCCGCGGACAAAGGAACCCTCCAGCATAAGGCGTCCGACAAGGTTGCGGGAGGCTTCTTTGCGGGGCAGAACGGCTACGATCTCTCCCCTGTTCATAACTGCTATTCTGTCGCTGAGAGAAAGGATTTCATCGAGATCCGCAGAGATCATCAGAATGGCTTTCCCAGCTCTTCTTAAGGAGAGAAGTCTGTCATGGATAAAGGAGATACCCCCAATATCCACTCCTCTGGTCGGTTGGGATACGAGGAGGAAATCCGGCTGCTGTTCAAGTTCCCTTGCCATTACAAGGCGTTGCATATTCCCGCCGGAGAGAGTTCCTGCCTGTATATTTTCACTTGCCGCCATAATGTTATAGCGTTCCATAAGATGAAGGGCGAATTCTCTGATGGATCGAAAGTTTTGAAAGAAGTTCCTTTTTAAGAAGGGCGGTTTGTATTGATAGCCTAAAAGGGCGTTGTCTTTTAAGGAAGCGAGGGGGGCAAGCCCTGTCTTTATGCGATCTTCCGGGATATAGGCAAGTCCAAGTTTCCGCCGTTTTAGAGGTGGTAAATGTGTTATGTCCCGTTTGCCCATTAAGAGTTGTCCCTCTTTTACAAACCGAAGACCGGAAATAGCTTCTTCCAGCTCTCTTTGCCCATTTCCAGTAATGCCCGCAATTCCAACAATTTCCCCTCTATGGACAGTAAGGGTGAGGTTTTTGACCACATCCTTGCCCCTGTCCCCGGAGACGGTCAAACGGGTCATTTCTAAAAAAGGCTTGAGCTCCCTGGAAGGAGTTTCTTCAAGTACCGGTATATGGACGCTGCGGCCTACCATAAGAGAGGCAAGTTCCTCGGAAGTGGCCTCTGAGCGAGGGAGGGTCGCAATATGTTTCCCCTTTCTCATAACGGTAATAACATCGGAAACAGCGAGCACTTCGTTGAGGTTGTGTGCAATGAAAATAATCGTTTTCCCCGCCTTGCGAAACTCTCTGATAATAGAAAAAAGCCCTTCTATCTCTCGGGGAGAAAGAACGGCAGTGGGCTCGTCAAAAATGAGAATTTCAGCTTTTCTGTAAAGAAGTTTCAGTATTTCCACACGCTGCTGTATTCCCACTGGCAATGAGTGGACGGGGGCGAGAGGATCTATATTTAGCCCGTATTGAGCAGAAAGGTGTCTTACGGCCTCTATTGCGCCATGGTGATTGAAGATAAGCCCCCTGGTGGTGGGTTCATCTCCAAGAACTACGTTCTTATAGACAGGGAGGGACGGAACAAGCATAAAGTGCTGATGGACCATTCCAATTCCATATTTCATTGAGTCTCGCGGGGTTTTTATAGTGAGGATTTTATTATCGATCTTGAACTTTCCTGCAGTGGGACTGTAAAGTCCATAGACGCATTTCACTACAGTCGATTTCCCCGCTCCGTTTTCGCCAACAAGAGAATGGACAGTGCCACTGGCAATTTCTAAAGAGAAATCATCGACCGCTTTGAGTGTTCCGAAGGTTTTGGTAAGGCGGGAAATCCATAGCGACGGCATCATGTCCCCTCCACTTCTGGTGGGAAATATTTTTTAAAAGACAATATTATTGTAACACGATTTTAATAGGTTCAAGAATGGGGATGTAAAAAAGCCGCCATATGGCGGCTTAAACGGTAATCTCATCTTTTTTGAGGAGGGTGTCGAAGGTCTTTCTATCTTTGAATTCCTCTCTTTTTCCTTTATTCCATTGTGATATTGGGGTTAAAAAACCCACAACCCGCGAGTATACTTCACATTTAGTCCGTTTTTCTTCACTCATCATTTACAGCCTCCTTTAAAAGGGTAAGACGCTTTCTAGTTTCTGACTCCTACAAAAGCTACATATTTTTCTGCTATTTTCTTGAATCGACTCAGTTCATGAAGAGAGAAGCTTCTTTCTTTTGAGAACTCTTCAGATAGGGTTCTGTAAGACCTGAAATTCTGAATGTAGTAAACCCTTGCCCCTTCTATCATTCTTGCAATCTTTTCCATCTCTTCTTCGTCGGTAAGACCAGGAACCACAGTAGTACGAAATTCCATTGCCACAGAGGTCTTTTTCAGTATTTCGATGGATTGAAGTATTGGTTCAATGGAACCGCCATATCCTGCTGTTACAGGATATTCTTCTGGCGATGCTTTGACATCCATAGCTACATAATCCACGAGGTCTTTTCCAATAAACGATTGAAGTCCCTTGGGGTCGCTGCCATTTGTATCAAGCTTGACGAGAAACCCCATATTTTTCACTTTTTCGATGAAAGGCAAAAGATCTGGCTGCAAGGTAGGTTCTCCTCCAGTGATAACAACGCCGTCAAGCAGCCCGATCCTTCTTTCAAGAAAATTAAAAAAGCCTTCTTCTGAGAGGAAATTTATTTCCCCTCCCTCAACGAGCTCTGGGTTCTGGCAATAAGGGCACCGAAAGTTACACCCTTTGGTGAAAACGACGGCAGCAATCTTTTCGGGATAATCAATGAGGCTCGATGGAACGATCCCTGCAAGAATCACAGCGATTTCACTTCTTCCATATATCCTTTTTCAGCATCACAGTAGGGACAGTATTCGTGGGCCCCCGGTATATACCCGTGGATTGGGCATACGCTAAAGGTTGGTGTGATAGTGAAATAAGGTAGATGAAAATTTTCAGCAATTCTTTTCACTAAACGTTTGGTGCTTTCCCCACTCGGCATACTTTCCCCTAGAAATCCGTGAAAGACGGTTCCGCCGGTATAAAGAGTCTGAAGTTTATCCTGGAGTTCCAGGGCTTCAAAAATATCATCTGTATATCCCACTGGTAATTGACTGGAATTAGTATAGTAGGGGTCAGCCCCTAATTGCCTTACGTTCTCTTCGTTTGCTGCATAGATACTGTTTCCATAGCGTTCTTTATCGAGACGGGCAAAGCGGTAGCTGGTCCCTTCCGCTGGAGTGGCTTCCAGATTGTAAAGATTCCCCGTTTCTTCCTGGAAGTCTGAAAGCCGCTGTCTCATAGCGGTCATGACACGGGTGGCAAAAAACATCCCTTCCGGATCCGCAATGGTTTTCCCCATAAAGTTCAGCAGTGCTTCATTCATTCCATTAATGCCAACGGTATTGAAATGGTTGTTCCAGTATGTTCCAGTTTCTTCTTTTATGGAGCGAAGGTAAAATTTAGAGTAAGGGTATAAATTCGCTTCAGTGAGACGCTCAAGCACTTTTCTTTTTATTTCGAGGCTTTCTTTAGCTATATCCATAAGTTCAAAGGTACGTTCTATAAAGTCATCTTCATTTTTCGAAAGATAGCCGGTTCGAGGCATATTGAGGGTTACTACCCCTATTGAGCCGGTCATAGGGTTCGACCCAAAAAGGCCACCGCCTCTTTTACGTAACTCCCTGTTGTCAAGGCGCAATCGGCAGCACATGGAACGGGCGTCGTCAGGGCTCATATCGGAATTGACAAAGTTCGAGAAATAGGGAATGCCGTAACGTGCAGTCATATCCCACACAGTGTTGAGAACATCGTTATCCCAATGGAAATCTCGAGTAATATTGTACGTTGGAATGGGGAAAGGAAAAACTTTTCCCGTGGCATCCCCTTCAAGCATCACCTCTGCAAAAGCCCTGTTCAGCATATCCATTTCCTTCTGGAATTCGCCGTAGGCCTTATTCATAGCCTTGCCTCCCACTATTGCCGGCAGGCCTTCCAGGATTTTGGGCGGAATAAGGTCCATGGTGATATTTGTAAAGGGAGTTTGGAATCCAACTCGCGTAGGGACATTGAGATTGAAGATGAACTCTTGCAGAGCCTGTTTCACATCTCGATACGTCAGATCATCGTAATAGATAAACGGCGCCAGATAGGTGTCAAAGTTAGAAAAGGCCTGAGCCCCGGCAGATTCTCCCTGCATAGTATAGAAAAAATTAACGATTTGCCCTAACAGGCTTCTAAAGTGTTTAGCAGGTTTGCTGCTCATTTTTGTCTGAACGCCGGTGAAACCGCTGACAAGAAGGTCATACAGATCCCATCCGCAGCAGTATACAGAAAGATTGCTCAGATCGTGAATATGCAGATCTCCTGAAATATGGCGCTCCCTCACCCTTGGGGAATATATTTCCTGAAGCCAGTATTGAGCTGTTAATTCAGAAGCAATATAATTGTTGAGCCCTTGGAGAGAGTAGCTCATATTGCTGTTCTCGTTCACTTTCCAATCTAGCTTTTCAAGATATTTGTTGATCATATCAGCGGCGCTGCCAAGAAGTTTTTTGGTGTCTCTCATTTTGGCATGCTGCTCCCGATAGAGGATATATGCCTTGGCAATAGAGGCATAACCCTTCTCTATGAGGATTTTTTCTACCAGGTCCTGTACTTGTTCTACTGTGGGCACCCCTTCTTCTTTGTAAAAAATTTCAAGAAGGGATACAATTTGGCGAGTTATTTCTTGCCCTACTTCCATAGGGTTCTGGTGATCAACAGCTTTTGCCGCTTTCATTACAGCCGTTGTGATCTTGGATTCGTCAAAGGGGACTTCATGGCCATCTCTTTTTCGTATGCGACGTATCACTTTGGCGGCCTCCTTAATGTTTTAGGTAATACTCGGGCTCAGATTATACCGCCCTTCATAGAAAAAGCCAAACGGAAATATAGGCTATATGGGGTTGTTAAAAATATTATAACTCTATATGTAGGGTTTTGGCTATTGTTTTTTTATTTTTTTCATTTTCTCTTCTGGCCGGAATCGTACGCATATTGTAAGATGGGAAAAACCTTTACTACTAAGGGGTGTTTATATGGCTACTGTAGGAAACTACACCGATAAAGAAACTTTTGGAAAGATATCTTCCAGAATTAGAACCACTATAGAAACGGCATTTTTGAGCAATAACGTACTCCATGTAACAACACCTCGTGAGGCCTATGAGCTGGCTAAAAGAAGTGTCGGGACTATCGAACTGACAGGCATGCCAGTGTATGAACCTGAGTGGCAGGGGCTTTCTAAAGGGTGCAACGTCCTTCTTTTCAATGATGGAGCTGTGGTAGGGCGATGCGCCGCTGCCAGGCGTATCCTTGGCGACCCAGAAGTGTCTCTGGATGAATATGCGGCTAAACTTCGAGAAGCGGTATATCATACCCGATACAGGAATCTCTATGCAGCGGAAGCTGTTATAGGGCTTGAAAAAGATTTTATGGTTCGAGCTCATCTGCTCATTCCTGAAGGTCATGAGAATTTGCTCTATAACTGGATCCTCAACTTCCAGTATATAAATAAGATTTATAGTGAAATGTATAAGGAATCCCATGCCTATCTTGATGGGGATATTTATATCCTGGCTGATCCTGATTGGAAGCATCCTGATCATCCTCTAGGACTTGCCCTTTTCGACCCAGAACATAATTGCGCGGCCATCTTAGGGATGCGCTATTTTGGCGAGTTAAAAAAGGGAACCCTCACGCTGGCATGGGGAACAGCTGTCCGCAACGGTTTCGCTTCCTGCCATGGCGGATTGAAACGGTATAATCTTTCTGGAGACCGTTCTTTTGTAGCAGCTGTCTTTGGATTATCAGGGTCAGGGAAGTCCACTATTACCCATGCACGCCACGAAAATCGCTATGATATAACAGTGCTTCATGACGATGCCTTTGTCATTAACCTGAAAGAGCGATATTCTATCGCCCTGGAACCTTCTTATTTTGATAAAGTACAGGATTATCCAATGGATTGCGAGGATAACAAGTTTATAGTTACCCTTCAGAATTGCGGTGCGGTTCGTAAGGAGAGCGGCTTGGTCTATGCCGTAACTGAAGATCTTAGAAATGGCAACGGGAGGGCTATCAAGTCAAAATTATGGTCTCCAACAAGAGTAGATCGGATTGACGAACCGATAGATGCTATATTCTGGCTCATGAAAGATCCTACTATGCCCCCTGTGCTCAAAATTACTGATCCTGTGCTGGGAGCCGCTATGGGGGCCACATTAGCCACTCGCAGAACAACGGCAGAGCGCCTTGCCCCTGGTGTTGATCCGAACGCTCTAGTGTTTGAGCCCTATGCAAACCCCTTCAGAACCTATCCCTTAGGGGTTGATTACGGCCGCTTTAAGACTCTGCTTGAAAGTGGAGTGGATTGTTATATCTTGAATACAGGAGATTTTATGGGAAAGAAAGTGCAGCCCCGTCATACCCTTTCTATATTAGAATCTATTGTAGAAGGGCGAGTTTCTTTCAGGCCTTTAGGAGCCTTGAGTGCGGTAGAAGTGATGGAAATGGAAGATTTTCCCCTCCACCTTGATGATGTTCAGTATAAAAAAGAAATTACTGCCCGCATAAAAGACAGGGTTGCTTTTGTAAAATCAAGGGAATCGGAGCGTGGAGGGGTAGATAAGCTCCCCCGGGAAGCTCTTGAGGCTTTGCAGAGAATGACAAGGGAACTGGGATATCCGGGAGAAGCTTGATCGACGGAGGCCCCTGTTTTTATCAGTTGGGTAGGAGGACAAGATGGAAAGAGCAAAAAGGATGGGGGAGGATTCAATCCCCCGTCTTCTTTTTCATTTTTCAGGGCCGGCCATTACAGGACTTTTGGCAAATGCCCTCTATAATATAGTAGACCGCATATTCGTCGGCCATGCTGTGGGTCCCACAGGCATAGCCTCCATAGGGGTGGCCTTCCCCTTTATGGTAGCAGTGATTGCGGTGGGGTTGCTCATAGGAGTGGGGTCTTCCGCCCTTATTTCAATTTCTCTTGGAGAAAAAAAGAGGCGGCGGGCTGAAATAGTTTTGGGCAACGCCATTGCCCTTCTCGCCATTGCCAGTATTGTGGGTTTCTTATTAGGCTGGCTTTTCCTCGATGAGATTTTGCGCCTTGGCGGAGCCACCGACCTTTTATTGCCCCACGCTCGGAAATATTTACGGATTATCATTATGGGAATCCCTTTTTCACTCTTCAGCTTTGGTTTTAATTATTTTATCCGGGCAGAAGGCGCTCCCCGTTTTGCCATGATGACTCTTCTCTTAGGCGCAGGCATCAATATTGTTCTCGATGCCGTCATGATCCTTGTATTTGACATGGGTCTTGAGGGAGCGGCTTTTGCCACGATTGTTGCTCAACTCATCGCGGCACTTTGGGCTGTTTCTTTTTTTGCAAGAAAAAAAGGATCATTGCGAATTCGGTTTATACATTTGCGTTTCCGTAAAAACGTGATAAAACGCATTATTTCAATAGGAACGGCGCCTTTTATTCTCGAGGCGGGCTTTACTTTTATTTTGGGAGTTTTAAATCAGACGCTGAAAATCTATGGTGGGGAAATAGCCATATCTGCTCTTGGTATATTTTTTAGTCTTGACTCTCTCTTTTTTCTTCCGGTACTTGGCATAGGAGAAGGAGCCCAGCCCATTATTGGTTATAATTTTGGCGCGAAACAGATAGAGCGGGTGAAGGCCACGATCAAATGGGCTCTCTTTGGGGCTTTATCCTTCTTTGCGTTAAGTTTTATCATGGTATATTTTTTCGCAGAACCTCTTGTCATGATCTTTAACACTACAAGTCCTGAATTGATAAAACTTGCGGCGAGAGGTTTGATGATCTCTTACAGCTGCGTTGTCTTTGCGGGAATTTCCATAGTTGCTTCCTATACTTTTCAGGCTCTGGGCCTGGGACGTCAGAGTCTGTTTCTCAATGTGCTAAGGCATGTCCTTTTCTTTATTCCCCCCATTCTTTTGCTTCCGCCTATGATGGGAACTGATGGGGTGTGGCTGGCATTTCCCATTTCTGATGTAGGAGGAGGGATCCTGGCTTCTTTTTTGTTGCGTCGTGAGTTCAGAGATCTCGATCGGTTCATGCTTAGAGAGGAACCTGAGGGAGAACTGAATCAGGCGTAGTCATTCTTTTTAATTTAACATTAAAATCCTTAACATTGAGTTTCAAAATGGATTGTGGTATGGTGTTTTAACGGAGTTATTTCTATAAAAATAATTAAATTTAATAGAGAAATAACAAGGGGGCAGGATTGTAATGGGTATTCCGCGAAAAAGATTAATGGCGTTGTTTTTGGCCTCGCTAATTATTTTTTCATGCTCTGCTGTCTGGGCAGATGCTCAAGTTTTGAGGATGGCTACAACAACCAGTACTGACAACACGGGATTGCTCGATTATTTAGCTCCTCTTTTCAAAGCAGAAACAGGAATAGAACTGCAGTGGGTTGCTGTTGGCACTGGAAAGGCGCTTGAACTTGGTAAGAATGGCGATGTGGACGTTTTGCTTGTTCATGCTCCAGACACCGAAAAAAAGTATGTTTCAGATGGTTACGGAGTGAACCGACGGGAAACTATGTACAATGATTTCATCATCATCGGCCCTAAAGCTGACCCCGCCAAAATCAAAGGGTTGGAAGCAGTAGAAGCCCTGAATAAGATTGCAAGCTCCGAAACGCCTTTTGCAAGCCGAGGAGACAAGTCTGGTACCCACATAATGGAGATGGATCTTTGGAAAGGCGCGGGGCTGGCCCCCGATAAGGAATCGTGGTATATCCAGACTGGCCAGGGGATGATTAACACCATTAATATAGCGGCAGAACGAAATGCCTATACCATGACTGACCGGGGGACCTTTATTAAATACGAAGATGTGAACAAGGAAAACTCCCCCTTCGCCATCCTCGTAGAAGGAGATGCCGTACTTAGAAATCAGTATAGCGTCATTGCTGTAAACCCCATGCGCTGTGAAAATGTCAAATATGATCTGGCCCTTGAGTTCATAGACTGGATCGTTTCCCCTGAAGTCCAGAAAAAAATTGGAGACTTTACGCTGCTTGGGAAACCGCTCTTTTTCCCCAACGCCCGCTAAAAGAGGATAATATGTGATGAAAAAGCGCTGCCTGACCTGAGGTGGCGCTTTCTTTTATGGGAGGAACAGCTGCCATGGATTACATTTCACAAGGAATTGCCACTGCCTTTCAACTGCTTGCCAGGGGAGATGCCGAAACATGGTCAGCAGTTATTACCACATTGAGGGTCTCTTCCCTTTCTATTCTCATATCTCTTCTCCTTGGAATTCCTGCGGGATTTTTACTTGGAAGCATTTCCTTCCCCGGGAAAAATAGTATTCGAACCCTGGTGGACACCCTTATGGCTCTCCCTACAGTTGTTGTTGGTCTATTGGTCTATTCCCTCATATCAAGAAGGGGGCCACTTGGCGAATTCGGTCTGTTGTTCACTCTTGAAGGAATTGTTATAGGCCAGGTTGTTCTAGGGTTGCCCATAGTGGTGGCTCTTACAGCATCAGCTATTGAAAGCCTGGAAATACAACTGCGTCAGACTCTTCTTACCCTTGGAACAACGAAAAAACAGTTGGTTCTAAGCACCCTGTGGGAGGCTCGATATGCCGTTACTGTTGCTGCTATTACTGCCTACAGCCGGATTATTTCTGAGGTTGGCGTATCTATGATGCTTGGTGGAAACATTAAATGGCATACACGAAGTATAACGACGGCCATGGCCCTTGAGACAGGTAAGGGAGAGTTCGCCATGGGCATAGCTCTTGGAATGGTTCTCTTGTTCATAGTTCTATTGGTCAATCTCTTTCTTGCTGAATTTAAACGGAGGAGCGCGGCATGAAGGCTATGTATCGATTAAAAAACATAAAGCATTTTTATAGTCAGCGGTGTGTTCTCCAGATCCCTTCATTAGAAATAGGGCAGGGGGAAATATTGGGTCTTTTAGGAGCAAATGGCAGCGGCAAGAGTACTTTGCTTCGTATCCTTGCCTTCCTCGAAACACCAACGGAAGGAACGGTCTATTTTAAAAAAGAGCGTGTTGAAACCGTATCAGTGAACTATAGAAGATCTGTGACCCTTTTGCTTCAGAACACCTACCTTTTAAAACGAGCTGTTTGGGAAAATGTGGCCTTTGGTTTGAAAGTCCGAGGAGTAAGGGGCAAAGAGCTAATGAAAAGTATGGAAGAGGCACTATATTTTGTCGGCCTGGCCCCCAGTCAATTTGCAAGAAGAAAGTGGTATGAACTCTCTGGAGGAGAAGCCCAGCGAGTTGCTTTGGCCAGTCGTCTAGCTATAAAACCGGAAGTTTTGCTGCTTGATGAACCTACAGCCAGTGTCGACAGGGTAAGCGCTGAACTTATAAAGCAGGGTGTCAGAATGTGCCGCGAAAAGTGGGGAACCACCCTTGTCCTCGTCAGCCACGATGTCCTTTGGGTAAAAAGCCTGTCAGATCGCCATCTTATCCTCACAGAAGGTGAGCTTTCCACCTCATCCAGCAGTAATAATCCTTTCTTTATGTTCGAGTAGAACAGGACGCGACTCGATATTTTTGAATAATGGACGCAATATACACTTTTCCTTCGGGTTGTACAGTCTTTGCCCATGTGATAGCATGAACGTGAAAATTGAAAACTCCTTTTTTTCTGATTACGACCTCTAAGGGATACATACGAGGGGTATTTAAATGAAGATAAAAACAGTATCCCCTCTAGAAAACAAAAGAGTAAGCCGCTTTCGGAGGGGAGCGGCTTTTATCTATATTTGCGGATTGAGATAAATTGTATAAAAAATACGCAAAGACTTTATCTCCTCAATTTGTGAAAGGGATAACGATTAGTAATAAGTTTCGTTCATATATATGTGATTAACGTTGAGAAATACTTCCCAGAAGCACCAATGGAAGTTCACAACAAGGAGGGGAATCATGTCACAAGTGGAGTTGAAAAAGATCCAGAAAACGCGGGAAATTGTGGCGCCCTGGAAGGGTAAGAAAGGTGGTCTTATTCCGATTCTCCAGGAAGCTCAGCATGAGTTCGGGTATCTTCCCCCAGAGGTGATGGAAACCATTTCCAAAGAACTTAAGATCCCGAAAGCTGAAATTTATGGGGTCGCGACTTTTTATGCTCAGTTCCATTTGAAACCACGAGGTAGACATGTAATTCGAGTTTGTAGAGGAACAGCCTGCCATGTTCGCGGAAGTCTCAAGATCCTTGAGAAAGTGAAAGAACTTACCGGCGTCAGTGAGAACGAGACGACTGATGATTTAAGGTTTACGATTGAGCCAGTCGCCTGCCTTGGCGCATGTGGACTAGCCCCAGTCATGATGGTGGACAGCCAGACCTTTGGACGTCTTGCTCCTGATATGGTGGCTGGAGTACTTGCAAAGTTTGAATAACAAGGAGGACGGCAATGGCTAAAATAACTAATCTGGAAGAACTGAAAAAAATTCGCGAGTCATCGAAGGATTTAACCTCTGCTCGTTCTGAGGGGAAAGTCGTTATTATTGTTGGAATGGGTACGTGCGGTATTGCTGCCGGTGCGCGAGAAATCATGACCGCTATTATGGATGAAATAGAAAAACGGAAACTCAATGAAGTAAATGTCCAAACGACTGGGTGCATTGGCATGTGCCAGGATGAACCTCTCGTAGATGTTATTCGTGACGGGAAACGTATCACCTACGGTAATGTGAAGCCCAGTGACATCCCTGTCATCATCACTGAGCACGTTGTCAATGGTCATATTGTTGAGAAACTGGCCATTGGCAGAGCCGACTAAGGGGGGTAGTGAGGATGCCAATCTATCGTTCGCACGTTCTCATCTGCGGAGGAACAGGATGTACCTCTAGTGGATCTCATGAGGTGATGGACGCATTCCGTGAAGAACTTCGAAACCAGAAGCTTGACAGAGAGGTTCTCATCGTTCCTACAGGCTGCCATGGCATGTGTGAAATGGGTCCAATCGTGGTGGTCTATCCGGAAGGGACCTTTTACTGCCGGGTAAAGGCAGAAGACGTAAAAGAAATTGTAAGTGAACATCTTTTGAAAGGACGAATCGTTCCCAGACTTCTTTATACTGTTTCAGAAGAAGCCCCTAAAGTCCCCCATTATAAAGAGATTCCTTTCTATGGCAAACAGCATCGCATTGCTCTTGAAAATTGTGGTTATATCAACCCGGATAACATTGAGGAATATATTGTCCGCCATGGATACGAAGCATTGGGCAAGGCTTTGACTGAAATGACCCGGGAGCAGGTTATAGAAGAGGTTAAAACGTCGGGATTGAGAGGTCGCGGAGGCGGCGGATTTCCCACCGGACTGAAGTGGAGCTTCTGTGCCAGAGCCCAGGGGGATAAAAAATATGTCATCTGCAACGCTGACGAAGGCGACCCAGGTGCCTTTATGGATCGCTCCATTCTGGAAGGCGACCCCCACTGCGTCATTGAAGGAATGATGATAGGGGCCTATGCCATAGGTGCAGATGAAGGCTATATATACTGCCGTGCTGAATATCCTCTGGCCATCCAGCGCTTAAAGACTGCTATCGAGAAAGCTGAAGCCTATGGACTTCTTGGAAAGAATATTATGGGCACAGATTTCTCATTCATAGTGCATATCAAAGAAGGGGCAGGGGCTTTTGTCTGTGGTGAAGAGACAGCTCTCATGGCCTCTATCGAGGGGCAGCGCGGAATGCCTCGTCCCCGGCCGCCATTTCCGGCCAATAAAGGTTTGTGGGATAAACCCTCGAACATCAACAACGTGGAAACATGGGCAAACATTCCTTATATTATCCTTCATGGCGGCGATCATTATGCTTCAATGGGGACTGAAAAATCAAAGGGGACCAAGGTCTTTGCTCTGACCGGTAAGGTTAAACATACCGGACTTGTGGAAGTTCCCATGGGAATTACCCTAAGGGAGATAATCTTCGATATAGGCGGCGGAATTCTTAATGATAAGAAGTTCAAGGCCGTTCAAATTGGCGGGCCAAGTGGCGGATGTCTCACTGAAGAACATCTTGATCTTCCCGTAAGTTACGAATCCCTCGCAGAGGTTGGCGCCATTATGGGATCCGGCGGTATGGTCGTTATGGATGAAGAAAACTGCATGGTTGACGTTGCTAAATTCTTCCTTGAGTTTACTCAGCGTGAGTCTTGCGGAAAATGTACTCCTTGCCGGGAAGGAACGAAGCAGATGTTGTTGCTTCTCAATAAGATCTCTGAGGGAAAGGGTACGATGGAAGATCTCGACACCCTTCATGATCTGGCGGTTATGGTTAAGGAAATGTCTCTTTGCGGATTGGGACAGACTGCGCCTAACCCCATACTTACAACCCTGCGGTATTTCAGAGATGAATATGTGGCTCACGTAAAAGACAAGAAGTGTCCCGCAGGTGTCTGTTCCGCCCTAATCGAGTACTCCATCGACCAGGACCTTTGCAAGCGCTGTGGTCTGTGTGCCCGTAACTGCCCGGTACATTGTATCCCCGGGGACAGAGCTTCGGGATACACTATCGACACAGAGAGATGTATCCGTTGCGGCACGTGTTTTGAAAAGTGCCCCTTCGGAGCCATTATCAAAGGTTAGAGTGGCAGGGAGGATGCGAATATGAGCGAAATAACTCTTAACATTGACGGAAAGGTTTGTAAGGGTACAGTTGGAGATACGATCCTTGATATAGCCCGTAAAAATGATGTCTATATTCCTACCCTTTGTTATTTAGAGGGTATATCAGCTATAGGTTCATGTCGTATGTGTGTCGTGGAAGTGGAAGGAAGCAACAAGCTGCTGACCTCCTGCACTACTCCTGCCACTGACGGCATGAAGATCCATACTCAAACAGAAAAACTGCGAGCCTACAGATTGCAGATACTTGAACTGCTCTTTGCTGGGCGCAACCATTTCTGTATGTTTTGTTCCCAAAGCGGAGATTGCGAGCTGCAGCGTCTTGCCATCGAGCATGGCATGGATAAAGTGAGATATCCCTATCTCTATTCTGATTTTCATAACGACGCTTCCGACGAAGACCTGCAGGTAGACCATAACCGCTGCATTCTTTGCCTTCGCTGCATCAGGGTTTGTGGTGAGAAAGTAGGAGCCCACACCCTTGATCTGGAAAAACGCGGATGGAATGCCAGCGTAGTATCTGATCTGGGGAAAGTCCTTGGTGAGAGCGATACTTGTGTTTCCTGCGGAGCTTGCGCTCAGGTTTGTCCTACAGGAACGATTACAATCCGGGATTTTGTCTATCGTGGACGCCGTAACGATTGTGACGAAGTAGTGGAAAGCATTTGCCCCCTTTGCCCCATAGGCTGCAAAATCAAAGCCTATGTAAGAACAGGAAGTGTTGCCAGAGTCGAAGGGGCTTCAATTGATACTCCTGACGGCGGACAGCTTTGCCACAAAGGCCGCTGGTGGCTTCCTGAATCTACAGAGAGAGAACGTCTCTCTGTGCCCATGGTCCGTGAGGGTTCAACCTTCCGAGAAGTATCATGGGATGAAGCACTTGACCTTGTTGCCGACAAATTGGGGAGGGCCAAGGCCGCAAATAGAGCGGGAGCACTTATATCCGGGCTTTCCACAGATGAAGAGCTCACAGTTCTTTCTGACTTCTTCCGCAAATCCTTGAAGATGGATAAGGTCGATTGCTTCAATGGAGATGTGCTTCGCGGCTTTGAAGAAGGTTTTCACCCATTTATAAGCCAGGGGGTTCAACCGTTTACAGCAGCCCACAACATACTTGATAGCGATGCAATCATAGTCATTGGCGCTGATCCTCAGAATGAAGCCCCTGTCGTTGCCAGTTATATCCGTGTGGCTACGGTGAAAAATGGAGCCAAACTGATCAATTTCTCGGCCAAGGACAATCCCTTCGAAGGGATTACCGATGTGGATATCCGCATTTCTCCCGAAGTCCTTCACGGGGCCCTTGTTTCCTTTACTGAAGCGGTTGCCGGAAAAGAAGATGCGGAGAACAGAATTTCATCAGTAGCGGATCTTGCCAATATGAAACCGGAAGAAATAGCTATAGCCGCTAAATACCTGGCTGATGCCAAAAAGCCGGTTGTTGTTCTTGGTTCAAGACTGGCCAAACACCCTCAGATAGTTATGGAGGCGGTGAACATGGCCATTACGGCACAAGGCTTCTTCGAAGACGGATTAGCTCTTGTTCCTATGGTTTTGAGCGGGAATAGCCTTGGTGCGTGGAATACAGTTTTGGGCAAAAAAGCGTGGCTTGAAACAGAATACCTTGATTTCCTTTATGTTAGTTCAACAGGCATGGTACCGGAAGATCCCAAGTCATTGGAAGCCGTCAATAAGGCTAGATTTGTAGTAGCACATGTACCCTACATGGTTAGTCCTCTGGTTAACATGGCGGACGTTTTGCTTCCCATGCCAGCCTGGTATGAGAGAAGCGGTCATTTCTGCACATTGGAGGGAGAACGCCGCCGAATGAACATGATTGTTCCCCCAAAAGAAGGGCTTCGTGGGCTTTCGAAGATTTTCCAGGATCTTGCGTCACGGATGGGCGTTTCTCTGGCAACTTCTTCTTCAGCATCGCCCTGTGAAAACGTATTTAAATCACATGTTTCACCTGATAAAGCCCAAGTGGTTTCTTCAGAGGAGGTGTAGGGTATGTCTAAACCGAAGGTAGCAACAGTCTGGCTTGAGGCATGTGCCGGGTGCCATATGTCTTTCCTCGATATTGATGAACGAATAATAAACCTCCTTGATTTGGTGGAAATAACGGCTACGCCCATAACAGACTTTAAAGAATTCCCTGAAGTAACAGTAGGAGTCATTGAGGGAGCTCTAGGGAACGAAGAGGAAGTACATCTAGCTAAAGAGATGAGAAAAAAGTGCAAAATTCTCATTGCATGGGGAGATTGTGCTGTTTTTGGCGGCATTAACTGTATGAGAAACTTTGCGAAAGTAGAGGATGTCCTCAAAGAGGGGTATATAAATACCGTTTCTACGGTGAACCCAAAAGGTATCCTTCCCGGAGAGGATATTCCTAAGCTATTGCCTCACGCAATCCCTGTGGACTATGAAGTAAAAGTTGATGTATACGTTCCAGGGTGTCCTCCGGATGCGGATACGATCTATTATGTTTTCGAGGAAATATTGCAGGGGCGTATCCCCAAAGTGCCGGTAGACATGATGAGGTACGACTAGGGAGCAGGGAGGAGATCGAAAATGTGTGCAGAAAAAGCAAAAACCATTGTTGTTAATCCTGTCTCCCGTATAGAGGGACATGGAAAGATCACGGTGACTTTAAATGAAAAGGGTGAAGTTCATGACGCTCGCTTTCATGTCACTCAGTTCAGGGGATTCGAGGCCTTTACCCAGGGACGGGATTTTCGGGAAATGCCTGTTATTACCCCTCGTATTTGCGGCATTTGCCCGGTAAGCCACCATTTGGCTTCTGCGAAGGCATGTGACGCTATTCTAGGTGTCACCATAACACCTACAGCCCATAAGCTTCGTGAGCTTATGCATATGGGGCAGTTCATTCAGTCCCATGCCCTTTCTTTCTTCCACCTTTCGAGTCCGGACCTGCTTTTTGGCTTTGATGCAGATCCAGCCATACGAAATGTGGCCGGTTTGGTCGCTAAATTCCCGGATTTGGCGGTTATGGGTGTGACCATGCGCAAATTTGGGCAGGAAGTTATAAAAACTCTTGGTGGAAAAAAAGTCCATCCATGGCATAGTATTCCCGGCGGCGTGAACCGCAGTCTGAAAAAAGAAGAACGGGAAACCATTCTGGCGGGGATCCCTAAAATTAAGGAAGACCTCCGCAAGGCACTTGATCTGATCAAAAACTATCTGGCAGAACATGGAGATGACGCAAAGGAGTTTGCCACTCTGGAGACCTCCTATCTTGGCCTAGTTCGCGAAGGAAACCTTGAACTGTACGATGGCCGCATTCGTTTGCGGGGGCCAAGGGGACGTATTACTGATGAATTTAACTCCGAAGAATACGTGAACTTTATTGGCGAGCACGTGGAACCTTGGAGTTATCTGAAGTTCCCCTTCTACAGACCGCTGGAATTTCCCCACGGAAGTTACAGGGTTGGACCTTTGGGACGTGTCAATGCTTGCGATACAATCTCTACTCCAGAGGCTTCTGCCGAATTGGCGGCTTTTAGAAAGCTGACAGATGATGGCATAGTGCACTATACTATGTATTATCACTACGCCAGATTAATTGAGATCATGTATGCAATTGAGCGTATGGAAGAGCTTCTTCACGATGAAGATATTGTAGGAAGCGAACTTAGGATCACATCTAACAGCCTTCAGCCTGAAGGTATCGGTGTCATTGAAGCACCTCGCGGAACCTTGATTCACCACTATCAGGTGAACGAGAAAGGTGCCATTACAAAGGTCAATCTCATTGTGGCCACTGGACACAACAACTATGCCATGAATAAGGGCGTAGAGCTTGTGGCGAAAAAGTACATTCATGGGGAATCTGTGGAGGAAGGCGTACTTAACAGAATGGAACATGTCATTCGTTGTTATGACCCATGCCTCTCTTGCTCAACTCATGCAGTGGGCAGAATGCCTTTGAAGCTGACAGTTGTAGATGTAAATGGACGAGAGATCCGTACCATAGAGAAACACTAAGAGAAGAAGCCTATCTCGTAACCTAAAGGGGATGACAGCGGGGCTGGGGACTTCTTCTGGCCCTGCTGTTTTTTCAAACAAAGGAGTTAAGAATGAAGGTATTCATCGCAGGATTTGGAAATCCTTTTCGTGAAGATGATAGTGTCGGGTTGCAACTTGCCCCCCAAATTGCAGAATGGCTTGAAGAAGAAGGATTTGAGGTTAACCTGTGGATAGGCCAGCAACTTCTTCCAGAATTGGCCTATGACCTTGAAGGCGCTGAGATTGCCCTTTTTATAGACGCTGATATGAGAGAACTTCCTGAAGGGTATATGCTGGAAAACGTTTTATCTGACGCAGCCCTCGAAGGATTGAATATACACTCCATGGGACCGGCCTGGCTGCTATCCCTTATGGATCGCCTTGAGATACCAAAACCTGAAGCATGGCTTCTGTCAATATCAGGGTATTCTTTTGATTTCTCAGAAACCCTTACAGAACAATGTTCTCTAAATGCTCACAAAGCTGAAGAAGCTTTTAAAAAATGGTGGAAGCAAAGAAAGGGAGGCTCATCATGTGTAAAGTAATAACCCCGCAATCATCAGAAGAACATCTTCATGTACATGGTCCATTAGAAGAAGCAGAGCTTCTTAGGGAGACCATCTGTGAAGAATTAGAAGGAATGACAAGTCTTGTGGCCCGTTGGCACGCCGTATCAGGGCATGAGGCAAAACATGCTTTTGTCCATGCTATCGAATCAAAAAAAACAGCTTTAAGAGACTTATGGAAAGCTCTGGAAGAACTGGAAGAAAACCTTTTCTCAGAAGAGAGCGTAGAACATCATCACCACCATCATTAGATCGGGCTAATTACCGGGGAAGAAAGAGAGCAGCCCCAGCATTTCAATGTCTGGAGCTGCTTTTTTGTAACCTATAGAGACTTAAGACACTATTTTTTAAAACTATCCATCAATTTAAGAAGGGCCCCTTTTTGAAATTCTATGGCGTTATTAGGGCATACTTCCTGGCAGCAGAAACAGCGAATGCATTTGTTGTAATTAAAATGGAGTTTCCCGTTCGAATCCAGAATGACGGCATGGGCGGCACAAATTTCTTCACATTTTCGGCATCGAATGCACAGGTCGGGATTTTGAACCGGTCGAGAAACAAGAAAGCGTTTCGAGAAAATATCAAGAAAAGCCGGGATCAGGTGAAGAGAGTCAAGATGAGGTATATCAAAATCATTAAAGGCAAAGGATTCTGGCGTATCGTGGGTAAAAAAGATACAGGGGCTGCTGACAATAAGGTTTCTCCGCTCTGCGGCTCTGTATAAGGGAAAGGATTCGGGAGTTGCGTGAAGAATGCGGCTAATTGCAATATCGAGATTAACTGCATCTTCTGATGCTGCGAGAAGACCTAAAAACCGTGGGGTTCCGTTCCCTGGCCCATGCCCTTCCATGCACCAGATGCCGTCAAGAATTGTAAAGGAGGAAGGGAGGGCCTGATAGATGTCAAGATGAAGTTCAGCAAAAAGGTCTCGATTAAGTCCGACATTGTAATGCCATGAAGCTTTCTGCTGACCTACAACTGTGCCGAATAGATTTTTTACCCCTAAAGTGAGAAGCATTTGAGCGTGGGTCTTAAGTTTAGGCAGATTAATAATAAGGTCTGCTTCTAATGCAAGCCGCGCCAGATCAATACGGTGGAAACGGGCAGAGGAAGAAACAGGTGCGGGTATGGGATCTGTCAGTTCTACTATAGGAATGCCAAGCTCATCGGCCACAGCTTTCATGCCGGTTTTCTCTGCTACGGAAGGAAAACGGTCAAGCCCGGGACTATCTCCTATGACAGGCTTGCCTAACCTGTCGAGAACAGCCTTTGCCGCCGTTTTCACAATTGCGGGGTCTGTAGTAATTCTCTTTTCAGGGGAAGAAGCAGAAAGAAGGTTGGGTTTTAATAGAATAATATCACCTGGGCGGATGGGATTTCCCTTATCAAAATGGAACTGAAAAATATCCTCTATCTTCTGTCGCAACGATGTTTCTTCATAGGTGTTTTGCTTCATAAGCGTAATAGTAACCATATTTTTTCCCCCTATAGATCTTTCTCCATTGACAAAGTATAGGGGTTAGATAGAATATCTTCCAGTATATACTACATCCTGAAGGGGAGTAGCTTGCGAGGGCAGGATCAACATCATGGCTTTACAGCCTGGTCCTGTCGTTGGTGAAGGCCAATAAGCGAGACCTTTGGTGTGGCGAAAGTCATGCTGAAGGTCTTTTTTTATGGCTATTATTTAAGAAGACGAAGACAGGAGAGTGAACTTGGTTGGGATTTATTTTCGAAGGCATTGCGTCGATAACAATTCAGCAAGGGGTCATGATAAGCTTGGGATTATTGCTTATCTATCTGGCAGTGGTGAAAGAGTATGAGCCAGCCTTACTTCTTCCCATGGGTTTTGGAACTATCCTTGTAAACATCCCTCTTACATCGGCTCTGACACAAATTGTTGCAGGGGTTTCTCATCCTGGAGCGTTGTCATTGCTCTTTGATATAGGAATTTCTACCGAACTTTTTCCCCTTCTCATTTTTATAGCAGTAGGGGCCATGATCGACTTTACCCCCCTTTTCCAGTCCCCACTTACGGCTCTTTTTGGTTTCACAGCCCAGGCAGGGATTTTCTTGACCATGGGATTAGCTCTGCTTTTCGGGTTCAATTTGAACGAAGCGGCTTCCATAGGAATTATAGGCGCTGCTGATGGTCCCACTTCTATCTATGTTTCATCCCGTTTCGCTCCCCATCTCCTTGGCCCAATTTCTGTGGCGGCATATTCGTATATGGCTCTTGTCCCTCTTATTCAGCCTCCAGTCATCAAGCTGCTTACAACATCAGAAGAACGCCGCATTCCTATGACCTACACAGAAAAACCCGTTTCAAAAACAGTGAAAGTGCTCTTCCCTCTTGCTGTTACTCTTGGGGCAGGAATATTAGCTCCAGCCTCTGTTTCCCTCATTGGCTTCCTTATGTTTGGCAATCTTCTTCGGGAAAGCGGGGTCGTTGACCGTCTCGCCAAGGGAGCTCAAAACGAACTGGCTAACATTGTAACAATCCTTCTCGGCCTGGGTATTTCCGCTACTCTGACTGCCGACCGTTTTTTGCAGCCTTCAACCCTTGCCATCCTTGCCATGGGACTCGTTGCCTTTATCCTTGATACAGCCGTAGGAGTGCTGTCCGCGCGCTTCATGAACCGCTTCCTTTCTCGAAAGATCAACCCTATGATCGGGGCGGCAGGCATTTCCGCCTTCCCTATGGCAGCGCGGGTGGCTCAGAGGATGGCCTATAATGAAGACAAGAATGTCTTTATTCTTATGCCGGCTGTGGCGGCGAATGTTTCGGGACAGATTGGGTCAGTACTTGCGGGAGGGCTTCTCCTTGCCCTTTTAGGGTAAAAAAGCCATCAACACTAAGCCCCCTCATTTGTTTTTAAAAAAAGATCGCACAAATCCTGATATAATATAGTTATTCACGGCGGATGATCGATGTGGAAGATTTTATTTTTCGCGGAATTTTATGGGCGGCCCTTAAAGTCGCCCTTTTTTATTACTTCTGTCGAGGAGGCGCGTGGTACATGGCTTGGAAAGAGATAGAACATACGGCAGACGTAGGTTTTGAAGTGGAAACTCAGTCTCTTAACGACCTCTTTATAGAGGCTGCCTTTGCTTTATACGGAGTCTGCTATGGAGATATATCTGTTTTAAGGGGCATTCGCCATGGGAGCCATGAAACGATTATGATCGATGGTATCGATCTGGAAGAGCTCATGGTATCGTGGCTAAACGAGCTTATTTATATTTGGGAAAGCAAAAACGTGCTCTTCATCCCTCTCCATGTCAATGTGAAAAGAGGTTCCTGGCATCTTGAGGCTGACGGTCTTTTTGCCGTATATCGCCAGATACAGCTGCCGATCAAAGCCGCGACCTATGGAGGACTGGTCATTCGAGGAGAACCCAGGCCTTTCCTTAGAATTTTCCTGGATGTCTGAATGAGAGGTGAGAGAATGAAAAATCTATTGAAGAGGATGGATAATGTTCGTTTGTTACTAGAAAAAGAGGCTTTCCCGGGCATGGCCGTACCTGGGTTGATCTACGCAGATCACTATATAGAAACCATGCTGGAACAGGATAGTGCTCTTGAGCAGGTTGCCCATGTGGCCTGCCTTCCTGGCATTGTAGGGTATAGCTACGCCATGCCAGACATCCATTGGGGGTATGGCTTCCCCATTGGAGGAGTAGCTGCTTTTGACGTGAATGAAGGAATTATCTCCCCAGGGGGAGTGGGGTACGATATTTCCTGTGGTGTGCGTTTGCTTTCTTCATATATAAAGCTTGCAGATATTAAGCCCGTTTTAGACGCTCTAACAACAGCTCTTTTTTCAGCAGTACCGAGTGGAGTGGGATCTTCGAGCGCAATAAGACTTTCCCTTAAGGATCTTGACGATGTCCTCCGCAAGGGGGCTCGCTGGGCGGTAAAAGAAGGTATGGGAATGCAGGACGACCTGGACCGCACGGAAGAGGGAGGCTGTCTTGACGGAGCTCTATGCGAATTTGTTTCTAGCAGGGCAAAGGAGCGGGGAAAGAATCAGCTGGGAACCCTGGGCTCAGGCAACCATTTTCTTGAGATACAAGTTGTGGATGAAATTTTTGATAAGGCAGCTGCTTCTCAAATGAACCTTGAGTCGGGAAGCATAACTGTGATGATCCATTGCGGCAGCCGCGGCTTGGGGCATCAGGTTTGCGATGACTATTTAAAGGTCATGCGGCGAGCCATGGCAAAATATAAGATTGATGTTCCGGATCGTCAGCTTTGCTGTGCTCCTATACAATCGGAAGAAGGACAGCAGTATATTGGATCGATGAAGGCTGCCGCTAATTTTGCCATGGCGAATCGACAAATAATAGGGTCAGTTGTACGGGATGTCTTCGCCCAGTTTTTCCCAGGAAAGCCTCTTTTCCCTGTCTATGACGTAAGCCATAACATGGCCCATATAGAAAAACATATATGGGAAGGGCGCAAACGTGAGGTTTGTGTCCATCGTAAAGGGGCAACCCGAGCTTTCGAAGGTCAGCCTGTGCTCATTCCAGGCAGCATGGGAACGGCAAGCTACGTTCTGGTGGGGACAAAAAAAGCAGAAATGGAAAGTTTTGCTTCAACTTGCCATGGCGCGGGACGCGTATTGAGCAGAAATGAAGCTGTAAAACGAACGAGAGGACAAAACCTGGTTCGAGAGATGGCTGACCGGGGAGTAACAGTAAAGGCAGATAGTTTCCGTACCTTGGGAGAAGAGATGCCGGAAGCTTACAAAGATATTTCTGCAGTAGTAGAAGTTGTTCATCAGGCTCAATTAAGCCTTAAAGTGGCAAAATTAAAGCCAGTGGCGGTGATAAAGGGGTAGTAACAGTTGCTTAATGGAGAGGCAAAACACAGCTTGCCTCTTTTTTTTTAAATGAGTACAATACGATGGGGATCAAAAAGCATCAAATATATCTATTCATTGCTGTATTGCTGATGATCTTGCATACGGTGAGTAGAGGAGGTAATGCTACGAATGATGCTGAGTGATATTGAGATAGCGCAAAATGCCGAGTTGAAGCCAATTGTAGAGGTGGCTGCGCAGCTGGGAATCAATGAAGATGAGCTTGAGTATTATGGAAAATACAAGGCGAAGGTGACTTATGGTCTTTGGAACAGGATCAAGGATCGCCCCGACGGCAAGCTTGTATTGGTGACGGCCATCACGCCAACGCCAGCTGGAGAAGGCAAGACAACCACAACGGTTGGCCTTGGCCAGGGATTGGCGAAGTTAGGTAAAAGGGTATGCATAGCGCTAAGAGAGCCCTCGCTGGGCCCGAGTTTTGGGGTGAAAGGCGGAGCTGCTGGAGGAGGTTACTCTCAGGTTGTTCCCATGGAAGATATCAACCTTCATTTCACAGGTGATCTTCACGCCATAACATCTGCTCATAACTTGCTTTCCGCCCTGATCGACAACCATCTCCATCAGGGGAACCCATTGAATATCGATCCTCGCCGTGTTGTTTTCCGCCGAGTTGTGGATCTGAACGAACGAGCCCTCCGTCACGTTATCGTTGGCCTGGGAGGCAAAGCTGACGGTGTGCCTCGGGAGTCAGGGTTTGATATCACAGTGGCATCGGAAGTTATGGCCATTCTATGTCTTTCGGCAAACATCAAAGAGTTGAAAGAGCGCCTATCCAAAATTGTTGTGGGCTATACTTATAATGGGACGGTTGTAACGGCAGGAGATCTGAACGCCCATGGTTCTATGGCGGCGTTATTGAAAGACGCATTGAAGCCAAACCTTGTCCAGACCCTGGAGCATGTTCCGGCTTTTGTTCATGGCGGTCCTTTCGCCAATATCGCTCATGGCTGCAACAGCCTTCAGGCGACGAAGTATGGTCTTAAGCTTGCCGATTACTTCATTACGGAAGCAGGTTTTGGCGCGGACCTCGGCGCGGAGAAGTTCTTTGATATAAAATGCCGCATAGGCAATCTTACCCCATCGGCAGTAGTCATTGTGGCTACAGTCCGTGCACTGAAGATGCATGGCGGAGTGGCGAAGAACGAGCTTACCGGGGAAAACCTTGAGGCACTCTCCAAGGGCATCCCGAACCTTGAGAAACATATAGAGAATATGAAGAGGTTTGGAATTCCGGTTGTTGTGGCCATTAACCGTTTCCCCACCGATACTGAGGCCGAATTGGAACTTGTAAAGGAACACTGTGTCGCGTTAGGTGTTCAGCAGGTATTGTCTGAAGTCTGGGCAAAGGGTGGCGAAGGCGGCATTGAGCTTGCGGAACGGGTTCTTGAGGCGGTAGAGAAACCCAACACCTTCCACAAGTTGTATGATGCTTCCTTGAGCCCTAAGGAGAAGATAGAAAAGATAGCCAAAGAAATCTACGGTGCGAAGAGCGTTGCCTATATGGCTCAGGCGGAGAAGGATCTTGAAGAGATCCACCGTCTGGGGAAGGATAACCTGTTGGTATGCATGGGTAAGACCCAGGCATCCATTTCCGATAATCCGGCCCTCATTGGGCGTCCGGAAGGATTTGAACTGACGGTTCGTGAAGTGAGGCTGTCAGCAGGCGCGGGATTCATTGTTCCCATAACTGGATCAATAATGACAATGCCCGGTCTTCCCAAGGTTCCTGCAGCAATGAAGATCGATGTAGATGACGACGGCAATATTACAGGACTGTTCTAGTCAAGGGAGGATCTGTTGTAATGAAAGCTCATATATTGGATGGAAAGAAAGTAGCAGCTGATGTAGTCGCTTCTATCAAAAAAGAAGTGGAAGAAATAAAGGCCCAGGGAAAGCATGTTCCGGGCCTTGCCGTGGTTCTTGTTGGTGAAAACCCAGCATCAAAGGTCTACGTTGGGCAAAAGGAAAAGAAATGCAAGGAAGTGGATTTCAACTCCTTTCTCCATAAACTGCCTGCGTCTACAACAGAAGAAGAACTGTTGAAGCTTATAGACACTTTGAATAATGACAGGGCGATAGATGGAATTCTTGTTCAGCTTCCTCTTCCAGAACAAATTAATACTGACAAGGTGCTCATGGCAATCGCTCCCTCTAAGGATGTTGATGGATTCCATCCTGTAAATATGGGAAATCTTGTGACAGGACTGCCGGCAGTACATCCCTGCACTCCTAAGGGAATTATGTACATCCTTGATGCCTACAATATAGACATCGAAGGCAAACACGCAGTAGTTGTAGGAAGAAGCAACATTGTAGGTAAACCTATTGCCCATCTTCTTCTTGACCGCAACGCTACTGTTACCATCTGCCACAGCCGTACAAAAGATCTTGCGGCTATCGTACGGCAGGCTGATATCGTTGTGGCAGCGGTGGGACGTCCCCGCATGATCACCGCTTCTATGGTTAAAGAGGGGGCAGTGGTCATTGATGTGGGTATTAACCGCCTTGAAGATGGCCTTGTGGGAGATGTAGACTTTGAAGGGGTCGCTGAAGTGGCCTCCTGGATTACACCAGTACCAGGCGGGGTAGGCCCTCTCACTATTGCGATGCTGCTTCAGAATGCTCTGGAAGCGGGGCTGAAAAAGTAGCGCCCGCCACAACACATACGATTGGCAAGAGAGAAAACGATAGAAGGGTCTCCTTGTAATTAATTGTTAATTATAAGGAGACCCTTTTTTATTCTTTCCTCTTCATGTTACAATACTACAATCTTTTTTTTGAGGAGTGAGATCCTTTTTTGTCTACAGTACGTACGTGTAAGACTCTAGCCAGTTTTCCCCTGCTCGCAGGAGAAAAAGGTCTTGATAAAAAAATAGATAAAGTTATGCTTTTGGATGATGTTAGAACTGGGCGTGAGTTTTCTTTAGGATCCTTCATCGTTGGAAGATGGGCTGGAGATAATGGAAAAAGTGACCTGGTTCTTTTAACAAAAGTTTTTAATTCCGGCGCAGCTGGTGTTGCCTTTCAGGGAAACCTCCCCCTCGAACTTGTTCGTTTGTCAGACGAGCAAGGGATTCCTTTGTTTCACATCTCTTCCGATCACGTGCTCCTCGATGTCCTTTTCGACCTCCGCAATGAATTGGTGGCCGAAGAAAAAGGATTGTATTCTTCCTTTTCGCCCTTTGCCGATATTTTATTGGACGACGGCGACATAGAACGCATTCTCTGGGCCCTCCGTGACGCCATAAAATACGGCGTAGCCTATCGAGACATGATTCAGAAGAAATTGTTCGTCGCTTCTTATTCCGACGAATTCAAAGAACATGTAAAAATATACCCTTTAAAAGAAGTAATGCGGCTTCACGAGCATGTGGAAGTGCGCGTGGGGGGCGCGGTAAGCGGGTACCTTATCCTTAACCGCTCCCATCAGCCCAAGAGAGAGCTCACCATTTTTGAGAGATCCGCAGTGGAAAACACTCTCATTGCGGTGAAGCTTGCCATAGAGAAAAAAATATCAGCTCAGAAGGTAGAGCGAAACTATATCGACGAATTTGTGAGAGACCTAATTTATAACAAAGTACAAAGAATGGAAGAACTAGAGAGCCGGTCGCGGACCTTTGGCTGGAGCCCCGTTAACGGTGTTGTGGCAGTGACCCTTGAAATGATAACCGAGAGCGGCGAATCAGGAGAGAGAGAACTACAGGTTTTCTTTTCCACATTGCGATCCAAATTCCTGGCTTTTTTCCCAAAGTCCATTTATACGTTGTTAACAAAGTCGGTGGTCTTCCTTCTTTCCCCGCCAGATCCGGACAGTGGCGCTAAAACCTTTCAAAATAACATCGTCAAAGTGGCGGAACATTTGAACGAAGAGGCCATGCGAGAGCTTCGGTGCCAAATCCTTGTCTCCGTGGGGGGCTACAAGCCAGATCCGTTAAACACTCATGAGAGCTATCGAGAGGCTATTGGGGCTCAAAGAGTTGCCAAACTCTCATCCCATGCTCAAAATGTGGTGTTTTGGGAATTCTTGGGGGCTATGAAACTGCTCTCCATGATATCCCAAAATCATGAAGCGGCTCTTTTCTGCCATAACATGCTGGATAAAGTTATAGAGCACGATTCGGGATGCAATGGAGAGCTTCTCGAAACGCTCAGGGTTCTAAGCAAGTGCAACTGGAATATTAAGCATGCTTCAGAGGCAATGAAGTTCCATTACAATACAATTAAATACCGGAACAAGAAGATAAACGAACTCCTGAATTTTGATCCTGAAAACAGCGATCATCGCTTTGATATAGCCCTGGCCCTTAAATTATATGACCTTGGCGTATTCTGAGTTTTTGTCAAAACTTGACAAAAAGACGAAATAAAACTTATCAATTTACAATAATGCCCCGAAGGTTTTCATCCTATACAATTCCCACGAAAGGTGGGAGTCTGGTGATGAAAGAAAGTTTTACGTTAAGCGAAACGGTCATCCCTATTCTACAGCAACTTATACGTATACGTACCTCTCAGCCCTCTGGCGATGAGCGTGACGCCGCGATTTATATTTCCTCATTATTCCCGGAAGATCGTGTTGAAAAAAGAATAATAAGTCATGGAAACAATAGGGCTTCACTCATAGTCACTATTCCAGGAATGGATCGGAGTCGGGGTGTTGCCATCTTAGGACACCTTGACACTATACCCGTAGGGGACGCGAAGGAGTGGACCCACTCACCCTTTGGAGCAGAAATCGTGGATGGTCTTATATATGGTCGGGGTTCAGCAGATATGAAAGGCGGCTTGGCCTCGATTATTTTCGCAGCGTTATCCCTCCTTCAGGAAGAGTCCAAGCCTGCCGTGGACATTCTCTTTTGTTTTACGGCTGATGAGGAAGATGGGGGAACAGGGGCACTCTCTCTTGTAGGCGGCGGTTTTTTGGACAAAGTAGAGGAAATTATTATTGTTAAACCCACCAATGGGAAAATAGGGTTGGCTGAACGGGGTGCTATTTGGCTTCGTGTTAAAACTGAAGGAAAATCAGCTCATGCCGCAATGGCTGATGCTCAAATTAACGCTCTTTTTGCTTTTAATAAAATCGCAGAAACTATAAAAGCCTTATTTTCAAATGAAAAGAAACACGATCTTCTCGGTTATACCACGTGTTTAGTAACGTCTCTTCATGCTATAAGCGATCAATGCAACGTTGTTCCACATTATGTGGAAGGTACGTTGGACATCAGAACTCTCCCTAGCGTAGATCATGATTGGCTCTGTCGAGAAATGAATGAATGTGCGAGCTGCGTTGAAAGTGAATGCAGGGATGTTCGTGTTTTTCTGGAAGTCATTCAAAATAGACAGCCAGTGGGCATGGATGAAGGGGCTCCTCTCGTCCAATCATTGAAGAACATTTATCGGGATCTGAATATTCCATGGAAAACTACAGGACTGAATTATTTTACCGATGCTTCTATTCTTATTCCTTCTCTAGGAGTTCCATTTGTAATGTTTGGGCCAGGGGATGAGCTTTTTTTCCATCAACCAGATGAGTATGTACGAATCGACTCTGTTATTCGCATGGGAGAAGTCCTTGCGCTCTATGCGAAAACCAGACAGTGAAAATGGGGGATTTTTATAATGAAATATTTTAGCTTGTTGGATACCCTTTGTGAACGGTTTGAAAGATTCGCTGTTTCCTGGAGCATTATCGTTATGGCGTTCGTAGCCATCGCCAATGTTCTTAGCCGCAACCTTTTAAACCATAGCTTCACGTGGGCTGAAGAGGTAACCCAGTTTACCATTGTCTGGGTCACCTTTGTTGGCATGAGCCATGCGGCGCGAAACGGCGCACACATACGAATGTCGGCCCTTTCCGACTTTTTAGGACCAAAGGCCCGCAAGGTTTTAATGATCATTGTTTGTATTGGGACCGCAGCTCTGATGTTCTATCTGAGCTGGTACGGATACATATATGTAGCCAAGCTTGCCCAGATCAAAAAACAGACGCTAGGTCTTCGCATACCCCTCTATCTAATCATGCTGTGGGTTCCTGTGGGTTTTGTTATGACTGGCGTCCAGTATATATTAGCAGCCATAAAAAATATGACTCATGAAGGGATTTATGTTTCAAAAACTGTACTGGAAGGGCACGCTGAGGACCAAGAGTCCTTCGACTTTTAGGGGGGAAACCTTATTATGCTATTGACTCTTATGGGCACAATGATAATTTTGCTGCTATTGGGATTTCCTATGATGGTGCCCCTTGCAGCGGGAGCGTTCTTAACGCTGATTCTAAACTTTCCGAATGTTAACCCATCAATGCTTATACAGCAGATAATAGGCGGCGTCCAGCCGATCTCTCTTACCGCAGTTCCTATGTTTATTTTAGCTGCGGATATTATGACCTCTGGCGAAATTGCAAATAGGCTGCTGTCATTCGTTGTTAAGATTGTAGGGCATAAAAGAGGCGGGCTTCCTATAGCTACAGCGACAGCCTGTACTCTCTTTGGAGCCGTTTCAGGTTCTACTCAGGCTACAGTTGTTGCCATAGGCGGACCTCTTCGTCCCATGCTTATTAATGCCGGGTATACCCCCTCCTTCTCTACAGCACTCATAATTAATGCAGCTATAATTGCTCTGCTCATTCCACCAAGTATCTATATGATTGTCTATGGCGTTGTAGGTGGAGCCTCTGTAGGCGAGCTCTTTATCGCTGGTGTTGGCCCGGGCCTTCTCATCCTGTTGTTCTTTTCTATCTATTGCTGGTTTATCTCGGGAAAGGAACACAGCATGCAAAGAGCGACCTCCCAAGAAAGGTGGCAAGCGTTTAAAGAAGCCATACTTGGCTTTACCTTCCCCATAATCATTTTTGGAGGCATTTATTCTGGAATATTTAGTCCCACTGAAGCGGCGGCAGTTTCTGTGCTGTACGCTTTCGTTCTTGAATATTTCATCTATAAATCTATAAAGCTGTCAGATATCCCTAAGCTTGCGTTACGAACGGGCATCGTTACGGCTATTGTATTTATCCTTATAGCGGTGGGACAAGCCTTCTCCTGGACAGTCTCCTTTGCCAGAATCCCCAATTTGATTCTTCCCCCGCTGCTGGGAACGGATCCATCTGTTCTTCGTGTTCTGGCTGTTCTCTCCATCGCTTATTTCCTGGGATGTATGTTTGTTGACCCCATTGTGGTAATCATGATCCTCACGCCAATCTTCAAGCCGGCCATAGATGCTACGGGTCTTGATAACGTATTAGTAGGTACAATTGTCACCCTGCAGGCTGCTATTGGGTCTACAACGCCCCCTTTTGGGTGCAATATTTTTACTGCCATAGCGATCTTTAAGCAGAAATATACAGACGTTGTGCGAGGTGTACCTCCGTTTGTGTTCATTCTGATACTGGTGTCCGTCTTGCTTGTGCTTTTCCCTCAAATAGCGTTGTTCTTGCGGGATATGGCAGTTGCTAGATAAATAAAGTAATAGCTGGGGAATGTAGGTAGTTTAGTGTAAGGCATAGAACAATGCCTTAAATTAGTAAACAGGAGGTAATAGCTATGAGGAAATTACGTGTTTTAGCTCTGGTTTTTGCATTTGTTTTCGCGCTCTCTGGTGCGGCTGTAGCAGCCGAGTACAACTGGCGTCTCGCCTGTGAGGAAATTGCAGGAAGTGTTGCTGATCTTTATGCAAACGAGTTTGCCCGTCTTCTCGCTGAGAAATCTAATGGAAGGATTCACCTTGATGTGTACCCTTCAGGTACCCTGGGGACTCCTACAGAAATGTTCGAGCTCTGCCTGAACGGCGCTATTGAATTCGGACTTGTTGGCCCTGGGCAGTGCGGCGCTATTGTTCCAGAAAACCAGATCTTCGCTCTTCAGTTTCTTTTCTCCGATGACGATATGCTCAACGAGAAGGTACTTGCGTCAAGCAAAGCGTTGAATGTCGATCTTGCGGCCAAATATGAAGCAAAGGGGCTCAAAGTACTCTCTTACTTCAGCGAAGGTGCTATGTACTGGTCTTCCAACAAACCCCTCCTTACTCCAGAAGATTTTGCCGGTTTCAAAATTAGGGTTATGCCTTCCGAAATGCTTGTAGAAACTTACAAAGCCTATGGTGCTAACCCAACACCTCTTTCCTTTACAGAACTGTACAGCTCTCTTCAGCTTAATATGGTTGAAGGACAGGAAAATGCTCCTTACATCATTCAGGAAATGAAATTTATGGAAGTCCAGAAATATCTTGTTGCTTCCAAACATAATTACTACATTATGCACAACCTTGCTAATGCCGATTTCTACAACGGCCTGCCCGAAGATATCAAGGCGATTGTAGAAGAGTGCGTTGCCGAGCTTCGTCCCTACGTCTACAAAGTTCAGCAGGAACTCAACGACCAACGTCTCGACATGATGGTCAAAGCCTTTAAGCCTGGCCAGGAGCTTCTTGTTCTTGATCAGGAACAGAGAATGCGCTTCCGTGAAATAGCTAAAAAGGCAGACGAAACGTACTTTAAACTTTCTGGCGACCCCGAGTTTGCGAAAAACCTTCTTGAAACTTTCCGCGCGGAGATGGCTTCGGCAGAAAAGGAACTGGCAGGGAAATAAGCAGGATTCTTCTGAAATATACGGGAGAGAATCCGTATAGCAACATGCAGTTTATTTTAGATTTAAAGAACTGATTGGAGGAACTAGAATTGGCAAAGAAGCAGTATGTACATGCAGTACCTAATTTTAGCAACGGGAGAGACAAGGAGGTTTACGAGGCCGTTGTTGATCAGATTCGCAACGCGAAAGGCGTAAAACTCATAGGCTATTTTCCTGATGCTGACTTTAATAGAACAGTTATTGAGTGCCTTGGAGAGCCAGGGCCTTTGAAAGAAGCGCTTTTAAATATGGCCGCAAAATCCTACGAGCTTATCGATATGGAGAAACAGGAAGGGAAACACCCTCGTATCGGTGCTCAGGATACAATTCCTATTTTCCCTCTTCATAACATTACCCTTGAGGAGTGCACGGCTCTCGCAGAAGAAATTGGCAAGGAAGTTTGGGAGAGATTTCAGGTGCCTGTCTATTTTAGCGGCGAGAATGCCAGAACACCAGAGCGCAGAGAGCTTGCCTACATCCGTAAGGGGCAGTATGAGGGATTGAAAGAGGTTGCCCATACTCCTGAGCGTTGCCCAGACCTTGGTCCTGCAAAACTTCATCCAACAGCAGGTGCTACTATCGTAAGTGCCGCACCTCGCAATCTTGTGGCTGTTAATATGATTTTAAATACAACGGACTTGGAAATTGGCAAGAAAATTGCTAAAATGCTGAGGGGGCCAAGTGGCGGCTTCAGTACAATCCGTGCCGTTGCCTTCAAACCTGATGGTTATGATAATGTCGCGGTTTCCATGAACATGTTTGATTATGTCAACACTCCAGTCTACCGGGCCTTCCAGGTTATTGAAAATGAGGCTAAAAGATATGGACTGTGCATAATTGGAACTCAGTTCTGTGGTACACTTCCTCAGGAAGCCCTTTTGAACTGTGCTCATTATTTCCTTCGAGTTGTAGATTTTGATCCGAACCAGATTTTAGAGAACAATATCCTTGCTCTTGATGATGGGGAGTAGAGTGGTATGTTGGTAGAAATGAATTTACAGGCTTTTGTAAAAGAATTAGCATCTGATTCGCCGGCTCCAGGCGGCGGAAGTGTTGCCGCTCTCTCAGGAGCTTTAGGAGCAGGCCTTATCTCTATGGTTTGTAATTTGACCATTGGTAAGGAAGGATACGAAGCCTATGAATCGGATATGGTTGAGGTGCGGGCAAAGTCAGAGAGCCTCTATGCCAGCTTGCTTGAAAGAATTGATAACGATACAGAAGCCTTCAACAAAGTAATGGCTGCCTTTAAGATGAAAAAAGAGACAGATGAAGATAAAGCTGCTCGAAAGGCTGCCATTCAGAACGCTTTTAAAGGAGCTTGTGATTCTCCTTTTTCTATCGCTGAAGAGTGTCTTGCCGTGATCCGCCTGGCTGATAGTATTGTGGATAAAGGCAATATCAACGCCGTGAGCGACATGGGAGTAGCAGCAGCTCAGGCCCTTGCAGGCCTTGAAGGTGCTGTTATGAATGTGCGGATAAACCTTCCTTCCATCAAAGATGAAGCGTATGTGGAAGAAAAAAAGGCTGCCGTTCAGAAAATGCTTGATGAAGGCATGAGCCTTCGCCAGGCAGTCCAAGAAAAAGTAGACGCCAAGTTATAAGTTATTTTTAAAGCGTTTTCACGTTTGTTCCCTATTAAGGGGCAGAATTAATTCTGCCCCTTAATGTCCTTTATGGGGTATATAAGCTGTAACAAACAGAGGAGGTAGTGCTACTAATGATGCTGAGCGATATTGAAATTGCGCGAAGTGCCAAAATGAAGCCCATCGTTGAGGTGGCCGCGCAGCTGGGAATTGACGAAGAAGAACTGGAGCTTTATGGGAAATATAAGGCTAAGGTAACCTATGGCCTTTGGAATCGGATCAAGGATCGTCCCGATGGCAAACTTGTGCTGGTTACTGCTATTACGCCGACGCCAGCTGGTGAAGGCAAGACTACTACTACAGTAGGATTGGCTCAGGGACTTGCGAAGCTAGGGAAAAAAGTGAGCATCGCCCTTCGGGAGCCCTCACTTGGCCCAAGCTTTGGAGTGAAGGGAGGAGCGGCAGGCGGAGGCTACTCTCAGGTTGTTCCCATGGAAGACATCAACCTTCACTTCACTGGCGACCTTCATGCCATAACGACAGCTCACAACTTGCTAGCAGCCTTGCTTGATAACCATTTGCATCAGGGCAATCCATTGAACATCGACCCGCGCCGAGTTGTTTTCCGCAGAGTTATTGACCTCAATGAACGGGCCCTTCGTTATGTCAATGTTGGTCTGGGCGGCAAAACAAACGGAGTTCCCCGTGAGTCAGGTTTTGATATCACAGTGGCTTCGGAAGTTATGGCTATACTGTGTCTCTCTGAGAGTATTAAAGAACTGAAAGAGCGGCTTGCCCAAATTGTTGTGGCCTATACCTATGATGGCACGGCCGTTACCGCTGGAGATCTGAATGCACAGGGATCTATGGCAGTGGTGCTGAAAGATGCATTGAAGCCCAACCTTGTGCAGACCCTTGAGCACGTTCCGGCCTTTGTCCACGGTGGCCCTTTTGCCAATATTGCCCATGGATGCAACAGCATTCAGGCAACAAAGTATGGGCTTAAACTTTCTGATTATTTTATTACAGAAGCGGGTTTTGGAGCCGACCTCGGCGCAGAGAAGTTTTTTGACATTAAATGCCGTGAGGGAAACCTTCATCCCTCAGCTGTAGTCATAGTGGCCACGGTCCGTGCGCTGAAGATGCACGGCGGAGTAGCGAAGAGCGAACTTACCGGAGAAAACCTTGAGGCACTGTCCAAGGGTATTCCTAACCTTGAGAAGCACATCGAAAACATGCAAGGGTTTGGAGTTCCGGTCGTTGTGGCCATTAACCGTTTCCCCACCGATACAGAAGCTGAACTGAAGCTTGTTCACGAGCGCTGTGCTGCTTTCGGTGTCCCAGTAGCTCTTTCAGAGATCTGGGCAAAGGGAGGCGAAGGCGGAATAGAACTTGCAGAGCGGATTCTTGAAGCGGTAGAGAAACCCAATTCTTTCCACCCGCTTTACGACGTGGCCCAGAGTCCGAAAGAAAAGATCGAAAAAATTGCTAAGGAAATTTACGGAGCGAAGGGTGTCACCTATACAGCTCAGGCGGAAAAGGATCTTGAAGAGATTCACCGACTTGGAAAAGACAATCTTGTAATATGTATGGCGAAAACCCAGGCCTCTATTTCTGACAATCCGGCCCTCATCGGGCGTCCGGAAGGATTCGAACTGACTGTCCGCGAAGTACGACTGTCAGCAGGTGCGGGATTCATTATTGCCATAACCGGATCAATAATGACGATGCCCGGTCTTCCCAAGGTTCCTGCTGCGATGAAGATCGACGTAGATAACGACGGTAATATTACTGGACTATTCTAAGTTGAGATACTAGAATGTTTTTTAGAGGCGATTGGCATCGTTATAATGATGCCAATCGCCTTTTTTTATGTTTTTGTGGTAGTTCTAAGAATTACCGTCAAAAAAACCACTAAAATCTTCTAGGAAGGGATAAAATAGAAGGCATAATACATAATCGAGGTGGAGGTATTTCTATGGCTGTAAAACCCTGGTGGCGCGAGGCCCTCGAAACAGTACTCTGGGCCGTAGCTCTTGCGCTTGTTCTTCGTACCTTTGTCGTTCAATCATACTGGATCCCGAGTGGATCTATGATTCCCACTCTGCAGATACGTGATCGTGTTATGGCTGCAAAGTTCTGGTATCGGTTTTCTGAACCTCAACGGGGCCAAATCGTTGTCTTTAAATTTCCTGATGACCCTAAAAAAGATTTTGTAAAACGGATAATTGGATTGCCAGGGGAAACGGTGGAGATTCGAAATGGGGCAGTGTATGTTAATGGAGAAAATCTTAATGAACCCTATGTGAGGAATCATGATTCAATGTCGATGGAACCAACGATTGTTCCTGAAAAACATTACTTTATGCTTGGAGACAACAGGCCCAACTCATGGGATGGACGTTTCTGGGACCACCGTTTTGTTTCCAGGGATGAACTGAGGGGCCCTGCATTTTTCCGCTTCTGGCCTTTATCTAGAATAGGAATTCCCAAGTAGAAGACAATAGAATGGCGGCAATGGCAAAGCATATAAGGGGCTATAATGAATTATTTGTCCAATTCATTATAGCCCCTTATATTTTAATGACTATTCCCAATAAGGAACCTTCGTGCCAACACCTTGCTCCAGAGCCTTTCTGTATGCACGGGTAACTACGGCTATGTCCTCTATTCCCATACCCACTGCGTTGAAATAGATGGTTTCATTATTGTTTTCGCGCCCAGGCTTTTTACCGTTAATAATCTCTCCGATTTGTGCAGTTATATCTCCATCGGTTATGAGCCCCCTGTCGTACATAAGGGCGACAGTACTGATCTTCCGATGTTTTATGTTCTTCCAGTTATCCACGACGATTTTATCTGCCAGCCTTACGCAGTCATCGGTAAACTCGTAGTCGGCCATGTTCATCATCAGTGCGCCTTTCTTGATCCAGTCTGCATGAACGATGGGCTCAGAGGCGATGGTGACCGTAATGATAATGTCGCTCTTTTTACAGTATTCCCCAGGTTCCTTTACCGCGGTAACTGCCACACCGTATTTTTCGCTCATCTCGTTGGCAAAGGTCTCTGCGCGCTCAAACATGACGTCATTGATATAGACGGTTTTAATGGAAGGACGAGCCAGCAATGCCGCCTCGAGCTGTGTTCTGCTCTGTGCGCCGGCACCGAATATGGTCATTGTGGTCGCATTTTTAACCGAAAGATATTTTACGGCAATTCCGCCAACAGCACCTGTTCGTTTCGCGCTGACTGTGGTGCCGTCAGAAATAGCGACGGGAATCTTGGTGATAGGATCATTCAATATTACAAGAACCGTTGCTCTTGGCAGTCCGATCTTGTAATTCTGAGGGCTGCTTCCAATCCATTTGATGCCAGCCATATCATACTCGCCGCCTATATATCCAGGCATAGCATTAAGTCTGCCTAGAGTGTTTTCATCCTCAATGGTCTTTCCCCATGGCATCACGGCTTTGTCAGGGCACATCGCATCTCCGCTGTCAAAGAGAGAAAGAACTCTTTCCATATCATGCATTACTTCTGACATGTTGTTTGCTGCGAGTTCATTTACTTGTTTATCGCTCAAAAAAAGTATCTCAAGTTTGTTGGTCATCGTGATTAATTCCTTTCTTTGTTCATATAGTTGTGCAGTCTATGTTAGACCGTTTCAAATTGGGAAATAATCTGCTATGCCGTTATTTTTCCAGATTAAAGCTCTTAACAAGTTAATATCCTGTCATCCGTTCATTGATACGCCGTAACTTGCCTACGCACACTGCCTGTTTGTTCTTCTAGCATCTAGTATCTGCCATTTTAGAGTGGTAGTATGAAGTCTGTAAAGGGCCCCTTCACGGCATTTTTATAGGTCATTTCCTCCTTTCTTATAATGATGTGAAGCACATCAATTGTATTACTGCGGTCTCTTTTGCTCTGGCTTAATCAATCTTTTTTATCTATTGGGTGAAGCTTTTTATATATCTTACCCTAATTTTCTTGCAGAATCCTATTGAACCTTTTAAGTATTCTGTAAAAAATCATAGGATAATTGGCTTAGAAGCAAGGGGCGCAATATGAAATATCGTTGATTGGAGGGAAGTTTATGTTATTAAATTCCCAGCTTGTTAACGATCATATAACCTTTGAAACCGCTGCCCAGCATGCTTTCATGCAAGTACCGATTGTGTTGCCCAATCAGAATGCTGGTGAAGTACGCCAGATGATGGCAGGGCGGCAGTATGAGATAGCTAGCCATGTAGTAGTCTGTGGTGAAAAAGGTCTATTCCTTGGTGTTATCAGGATAGAGGACCTATTTGCCGCTCAATGCGAAACTCTCATGGGGGAAATTATGGATCGGAAGGCGCCGGTTGTCGCTCCCGGAGTAGACCAGGAGGTTGCCGCATGGAAAGCTGTCCAGAGCAAGGAGTCTGCCCTCTCGGTTGTAGACCAGAATGGGCTTTTTGTTGGCATTATCCCCCCTCACCGACTTCTTGCTGTTCTGCTAGCAGAACATGAGGAAGACCTATCGCGCTTGGGAGGTTTCACAAGGAGTACTGAAGAGGCTCGCTCCACTAGTGAAGAACCGGTGCAGCGCCGATTTCAGCATCGTGTTCCATGGCTTCTGGTTGGCCTCGGAGGGGCACTGCTTGCGGCAGATTTTGTTGGCTGGTTCGAGGTACAGCTTCAGCAGAATGTAATGCTTGCTTTTTTCATCCCGAGCATTGTTTATCTGGCGGATGCAGTGGGTACTCAAACTGAAACCGTTGTAGTACGGGGGCTTTCGGTAGGTGTTGAAATGAAAAGAATGGTAATGAGAGAACTATTGGCAGGGCTGGCGATTGGTTTGGCTCTGGCCGCGGTAGCGGGTCCATTGGTGTGGTGGCGTTGGGGAATCCCTAGCATTGCTTTATGCGTAGGATTATCGGTTTTCGCCGCCTGTTCCACAGCCACATTGGCAGCTATGATGCTTCCATGGTTGCTGAACACCCTCTCTCTTGACCCTGCCTTTGGAAGCGGGCCTTTGGCAACTGTAGTTCAGGATCTCTTATCTATTCTGATCTACTTTTGCATTGCGACAGCGCTCTTGAGATAAAAGAAAACAGTCAGTTTGTATTTTGCGGGTTTATTTGCAATTGAAAAGAAAGTGTTTCTAGAGGCAATTAATTCACGCTAAAACAAAATGGGTTATCAAGATTTTTCTGATCGATCTTGATAACCCATAATATTTCTAAAATGGCGGAGGACAGAGGATTCGAACCCCTGGAGGCTTGCACCTCAACTGATTTCAAGTCAGCCGCCATCGACCACTCGGCCAGTCCTCCGCAATGGGCATGTGCCCGGGCATGTATTATACACATTGCTTATGCGGCCGACAACCCTTTTAGTTATAAAGAAAGGATATAATGTAAAGAATTTCTTGCGAACCATAGAGAAACAGAGGGGGATTAATGTGGAGAAAATGGACATAGTAAGGATGTATCTTTGTAAGCCATCTGCTATTGCGATTATAGGAGCCTCCCTGAAGGAAAATAGAATTGTGTATAAGGTTATGAAATATCTCCAGGCAGCTGGACATAGACTTTATCCAGTGAATCCAGCATACAAAGGCCAGATGATACTCGATTGCCCCTGTGCAGGTTCTGTTTCAGATTTATCAGAACCCATTGATATAGTTGTTTTTTTCCTCTCTCCTTCTTTGCAGCAGCCTATAGCTGAAGAACTGGAAGGAAAGAAAGAACACCCCGTTGTCTGGTTTCAGCCAGGAACAGAAAATGCAGCCTTGGAATTATGGCTCAAAGACAAGGGGTTTTCTGTTGTGAACCATGATTGCATAATGGCCGCCCATATCAAGCATTGTAAATTTACTTTGTAAGTTAGAATACTTTATACAAACTTTTTCCAAGCTTTTAATTTTCACACTTTTTGTGTCTATGGTATATAATTCTAGAAAGGACGGTTTTTTTTAATCATCCTGAAATCCTTTGCACATTACTTTTCCGTCTAAGGAGGTTCCTCTTTGTCTCAGGAAGTCACCATTTCTTTACGAGTCCGTTATAGTGAAACAGATCAAATGGGAATTGTGTATTACGCCAACTATCTGACCTGGTTTGAAGTTGGGCGAACCGAGTATTGCCGTATTCTTGGCACCCCTTACTCTCATTGGGAAAAAGAAGGGATTCTTTTGCCTGTGGTAGAAGCTTCCTGCCGCTATAAGGCCTCTGCCCGTTACGATGACCGTATCAATATCACTACATGGGTCGATGAGCTTAAGGTGTCCAGCATACGTTTTAGCTATCGAGTTACGAGGGAAGGAGATGGAAGATTGTTGGCTGAGGGTGCTACTCGTCATGCTTTTATTAATAAAGAGGGGAAACTGCTTAGGGCAAAGCATCCATTTTACACCATGATCCAATCATTTATGGATGAAAAATAATGGAGGTGGCATGTACTGTGAGCACAAAAGCAATACTCTTGGGCAATGAAGCTATAGCTCGCGGTATTGTGGAAGCCGGCTGTGGAGTGGCTACGGCTTATCCAGGAACTCCCTCTTCGGAGATTCTGCCAGCAGTAGCCAAATTTGCAGACGAACTGGGGACTTCCACTGCTGTTGAGTGGGGCGTTAATGAAAAAGTAGCTTTTGAAATGGCGGCATCAGCTGCTTTTTCAGGAGTGCGGTCTTGTGCGATTATGAAGCAGGTGGGCCTTAATGTTGCGGCTGACCCTTTTATGAGCGCAGCCCATTTTGATATGAAAGGCGGAATGTTGCTGGTTGTGGCTGACGATCCGGGCCCCCACAGTTCTCAAACTGAGCAGGACAGTCGGTTTTTTGCATATTTTGCAAAAGTGCCTTGTTTTGACCCTGCTACAGCAGCTGAGGCCAAAGAGATGGTTTTCGATGCATTCGATCTTTCTGAAAAGTACCATATCATCACAATACTCAGGCCGAGCGTTCGTGTAGACCACTGCCGGCAGGATGTAGATCTCAACGAAGTAATCAAGCTTGATAGAGAAATACGGTTCGAAAAAGATCCTGCCCGGTGGGTCTGCCTTCCTGCGAGCGTGCGTATAAATCACCCTAAATTGAATCAGAAGAACGATGAAATCCGGGAAGACTTTGAAACAAAGTATAGCAAATACAATTATGAAGTTCCTGCGAAAGGAAGGGCGAAGCTCGGCATTATCGCTTCTGGCGTTTCCTTTTCTATTGTTGTTGATATTCTTAAAGCAATGGGAAGAGATGACGTTTCTGTATTAAAAATAGGGACTCCCGTTCCTCTCCCTATTAAGATGGTTTCTGATTTCATTGATCGCCATAGCAATGTTCTCGTTCTTGAAGAAACCTACCCGGTTGTGGAGATGCAGCTTCTTGATCGCACGAAGGTTAAAGGCCGATGGAACGGGTATGTGCCGAGAGCAGGAGAGCTTCTGCCGGAAGTAATAGAAGAAATTATTCTTAAATCTCTTGGAGAAGAAAAACAGATAGGTGCCGACAGTGATTTAAAGGCTGCTCTAGAGGATCTTAAAATAACGCCGAGGAAACCGATGCTCTGTCCCGGATGTCCCCATCGAGCGAGTGTCTTTGCTATTCGTCAGGCCATTCCCAGTGCCATCAATCCTTCAGATATTGGCTGCTATACCCTTTCAGTTAACCAGAAAGGGGCAGATGCAGTTATGGATATGGGTGCTTCTGTGACTATGGCGTCGGGACTCTATCTTGCTCATAAGGTGGCAGGTAAAGAACAGCCCATCGTTTCTACCATTGGGGATTCGACCTTTTTCCATATGGGTATTCCTGGGCTTGTCAGTGCCGTTTACAACAAACATGCCTTTGTATTGTGCATCCTCGATAACAGGACCACGGCTATGACAGGAGCTCAGTCTAACCCATCTGTGGGTGAAAAGCTCCGAAAGGGGGACGAGGGCAGGGTTGTAGAAATAGATTCGGTTGTAAGCGGGTGTGGCGTGAATTACGTTAAAACCCTTGAAGCCTATGATGTAGAGGAAGGGAAAAAACTTGTAAAAGATGCGTGGGAGTATGCTAAAGCCCACCAGGAACCAGCGGTGCTTATATTCAAACACCCCTGTATGCTACTGCGGGAAAAACAGGATAAGATTCCTATGAAGGTCGATCCTGAAAAGTGTATTGGATGTAAGTTCTGTATTAATTTCTTTAATTGCCCTGGGCTTGTATTCGATGAAGCCGGTAAGAAGGCATACATCGATGAACGGTTCTGTGTCTCTTGTGGCGTTTGCTCGAAGGTGTGTCCACACGGGGCCATAGTTGCTATGGAGGAGGTGTAGGCCCATGCAATATGTCATCGTAGGTATAGGTGGACAGGGAATTTTGTTTTCCACAAAAGTATTGGGTCATATTGCCATGTCCCGCAACGAAAAAGTTATGGGAAGTGAAGTTCATGGCATGGCTCAGCGTGGTGGGTCTGTTATCAGTCATTTTAAAGTGGGAGATTACCAGAGCCCCCTTGTAAAAACTGGTGAAGCGGACATCCTTCTTGCTTTTGATCAAAATGAAGCCATACGAAACCTTCACTTTCTAAGGGAAGAAGGAAGCCTGTTAGTAAATATTTTTGACGAAAAGGCTCTTGAAAATACCCATCTCAACGAGTATCTTAAAAAGAGAAATATTAAGGTATTCAAAATAAAAGGGTACGATATACTCAAAGAGCACATGGGCGGGAATTTCCTTTTTCTGAACGTTCTTATTCTTGGAGCTCTTTGCGCATGTGACGTAAGCACCGTAAAAATAGACCAGGTTCGACAGGCTATTCAGCAGTTATCCCCAGAAAAATTTGCAGACGCTAACCTCAAGGTATTAAACCTCGGTTACGATGCCATTTTTTAACAAAAAAAGGAGCATTTTGCGAGGGGGCTCTTTTGAGCTCCCTCCCTTTGCTCACCGCGGAACAATGCTTATAGAAGTAATTCTTGTTCTTGCCATCACCCTGGCAATATCAGGGGCAGTAGTTACACGTTTCCGCCCTCTCTCTGTTTTGGGGTCTCCTGAACAACAAGCGCATAAAGAAGCGGAACGCCTTGCTTTATGGTTCGAGTCCCGTCTGTGTAAAGGGAGATTGCAGCAACATTCCTGTGAAATTCGCCTCTTACCGGGAGATCGCCCTGTGGATCAGGTAAGAATCACTTGGGACACAGGAGAAAGGGAGATCTTTGATTCTCGTGGAAAAGCCTGGTTTCAAATGGCATCATTTAATCGCGTGTGTACCTATAGTCCGCGATGGCACACAGTTTCTCCCGCTTTTGCTCTAGAGGTGATGACCGCACCCCAGTCAGGTGAAACAGTTTGTTCAGTCGTTGTTTCCCTTCACAGTTTTATCAGCATTAAATAAAAGTAAAAAATATATTTATTTCTATTGAAATCTTGAAAGCACAGGAGTATAAAAAAACAATTCCAACAGCGCTTTTATAGAAAAGGGGGACAGTTGGATGGCAGAGGGGAAGCCTTGGTGGAGAGAGTTTGTTGAGACTATTTTATGGGCTCTTGTTATCGCTCTTATTTTACGGACTTTTATAGTACAGGCTTTTTGGATTCCCAGCGGATCCATGGTCCCTACCCTTGAGCCGGGAGATAGGGTTCTTGTGGCCAAGTTCTGGTATTCTTTCCGAAAGCCAGAACGTGGAGATATTTTTGTCTTTAAATTTCCCCTCGACCCGAAGCGTGATTTTGTAAAACGAATAATTGGTCTTCCTGGAGACTTCCTCGATGTTAGAGACGGGATCGTTTACATCAATGAAAAGCCCCTTCATGAAAAATATGTGAAGTGGAGAGATGATTTTTCACTTTTCCCAAACATTCTCTTTCCTCAGGTTCCCATAAGAATTCCCGAGGGAAGGTATTTTGCAATGGGGGATAATCGATCGCATTCACAGGACAGTCGTTATTGGGGGTTTGTCCCAGAAGAATATATTCGAGGTCCAGTTTTTTTCCGATACTGGCCTTTTCGCAGAATAGGAGTTGTGCATTAATATGCCACGTACAGTCTGGTACCCAGGCCATATGGCAAAAGGGAAACGCAAATTAGAAGAACTGGTTCAAAAGCTCGATCTTATATTAGAAGTTCGAGATGCGCGGGCTCCTCATCTTACCTCTTCGCCAATGTCAGATCAGCTTTCCAGAATTTGTCCCGTCTACATTGTACTTTCACGAGCAGACCTTGCTGAGGAAGGGGCTACAAAAGCATGGCTTCAGTTTTTTTCGTCTATTAAGCAAAAGGCCTGGGCATTCAATTTTCTTGAGGGGAGAATACAATTATTGCGTCGGGACCTTGCGAAACTTCGGCCTGCTCACCGTGAACTTCGTCTTGCTGTTGTGGGAATCCCCAATGTGGGCAAATCCCTTTTCCTAAACCTTCTAGTAGGTAAAAAACGAGCTCCCGTTGGAGGAGTTCCTGGCATTACCAGGGGGGTTTCATGGTATAAAGGGCAAGATATCCTTGCTGTAGATTCTCCAGGCATTCTTGACCCCCGTTCACATAACGAGGTACACCGCCGCCTTGCCTGGCTCGGCTGCAGCAAAGCGGAAGTTATTGGCGGCACGGATGTCGTAGCACTTTCCCTTATTGAGCATTTAAAAGAGCGAGGACATTGGCATCTTGTTGAAAAAAAGTGGAATATAGAAAATGTGGAAGAAGAGCCACTCGTTACTCTTGAGAAAATAGGCCATCGTTTAGGATGTCTTGTCAGCGGCGGCCGTGTTGATCTTTTATTGGCAGGGCAGCGTTTTCTCGATGCCTTTTCTACGGGTAAACTTGGGCGAATAACATTGGAGTGGCCAGGGGAGCGATATCCATGGGAAATAGAGTAATAGCTGGTGTAGACGAGGCAGGCCGCGGCCCTTTAGCTGGTCCAGTTGTAGCGGCGGCTGTTGTTCTAACACCCTCTCAGCTTGATGCTTTGGCAGCGTTAGGATTAAATGATTCAAAAAAGCTTACGCCCTTAAAGCGTGAAAAAATCTTTAAGGCAATGGTAAGCCTTGGAGTAGCATGGAGAGCCCAGGCTGCTTCCCCTCGGCGTATCGACCAAATGAACATCTTGCAGGCTACCTTATGGGCCATGAGCAGATCAGTGAACAAGTTACCTCACGTTTTTGAGGAAGTCATTGTAGACGGCAGTGTCCTTATCCCCGGGCTTAGGAGTTATCCACAAAAGGCGATACCCAAAGGCGACAGTCTCGTACCAGAAGTGGCGGCAGCCTCTGTTGTAGCTAAAGTTCTTCGAGACAGAGCTATGGTTGCTCTGGATATGGCCTATCCTCAATATAATTTTGCCAAACACAAAGGTTACCCCACAGAGGATCATCGTCGTCGTATTACTGAGTTTGGGCTGTCACCCATTCATCGCAGAAGCTTTACGTGGAAGACTGTTTCTCCTGAGTAATCTGGGGCGTTTTTCTGGCATGGTATTAAGCAACCATCCCGGTTATCCCTAAAAGGATAAATCCTAATCACCAGGGTTAAGCTCATACTGTGAAAGGCGCTGCGGATACAAGGCCGTAGCGCTGTTCTTGCTTTTCAACAACTTGACAAAGGAGATGGATAAAACCATGGATCATGTTGCACTTGGCCGTTGGGGTGAAGAAACAGCCAGTGCGTTCCTTCAGAAAAAGGGGTGGCGCATTATTGAACGTAACGTTTCATTTCCTCGGGGAGAGCTGGACATTGTAGCCATGGATAAAAAAGAACTTGTCATAGTGGAAGTCCGCACCCGATCTGTAGGACGCATTATGCCTCCGGAAGAATCTGTAGGGCCTGTAAAGATCAGGCGACTTATCAGAACCGGCTTTCTTTATATAGATCAGGTTCAATGGTCAGGAATATGGAGAATAGATCTCGTGGGGATCACTTGCCATAATAATATGTCCTCCTATACGGTAAAACATTATTCTGATATTACCAATGGAATGATGTTATCATGAAACCTGTTTACGGCATCACCCTCCAGGGAGTGCGGGCTCTTAAAGTAGAAGTGGAAGTAGAGATAACGGGAGGACTTTTTGTCATTGGTATAGTTGGGCTCCCGGATGCGGCGGTACGGGAATCTCGCGAGAGGGTTCGAGCCGCGTTAAGGAACCTTGATATACCTGTCCGCGGCCGTGTAACCGTCAATCTTGCCCCCGCCGATTGCCCCAAAGAAGGGGCTTTTCTAGATCTTCCCATTGCTATTGGCATCGCTCAACAACTAGGCGTCATTTCACTGCAAAGCCCCACCCTTTTTATGGGGGAACTGTCCCTTGACGGCAGATTGCGAAAAACGAGAGGGGCAGTCCCTGCTGCCTTTTTGGCACGAGACCTTGGAATGCCTCTTTTTGTTCCCAGGGGGAATGCTTTTGAAGTTTCTCTGGTTCCAGGCGTAGAGGCCTATGCCCTGTCAACTCTAAGCCAACTCTTTGATCATCTGCAAGGAGAGGAGATTTTGCTGCCCCTGGAAAAACAGCGTTTGCCTTCGCAGAAAAATATTCCCAATCCAGACCTTGCGGATATCAAAGGACAGGCCGGGGCAAAAAGAGCCTTGGAAATAGCTGCGGCCGGTCATCATAATTTGCTTTTTATCGGATCTCCAGGGAGTGGGAAGACCATGCTTGCCAGAGCAATCCGGGGGATTGTCCCTCCCCTTTCCCATGAAGAGCTCTTAGAAAGCCTTCAGATACACAGCTCAGCAAGGCCAGATTATAAGCCGTCCCTTGAGCCTCCTTTTCATATAGTCCATCCCACAGCGAGCACTGTGGCCATATGCGGCGGAGGAGCCTCCCTGCGTCCAGGAGAAATAAGTCTTGCCCATCGAGGTATACTTTTTTTAGATGAGTTTACGGAGTTTCGACGGGATCTTCTGGAGGCACTGCGGCAGCCCCTTGAAGATGGAAGTATCGTTGTTAGCCGGGCGGCTGGAAGGGTAGAGTTTCCTTGTCGCGTATTGCTTTTGGCAGCATGCAATCCTTGTCCTTGCGGCTGGGCTGGTGACCCGGTGGAGTCATGCAGCTGTTCAGCTTATGAGAAAGAAAGATATAGCAAGCGCCTTTCCGGCCCAATACTTGACCGCATTGACCTGCATGTTTCAGTTCCGCGCCTTCTGCCCAAAGAATTGATTTCTTTTGAAGATCAGAGTGGGGAAGATAGTGAAACTGTCCGCCAAAGGGTGTGTGAGGCAAGGGAAAAACAGCGATTGCGATGGAGAAAGTATGGTTTTCACTGCAATGCTGAACTTCCAGAGCGCATCATTAAAAGAGAGCTCAACCTCGGCACCGACGTTCGCCCATTTTTAATCCGGATGGCAGACAACCTGCGTCTTTCGGGCAGAGGCATAAGCAGGGTTTTAAAAGTGGCCAGGACCATTGCTGATCTTGATAATTCTTCTCGGGTACGGGTTCCGCACATATCAGAAGCTCTCGCCTATAGGGGAGGGGGGGGTTCTTCATGACGCCGCGGCAACAAGCCCTTTTATTGATGAACGCATTGGAAGCAGATAGCCGTTTATGGAATAGGCTGGTTGCCACAGAAGAAAGTATGGAGGCTCTGCTTTCCGCAAATCTCACAGAAGAACAACGGGGAGCTCTTTCACCGGGAGCTTGCGAGCGCATTGTTTCTTTAATTAGGTCTAAATGGGTGAAAAGACAAGAAAATAGATGGCATTCCATGGGGATTCAGGTGCTATATTATGGAGAAAAGGGATACCCCCCCTCTCTCCAGACCATGGAAAATGCCCCCTTGGTTCTTTTTGTACGAGGACGCTCGAGACTTGAAAAACCTATGCTGGCAGTTGTGGGAACTCGCAGAAGTACGTTTTATGGCCAGCAGGTAGCTCGTGCTTTAGGACGTGTTGCGGCTGAGCGGGGTTGCATCTTGTTGAGCGGCGGCGCTCTTGGCATCGATGGGGCGGCTCACGGTGGGTGTCTTGAGTCTGGTGGAGAAACAGCAGTAATTCTGGCTCATGGGCACAACCGTATTTATCCAAGGCAGCATAAGGACCTTTTTAGCAAGATTGTTGGTTCGGGGGCCCTTATTACTGAATATGGGTTAGGGGTTGATGCTAAACCCTGGCATTTCCCGAAACGAAACCGTATTATAGCTGGGTTGGCAGATGTAATTGTTGTGGTTGAGGCTCCTGTTCGAAGCGGAGCCATAGTAACAGCCCAATTGGCCCTTGACCTGGGAAAAGAAATCTGGGCTGTTCCAGGACGTATTGATGAAAAAGTGTGCAAGGGTTCTAACAAACTTCTTTTTGACGGAGCTAACCCCCTTATCGATGTTTCCGATTTTGCTGAAACCCTATGCTCGAAACAGCTTGATCTTTGGGGTTCTGATGTGCGGAAAAACAGGCAAAATCAATTGGATATAACAGAAAAAGAGCAAAAAATTCTCAATCTTTTTCAAATTCATGGAGATCGGACAGTTGACAACCTGTCTGCTGAATGTAAAATGACTGCCGCCGATGTTATCTCTTGCATAAGTCATTTGTCGGCGTTAAATCTTATCTATCAATCTGGGCCCGGTCGCTGGAGGGCCTCTATCGATCCCAAGTAAAGGAGCGTATCGTATTGACGCGATTGGTACATGATCTTGAAAGAATGTTTCTAACTGAAGATGCTCTAGACCTTATACACTACCTTCTTATGACTGAAGAATATCCACGAAAAGTCATAGAAATAGCTATTGAAGATGCCATCATGATCGGACAAATTCGGGGCGGGCATATTGATGCCCCATCTTTTTTGAACATTATTCAGAGGGCTGTCGATTCCAGCCTGGCAAGTTTTGACCTCATGGGTTCTCTTTATGACTCAGTTAAAGGTCAATATTTCGTTCATTAAACAAGGAGGATCTTATGACGAAGAAAGAATCGGGAAAAACCCTTGTTGTTGTTGAGTCTCCTACGAAAGCAAAAACTCTATCGAAAATATTAGGTTCAAAATATACGGTTAAAGCGAGTATAGGCCACATTAAAGATTTGCCTAAAAGCCGTATCGCCATTGATGTGGAGAACAACTTTCAACCTGAATATATTCTTGTAAAAGGTAAAGCCAAGATTAAAAACGAGTTGGTGAAACTAGCCCGGGGAAGTCAAAAGATTTTGCTTGCCTCAGACCCTGACCGGGAAGGAGAAGCTATTGCATGGCATCTTTGCAACATTCTTGATGTTGATCCTCAAACGTTATGCCGCATCCGCTTTTATGAGGTAACTCCAAAGGCTGTTAAAGAAGCTCTTAAAAAACTAGAACCAGTGGATATGAATCGGGTGAATGCTCAACAGGCCAGGCGGGTGCTTGATCGCCTCGTTGGCTATACTCTCAGTCCTCTTCTTTGGAAAAAAATTCGTTATGGTCTTTCTGCCGGCCGGGTTCAATCTGTAGCTCTCAATCTCATCTGTGAACGGGAACGGGAGATAATTAGTTTTGTTCCCTCTGAATACTGGCACATTAGCGTATTGGCCTCATCCCTTGATAAAACGAGGAATTATGATCTGAAAGTGATGAGCTTCAAAAATAAATCTTTCTGGAAAGAAGGCAAGCCTCTTCTTATTTCCAGCTCAGAGCAGGCGGAGAAAATAGCGTCAGATATTGCTAAACAGGAGCTTGTGGTAAAGGAGTATAAGGTCAAGGAAGGGAAAAGAGCCCCCTTGCCCCCTTTTAAGACGAGTACTCTACAGCAGGAAGCCGCTCGCCGCCTGGGTTTTTCTCCTCGCCGGACCATGAGGATTGCTCAGAGTCTTTTTGAAGGTGTCAGCGTACCTGGGCGAGGTCCAGTGGGCCTAATAACCTATATGCGCACTGATAGTCTTCGCATTGCCCCGGATGCCATTAATGGGGCCAGAACCTTTATTTCGGAAAGATATGAGGCAAAATATCTTCCAGCGAAGCCAAACTTCTTTGCGTCAAAGGCGAGAAGCCAGGATGCTCATGAAGCTATCCGGCCTACCGACGTGACATTAACGCCAGAGATATTAAAAAATGTTTTGAATTCCGAACAGCACCGTCTCTATACCCTTATCTGGAACCGTTTTGTCGCTTCTCAGATGGCCTCGGCATTAGTTGCCAATGCCATTCTTGATGTAGCGGCCGGTTCCTATGGTTTGCGCCAGACAGGAGAATCACTTATATTTGATGGCTGGGGAGCGGTATGGCCCCTTGAGTTGAAGGGGGGACAGCTTGATCCAGCACAGCCTGAAGAAACTCTTTTGTGTCAAGAGATTGAAAAAGAACAGCGTTTTACCAAGCCGGCCGCCCGTTATTCCGAAGCGACTCTCATCAAAACCCTTGAGGAAAAGGGAGTTGGCCGCCCATCGACCTATGCCACCATTGTAGAGACCCTTTACGATAGAGGATATGTGGAAAAAAATGAAGAAAAACGTATTGAGCCCACACAGTTGGGTATGACTGTAGATGACTTTTTACTCCAATATTTTGATTCTAAAAGTCAGTCCCCCATAGTTGATACTGGATTTACGGCCCAGATGGAAGAACAGCTCGACCTTATCGAAGAAGATCAACTTCAATGGGTAGAAGTAGTGCGATCCTTTTGGAATGGATTTACTAACACCCTTGAAGAGGCTAAGAAAGCTTCCGCTGTTGAATTGCCTGAACCGGAACCGATCGGTGAGGATTGCCCCGAATGCGGCAAGCCCTTAGTTAAAAAAAGAGGCCGTTTTGGGGAATTCATAGCCTGTTCCGGATACCCGGAATGTCGTTATACCAAGCCAATATTAAAAACTATAGGTGTTAAATGCCCTCTCTGTGGAGAAACAGAGGGTGGGGAAGTAGTTCGGAGAAGAAGTAAAAAAGGGAAATTCTTTTATGGTTGTTCTCGTTACCCTGAATGTAAATATGTTTCATGGAATGAACCAACTGGAGAAAAATGTAAGGAATGTGGCGCTTCTCTCATTCGCAAGAACAAGAAAAGTCTTCCAGAATGCCCTGAGTGTGGCTGGAAGAAAGAAAAAAAGGGCAAAAAGGAGAATAAGTAATATATGAGAAGATCTGATGAGATTCTAATTGTCGGAGGAGGGCTTGCAGGAAGCGAGGCAGCATGGCAGCTGGCTCAAAGGGGTTACTCTGTTTGCCTTGTGGAAATGAGGCCAGTTGCTACCACTCCTGCCCATCAGACCGATATGATGGGCGAGCTGGTATGCAGTAATTCTTTAGGAGCAGATAATTTGACAAGCCCAGCCGGGATATTGAAAGGGGAGTTGCGCTACCTTAACAGCCTTATTATGGAAGCGGCTGATCATTCTTCTGTCCCAGCAGGGAAGGCTCTTGCCGTAGATCGGAATGTCTTTGCTGGCTATATTACAAAAAAACTTTCGGGGCATCCCCAAATTCGAATTGAGCGGCGAGAAATAACTGAGCTGCCTGAAGAGCCTGCCATTATAGCCACAGGCCCCCTTACGAGTCCAATTTTTGCTGAAAGACTTCGGCAAGTGACAGGCCAGGAATATTTTTCTTTTTTTGATGCCATCGCGCCAGTGGTCTTTTATGACACCATTGATATGAATAAGGCCTATCAAGGTGGTCGATATGGTCAGCAAGCAGACTATATCAATTGCCCTATGAATGAAGAAGAGTACATAAAATTTTGCCAGGCCCTCCTAACGGCAGAACAGGCTCCCCGTCATGAGTTTGAAAAAGATGTCCGATATTTTGAGGGATGTCTGCCTGTGGAGGTCATAGCCTCCAGGGGAATTGATACTCTTCGTTTTGGTCCCCTCCGTCCGGTAGGACTTCCAAACCCCTCTACCGGAGCAGAACCCTACGCAGTAGTCCAGCTTCGCCAGGATAACGCAGATGGGACACTCTTCAATCTTGTAGGTTTTCAGACAAGCTTGAAGTGGGGAGAGCAGAATCGGGTTTTCAGAATGATTCCTGGCCTTGAGAACGCGGAGTTTGCCCGTTATGGCGTAATGCATCGGAACATATACGTCAATGCGCCTAAAGTGCTTGACGGTTCCCTTCGTCTGCGAGGGAGCAAGGCGTTGTTCCTTGCTGGGCAGATAACCGGCGTCGAGGGATATCTTGAAAGTACAGCTATGGGACTCGTCGCAGGACTTCACGTGGCTTTCTGTGCAGCCGGTTTGCAAATCCCCCTTTGGCCTAAGGAAACAGCCATTGGTTCCCTTCTTCGATATCTTGCGGAAACCGACCCAAAGGTATTCCATCCCATGAATGTTAACCTGGGCATATTCCCCTCCCTCGATGTTAAAATCCGCCCAAAAAGCTTGCGATGTCAAAAGGTGGGAGAACGAGCCCTCCGCGCCTTGGAAGAATTTGATAAAAACTGTTTGAAATAGGACTTCCCCCCTATTTTCCTAATAGACTATTGTTGTATAATGTATAATAATCAATTCCAATGATTGTTAAACTTTTTCGTTGTTGTATCCTTGGCATTTTTCTGACAATTCAAGTTGCAAAAGTTGCAATTTTATGGCATTCTGATTCTTTAGAAAAGTATCAAGTAGCAGGAAAAGAATGATAAAATATGGTTATGGTTGAAAAGTTATCTTTTGCGCTGGATTATTATTTGGAACAGATGCGTTTTGCCAAAAGTATGTCAATGTATACAATAGAGAATTATGCTGTTGATCTCAATCAGTTTGTCAATTACCTTCTAGAACAGAATGTTACCCTTCTGTCTGAGGTCGATACTCGCATTATTCGAGAATACTTGCGTGTTCTTGCCTCTTTTGGATATGCAAGATCCTCTGTTGCGAGAAAGCTTTCAGCTATAAAAAACTGGTTTGCCTTTCTTGTAGATAAAAAACTGGTGGGGAAGGATCCGGCAAAAAATGTTAAGGGGCCGCGTCTGCCGGGACGGTTGCCTCGCGCGTTAAGTGTTGAGCAGGTATCAAGGCTTATAGAAGTGGGATGTGCAAAGAGCGCTGATCCTCTTCGTGATAAAGCTGTTCTGGAATTGCTCTATGGCTGCGGCCTCAGGATCGGCGAACTAGTGGTCCTTCGCTGGGAAGATATAGATTTTGCGGAGAGATGGGTGCGTGTGCGGGGCAAGGGGAATAAGGAACGCATGATCCCTGTCGGAAAGATGGCTATAAAGGCTCTCTATAACTGGCGAGATAGTTGCCAAATGGGTATTTTTCTTTTTACCGGAGAAGAAGGGAGTCATCTTACAGTTCGAACAGTTGGCAGGATTGTCGATCGAGCCGCTAAACGCGCAGGCCTATCTGGTGTGACGCCCCACATGTTGCGCCATAGTTTTGCCACTCACATGCTTGAAGGAGGCGCCTCTATCCGTGTCGTGCAAGAGTTGTTGGGTCACGAAAGTCTTATCACCACCCAACGGTATCTCACAGTAACGGCCGAGCATTTAAAACAAAGTTATATAGAGGCTTTTCCGAGAACTAGGGGAGATGATTAAGCTGTTTAAAGGAACTACGATTTTATGTGTAAGACAAGAAAATTCAGTGGCAATGGCCGGTGATGGACAGGTTACCCTGGGAGACCAGATTATAAAAGCGGGGGCCCGTAAGGTCCGTCGACTCTATAAAGGCAAGGTTCTCGCCGGTTTCGCGGGAAGCACAGCTGATGCCATGACCCTTTTAGAGCGTTTTGAGGCCAGGCTGGAAGAAAATAGCGGAGATCTAATGAGAGCAGCTGTCTCTTTGGTAAAAGAGTGGCGTTTGGACAGGGCTTTAAGAAAACTTGAGGCTCTTATGCTGGTGGCAGATGAAGAACATACGCTCTTGCTTTCTGGTGCTGGAGATGTCCTCGAGCCTGAAAATAATGTGGCTGCTATTGGATCTGGTGCTGGTTTTGCCTTGGCCGCCGCACGGGCCTTTATGGAGTCCAGTGACAAAAAAGCGTCTGACATAGCTCGCAGGGCCATTGAGATTGCGGCGGATATTTGTATTTATACAGATAAGGAAATAACGGTAGAGGTGATTGGAGAATGATCATTCTGGCCGATGACAAACAGGATCTGACGCCCCGCATGATTGTGGAGTGCCTCGATAGATATATCGTGGGGCAGGAAAAGGCGAAGAGAGCTGTTGCCATAGCTCTTCGTAACAGAATGCGCCGGCGAAATTTGCCCCGGGATCTTGCAAATGAAGTGGCGCCGAAGAATATCCTCATGGTGGGGCCTACAGGTGTAGGAAAAACAGAGATTGCAAGGCGTCTGGCCGATCTCGTTTTGGCCCCATTTGTGAAAGTGGAAGCGACGAAATTTACTGAAGTGGGCTACGTTGGACGGGATGTAGACTCCATGATACGCGACCTCGTAGAAACAGCAGTAGCCATGGTGAAGAGGGTAAAAATAGAAGAAGTTCAAGGTCCTGCAGAGGAACGGGCGGAATGGCGGCTTGTGGATGCCTTGCTGCCACGGCCGGAGCGAAAGACATCTATGCCGGATTTTATGAAAATATTTTCAGGTAAGGAAGCTGAAGAAACGCCGCCTCAGGAAGAAGACACCATCCGGGAGTCTACAAGAAATAAGGTCTATGCCCTTCTTAAGGCTGGAAAGCTTGATGAGCGGGAAGTAGAGCTGGAAGTTGCTGAGAGCGCGTCCATGGGCATTCCTATTCTTGGAGGAGCAGGGATGGATTCCATGGGTATGAATATAAATGAAATGCTGAGTGGATTGCTTCCTAAAAAAACAAAAAAGCGTCGAATGAAAGTATCAGATGGAAAGAAACTCCTACAGGCAGAAGAAGCAGAAAAACTGATAGATATGGAGTCTGTAGCCAGAGAAGCACTGGATAAGGCCCAGGAAGAGGGCATTATATTCATTGATGAGATAGATAAGGTGGTTGCTCGAGGAACTTCCAGCGGTCCTGATGTAAGTCGAGAAGGAGTGCAACGAGACCTTCTCCCTATCGTAGAAGGATCTACCGTGCAGACAAAATACGGCACGGTAAAAACAGATCATATCCTCTTTATTGCAGCAGGGGCATTCTCAAGTGTTAAGCCCTCAGACCTGGTACCGGAACTCCAGGGCCGTTTCCCCATTCGGGTGGAATTGCAGCCCCTTGGGAGAGAAGAGTTGGCCCGCATACTTGTGGAGCCCGAAAACAGTTTAATTAAGCAATATCAGGCACTTTTAAGCACAGAGCGCATTGAAGTGCGGTTTTCAGAAGATGCCATTGAGGAAATAGCGGCAATGGCCGAAAAAATGAATGCTGAGATGGAGAATATAGGAGCCCGGCGACTCCATACCATGGTGGAGCAGCTTCTCGAAGAAATTAGTTTTACTGCGCCAGAGCGGCAAGGTGAAGTGGTTGATATTAACGCTCAGTTTGTAAAGGAGAGGCTTTCGCCTCTTATGGAAGACACAGACTTACGAAAGTATTTGCTTTAAATCATGCAGGAGGGATCGGAAATGGTAAAAAGTGACAAAAAAGTAGCAGAGAATAAGATTGGAATAGTTGATGACCCAGCAATGAAAGATTTGCTTGATAAGACTCGCCAGGTAGGCAGGGCCCTTCAGAGTCGGCGGGAAGGGACGAAACCAGATTATAGCAAACTGGCAAAACTTCTTTGTGAATTCTCAACAGCCAATGTCTATATCATTAACAGAGAAGGGCGGATACTAGGGCATTCATGGGTTAGCGAGTATCATTCAGAAGCAGTGGCGAATTTCCTTGAAAGGGGATATATGCCAGAAAGTTTTGTGGAAAAAATGAACCAGCACAGAGAGTCCATTTTGAGTGAAACAGATGGATATCTTTTCGATGATGAGGTCGCCTCGAAGGAAGCTCCAGAAAAGCATCTATTGTATGTTCCTATCTATAGCGCGGCAGAACGGCTGGGGACATTGCTTCTCGTAAGGTTCTTCAACCCCTTCTACATGAAAGATCTCATTTTGGCAGAATATCTTGCCACTCTCGTAGGTATCGAAATACTCCATGATCGAACACGAAGTATAGAAGAACGGGCGAGAGAACGCCTTGTGGTACAGATGGCTATGCGTGCTCTATCCTACTCCGAAGTAGAGTCTGTAAAGCATATCATCGCAGAGCTTGGAGCTTATGAAGGAGTCGTCATTGCAAGCAAAGTGGCGGATCGTGTGGGAGTTACAAGAAGTGTCATTGTAAATGCCTTGAGAAAGCTGGAAAGCGCTGGGATTATCGAAAGCAGAAGCCTTGGCATGAAAGGAACCTTTATTAAGATATTAAGTCCTCTTTTTATAGAAGAACTTGGGATGGTTCTTACCCAGAATAATTAACAATAAAACAGTGAAAGGGGCTGATCAGCCCCTTTCACTGTCCTTTCCCTTTCGAGTGGAGCACAACACAGGAGAGATGAATGCATGGGAAAAAGAGTGCTCGTAGTTGACGACGCCGTTTTTATGAGGATAATACTGAAAGATATTCTTTTAAATAATAATTTTGAGGTTGTAGGAGAAGCTGAGAATGGGAAAGTTGCGGTGGAAGCTTATCAGAGGCTTCATCCTGACATCGTGACAATGGATATATCAATGCCGAAGATGGATGGCATTGATGCGCTCAGGGCCATAAGAGCTTTAGATCCTGAGGCCAAGATTATTATGGTGAGTGCCATGGGACAGCAACCTATGGTCAGAGAGGCGATCAAAGCCGGAGCGCTGGATTTTATTGTGAAGCCTTTTCAGCCGGATCGGGTAGTGGAAGCTTTGAGCAGGGCCTTGGCCTAGATTGTTCCATAGTTCACCAATAGAGGCACGGTATCTATATAATATAAATTGCTTCGAATAAGAATGGGATATTAAAGAGACTGGAACGCCGGTAATTTGGTATAATTCCAAAACAGATCTTTTTTGTCTAACTAGTTTTTAAAAAAGATTTTATATTAGCCTTCTGGAGGGTAGAAAAACTGATGGTAGAAGATAAGAGGAGTGACCAGGCTCCCGTGAGTGTCGGGGATACGGTCGAATGTGAAGTGGAGCAGATCATGCCTTATGGTGCTTTTGTACGCCTTTCCACGGGACAGAGAGCGATGATTCACATTTCAGAACTCTCGTATAGCTATGTTAAGAAAGTGGAAGATGTTCTTGAGGTCGGCAAGAAGGTAACGGCGAAAGTGATCAAGATTGACGAAAAAAACCGGATTGATCTTTCCTTGAAAAAAATGGAAGAACGTCCTCCTGTTGCTCCTTCTGCTCCTAAAGAGACAGAGGATAACTTTGAAAAAAAGCTATCAAATTTCCTAAAAATTAGCGATCAGAAAATAGCGGATCTCAATAGCAAGTTAAATAATGCGAAAGCGAGCAAAAAACGGAGCAAAAGAAGCAAATGACCCGAATAATAACAAAGCAGGGGAGCTTAAGCTCCCCTGCTTTGTATTGGAGCCTTACGAAAGAAGATACTGAAATTGTGAAGCGTCAAATGGTTCATCGCAAGTTTAAAAACGACATCGTGGCAGGAGTAACCTATTACTGCCAATGGGGGGCTCCACAAGTTCTCCTATGCAGGCCAATGGTGAAGAAAAGGCCTTTCCCCACGTCTTTTTGGTTAACGTGTCCCTATCTCATTCAGAAGTGCGGCGAACTTGAATCTCAACAGGGCGTGAAGGCTTTAGAAGAATATCTACAGAAAAGGGTTTCTCTCCATGATTGGGTTCTTTACCATGTGCTTCATATGAATATACGCATGTCCCTTTTTCCTCCGGCCCAAAGAATGTACCTTCAAAAAAGACGGCCTTCATTATGGAAGGCTTTGCGTCGGGGAGGGGTAGGAGGGATTCAGGATAAAAATTCTTTTAAAGTAAAATGTCTTCATCTTCATGTCGCTTCATGGCTAGCGCTGAGAACACACCCTGCCGGAGAGTGGCTTCATCAAAACCTGCAACAGGTTAGCTGCCCCGTTCCAGAGTGCTACCCATGTTTTATAAAAGGAGGGGGAAGGAATGTGGAAAGGGCGCTTTAGTGAAGAAACAGCAGAAATCGTTTTGAACTACACCCAGTCTCTTGATCTGGACTGGTGCCTTGCTCCCTTTGATATCCAGGGGAGCATCGCCCATGGGAGAATGCTTGTTTCTGCCGGTCTTTTGTCCCCTGACGAAGGAGAAAAAATAGAAGGCGGACTTCGTCAGGTCTTACAGGAAATAGAAGAGAAAAGTTTTACCCCCTCTATTGAATTAGAAGATGTGCATATGAACATAGAGCACCGTCTTACCCAATTGCTCGGACCTCTGGGGGCGAAGCTTCATACTGGGCGTAGCCGCAACGACCAGATTGCTACGACGTTGCGCCTTTATTTGCGTGATAGACTGCAAAAGGTTCAACAAGGCATGTTCACCCTTCTTGAGGCTATTCTGGAAAGAGCCCATGCTCATCGCCATATTGTTGTTCCGGGATACACTCACTTGCAGCAGGCTCAGCCAGTAAGCATGGGCCATTACTGGATGTCCCATTTTCAGGCATTTCGAAGGGATTGCATCCGTCTTCGGGCTGCTCTGGGCTCACTGGAAGATTGCCCTCTTGGCGCAGGGGCCCTTGCGGGTTCAACATTGCCTCTTGATCGTTTTTATACTGCAAAGGAGCTTGGATTTAAGAACCCGACGGAGAACAGTCTTGATTCTGTAGCCCATAGAGATTATTTATTTGATTATCACTATTTTGCGGCGGTGTTTGCAATACATTGCAGCAGATTGGCCGAGGATTTTATTATTTACAATAGTCAGGAATTTGGCTGGCTTAAACTTCCTGACGCTTTCTGCACGGGCTCAAGCATGATGCCCCAGAAGAAAAATCCTGACGTATTGGAGCTGACCCGTGGAAGGACAGGACAAATCATAGGACACTTCGTTGATTTGCTTGTTATGCTAAAAGGACTGCCCATGACATATAATCGGGATTTGCAGGAAGATAAACGAGGTCTTCTGGCATCTCTTGCCGTTATTCTCTCGATTATAGAAATTCTGCCAGAGTTTTTGTCTCGTGTAGAAGTTGATGAAAAAAGAGCTGTTTTAGGAATGGAAAATGGTATGATCCTTGCTACCGATGTGGCCGAGTATCTGGTTAAGGAAGGTGTTCCTTTCAGAGACGCTCATTGGAAAGCCGGACAGCTTGTTCGCTATTGTCTCGATAACGGGCGGTCTCTTCTGGATCTGACCCTGTCTGAATGGAAAGCTATTATTCCAGAAGCGAAAGAAGACCTTTTATCCATTCTTTCTCTTAAAGAGAGTGTCGCCAGGCGGCAAACCTATGGAGGAACAGGTTTTATATGTGTAGAGCGGCAAATAGAAGAAGGGGATGGGTGGCTCGCGTATCAAAAGAAGAGAGATAACGCCTGCTCTTCCAGTTGAATATGAAACCAAATAAAGGCAGGCAAAAGCTATTTTACAGGCCGAGATTCCCCTTGTCAGAAAACTTTCAATCCTGAGATTTTTAAAAAGGGCTTGACTTGCGGCGTTTTTTCTGTAGAATAAACCCTTGCGTAACGGCAGTAACAGGTCGAATGCACGAGCCGTTAGCTCAGTCGGCAGAGCACCGGACTTTTAATCCGGGCGTCGTGGGTTCGACTCCCACACGGCTCACCATAGCGGTCCCATCGTCCAGTGGTCTAGGACACAGCCCTTTCAAGGCTGCGACACGGGTTCAAATCCCGTTGGGACCGCCATTTTTCAATTTATCTGCCGGTGTAGCTCAGTTGGTAGAGCAGCGCACTCGTAATGCGCAGGTCGGCGGTTCGAGTCCGCCCGCCGGCTCCAGAGTTAGCATAAGTATGTTCCCCATGTGAACCCTTTCGTTCTCGTAAGCCCTCTGCCGATCCGAAGCATATTGAAGGCGCCATCGCATCTCGCTAAAAAAGCACCCAGAAGTATACTCAGCCAATCGAATTTATTGCCGCCGTTTTTGTTGGAAACGAGAAAAACGGACAAATTACCGCACTATTATCGAAAAAGAATCTCCCGGTTCTCCCGCCAGGAACACCAGGCTTCCCCCGGGTACGGATATTTCGCTGCTGTCTATAATGCTGTCGTAAACTTTCTCTACCTGCCGTCTGGGAAAAATGATCACCCTGCCATTTGCGGGCTTTTCGATGGACATAATTCCTCCTTGTTCGACTTTCCTCCATTCGTTTTCGCCCTCAGATCCGATCACTATGGTATTTTCCCCTGGTACTAGCGTTCCTGCGATATCTTCGCTCGAATAGACGAACTGGATTGCCTTCAAACGGATTGCGCCGTCTTTCTTAAAAAGCTGGATATTGCACTGATCGCGAAAGCCTGTTGCGGCAATTGCCCCAAAATCGGGGGTTTCCACCCTGTTCACTCCAAAGAATTTCACATACCCGGGAAGATCGCCGTACTCTTCAGATTTTACCAACAGATCGTCAGGAAGCTGCGCAAAGGGAGAGGCGTTGCGTATAAGCCAAAACCTGCCGTCCATTACCACCGACAGACTTTCTGGTTTTTCTACTGGATCAATCTTCTGGTACATGGGAATATCTGCCCCGTACTGCGGGACTTCTTCCATGACAAGATAAACTGTCTTTTCTCCCGTGAGAAAGTAATATCGGTAACCAGTTGCAAAATCATGAAATAAGCCTCCGTTGTGAACCAGTGAAAGAATCGGCTTCTCTTTATTCTCTTTCGCTTCTTCGTCTTCCGAAGGAGAAGCGAGGGAGTAGACGTTCAGCGTATGACTCTCATTGTCAAAGATCATGCGAACAGCTTCTTGTGTGTTTACATAGAATCCCGCGAGTTTCAAAAACTCATCGGGAATGGGCTGTGGTTCTGGAGGTTTGACTGGAGAAACCGGTTTCGGTCCGGGGAGCCCCTTGTCCTTCATGAGCGCCTCCATAATACGGTGCGTAGCTTTTGCGGCGCCAGCTTGTCCGGAGTACGTCACTGCAATCGCCAGCCGTTCCTGTGGAAGGATCTGGAGATTGGTTGAATAGAACAAGGTCCCGCCGCTCTTGCCCAGAACCTGGTACCCGTTCTCCCGGTAGGCTGGAAGGAGTGCATAATCCCAACCGAAGGCATCTAAAAGGGCATCCCCCTTCAATAAAGAAGAAAAGGGGGTGGGCTGTTCCTTCAGAACATCCTTTAGCGAGGAATCTGAAAGAATGTTCATTCCGCCGGGGGCAAAACTGTCTCCAAACCGGCAGAGGTCCTCCGGAGTGGAGGAGAGCCCGCCTGCGCCCAGCACCGTAACTACCTCTGGGGGATATTTATTTCCCTCTTCATCGTAGAATTCGGCAATCTTTCCTCCAGTAACGCCAACACTCTCACCCGAGTTCCGCATTTCAAGGGGAGAAAATATCCTTTCGGTGACAAACGAGGCGAATGACTTTCCTGAAACACGCTCAACGATTATCTCGGCCAGGGTAAAACCATCATTGCAGTAAATACTCATTTCACCTGGGGTGTGCTTGAGAACCGCATTCTTCAATGTTTCAAGCAATAGGGTCTGGTGATCCTCGTCAGCCCTGTACCCAAAAACAAATGTGGAGCCAGGCAGGCCTGAAGAATGATTGAAAAGCATCCGCACCGTAATGTCCCGGTATCGGGGGTCCTTCATTACGAATTCAGGTATATGCTTTACCACGGGGTCTTCAAGGCTTAATTTACCATCATCTGCCAGCAGCAGAATTGCTACGGCAGCGAACATTTTGCTCGTCGAACCTATATTGAACCTGGTGTCTCTGTCCACGAGACGGTTAAGTGAGCGGTCTGCCGGTCCGAATCCCTCCGAATACACTATATTGCCCCTGTCCATCACTGCTACCGATGCGGAGTTTCCCCCTCCGGATATAATAGTTTTCCATATTATTTCTCTCGCGGTCGAAACTGTGTTCGGGTAATTAACGACATTGCCAGAACACGGCAAGATGAAGATGAAAAGAATTAATACAACACACGAAAGACTCATAAGAACAGGCAACGCCTTACGGGTTCTCATTAATGTTTCCTCCCTTTCACACGTTTTACTGCTTCAAGTTTGAAATCCTGTGTGTAATATTTGCACCTCTCTAGTCTCCACTATATCGTCTCTTTGTACTGTCCATTAATTCGGGGGCTCTGCGATCAGGTATGCCCTTAACCCGAGTTTTCGCATCGAGTGCTTTTTGTGATAGGATGTCTGTAGCAAACGTACTTTATTTTTCTCCACTCATTTCGACCTGGTACGCAATCGGCCTTTTTACTGGTGTCTCCGTTAATTTCATTTTGACACCTTCTATGTATGTCGCATAATACAGCCAAAGTAAAATAAAAACAATAAAAGCGCAAGGCAATTAAAATCTATCTATTTTACGTGGGGATTTTTAAGATGGCTTGCAAATGGCAACGTTCCTCGGCTTGTAATCGCACTTGTAATGCGCAGGTCGGCGGTTCGAATTTGCCCGCTGGCTCCAGGTCCGCAGAGAGAATATAAAAGGCTTTGAGTCTTATTGCTGTTAGAGCAAAAGCCCAAAGCCTTTTTTATTGCGCAACGGTATAATGGCACAGAATGAAAACATAAAAGGGGATTTCAAATGGCACTGAAAAAGCAGATACTATTTATTCGTCACGGACAAACAGATTGGAATAATGAGATGAGGTATCAGGGGCAAAGCGACGTGCCTCTCAATGCGGAAGGCCTTGAGCAGGCTGATCGGGTTTCCCTTCGCCTGGCGGCATCCTTTGAGGCAGATCTTATCGTATCAAGCCCTTTGCTCAGAGCACGACGGACTGCAGAAATAATAGCAGCGCGGCAGAGCTGCAATGTGCTTCACGTGCGTGAAGGCCTAAAAGAAATTGCTTTTGGCGAATGGGAAGGACTTTCTGTCTCAGAGGTTGAAGCGCGGTTTCCTGAAGAGCATAGCCAATGGAGAAAAGATCCTTCAACCCTTGTCCCAAGGAGCGGGGAATCCTTTAACGAGGTTCGACAGCGAGTTGCGGAAATCCTTGATGAAATATTGAAAAGGGATGAAGAACGAATCCTTGTAATAGCCCACGGAGGTTCTATACGTACGGCCCTTGTTGAACTTCTAAAGGTCAGCTCTTCCCTTGTATGGCGTATGCGTCTCGATAATTGTTCTATTTCTTCCATACACGCTTACAGAAGTGTAATGATGCTTTCTTTTCTGAACGATGCTATGCATCTTTACGTACCGAGGGAAATCATTCAACAACTTCCCCTTTCTTCTTAGACAAGATAGAAACTAACTGGTAAAATTCCCATAGTTATGTCTGCATAGGGAGAGGAGGCTTTTTTTGAGCGGGAGATGGGATGAAGAACAGAACCAGTTACGTCTTTCTCCAGAGAAAGAAGAGATGCTTTGGGCCCGTTGTCATTTAGATGACGATGCCCGGGAGGAACTGATTATTTCTTATCGGCCTCTTGTTTTCTGGCTTGCTCAAAAATTCTATGTCTCTCCTTCACTCTACCCCGATTTAATTCAGGAAGGTATGGTTGCGCTTATTAAATCCGTAGATAAATTTGAGCCGGAGCGCCAGCTTAAATTTACCACCTATGCCTTTTACCGCATAAAAGGACAAATGGTTAATTTTCTCCAGAGAAGTGAGGCCAAGGCGCCTATTCCCATGGACGATGAAGACATGAGAATACAAGACAATTTTTCTTATGAGACCTACGATCTCCTTCTTACCCTTTCTCAGGAAATAAAGAATTTACCTGACCGTGAAGGGGAAATAGTAAGGGAGATGTTTTATAAAGGACGCGAGGCAAAAGAGGTTGCTGACAAACAGGATCTTGATATTAGCCACGTATATCGTCTCAGACGAAATGCTGTAGCACGGCTTCGGAGTTGGATTTTTCCCGACCATACCACTAAGAAGACCTAAAAAGTGATAAGTAAAGAGAGGGTTATAATGACGGCAGTGTCTTCAGGAGTGATGGCAGTATGGAAAAACGCATCGCAAGGGTTGTAAGATGGCTTGAAAGGTGTGTTTCTGCGTCAAAAAGCAAAGCGTGGCATAATGCGCTGACAGAAATGGAGTGCGCCAGGGCTGAGCTTGAAGAGGCAAGAAGGGAACTGTGGGAATTGGCTGCGGAAAATGAGCAGCCGAAAAGAAATATGTTTGTTGTTGATTTAAGTCGGGTCGCGGCCCTGGCTATATTTTTCCTGTGTGTTCTTTCTGTCCCCCTTTCGGCTCCCATAGGCAATAGTCAGAGAAACATTGTTATGAATAATGATGATCTTATATTGGAATGGGTAACTTCTGATGAAAAAGCAGTTTTAGCAGGCTTGCGGAAAAGTCTGAGCGAAAGCAACCTTGAAGCTTTAAAAAGAGAGCAAAAAAACGAGTTGGAAAAAATTCCTTTGCCTTCCGCTACAACTGTGTCAAGTTTTAAACTTGTTCCTGTCCAGCCCAAAAAACAGATTTCTTTTGAACCTGAACAGCATGTTTTCCAGGATCAGAAAAAAAGCGATGAAAAACCTGTTGCCCTAGAACGTATTTTGACCCTTATGCAAATTGGGCAAAATGCCTTGCGAGAAGAAGGGCCTGCTATAATCATTAATAGACAATAAAAACTTCACCTTCCCGGAAGGAGAGATTACGTGTGAAACGACCAGTTTTTATATCGATAATGTGTTTCTTTTTTATGATGTTCATGTCTCTGGGAGTTTGGGCTCAAGAGCCTCCTGTCGTTTCGCGGGATGTACGAGGTAATGAGCATGTGGTATCAGAGCACATCCTTTCGGCTACTGGAACGAAAATAGGAGAACCATTAAACCGTGAACAGCTTCAGAAAGATGTAGAGGCAATTTATGAGTTAGGATTTTTTTCTTTTGTAGATGTGGATCTCGCCGTTGTGGAAGGTGGCGTTGGAGTTACCTATGTGGTGAAAGAAAACCCAGTGGTAGATAAAATTGAGTTCTCAGGCAATACTGTTTATAGCGATGAAGATCTGTTAAAACTGGTTTTCACCGCGCCTGGAGCTGTGTTTAACAGGGTCTTTTTCCGTCACGATCTGGAACGCATACAAGAAAAATATCAGAAAGATGGCTACGTCATGACTCGAATTGCCGATGTGCAGATTGAGGGCGGCATTATTAATGTGCAGATTATGGAACCTATTGTAGGTGACATTATTATTCAGGGTAACACAAAGACGAAGAGCTACGTCATAGAGCGCCAGATCAAGGTTAAAAAAGGCGACCTTTTTAATGCCACTGTGCTTCGCCACTCCATTAACAAAATTCAGCAGATGGGCTTTTTTGAAGATGTGAACGTGGGCTTTGAACCTGGAGATACTCCCCTTGCTACAAATGTTGTGGTAACGGTAGAAGAGAAAAAGACAGCTGCTGTTGGGCTTTCCATAAGCCATGGCACTGAAAGCGGCTGGTCAGGCGGACTATCTTATGGAGATTCCAACTGGAGAGGAAAAGGGCACAATGCCGAAGTAGGCTTTGAAACGGGAGATAACGAGCAGTACTGGCTGACATATACAGAGCCCTATATGGATGATATATATTATGCTTGGAAAGTGGGCGCCTACAAGCGTGTATATGAGGAGCGAGGCTTTTACAGAGCGGGAGCAAAGCGCCTTGAATACGATGAGGAACGGGTAGGGTTCTATATTGGCGCCGGTAAAAAGTTCAGTTTCGATCCACGCCTAAGCTGGTATCTGACCCTTGATTGGCATGATGTTGATGTTTCTAATGTCGTAAAACTGCCTGCCGGAACCCAGGAAGACCTTGATGACCTGACCACGGGAACCACCTTTGCCGTTATCGGGACATTGACCTGGAACACGTTAGATGAATACCTCAGTTATTCCAAAGGCCACATTATTGATTTAAGTGTTGAACATGCCCTGGATATGTTGGGCGCTGACTGGACCTACACTAAATATTGGGCCCAGGGTCGCTACTATATTCCTGTCATGGGATTAGGGGATTTTTTGGATTTCAATTTAGGGAAAGAAGACAATCCACCTATTTTCGCTACCCGCATCAAGGCCGGCTTTTCTTCCGGTGTCCTTCCTTCTGCCGAAAGGTATTCTTTAGGGGGATCGAACTCTCTTCGAGGATACGATGGCGGCGAGTTTGAGGGGGATGAAATGTTTCTCGCGAACGTAGAAGCCCGCATTCCTATAGAGAGTGCCTTTGGATTTGTGCTTTTTTACGATATAGGCAATGCGTGGCGTGGAGAAGACAACTTCAGTTTCTCAGATCTTCATGACTCATGGGGTGTGGGGGTAAGAGTGAAAACCCCCCTTGGGAACCTTCGTCTGGATTACGCGCAGGGAGAAGATGAGAACAAGACCCACTTTGGTTTTGGAGAACTTTTCTAAGGGGTGAGATCGCCCATTATGACAAGAAAGAGCAGGGCTGTAGCCGCTGCGTTTCTGGCTGCGGCCCTTCTTTTTATGTCGCTCCCTCTTTACGGAGCCGTTCATATAGAGGGAATGCCGGCATGGATGGCAGAAAGCGCGGAAAAAAGCCTGAGTGCTGTCTGGGGGGAGATGGATACTTCCATCTCTTTGTCAGAGCGCTTTAAGATGCTTACTCTCGTTGCGGACCGATTGCTAACGGGGTACGTGTTCAGGTCGCCTCGTTATCGTAACAACCAAGTTGAAGTAAAAGCCCATGCTGAAGAAGCCCTGGCCTGGGAGGTGGAATTGCAAATGCCATCCCTTCCTTCCCCTGGCGATAAATGGTTTCAGGAGGATACCGTTTCTCTCCCAGCCCTCATCCATTCCCACATCGATGGGGTGCCCCTTGCTGCCCTGGCCTGGGCGGATACGGCATTGAAACGGGAGATACGAAGTCTGACAGAAACCCGTGCTCCAGGTTGGGATATCGCGGTTTTTGTGGAATTGCCGGCAAATGCCAAGTCAAACATCCTTAAAGTTTCCTTTCTTCCGCAACAACCCTTTGTTCTGGCTGTAACCCCATCCGTCCAATCGGGATCCCTCCCTGTTGCATTTCAGTCTGATCTGAAAGATAATTTGCAGTCGGGCCTTTTTCCCATTGTAGGTCTGCCAGTAGAATGGGTTTCCCACCACAAGAACGATATTGAAAAACTGGCAGAAAAAGCCTTGGAAGACCGCAACATAGTGGTCAATTCAAAAGCCAAGGTTAGTGTAGATTTTCGCCCTGCGCAGATCTCACGAGCAGATGCTCTTGTAGAGAGTTCCCGGTTTACTGTTCAGGCGTGGGCAGCCGCCTACGGTGGAACGGATGATAAATATCCCGAGGTGGGACTTCACATAGGCAGAAAATCCCTTCCTGTAAGTGGCTGGGATGTTGAACTTTATGGCGAGTGGATTCTTTCCACCAATGATTTTGATCTTGAAAGTCGCTGGGGGGCGCGGTGGAAGGTTCATCCACGAATGCTCCTAGGGGCAGAACTGGCCTATCCTGGAGGAGAAGTATGGTGGAGATTCTGGTTTACTGGCAAGGTCAAGGAACCCTACGCATGGTGGCGGTTTAGTGAGGATAGTTACAGTAATTTTGGCGTAGGCTATCGAATAAACGAGTTTTTATCTATTGAATTGCATTATGACGAACGTGACGAAGATCAATGGAGTATTCGCGCGGTCGGCAACTTGTAAGGGGGCAGCAAAAGTGGACAAAATATCTGACACACCCATGACTCTTGGTCAGATTGCAGCATATATTGGAGGGAAAGTTATTGGGAACCCTCATATTTCAGTAAAGGGACTTGTTTCTCCCGAAAAAAGCGGAGAAAAGACCTTGAGTGTGGTCTGGGAAGAAAAAGAGCTGGGGATGCTGTCTGCAGAAGCTTTTTTAGCAGCCCCTGAAAAATTTTTTACAGAATCCCGACAAGGTATTGTCACAGAAAAACCCAGGGAAGCCTTTGCAAGGTTGCTTTATCTTTTTAAGATTCCCCAATCCTTCCCTTATGGGATTCATCCCTCAGCGGTGGTTTCTGAAAATGCTCGCATTGCAGATACGGCATATGTCGGGCCTCTTTGTGTTATAGAGGAAAATGCTGTAATTCATGACGAGGCTATTTTGGAAGCTCAGGTTTATGTGGGTGCGCGATGTTCTGTCGGAAAGGGTACGCATATTGAGCCCATGGCAGTGCTTTATGAGAATGTGACCATTGGAGAGAGGGGATTGATCCACAGTGGCGCCATTATAGGGTGCGACGGCTTCGGCATTATTCCATCCTCCCATCCTGATGAGCGCCCGCAGAAAGTGCCTCAGATCGGGGGGGTCGTTATAGACGATGATGTGGAAATAGGGGCTTGTACCACAATTGACAGAGGGACTCTCGACGATACGTATATAGGAAAAGGAACCAAAGTAGACGACCACGTCCATATTGCCCATAACGCTCGCATCGGTGATAATTGCATTGTTGTAGCCATGACGGGCATTGCGGGAAGCGCAGAGATCGGCGAGGGGGTTATATTGGCGGCTCGAAGCGGTGTGCGCGACCACGTTAAGATAGGGAATCGAGCTCAGGTAGCTGCCAATGGCGGAGTCATTAAAGATGTTCCTCCTGGTGAAATAGTATCAGGATTTCCCGCTCGTCCCCATAAAGAGCAATTCAGGGCCCAGGCCCTCTATCTTCGTCTGCCGGAACTTTTTTCGCGAATTAAGGCTTTGGAAAAAAGATTGGCAGAATCCGGGGAAGATTCTAAATGAGCTTTTTGCGCACCATAAAGACCCCTGTTTTTTTTCAAGGGACGGGTCTTCATTCCGGGGAACCGTGCAGGGCAGAAATAATTCCCTTTTACCATAAAAGGGGAATAGTTTTTGAAATTGGAGGCCGCCGCTACCCCTTGAGGGATGCAGTCTTTGAAGGAAGCGGCCGAGGGACGGAAATAATTTTCCCTGATAACACAGTAGTCAGGACCGTAGAACACCTTATGGCAGCCCTTTATGTTTTGGGTATTGGCCAGGCTTTGATCAGGATAAGTGGGCCTGAAATGCCTATTCTTGACGGCGGCTCCCTGACATTTGCGCAGAAGCTCAGCGAGGTGGAACTGGTAGAAACAGAGCATCACGAAGATCCGCTCTGCCTCTTTGTGCCTGTTGTAGAAAGAGATGAGACTCAAAAAAAGATCATCTGTGCATTGCCCGGTGAGGGTCTTTCTATTACCTATGTGATCGAATATGAAAATCCGGTCATCGGCACTGAAATCTATGACTTCAGGGTGACTGCGGAAGGTTTTTTAAAAGAGATAGCTCCATGCCGCACCTTTGCTCTTGAAGAGGAAATGGATACTCTAAAAAAGCGAGGGCTCGCAAAGGGAGGAAGTCTCGACAATGCGGTTCTTGTGACTTCACAAAAGGCGCTAAACAAAAGAGGCCTTTATTTTTCTGATGAATTCGTCCGTCACAAGATTCTTGACCTTATCGGCGATATAGCGTTGTTGGGGCGGCCTTTACATGCCCATATAGTGGCTATTCGAACGGGGCATGACATGCACCTTCGCCTCCTTCGCCGATTAAAACAATTAGAAAGCCGGCAACAATGAAAGGAGATAATATAATGATCGATATTGATAAAATTATGAAAGCCCTTCCACACCGCTATCCATTTCTTCTGGTAGACCGCATCTTGGAAGTAGGGGAAAATCGAGTGGTTGGCCTCAAAAATGTTTCAATTAACGAACCTTTCTTTACCGGCCACTTTCCTGACGAACCGGTGATGCCCGGTGTTCTTATTCTTGAAGCCATGGGGCAAGTGGCGGCCATGATGATCGTTTGCCGACCAAACATGCAAAATATGGTGACATACCTGACAGGAGTGGACAAGGCCCGTTTTCGCCGCCCTGTAAGACCTGGAGATCAGCTCATTACCACAGCTGAAATGGTCAAGTCGCGGGGGCTTATGGGAAAAGTGAAAGCAAGATCGGAAGTCGACGGAGAGCTTGCCGCAGAAGCGGAGTACAGCTTCTTCATGGCAGAGAGGCTTTCCAAGAAAGAAGCTATGGAGGAAAGGATTTAGCCATGTCCGTAACCATTCATCCTACGGCAATAGTATCGCCAAAGGCGGTTCTTGAAGATAATATTGTTGTGGGGCCCTATTGTATTGTGGGAGACCTGGTACATATTGGCGAAAACACCACGCTGGAGGCCTTTGTTCGTATCCTCGATTTCACCCGAATCGGGGCAGGATGCCACATCTATGAAAATTCCATCCTTGGCCGGGAACCGCAGGATAAAAGTTTTGGCAATGAAGAAAGCTGGGTTCATATTGGGGATAGGGTGGTTATTCGAGAAAATGTGACAATACATCGCGCCTGTGGTGAGGGAGCGATTACAGTGGTGGGCGATGACTGCTTCATTATGGAAGGTGTCCATCTGGGCCACAACGTACAGATAGCAAAACGTGTTACCATTGCAAACAAAGCAGGTTTCGCCGGCTACGTTTCTGTGGGAGAGGGTACAGTCGTAGGCGGCCTGGCAGGTTTTCATCAATTTGTCCGGGTTGGCCGCTACTGTATGATAGGGGGTCTGTCGAAAGTTGTGAAAGATGTAGCGCCATTTTTGCTTGTTGACGGCCATCCGGCCCAGGTACACGGTATAAACAGCGTGGGTCTGAAAAGGGCTGGTTTTTCTTCCTCTGACAGGAAAGATATAAAAAATCTATATCGGCATCTTTACCATAGCGGTCTTCCAATCAGAACGGCGGCTCAAAGTCTTGCTGCCGGTGAAAACGCTCTTGCTGCCGAGATCGTTGCATTTGTGGCACAAGCACACCGGGGGCTGGCGCCATGGCCCCATGGTTCTAAAGGAGAGACAGATGATTAAACTCCTTGTTCTTGACGTAGATGGAACTTTGACTGATGGCGGAGTATATCTTGATGGGCGGGGCAACGAGTTTAAACGTTTTGATATACAGGATGGCATGGGCATTTCCCGTCTTCGCCAAGGGGGCGTAGAAGTAGCCATTATAAGCGGCCGTTACTCACCTGCCACAGAAGGGCGGGCAAAAGAGCTTGGCATAGCCCTCCTTCAGAATGGCGTAAAAAATAAATATGAAGCATTGAAAAAACTGGCCTCTGATCTCGCTCTCCCATCCTCTCAGATTGCTTATGCCGGCGATGATGTGAACGATGTTGAATGTCTTCAGTGGGTCGGTCTTGGTTTTGCGGTGGCCAATGCCGTATCAGAGGCCAAAAAGGCGGCAGACAGGGTTACCACCAAAGAGGGCGGCCGGGGCGCTATTCGCGAAGCTGCCGAATACATACTCGCATACAATAAAGAATGGGTAACAGGACGTGGGGATAGTGGGAAATAGAGGAATTCTCGATCGTTTTATATGGAAAGAAATGGCTGGATCCTTTGTTTTTGGCGTCATGGCCTTTACTATGGTGTTTGTAGCGGGCGACCTGCTTTTCCAAATTGCCAGCATGATTATAGAAAAAGGGATATCCATTGGCGTTGTCTTGCGGCTTTTTATCTACAGTTTGCCGGAAGTGATCATTCTGACACTGCCCATGGCGTGTCTGCTCTCGGCACTCCTTACCTTTGGCAAACTTTCTACAAACAGTGAAATAGTGGCGCTGAAAGCCTCCGGAATTTCCTTTCAGCGAATTTTGAAACCTGTCATTGTGGGATCTCTCCTGGTAGGGCTTTCTGCTCTTATCCTTAATGAAACAGTGGTGCCTTTTTCAAATCGTGCCGCGGAAAATCTCATGAGATTCGAAGTGATGCGAGAGAAGCCCTCCGTTCTCAAAGAACAAGTTTTTTTACGGGACGAAAGCAATGGGCAGCTCAACAGGGTTATTTACATAGAAAAGCTTCAGCCTCGAAAAGGAACTATGACCAATGTGCTCGTTCAGGAGTTCGAAAAGGGAAAGATCAAACGGATAACCGTGGGCAAGACCGGCCTCTGGAAAGATGGAAAATGGTGGATTGATGATGGTGAAGTATTTCAGGTAACGAATGGTGGAAAAGTAGAACTCCTTTTTCGTTTCGAGCGTCAGCAATTCGATCTAAACCTCTCGCCTCAGCAGGTTGAGCAGGCTTCCCGCAAACCGAGTGAAATGAGCGCCCTGGAACTTATGGCCCAGATACGCCTTCTTCAGGCCCAGGGTGGGAACCTTGCGCCGTTGTGGGTTCTCTTCCACCTTCGATTCGCTGTTCCATGGGCGAGCGTTGTTCTCGCCATATTAGGAGCCAGCCTTGGCGTAAGATCCCATAGAACCGGGTCCGGCGTGGGGTTTGGCCTCAGCGTCATGATTGTTTTCGTCTACTATGTAGTGATGTCCCTTTGCAAAGCCTTTGGGGAAACAGAACATATGCCCCCGCTCTTGGCTGCTTGGGTGCCTAACGTCCTCTTTTTGCTTGTAGGAGGATACTTCGCACGAAAGGCGAATGATTAATATGAAAAGAACACTTGCTATTATTGCCGGGGAGGGCTGCCTCCCTGAAATAATTTGTGCCAGGCTTTTCAAAGAGGGAATGCCCCCTTATGTTTTTTCAATGGGAGCGGATATAGAGCGCCTCGCTCCTTTTGCAAGGCAAATTTGGACAGTGGCAACACCTGATCTTGAATGGATTTTGGGTCAGATGCTTTCCCATAAAGTAGAGACCATGATACTGGCAGGTCAGGTTCCCAAAAGTCTCATGTACCAGCGAGAAAACCTCGACGTATTGCTGAAACAGTCTCTTGATGCAGAAAACAACGATGACCACGCTCTTCTCAGTCGTATCGTCCGTACTATAGAAAAAACTGGAATTAAAGTAGCAGGGTACAGACAGATCCTTTCTGATCTCCTCACTCCTGAAGGGCAAGTCTCAGCCCGAGGCCTTTCAGATCAGGAAGCAAAGGATGTAGCCTATGGCTGCTCAATCCTTTTTCATCTTCTGCCCCTTTCTTTTGGCCAGAGCATCGTCATACACAGCGGCGCGGTTGTGGCAGTGGAAGCTATGGAAGGAACAGATGCCATGCTTCAGCGGGCTGGAACATTGGTCCATGGAGGCTCTGTGATAAAAATGATGCGGGCAGACCAGGATGAACGCTTTGATATCCCTGTAGTGGGAACTCATACCCTCCACATGATGGAGAAAGCCGGACAAACCTGCCTGGCTCTCGAAGCCGGCCGTACCCTCATGCTTGAGAAAGAAGCTTTTCTTGAGCTTGCTGCCCGGCTGAACATCGCAGTGGTGGGAGTGCCCCCATGTCTATCTATATAAGTTGCGGCGAACCTTCAGGGGATCACTACGCAGGCTCTATCATCCGGTCTCTTCGCAAACAAACTGACGAGCCCATCATGGGGATGCTTGGTCCCAGGGGAGTCGCAGAACAGGGGGAGGCTCTCTGGACAATCGACCAGCTGAGTCTTATGGGCAGCACAGATATCCTGGCGGCTATCCCCAGGCTCCTTCGCCTTAAAAATACCATGGTGAAGTTTATTCTCAAAGAGCAGCCCAGGCGGGTCATTGTTATAGACAGCCCGGATTTTCATCTTCCACTTATCCGGTCGCTGCGAAAGAAGGGGTTTGAGAATCCTATTTTCTACGTGGCCCCGCCCACTGTCTGGGCGTGGAGAAAAAAACGAGTCAGGACACTGCGGCGGTATTGCACTCTTCTGCTGCCCCTGCTGCGCTTTGAACACCTCTATTTAACAAAACATGACGTTCCATCCCTTTGGATCGGCCATCCCTTCCTTGATGAGACCAGTTCCTCTGGTGTCACAGAACCGTCAGGCCGAATCATTGCCCTTCTGCCAGGAAGCCGCACTGGGGAAGTGAAAAGGCTGCTGCCCATACTTGTGGAAAGTGCCCGACAATTTCAAAGTATGGGATATGAACCTGTCTTTTCAATTGCCCCAGGCCTTTCTTCTTCTATCCGTGAAAAGATGAAAAGAGACTTGCGAAAGTGGACTCTTTTTGAAGGAAGGGGAAAGGAACTTATGGAACGGAGCCGGATGGTAGTGGGGGCGAGTGGAACAGCCTCCCTTGAGGCCATGATGGCAAACCGTTTCATGATCGTCGTGTATAAAGGGTCATGGCTATCGTGGCGCATCTATAAGAATTTTGTTAAGACTCCCTGGGTTTCGCTTCCTAATATTATGGCCCACGAAACAGTTTATCCCGAGCTTCTGCAAAAAGAGGCCTCTTCTTCCCGTGTTATGGAAGAGGCGATCCTTTATCTTGATGATCCCGAGGTGGAAAAGCAGAAACACGAAGCTCTTATGAGAGGCAGAAAGGATTTGGGAGTGCCTGGAGCTACGGAACTTTGGACTCAGGCTATTCTCAAGGGGGGGCTGCCATGAATTCCGTGACTCTTCTTGTCAATGGCCCGGGCGAACTTTGGGGATGGTGCCGCCCTCTTACGAGAGAACTTAAACGCCGTAATAAAAATGTTACAATCTGGATTCTTCCATGCCAATTTGCCAGTGGGCGGGAAGGTCATGCGGCCATGGCACTGGGAGCGGATGAAGTGAAGGGGCCTTACTCTTCGGCAAATACTTTGCGGGCTATGAACCATCATAAAACTGATGGTATTATTCAACTGGGCGGCGATCTCTTTTTTGGGCGCCATATGGGCCAAAAAGGAAAAGTCCCTCTTTTCTGCTACACTTATGGCCGTAAAAAAGGATTGGAACACTGTAGTGGTGTCTTTACCGCCTTTGAATCCATGGCCCGGTCCATATCTCCTAATGCGGCAGTAGTTGGCGATCTTGTTAAAGAAGGGATCCTTATGGATGACGGCCCTTCTCCCTGGCTGGATAGGCAAGGTCTTAAACTGGTTTTATTCCCGGGAAGCCGCCCTGCCATACGCGCCAAGGCTCTGCCCTATCTTATGGAAGTGGTCTCTTTGCTGCGGGAACAGACAGGGCCACTTCAGGTTGCAACTCTCCTCTCTCCCTTTTCGAAGGCTGAAGAGCGGGAAACCTGGTGTTCCGCGGGTTTAAACCCGGCGATGGCTGGAACAGGTGTGGTTCTTAAAAATGCGGACATGGCCTTAACCCAGCCTGGAACAAACACCCTTGAGCTTATGCATATGGGAATACCCGCACTCGTTGCCGTTCCCTTCGCTTTTTTGAGGGAAATCCCCATAAGCGGCTTAAAGGGGCTCATTGCATCCTTGCCGGTTTTGGGTCCGGCTGTTAAAGAGAAAGTGCTGCGGTGGAAAGCGAATCATAGAACCTCCTACCTGGCGTGGCCTAATCGGCTTTCTCAAAGCCAGATAATGAAGGAAGTAGTTGGAGAACTGAGCTCGAAAGATGTAGTTAGGGAAATAAGCGCCCTCTGGTTCGACCACGAAGAACGGAGAGCCCAGAAAATAAAATTATGCCAGCTATCCGGGCGGTCTATAGAAACACCTTCGAAAAAGTTATGTGACATGATCGAAAGGCTGTGTATCAATGAATAAGAAGCATATTTACGTACGTCTTTTAGAATATACCCGGCCATATTTCCCGAGGCTCTTTGCCGCCCTTGGGTGTATGGTTCTGGCCTCTGTCTTTACTGTCATTCCCCCGTGGCTTTTAAAAAACGTGGTGGACGATGTTCTCATCGCTAAAAAGATGGATGTTCTCAATGTGCTTACCATCGGTCTGGTGCTCCTTTTTACGGGCAAAGGTATCGCTTCCTACGGCCACCAGTATCTTATGAACTGGGTGGGGCAGCATGTGGTCATGGACCTTCGTGTGGGCCTCTACGATCATATGCAGAATCTATCCCTGCGATATATATACGGCAAGCGGGTAGGCGAGCTGATGTCGCGCATCACCAACGATGTCAATGTACTGCAGAACATGGTTACTACTGTCATAGTGGATCTTGTGGTACAGGGCATCACCTTTTTGGGCATGCTTGGGTTCCTCATATATATCAACTGGCGTCTTACCCTTATCACCTTTGCCATTCTGCCCCTGACCTTTTTCATTCTTGACCATGCCTCCAAAAAACTTCGCTTTGTCGGGCATGCGATCCAGGAAGAGCTGGCCAGGCTGTCTGCCATCATTCAGGAAGCCCTGTCGGCCATACGCATCGTGCGTTCCTTTGTGACGGAAGCCATGGAATCTCAACGCTTTAAGGACCAGAACAGAGCGAACTTCAAGGCCCTCATGCATGGAGTGCAGGTACAGGCTGCCCTCTCAGGTGTTATCGAAGTGGTGCTCATTGCGGCCCTTGCCTTAATTCTCTGGATAGGGGGGAGAGATGTTATAAATGAAAAACTCACTCCTGGTGAACTCATCGCCTTCTTGGGATATCTTGGTTTTCTGGTTCACCCTATCCGGGTCTTTACCCGCGTGGTCAGCAGCATGCAGCTGTGCCTGGCTTCGGCGGAACGCATCTTTTCAATTTTTGATACCCCTTGTGAAATACGTTCGCCAGAACATCCCGTTCCCCTGGGAGTCATACAGGGTGCGATCAAAATGGAAGATGTCTGGTTTGCCTATAAAGACGAACAGTGGGTGTTAAAAGGCGTCGCTCTCGAGGTCTGTCCTGGAGAAAGGGTTGCCGTTGTCGGCGAAACAGGCGGCGGGAAATCTACTCTCATGGACCTTATTCCCCGCTTTTATGACCCTTCCCGCGGGAAAGTAAGCGTTGATGGTTGCGATGTGAGAACCCTTGATCTCACAGAACTGCGGAAACAGATTGGCATTGTACCCCAAGACCCGGTTCTCATGAAGGGAAGTCTGGCCTTTAACATCAGCTACGGTTTTCCCCAGGCTACAGAAGAGGATATAGTGAAGGCGGCTCAGATTGCCGGTATCCATACCTTTATAACCAGCCTTCCCGAAGGATATGACACTGAAGTGGGAGAACGGGGAGTTACCCTCAGCGGCGGCCAGAGACAGCGCGTGGCCATAGCTCGTGCCATTATACGGAATCCCCGCATCCTTATTCTTGACGAGGCTACATCATCTCTTGACGTGGCCGTTGAAAGCCAGATACAGGAAGCTATGGAAAAAGCCATGGAAGGCCGAACCTCCTTTGTCATCGCCCACCGCCTGTCCACTGTGCGGAGTGCGGACCGCATTCTTGTCCTCAGTAAGGGGCACATTGTGGAAAGCGGCACCCACGACGAGCTCCTTGAAAAGGGTGGAATCTACCGCCACCTGTACGAGTTGCAATTTGGGGGAGAGAAGAACAATGAAACTCGTCCGTAGTTATCTTGAATGGGCCAGGGGAGAGCGGCAGTTCAGCCCCTGGGCCTTGCTCGTCCCCTTGGCCTGTGTTTCTCAAAGTTTTGCCCGGTCGCGTAATTTTGCCTTCGACCATGGTCTTGTGGCAAGCTATGAACCGCCTATTCCCGTTATCAGTGTAGGAAATATTACCCTTGGCGGAACAAACAAGACGCCTTTCGTAGAAATGCTTTCCCGCCATTTCTACAATATGGGGGTTCGTGTGGGCATTGTAAGCCGGGGTTATGGAGGGCGGACAAGCGAGCCTGTTGTAATAAAGGGTACTTCTTCTGAAAGAGAGATCGTTGGAGACGAGCCCCTCCTTCTGGCCTCCCGTCTTCCCCATGTGCCAGTGGCAGTTTCGAGAGATCGTTTAAAAGACGTGGAAGCCTTGCAGAAACACAATGTGGAACTCATTGTCGCCGATGACGCCTTTCAGCATCGCCGTTTAGGGCGGGATGTGGATATAGTGCTCGTGGACGCCTGCTGCCCCTTCGGAAACGGACGCCTTGTACCGGCGGGCATTTTGAGGGAACCTCCAAAAGCTATTCAAAGGGCCCATATAGTGGTCATAACAAAGGCCGATCAGGTTTCAGAAGATGAGCTGCGAAGCCTCCGCCAGAAGCTTTTGCAATATATTCCGGCAGACCGTCTGTTCACATCGAGGCTGGAACTGCGATGCTGGTCTTTATGGGACGGTTCCTGGCAGGATATGGAAGATTTTACTGTGAAGTCCCTGCCTGTGGTGGCCTTCTCCGCCATTGGAAGCCCGGAAAGTTTTAGGCGGACACTGGACCAGGCAGGTTTGCGCGTGCTCAGGGAACAGCGCTTCAAAGACCACCACCGTTTCGACCTGAGAGATATGGAACGGCTTGCCGCCCTCAAGGAGGAGCTGGGGGCCCGATATCTGGTCTGCACTGAAAAAGACGTCTACAATCTTCCCAAGGAGCCCCTTATCTCTCCTCTTCTTGTGCCTATAATCTCAACAGTCATAGACGAAGAAGACCGTTTCTGGAGTATTGTTGCAGAAAAACTTCGACCTCGGCTGGTAGTGGCCTCCAACGGATATGGAGAAGATGCCATGGGAGCTCTTTTGGCTCAAAAAGTGAAAAAGCGGTTCCCGTGCGCTTACGTTACGTCCTTCCCTATTGTGGGAAAGGGAGAGCAGTACGAGAATGCCGGCATCTCTGTGGACTCTGTACCTTCTGAATCCCCCTCAGGAGGGGTAATCAAATATCACATTTCAGATTTGCTAAAAGATCTGAAATCGGGGCTTGTCCGTCATATATTTTCCCAGCTCAAAGCCTGGAAAAAACTGCGCGGCGAGGTGCGCACCCCTCTCTGTGTTGGAGATGTCTATCTTTTACTTCACACCCTCTGGGGGCAGGGACAACTTCCAGTTCTCGTAGCCACGGCCAAAACCGTCTATCTGAGCGGCCATTGGCGACTTGAGCGGTTTCTTTTAAAACATCGTTGCCGCCGGGTTTGGACACGGGATTCCGAGACCGCTAAAGAGCTTGTACGTTCCCACGCCGACGCGGTGTTTGCGGGGAATCCAATAATGGACCTCACATGTGATAATAATAGTGGATATTTTCAATGGCCCAAAGAAAAGGGAGCCAGGGTGCTTTTGTTGCCGGGCAGCAGACAACGTGCCTATGATGATATGAAAATGCTGCTCGACGCTGTGGAGATCCTTAATAAAAAGACGTCGTGCGTATTTGTGGCAGTTATTGCCCCCTCACTGGACATAGAGCAATTGGTGGCAGCGGCCCCTGGGTGGCGGCTGGCTGACGATGGACGAGGCATTGTAAAGAACGGATTACGGGTATTGTTCTATTTAGGTCCTCTTGTATCAGTCGCAACCGACGCCCATATCCTTATAGGTCTTGGAGGAACGGCTAATCAGGTCTGTGCAGGCCTTGGAGTTCCCGTTGTTTCCATAAGGGAGAAAGGGAAGCTAGTGCAAAAAAAACTTCTTGGAGACTCTGAAATCCTTGTTTCCCCCGATCCACAGGTTCTTGCTGATACGGCTTTCGTCATTCTGTCCGATTCAGAACTTCGTCAATCTATGGGAGAAGAAGGCAAAAAGCGCCTTGGCGGTCCAGGAGCATTAGACAATGTAGTAGAGTATGTGGCACGAGAATACGGTTGGGATCTCCGATGTCGCGTCTATCAGAAAATATCCCGCATTATAAATCAGGGAGATGACATTCATGGTTCATACAGTACCAATTCATAATTTTTTTGTAGGTGGAGAAGCCCTTACAGTCATTGCTGGTCCCTGCTCTCTCGAAAGCCTGGATTTGGGTCTGGAAATAGGGCAGACAGCAAAGGAAATATGTGATCGTCTAGGCATGAACTATATTTTTAAAGCTTCTTATGACAAGGCAAACAGAACTTCCATTCACAGCTATCGCGGTCCAGGCCTTGAAAAAGGCCTTGCCCAGCTGGCAGAGATAAAAGAAAAGCTTTCAGTGCCGGTACTGACCGATATCCATGAGTCATGGCAGGCAGAGCCTGTGGCAGAGGTGGCTGATATCTTGCAGATTCCCGCTTTCCTCTGTCGCCAGACAGACCTTCTCGTAGCTGCCGCCCAGACCCGGCGCGCCCTTCATATAAAGAAAGCCCAGTTCCTGGCCCCCCAAGATATGAAGCAGGTTGTGGAGAAATGCAGAGAAGCGGGAAACGAAAAGATCTTGTTGTGCGAAAGGGGCACCACTATGGGCTATAACCAGCTGGTTGTGGATATGCGTTCTCTTGTTTTGATGCGGAGTCTTGGATGTCCTGTTGTCTTTGATGCCACCCATAGCGTACAGATGCCTGGCGGAAAGGGAACGTCCAGCGGCGGAGACCGGCGTTTTGCCCTTCCCCTGGCAAGGGCTGCTGCCGCTATCGGCATTGACGGCCTCTTTATTGAAACCCACCCTGATCCGGACAAGGCGAAAAGTGACGGACCCAATATGGTCCCCCTTAAAAAACTTGAGTATTTTCTCTTTCAGATAAAAGAAATATGGAATTTTGTAGAAAACACCATCGAAAAGGTAAATCTTGATTGGGCGGAGGAGGCGTAGAAAATGGTCTGTCTTCCCAGAGATCGGGCAGGGATCGATCTCGATGACGAACGGCTGCTTTCCATAGGCCGAGATGTATTAAAACAGGAAGCGAGCGAATTGTTGCGAGTGGCCGACGAAATGGGCCAGGAAATTGTTAAGGCGGCAAGGGTTATTCATTGCAGCAAAGGCCGTCTTGTTGTGATAGGCATGGGCAAATCGGGGCTTATCGGCAGAAAAATAGCGGCAACCCTTGCATCCCTGGGGACGCCGTCTTTCTTTCTTCATGCTGCCGAAGCGTCCCATGGCGACCTCGGCATGGTTTGCAGAGAAGACGTTGGCCTTTTTATCAGCAATAGCGGAAAAACAAAAGAAGTGGTGGCCCTCCTTCCTTTCTTTAGGCGGTTAGGAGCGCCTGTTATATCCATCACTGGCGGAATATCTTCTCCCCTTGCTAAAAACTCTGACATAGTCTTGAACTCAAGTGTCAGCAGGGAAGCGGATCCATTGAATCTGGCCCCGACGAGCAGCACCACTGTACAGCTTGCAATTGGCGATGCCCTTGCAGGCATGGTAACGGAACTCCGGGGGCTTGAAGAAGATGATTTTGCCCTCTTTCACCCAGGGGGTGCCCTTGGCCGAAGGCTTTTGACTAAGGTCGAAGATGTTATGGGATCTGGAGATAAGCTGCCGGTGGTCATCGAGCATGTCAAGGTAAGCGACGCCCTTTTCGAGATGACGAGCAAGGGATACGGGGCAACGCTCATTGTTGACGAAGAGGGAAAACTTGCCGGAATATTTACAGATGGCGATTTGCGTCGCCTTATTGAGCGGTGCGGAGTGGAATGTCTTGAGTCTGATGTGTCCAGTGCCATGACAAAAAATCCTGTCACGCTGGAAGCTGGCCGTTTAGCTGCGGAAGCCGTCCATATAATGGAAGAAAGGGAAATTTCAGTGCTTATTGTTGCGAAGGCAGGCAAGCCCATTGGAATTATTCACCTTCACGAACTGCTTAAAGCGGGGGTGGCCTGATCTGAACTATTCTGCGTACAGGGCCCTCATATCAGCAGCCTATCTCATGGCGTACCCATGGCTGGCGCATAAATACAAAACGGGGCTGAATGAGCGGAAAGCTCTTTATACAGAAGAAAAAAAACAATTGTTTCGTAGAAAAAACCCACTTTGGGTTCATTCCGTTTCAGTAGGAGAGGTTCAATCGGCCTGGCCCCTTCTTCTTGCGGCCCACGAAGATGTTCCGGATCTTCCTGTAGTGTTGTCTACGACAACCGTTACAGGAAAAGATATGGCCCATCAGCTGGTATCAGAACTATTTGACGCCCATATCTATTACCCCTGGGATACTCCGTGGATCGTGGCTCGCGCTCTTGACGCCATACAGCCCAAAGCCTATGTGGTTATAGAAACTGAGATTTGGCCCAATTTGCTCAAAGAGCTGGTAAAACGGCAAATTCCGGCATTTCTTGTGAATGGCCGGTTTTCAGAAACGACATCGTTAAAGGGAAAAAACCACCCGGATTTCTGGCGGAATATTTTTTCATGCTTTACCCGCCTTATGGTTCGCTCAGATAAAGATGAGGAATATCTGCTTTCTTTAGGGCTGGAGCCAGAGAAAATCGCAGTGACGGGAGACTGCAAAGTTGACGCTCTCAGATTGAGGCAAAAAAGTGCGGACTTCAGCTGGGCTAATAAACTTATTGGCCGCCGAAAACCGGTTTTTTTAGCCGGCAGCACCCATACAGGAGAAGATGAAATTGTCCTTGAGGCCTATTCACAGGTCAAAAAGCAAATACCAGAGGCCCGGCTCATCATAGTTCCACGCCATCCCGAACGGGCCGAGGCCGTCACTGCTTCAGCTCAGAAAATTGCCAAGGCGGAGCGCCTCTCTGCTGTAAAAAATGGATGGGACATCCTTATAGTCGATAAAATAGGGGTTCTCTTCGACCTCTACGGTGTTGCTGACAGTGCCTTCGTGGGAGGAAGCCTGGTTCCTAAAGGGGGGCAGAACCTTATGGAGGCCGCAGTCTTCGGCATACCGGTCTGTCATGGTCCGAATATGGAAGATTTTCCCGAAGCGGCAGCAGGTCTGGCAGCACACCATGGGGCAGTAACTGTGCGAAATGCGGAAGAAATGGCTGAATGGTGGCAGAAAAGCCTCTCTCCCTCTATGAGGGAAAGAGTAAAACAGGGAGCGGCACAGTATTTTGAAGGAGTGGGGGGAGCGGCATCCTTATCCTGGAAAGAAATACGTGAGGTGATGGGTTGATGAAAATAAATGAAAAGCTTTTAAATTCCTTTTATCAGGAATTAGACGAAAGATCAAAAGCCAGTCTGGACGAAGCTGTAAAAATAATGACGGCAGTGAAGAAAAAGGGCGGCAAAATAATGGTAGCCACAGGCAGCGGCCCTAACATTCACGAAGGTGTCACCACCCTCATAGCAGAGCTTATGGATAAAGGGATCATTGACGGAGTAACCACCAGCTCGGCCGTTGTGGGGCACGAAATGGCAGGTGCTCTCGATAAGGTAAAAATGAGCAGCGGGACGGAGTTCGGATTTGATGAAAAGTATATGCCTCGGGGAAACGTATTCGAATTTACCCAGCTTACTCCCCAGGAAATGAACACCCTACGGCGCGAAATGGTTCTTGACGAAGAACTGCTTAAACGGGGCGAAGAAATAGATGGCCGCATTGTTTTGAAAGCGGCAGGCAACATGGCTTATCCTATGGGGTTGCGCAACGAAATGCTGGCTGCGGAAATATTGAGCATATGCAAGGTCTATGGCCTTCCCTTCGAAGTTGTTGCCGGATGGGGAGCCGACCGGCGCACCATGATCGGAATTGGCGCTGAAAAGGGGTTGCCTGTTCTCGTCAGCATTCCTCAGATGATAGGAAGCGGCCATGTGGGCATGGCTATTGGCGACAGTATTTCTGTTTTTGAACGGTCACAGAGAGTGGCCAGAATGCTTGATGAGGCCGATGTGATCATCGAATCGGCAGTGGCCCTTACCCAGGAAATCCACGATGGGCCTTTCGAATGCTACACTGGCCATGGCATCTGGTCGTGGTGGAAAGGCCTTCATACCTACAGCCTTAGGGACAAGAAACTCATTCGCATCGATCTTGATGAAAACCTTCGCAAAGCCCAGGATCTGCAGAAACAAAGCGCCATGATACAAGAGGCCATTAACAAGGGATTGCCCAAAACAAAGATCTCTAAAATCCCTTTCCGTATGGAAATGTCGGCCTTTGCCAGGCACGAGGGAAGCATCCCCATCATTGGCGATATTGGTCAGGTGTGGCCTGTCATGGCCTGGCGTGTGGCTCAGGAACTGAATGTTAAACTTGACTTTATGAGCTACTCCCAGGAAACTGAGGATGGCAAAGCCATGAGAGAGTGGATAGTCAGGGAGATTTCCTTCCTTGACCGTGATAAATTACTACAAAAAGCGAAGGAGCATCGTATAAAGCTATGAATATACTAGGCGTAATACCTGCTCGGTACGGATCAACCCGTCTTCCGGGAAAACCCCTTGCCGATATTTGCGGCAAACCTCTTATACAGCATGTTTATGAGAAGGCGTCCAGTTCTTCTCTTGGAGCCTTGATAGTAGCCACTGATGACGAACGGATCATCAAAGCCGTACAGGCCTTCAATGGCAATGCCGTTCTAACTTCAGAAAAACATCCCAACGGAACAAGCCGGGCGGCTGAGGTGGCAGAAAAGATGAATGTGGATTACGTCATCAACATTCAGGGCGATGAACCCCTCCTCGACCCACGCATGATCGATGAGGTGATCCATGCTCTCACAGAGAATGAGGACGTTGTCTCCGCGACCCTTTGCGCCCCCATTCTCGATAAGGCGAGTCTTTCAAACCCCAATGTGGTTAAAGTGGTGAAAGACCGTCGGGACTTCGCACTCTATTTCAGCCGTTCTCCCATCCCCTATATGAGGGTTGAAACAGCCCTTCCAGTGTACGAGCACATAGGGATATACGGCTATCGCAAAGATTTTCTTATGAAATATGTGGAGCTTGAGGCTACGCCTCTTTCTACGGCGGAATCTTTAGAACAGCTCAAGATCCTTGAGCATGGCTACTCTATGAAAGTGGTGGAAACGGCTGTGACCCATCGTGGTCCCAGTGTGGATACCCCCGAAGACCTCGATGCCGTTCGCCGTATCATTGGCTGCTCAAAGGAATAGATGAAAAATATGAAGGGCGGGCCAGGGCTGGTCGTCATCTTAAGCGACGGAATACGGGGCCATCTCTTTCAGAGTAGGGGCATTGCGGGCTGGCTGGCCCAGGAAACGGGGACGATTGTAGAAGAATTGGAGGTTCCCAAAGTATCTGGATTTCGAAAACTTTGCCTTCTTAAACTCAAGGGGCGGCATCTTCCGTCCATGGACAAAAAGAGCCTTGAAGATTGGCTGGCAAAGACTGGCGCCACGCAATTGATGGAGCAGTGTCAGACTCTTTTAACTCGACATAGTGCAGAACCCCATGAAGTGCTTTTTATCTCTGCTGGAAGCGGCACGGCTGCCTTTAACCTCGCTCTTTCCTCTTATTTGGCGGCGAAGAGCTGCGCCCTCATGACGCCATCATTTATTGGCTCAAACCCCTTCGATTTTGCCATTGTGCCTTTACATGACAGGCCGAAAGACATACAAAACGTACTGCCAACCCTTGGGGCGCCGAACTCTATTTTCCCTGAAAAGCTAAAGCAGGCCGCAGAAGAGCTAGCCACGCTGTATCCACAAGAATCACAGGATCGATGGGCCCTGCTCATTGGCGGAGACGATGGGAACTATCGTATTAGCGGACGATGGGTTGAAGAAAATGTGAAACCTATTGTCAGCGCTTCAGCGGCCAAGGGGGCGGATCTGTACATAACCACTTCCCGGCGCACTGCCCAAGACGCTGAAGACGCCCTTGTTCATATGGCGGCGAACCAGCCTCACGTTAAAATGCTGCTTCTCGCGTCCCAAAACCCCCTTAACCCCGTGCCTGGGATGATGGGGTTGTGCAACAGGGTGTTTTGCACAGAGGACTCCGTTTCCATGGTATCTGAAGCTATTACGGCGGGACATCGTGTTATATTGATGGGGGTTGAGCATCGCAAGGGCATTAAGGGAATTCTTCAACAGGTGGCGAGCCCCTTTTATTTATGGGGAATTCCTCGCTTTAACACTCTTTTCGATGCCTTTAAAAAAAAGGGATGTCTTGTTGAGTATTCCCCACAGTTTCTGGAAAGCGGCGAAGGCCTTAAGGGGATTAAAGATTTTAATGAAGCCAGACGGGCGGCTTTATGGATTATAGAGAGGTGGAAAGAATGAAAATCATTCAGCTCCTTCCAGAATTTATAGAGGGGGGAGTGGAGCGCCATGTTCTTGGCCTTTCAAACGAATTGTCAAAAATGGGGCACACCGTTCTAGTTGTTTCCGGCGGTGGAAAACTTCAGGAGAAACTTGAAAATGTGGAACACTGGGCACTTCCCGTGTATCAGAAAAATCCTCTAACAGTCATATACGCAGCGATTAAAATAGCAATGCGGATCAAGAGGGAAGGCTGGGAGCTCATTCACGCCCATTCCAGAGTTCCCGCGTGGATCGCGTGGTGGGCCAGCCGCCTTTCCGGAATTCCATTCATTATTACCGCCCATTCCACTTATTCAAAAAATATGGGTATCGCCCCTTTTAAAAAAGCTTTGGGAGCTATTTCGATCAGCAACTGGGTTCAAGACTATCTGGATCATTACTTGCCTCAAAAAAGAGTCGTTATTTTTAACGGGATGCCGCCCCTTCAAAACCAATGGAAGGGGAGTCTTCAATCGACCCCGTTCTTATTTTTGTTTATCGGCCGTCTGACAAAGATAAAGGGACTTCATATAATAATGGAGGCCTTAAAAGATTGCTCATTCCACGATTGGCGCCTGAACGTCGTGGGAGACGGCCCTCAGAGAGAAGAGCTTGAGACTTTTTGTCACGAAAACCATCTTTCAGAGCGTGTGTCTTTTTATGGTTTTCAAAACAACCCGGATAAATGGATGGCGCAATGTTCGTGCCTGCTTTTTCCGTCACTGTCTGAAGGTATGGGGCTAACGTTAATGAGGGGCATTCAAATGGGAGTGCCTGTTCTTGCTTCAGACCTCCCTCCCGTGAGGGAACTATGTAAAAATCCTGAAGAGCTGATTCCCCCTGGTAAGGTGGAACTATGGAAAAACGGCCTCCTTGAGATACTTAAATCGCGAGAGACAAGGCAACATTTTTTTCAAGAAAAAATATCAGGTGAAAAAGAAATGGCTGAGCGTGTAGCAAGCTTTTATCGTAAGATTATTTTTTAAGTCTGCGCGGGAGTGATTTGTATGAGGGTATTGCACTACGTCAACGAAGGGAACTTATCGTGGGCTATCCCCTGGATTCAACTTATACTAGGCATGCAATCAAAGGGCATTGATAACGTAGTGCTTTGTCCCGGGCAGGGAACACTGTCAGCTCAGTTTCAGGAAAGAGGAATCCCCGTTTTTCCCTACAAGCCCGTTGTTTCCTGGGCTCCATGGGTGTGCCAGGGGTTTGGGCAGCTTTTGAAGCGGCTTTCTCCCGACCTTATCCATACCCGTCTTTTTTCCGCCGCTGTCATAGGCGGATATTGGGGGAAAAAACTTGGAATCCCTGTGGTGGGCACCATAGATTCAAGACCGAAAAGCAAGTATTTTCGCTTTGTAGATAGAACCATTGCTATTTCTTCTTATATCAAAGAGCAAGCCATAGAGAGCGGCATGGATTCGCAAAAGATTGATGTCATTCCTAATGCCATAGATGCTCATTATTATCACAGACCTCCTGGCTTTAACCCCCAAACAGTCAGGGGCAAGTATGCTATAGTCCCAGAAGACAAGATCATTATCGGGGCGGGGCGATTTGTTGATTGGAAGGGTTTTGATGTTCTGATCGAAGCCTTTAAAAAACTTGATCGTGAAGATACATGGTTGTTGTTGGCAGGTACTGGTGAAGAAGAAGAAAAGCTGAAGAACCTCGCTGGTTCAAATCCGCGAATAATCTTTTTGGGCTTTGTCGATGATATTCGCCCCTATTTCTGGGCCGCAGATGTATATGTGTTGCCGTCTCGTTTGCCAGAGCCCTTTGGCCTATCCCTTTTGGAAGCCATGGCATCAGGGTTGCTTTGTGTTGCCACTCATATGGGAGGTCCGCTCGACATGATAACCCACTCCGCAGAGGGCTGGCTGGTTCCGCAAGACAGCGCCGCCTCCATGAAAATCACTCTGGCTCAGGTTTTGGATGCAGATACGGCCACTAAAAACCTTATCCTCGAAAAAGCTAAACAGAAGGTTTCTTCCTTCGATGTAGAAAGAATTTCTTCCCTGTACGCCGGCTATTACAAGTTCTTAGTGAAATAGGAGAAAAATATGCGTATAGACCCTGCTCACATCTCCCGCGTGTTGGTTATAGGTCTTTCATGCATTGGAGACATGTTGCTCTCAATGCCGGGAATTAATAACCTAAAGCATTATTTGCCAAAGGCGCGTTTTACCCTTTGGGCTGGGCCTACCGTTGTCAATGTTTTCAAACATGATCCCATGTGGAGTGATCTGGTTCCCTATGACCGCTGGTCTCCAACATCTGAGTTCTACGGTTTCAAAGGGCGGCTTCGGGCACTTCGTATTATGAGAAAGGGACATTTTGACCTTGTGGTAGACCTTCGTGAAACCCTTATGCCTCTTTTTATCGGGGCCCGTTACGCTCCTCTTCTTCTCTTGAAAAGGCCCTTTTTGCCGAAAACGATTCATGAGGCGGAGCGGGTTATACAGAAGATATATGCTCTGGGAGTCCCTATCGTTTCCCGTTCAATGAGCTATTATGTTCCAGAAGAAGAACGACAGTATGCAGAAGAAACGCTCTTATCTTTTCCTCAAAAAAAGCTCGTAATTGCAAATCCTGGCGGTCGGGAACATAAGCGCTGGCCAGTTGAAAATGTTATAGAGCTTTCTCAAAGGCTTATAGAGAAGCGTCAATGCCTCATTGGAATTATGGGATATACAGAAGAGGAGCAAACCATTGCTTCTCGTATTGTCAAGTCGTTGCCGTCAGACTATACTCTTAATTTGTTTGGGCGTGTTCCCATGCCTCGAATAGCTGCTATATTGCAAAAGGCCGACCTTTTTGTAACCAATGATTCAGGCCCCCTCCACCTGGCAAGCGCTATGGGGACTCCTACTGTGGCAATATATGGGCCTTCTCTCCCCGATAGATTTGGACCATGGGGAAACCGCCATATTGTTCTTCTTCCACAGCTTCCTTGTGCGCCATGTGACGAAGGGAAAAAATGTCTTTTAGGCAATCGTCTTAAATGTCTCGGGCATATAAGTGTGGAAGATGCTTTGCAGGCATGTGACAATCTTTTAAAATAGTTTTCACAACACTTTCAAAGGAGCATTGCAATGGTTGCAGATCGCATTATTGAATTTGGCTTTTTATGGTCTCTTTTCTGGTCCCCCTGGGGGCCTGTCCCAAGATATCTGGGATGGCTTTTGGTGTTTATAGGGCTGGCGCTGAAGGCTATTAAAAGAGAATCGCTGCCGGCTGTATTTGATAGATCGGTTTCCTTTGTGTTTATAGCCCTTCTCATATGGGGAGGAGTTGTCACCTGGTTCGCAAAAAACGACTTTGCTTTATGGGGCCGCGGTTACTCGATGCTCGTGGAGTTTGTTTTTGCGTGCTGGTTGGCTGCCTACGTGTTGCGAAAAGAGAAAAATGTAAATAGATGGGTTCATGTCTGGTACATGACCGTTATTGTTACCATGGCCTTTTCCTTCTTCAAAATAGCCCAGAACCCCCTGGGTGAAGGTGTTTTTTCCAACATCAATTCCCTTGGGCTTTACGTATGCCTTATTTTCCCCTTTGCCCTCTTATATCCAGGCAGCGCCAACATGGTAGAAAAATCCCATATTAAATCCTTTGGTTATATTGCTGTAAGCATCCTGGTTTTTATAGCCCTTATAATAAGTTTTACGACAGCAGCCTGGATGGCCTGTGTCTTTAGCTTGTTTTTCCTCCTTTACTACAGTAAAAGGGTTAGAAAGATAACGGCACTTTTTATTCTTATCTTTATATGTGTCGCGTTAGTAGGGCACGTCACCGCGGACTCTACCTTTAAGAAAGTTTTTCATCGTTTCTCGAAAGAGGTTCAACAAATTACGAGTTTTCATGATATTTCACATTTAACCACAAACAGGTCTGATATATGGCAAGTTGCCTATTATATGGTGAAGGAAAAACCGATTACTGGGTGGGGATGGGGCAGATTCCGAGAAGAATTTCAAGAAGTGAAAAAACGCTACGTTCCGGAAAATCACATAAAGGAAGCCCCTGATGCACATAATATGTATTTAAACTTGTTAATTTACGGAGGGATTCCAACCCTTATAGGAATGCTCTATCTATTTGGGGTTGCTTTGAAAAAAGGGTTTCAGCGTTTTAAAACCGGCGCTGACAAGTGGCGGTGGCTTTTTCTTGTCTGTTGGGTTACAATATTGTTAATACTTTTATACAGTATTGGAGGGGATGTCTTCTCCTTCCGATATAAGGCGGCCGTGTTATTCTGGACTGTTCTCGGATTCAGTCTACAACGGGAGAACTATGGAATTGAGTCTTAGGGCCTATTCCAATCGTAGGGATTTCACGGTAGCATAGTCAGCGAAATTACTGAGTCCTTTGACAATTTGACTTGGTTCATTAGCTTCATTCATCCGTAATAATCTCTGAAGGCAAGAAAGGAGGTGCCGACAACCCCCAGCCAAAAAGAGGGAGCGGATGTTGAGGGCGGAGAAAACACAGTTCTTGAGTGAGGACACCAAAGAAGGAAACGAGGAAACTTCTCACTAGTCTTCCGATAAGAATGTGTGATCCCGCAAATATAAAGACAACCAAGGGGGTTGCACAAATATGAAAAAGATTCTTGCACTCGTAGCAGTAGTAGCATTGGTTGCTTTCGCCGCACCGGCGTTCGCTGCCAATCCTTTCATGGATGTACCTATGAACCATTGGGCCTATGACGCAGTAGGCCAGCTTGCTTCTCGCGGTGTCGTTTCCGGTTATCCCGATGGTTCCTACAAAGGAAACCAGCCCATGACCCGTTATGAAATGGCTTCTCTTGTAGCCCGCTCATTGGCCGTAGTTGACATGGAGAAGGCCAGCAAGCAGGATGTTGAGATGCTGAAGAAACTTGTTGTTGAGTTCAAAGACGAGCTTGACGCACTTGGCGTGAAGGTCGACAAACTCGACGGCAGAGTAGCCGTTCTCGAAGAGAACCTTGGCGGCTGGAAATTCTGGGGCGAATTCCGCTTCGACGCGAAGTTTGCTGATCGGGCAGGCGGCCTTTACACAGATCGCAGCGATGTAGACTTCAACCTGAACCGTTACCGCATCTGGATGAGCAAAAAGGTTGATGATAAAGTTAAGTTCACAGCTCGTCTTGGAAACCAAGGTGGAAACGTTTCCTGGCAGCGCTACTGGATCGACGTGGCCCTTCCCTGGGACGTCAATATGATGGCAGGTCTCTGGGCATTCGACTGGGAAGACGACGATGGTCTCTATACAGACAACGATGCCTGGTTCACCGACCGTTCTCTCAATGGTTTCTACTTTGGCAGACCCTTCAGCATGGGCGATTTCGCGATGTATGTTGCACGTAATGACGATCAACCAGCACCACCAGCACCACCAGCAGATGAATACTATGAGTACGCTGGCCGTGTGAAGTTCAACTTCAACGAGAACTTCTGGATGTCTGGAAACTACATTGCACGCGACTATGATGTAGCTGATGACGAGTCAGTCTGGTGGGCAGCTCTTGGATTCAACTTTAATTCTGACTGGGGATTCAAGGGAGCTTACTACAAGCAGGATCTCAATGTTGCCGCTGGCGAAGATAGCCCAGCAGCATGGCAGGCCATTCTTGATGTGAAACAGGCCGCTCTTGGCTTCACTTCTCTTTGGGTTGAATATACAGACTTTGACGAGAACTTTACAGCATGGACAGATGGCCCGTGGGATAACTACGGTACAGTTACCGGTACAGGCCTTGGCGCATATGACAACATTCTTTTCGTAAGCCTGAACCAGAAATGGAACGACAAGTGGTCAACCTTCCAGCGCTACCTGAGCGGAAGCGCTCGTGCAACAGGTGCGGGCTTTGACGATACAACCAACTGGACCGTTGGCGTGAAGTACTACTACACACCAGCTCTTTCTTTCGAGCTTGCCTATGATAAGATCGAAAATAGCCAGACCCGAACTGCGGCTGCCAACGACGACAACGTCATCAGACTTCGTACCCGCGTAACATTCTAATTGAACTGAAGAACGTTGCTTGTTAATCAAAAGGGTCTCCCGTACGGGAGACCCTTTTTTTATATTTTCTACTTGCAAAAAAAGTGATAATTTAGTACCTTATTAAAGTAGGGTTTTTGTTTTATTAAAGAAATTAAATAATTTAGAGTGTAATTGAGTTGAGCGTACGCGGTAAAAAAGAAGAGCCGACAGCTTTTAGCCGCAAGTATAAAGACAACCGGGGGGTGCGCAACTATGAAAAAGATTTTTGCACTCGCAGCAGTTGTCGCATTGGCCGCTTTCGTCGCACCGACGTTTGCTGCGAGTCTTTCTATAGATGTACCAATGATCCACCGGGGCTATGACTGGGAAGGTGACAATGCCCTTGGGTTCACTTTCCTTTGGCGTGAGTACGTGAATTTTGATGAGTACTTTTATGTTTTGACATCCGGGCCATGGGATGATTATGGCGCGGCGGCATATAATGCAGCCCTTTACTTTGCTGGTGCTCCTGATCTTTATTATAGGGGAGAGTGGGACAATGTATTTTCTGTCCTTTTGACCCGGAAATGGAATAATCAGTGGACGACCTTCCACCGCTATTTTGCGGGCAAAGCCCGCTATGTTGATGCAGAAAACATGAAGAACTGGACCTTTGGCGTTAAATACTACTACACGCCGGGCCTTTCTTTCGAGCTTGCCTATGACAAGATCGAAAACAGCGGGACAACGCCTGGCAAGGATGACAGGGTTATCAGACTTCGTACCGTAGTAACTTTTTAAGGGTCCTTCCGTAATGTGGGGAGGTCCTTTTTTCATGGGCTTTTCCAGTGTATAATGACATTCAGCTTGTGTAGAACCTGAGGAGGGACTTTCTGTGAAGCTAAAAAAATGCCTTGTGTGTATATGTGCTGCCGTGCTTATATTGAGTATTATGGCACCAGGCTTTGCCGATGAGAAGATATTGCGGCGATGGTCGAAGACAAACCATTATAAGGATGATATGGGAAGCGAAGTATGGATTACCGCAACCTATTATGCCGCAGAATATATAGAGGCCCTGGTGCAGAGTGAAGCTAATAAGAATCTGTGGACGTCTGATGAGGCAGAGCAGTATAAATATGAACTTCTGAAGACACTAACTTTAGAAGAGTACATTCCTATTTTTATTGAGTTTGACAATAGGGGGCCGTCCATGCACATGGCGCCTTTTGGCGACCAGCTTACGCTGTGGGTGGGCAAGAACAAACTGAAACCCGTGGACTACGATAAGCGTTTTAACTTTAAGTTGCAGGGCAAGCGTGACGGCTTTATCTATTTCCCCCGGTTTGACGAGAAGGGCAAGCCCATTCTTGAGGGGGTAAAATCCATTCGCCTCGTAGTAAACGGCGGGATTAGTTCTGTGACCATGAGCAAAACCATTGAATATATATGGGATGTGGTGGATGATAACCCCGAGAGGCTCTATGCTGGCAAGGCCGCGGCCCGCCTTGAGCTTGACCGCCTTATAAAGCGTCTTGATGTGCTCAATGGCCAGAAGAAAGACCTTGAAGGACAGCTGGCAGAAGTGGAAGAAGAGTTGCGGCAGGTACAGAAACGTGTGGAAGAGTTGCAGCATCAGTAATATTTTGTGACAATAGGGGACGGCATAGCCGTCCCTTTTTTATTTGTAGAGGAGGAAATGACGACGTGAAAAGGGTTGCAGTGCTCACGAGCGGAGGAGACGCCCCAGGTATGAACGCAGCTATCCGGGCAGTGGTACGAACGGCCATTTATCACCATCTCGAGGCGGTAGGCGTTATGCGGGGGTTTGAAGGGCTGATCGATGGCGATTTCGTGCCTTTGAACAGGGCTTCTGTGGGGGGAATCATCCATAGGGGCGGTACGATTCTTAAGACAGCCCGAAGCGAACGGTTTAAAACAGAGGCTGGATTGGATCGGGCCCTGTTCCAGTTAAAGAATGCGGCAATTGACGGACTTGTCATTATTGGTGGAGACGGATCGTTCAGAGGGGGGCAGAAACTTTACGAAAAAGGGGTTTCTGTCATAGGAGTGCCCGGTACCATCGATAATGACGTGGCGGGCACAGATGAGACCATAGGCTTTGATACGGCCGTTAATACAGCTCTTGAAGCCGTTAAAAAGCTTCGTGATACGGCCAGCAGCCATGATCGGCTTTTTATTGTTGAAGTAATGGGACGGGAAGCGGGCTTTATTGCCCTTGAAGTGGCTGTTGCCAGCGGAGCTGAGTATCTTGTGGTGCCCGAACTGCCTTTCAGCCTGGGGCGCCTCTGCGACAAGCTTCACGATACGAGGGCCCGGGGCAAGACCCACTCCCTTATTATAGTAGCGGAAGGGGCCATGTCTGCGGCGACCCTTCGCAGTGAGCTTAAGGATACGGCAGGATACGATGCAAGGGTTACGGTTTTGGGATATATTCAGCGAGGGGGCAGCCCAACGTCCTTTGACGCCATTCTCGCCTCTCGTATGGGAGCCTTTGCTGTTGAATCCCTTCTTGATGGCAAAAAGGGGATGATGGTGGGGACTGTTGCCCATCAGATGAGTCTCTGTTCTCTCTCCGATTCATGGCAGGTTAACAAAATATTGAGTCCCGAAAAATTGGAACTCGTTGAGAAGCTGAGCATATAAAAATGAAAAACCTCGCTGATCTTTGTTCCCTGGTGGGTGCTGACAAGGGTGGAAGGTCTGCGTCCAGATTATGTAAGCCTCTTTATCTGTCGAAAGCACTGAACCTGCTGGCGGGCTCTTGTTTGGTCTGGCCGCTCTGCGGTGATTTTTACCGACCCCCTTTGCAGTTTGGTGGTGGAGGCGGCAAGCAAGGCCATAGATGGACCGCCGGTAGTTGCGGTTTCCACGGCCGAAGAAATAATGGAATATGCCTCTTTTGATGTCTTCATCTATATTGAGCGCCTTGGAAAAACTTCCTCTGGCGGCTATCACAATATGCGGGGAGAGGATATAACCCAATGGACAGCGCCCCTTGATGATGGGATATTTCTTGCTCAGCAGAAAGGAATTCCAGTCCTCGCCGTTGGCGATGGCGGAAATGAGGCGGGGATGGGACTTCTCTTTTCAGAGCTTGCCCGCCTTGTGCCAGAGTATGAAAGCTCTTTATCTGTAACCCAGGCAGACATAGCTTTGCCGGTGGATGTGTCAAATTGGGGAGGATATGCCTTGACAGCCCTTCTTTCTCTACGGGAGTCCCGATGGCTCGGGCAATCATTGCAAGAGGAAGAAGATCTTCTTACGGCGGTTTTTAAGGCAGGGGCTGTGGATGGCGTAACGAAAAGGAGGGAACCCTCTGTTGACGGATTCCCCCTTAATGAACATCTTCGGTTGGTAAATGCCTTACGCGACTGGTGGCAGGCTGCTATGAGTTTGAGAGAAAAGAAGGCTTCAGACGTTTCTCTATCATAGGCGACAACACCAACGCAACGATGGCGCCTATGCCTGTCTGCAGAAGATCGGTGGCCAGCTCCACTGGGGCGGCCTTTGCGCCATAGAGAATGGCGGCCATGGTGGTGTACCCTGTGATCATAACGGAGGCGCCGGCTGCGATGGCAAGAGTCTTATTCTTGTTGCGAAGCTTTCCCGCGACATAACCTTCCAGTCCCTTAATAACAAGGGTAAAGGGGGCCCACAGAGGATAGCCTAAAATGAGATCTGCAATAGAAGCGCCAAGACCCCCGCATAATGCGCCATATCGAGGGCCGAAAATGAGAGCAATAGTGTAGATCACTCCTTCTCCCATGTTAAAATAGAGCCTGAATCCCGGCATGGGAATACTTATGAGGGTTGCCACAGCTACTATGGCGGCCATTACAGCTCCAAAAGAAACACTTGATGCCTGAGATCTTTTTTTCATAACACGATCAGCTCCGTCCTGAGGAGAATGTTTTTATATTGTATAAGTGTATTACCGCTGGTATTAGTACCAGATCAGGCATAATTAACGACATTTCTGGATCTGAATAAAATCTTTTTATATTACGAACTTGTCATATTCGAGGGGCGATGGGTATAATGTCTAGGAATGGGAGATTTTTTCTCCTTCTGGTAATGTCTTGTATTGTGCTTCTTCTCGGCTTTTCCTGTTGGGCTGTTAAACACAATCGGCGAACGGCAGATTCTTCCTTCCAACTCGAGAACATGGTGCTCTGCGACGAAGTGGACGAAAAAATGCGTCCTCTCCATACGGGAACGCAGTTTATGTCTGGAATACGTCAGCTTTGCCTGTGTTTTGACTATAGTCTTGCCAGCAAAAGAAGTGACATTCGAATAAAGTGGTATTATGGAGATCACCTTGTCTATTCAGAAGTTCTTCTGCTTTCTCCAGGAAAGGGATCAAAGGTGTTTTGCCTTTTGCGGGAAGATGGTTCGCCACTGCCCGTTGGAGCCTATGATGTGCGGGTCTGTTACGAGGGAACAGTGTATTCCAGCCTGAATTTCGAAATTTCCAGTTTGGTAAAAGTTCCATAATAAATAGAGTGAAGAGGGGATATAGGTGCAATTTTTCCTTGATACGGCTAATCTTGATGAGTTAAGACAGGCTGCTGCCTGGGGAGTTATATCAGGAGCGACAACAAACCCTTCTCTTGTAGCCAAAGAGGGGGCTGTGGATTTTCATCAGCTGATCCGGACAATTACAGGTATTGTGGAAGGTCCTGTCAGCGCGGAGGTTATAGCAACAGATACGGAAGGTATGATTCGAGAAGGGCTTCAGTTGGCTGCACTCTCGCCTCACGTTGTAGTGAAGATTCCAATGACGCCACAAGGTATGGGAGCTGCTAAGGCGCTTTCAAAAGAAAAGGTTTCTACTAACGTGACCCTGGTGTTTTCACCTCAGCAGGCCCTGCTTGCCGCCGCTGCCGGGGCAACATACGTGAGTCCCTTTGTCGGACGACTTGACGATATCGGCGAAGAGGGTTGCGGTCTTCTTCGAAATATCGCAGATGTGTTTCATATACATTCCATTGCAACAAAAATTATAGCAGCCAGCGTTCGCCATCCAGCCCATGTGCTGGAGGCCGCCCTTGCTGGCGCTCATATTGTGACGGTGCCTTTCAAAGTTATGAAGCAGATGTTCAATCATCCATTAACAGAAAAAGGCTTGCAGCAATTTATTTTAGACTGGGAGGGGTATCGGAAAAGCCATGACAGATAATCAGAATCCAGAGAATAATATTCTCGATGTTACACCTGAGGTGGAGACACCTGAGATGAACGAAACAGAAGCAGAGGCGGAGACCGAAGTGACTGAAACCAAGACAGTCCCGAAACCGAGATATAATTTTGCAAAGCTCTCTTCACAGCTCATAACTGAACTTCGTAAGATAGCAAAAGATATAGGAGTAACCGGCTTCTCTAATCTTCGCAAAGATGATCTCATCATTTCTATACTTACAACACAGGCAGAACAGCTGAATTATCGCTTTGGCGGTGGAACCCTTGAGATATTGAACGAGGGTTACGGTTTTTTGCGGCCAAAGGGATTGTTGCCCAGCGATCACGACATATATGTTTCTGCTTCCCAGATTCGGCGTTTTGGACTTCGCAACGGCGATGTCATCTGGGGAATGGTGAGGCCTCCAAAGGATCAGGAACATTATGAGGCCCTCTTACGGGTAGAAATGGTGAATTTTGCCGATCCTGAAGCCGCACGGAAGAGGCCCCATTTCGGAACCTTAACCCCCATATTCCCCGATTCCAGATTGACGCTAGAGACAGACCCTGACGAAATCTCTACTCGACTGATAGATCTTTTTGCTCCTATAGGAAAGGGGCAGCGTGCCCTTTTGGTTTCTCCCCCCAAGGCAGGGAAAACCACGGTTTTGAAAAAGATAGCTAATGCGGTGACCGTCAACCACCCCGATATCATACTCATGGTGCTGCTTATTGATGAACGCCCTGAAGAAGTTACGGATATGGCCAGATCTGTGGATGGAGAAATAATCGCATCCACCTTTGACCGTCCTGCTGAAGAGCACCTTCGCGTAGCTAATCTCGCCCTTGAAAAAGCGAAAAGGCTTGTGGAAACAGGCAAGGATGTAGTGCTCCTTTTAGACTCCATTACCCGTCTGGCAAGAGCTTCAAACCTGGTTGTTCCTCCTTCTGGGAGAACACTGTCAGGCGGTATGGATCCCGCGGCCCTCTATTTTCCCAAACGATTTTTTGGCGCGGCCAGAAATATAGAAGAGGGCGGGAGTCTCACAGTTATAGGAACAGCTCTTGTGGATACGGGAAGCAGAATGGACGATGTCATTTATGAAGAGTTTAAAGGTACAGGCAACATGGAGCTTCATCTTTCACGAAAACTTGCGGAACAGAGAATATTCCCCGCTGTTGACATTACCAAGTCTGGAACACGCCGGGAAGAGCTGCTTATGGGTGAGGAAGACCTGGGCAGAATCTGGCTTTTACGGCGCAGAATGGTGAATGTGGACGAAGCGGGAGCCTTATCCCTTATCATAGACAAACTGAAGAAATCGCCAACAAACCGAGATTTCTTGTTGACCATTAAGATGGCGTAGTATAGAGTAGTAGGAGTGTTTAAGGAGGGACAAGGATGAAGGATTCTCCAGCCAACAGCAACCACTCTAAGTCTGGCCGTATGGGCTTTATGATTGTTATGCTCCTTATGTTCAGTACGGCCATATTCATCACTGTCTGTGCCAGTAATCGTTCAGCGGGCGTGGCATGGGGAAATCTTCAGGATGACCAGGAAAACAAAGATGATAATGCGCAATTTCCGGCAGGTTTTGTTGTAATAGATATGTCTGGTGCCGTTGCCAATGATATGGATCTCACTGATGAAACCATAGGGATAGGTCCCCTTCCCGAGGAAGAAGGCCTTTCAGACTATGGTTATGGCGGTGAGGTTCTTATGGCCAGTAGTGAAAGTTCTGATTTTGCCACAGATGATGTAGATCCAGAAGTCGATGTCATTGCTCCTGAAGAGGAGAAAGAAGTTAGAGTAGAAAAAGAAAGTGCTGAAAGCGCAGATAAAGCAGAGGGCGCAGAAAAAGCAAAGGTGCCGGAAGGGACAAAAGAAGTCAGTGAGGTTGTCCTTTCTGAAGTCAAGACGAAATGGGAAGAGTATACGGTAAAAGCAGGAGAAACCCTTATAGATATCGCCTCCCGCTATAATGTTACGGTGGAGGATATCACCAAAGCAAACGAGTTGAAAAATCCCAATCGTTTGACGCTCAATCAGAAGCTTCTCATTCCTCATTCACCAGATGATGTGGAGATAGTTCTTGAAGAAGTGAGAACTCGAAAGGCCAGACTGGCAGAGAAACAGCGGAAAGTGAAACCACTGGAGGTGACCACATACACTGTGGCAAATGGGGATAGTCTCTGGTCTATTTCCAACACTTTCAGTCTGGAAATTGATACCCTTTTCGGAAGCAACGACCTAAAGGATCCCAACGTTTTAAAACCTGGAAAGCAGCTGAGGATTCCTAATCAGGATGGAATCTTCTATACTGTGAAAAAGGGAGACACCTTAGATTCCATAGTAAAGAAATTTCAGATTTCGATTGATAAGGTCAAAGAGATCAATGAATCTCGTGTGGATCTTGCGATATTGAAGATCGGTGAAGAGTTGTTTCTTCCCGAAGCCCGTCCAGAAGTTTCAGCCTTTGGTTCTTCTTCTGGCAAGGGATCCTCCTCAAAATCCGGCGCCACATATTCAAGATCTTTCAGATGGCCGGTGGTGGGGCGTATTAACAGTCCCTTCGGGTGGCGGCGTCATCCTATTACCCGCCGTAAAAGTTTTCATACGGGAATCGATATAAAAGCGTCCCGTGGATATCGCATAAGGGCAGCAAAGGATGGACAAGTCGTTTACTCCGGATGGATGGGCGGTTACGGACGTGTTGTGGTGTTAAGTCATGGCCAGGGCTATTCAACCCTTTATGCCCATTGTTCGAGTTTGAGCGTTAAAAAAGGCCAGCGGGTCAGCCAGGGACAGGTGATTGGTCTCGTGGGCACTTCGGGACGGGCTACAGGGCCCCATCTTCACTTTGAAGTGCGAAAAAATAACAGCCCGATAAATCCCTTAAAGGTGCTTCGATAGGCTGGTGGCCCCATGACAAGGGAGTGTAGATTCGATAAACTGGACCAGGGGGTTCTTGCGGCCCTGGTCCATCTTTTTTGATATTTTTATTTCCTAGGCGGAGGATTATTCCATGACAAAGTTTATTTTTGTGACAGGCGGCGTAGTTTCTTCTCTCGGAAAAGGTATTACTGCGGCGTCTTTAGGGGTGTTGTTGAAGAAGAGAGGGTTTAGAGTTTCCATTATTAAACTTGATCCCTATTTGAATGTTGACGCTGGTACAATGAATCCTTTTCAGCACGGAGAGGTTTTTGTTACTGACGATGGGGCTGAAACAGATCTGGACCTCGGCCATTATGAGCGTTTCATAGACGAGTCCCTTTCTGCCGATAACAACGTAACTACGGGAAAGATCTATTCAACAGTCATATCAAAGGAGCGCCACGGCTGTTATCTCGGAGGGACAGTGCAGGTTATTCCCCACATAACAAACGAAATTCAGGATCGAGTCCTTAAAGCCGCGGATGACAACGATATAGTTATTGCCGAGATTGGGGGAACTGTGGGGGATATCGAGGGGCAGCCCTTTCTTGAGGCCATTCGCCAGATGGCGACACGTGTTGGACGACAAAATGTTCTGTATTGCCATGTGACCCTTGTTCCCTATCTTGAAGCAGCCAGGGAACTTAAGACCAAACCCACCCAGCATAGTGTGCAGGAACTGAGGCGAATCGGTATTCTTCCCGATATTATAATTTGCCGTTCACACTATCCTATATGTGACGAAATGAAAGAAAAAATCGCACTCTTCTGCAACGTTCCGAAGGAGGCAGTTATCGAAGCTCTTGATGAGCCTACAATTTACCAGGTGCCCCTGAGCCTACAGGCCCAGGAATTCGATCGCCTTGTTATGAGATTGCTCTCCTTTACCAGTACTCTTGAACCCAACCTTGACGATTGGAAGCAAGTTGTAAAAACCTTCTGTGATCCGGAAGGCGAAGTGGAAATAGCTATGGTGGGCAAGTACATTAATCATAAAGATGCCTACTTGAGCGTAGTGGAATCTCTCAACCATGCTGGCATTCAAAACAAGGTGCGGGTTCGAATTCGAGCGGTAGAGGCTGAAGAAATTGAAGAAAAAGGAGCCGAAAAAGTACTGTCAGGAGTCCATGGAGTGATTGTCCCAGGGGGCTTCGGCGCACGGGGCATAGAAGGCAAGATAGAAGCGGCACGTTACGCAAGGGAAAGGCGCATTCCCTATTTGGGGCTTTGCCTTGGCATGCAGGTAGCAGTTGTCGACTTTGCCCGGAATGTCTGCGGCATAAAAGATGCAAGCAGCGCTGAAATAGATGAGTCGGCTGAGCATCAGGTGATCCATCTTATGGAAGAACAGCGCGAGCTGGATGAGATGGGGGGAACCATGCGCCTGGGAGCCTACCCCTGTACCCTTGTTAAAAACACACGTTCTTATGAAGCCTATAATGTAGAGGTAGTAAATGAACGACATCGCCATCGCTACGAATTTAATAACGCCTACCGCCAGAAAATGGAAAAGGCAGGCCTTAAAATAGCGGGAGTATATAAAGAAAAAGATCTTGTAGAGATCGTTGAAATACAAGATCACCCATGGTTTGTGGGGGTGCAGTTTCATCCGGAGTTTCGGTCTAGACCGGTTAAACCCCATCCCCTTTTTGTTGGGTTTATTCGGGCGGCTGTGGATTTGGCGAAAGAATAATTTGATTAAAAAGGTGCGAAGGAGGGACCACAATGAAGAAAATGCTGAAGTTGTCTACGGCGGTAATGGTTCTTATAGTCCTGTTCTTAGGGGTTTCCAGTTCTGCTGTCTGGGCACAGTCCGATGATGGGACATCTACCTTTCAGACGTTGAGTCATATTGAAGATATTTTATACGGCAGAACAAAGTCAGGCGGCTTGATTGAGAGGCTTGGTAATATTGAAAAAGACCTTTTTGGCCGGGAACTGCCAGGAAGCATCGCCGAACGTCAGAGAGCAATTCTTGATTTTCTTGAAAAAGGAACCTCCGGCCAGCCTTCTATGATTTTTAAACTGGGAGTGGCCGAGTGGGCTATTAACCAGAAAGTGGATGCTTATGGTCCGGTAAATAGGCGTGTAGACTCTCTTGAGACCATCCTCGAAGGGACAGCTCATCCAGATAAGCCTGTGGCCATGAGATTGGAACGCATTTTAGGACTCATCCTTTCTGAAAATGTCACGTGGCAAGATGCAGAAATACCTCAGGGACAGGTATTGCGGGTAAAGTTTAAGGATACATTATCCCCGGCAGCTGTTAAAGCAGGTGACAATGTGCACCTGGAACTTGCGGAAGATCTTGTTTCGGGAAGCATGTTGTTGGCTCCAGCTGGCAGTCGCGCTTTAGCCCATGTAGAATCTGTAACAAAGCCTCGAAGTTTCGGACGCCCGGCGGAAATAAAGATTGGAGCGGACACCCTTCTGCCTTTAGGGCCAGAGATGATTGCCCTCACCATCGGAGAGAAGGCAGATAAGGCAACAAAAGCGGAATCTGCTCAGATTGCGGCAGCCGGCACGAGTTTCATAGGGGCCATTCTTCTTGGTCCTGTTGGCCTTGCAGGCGGAATGCTTGTTAGAGGTGATGCGAAAGAAATTGCTGCGGGCACCGAGCTTTTTGTAGAAACAGCAGAAACAGTTCGCATATCGGCCTACCCCGTTCCTGCGGGGCTGCAGGGGATGGTGCGCCCCGCGGCGGTTTCGGAAGAAGGATCATCTGATACGGTGTCGACAAACGAAACTCAGGGAGTAGCAGAGGCACCAGCGACAAATGATGACACGTTAACGCCGATCAACTAATAGTTTCTTACGAGGTGTCGTCAGCAGTGAAGGAGTTGAAGTATATGATGAAATACGGAAAGAAGAAATTGGCGGCTGTGGTTCTGGCCTTCGTTATCTCTTTGTCCGGCATGGCCTGGGCTATAGACCTGGGCGATCTCATTGGAGTAGTGGGCGGAGGGTTTATTGTTTCTCAGGTGGCGGGTCCCCTTAACGATTTCATCAACACTGTCACCTTTAATAAAGGGGCAAAGGTTGAGGGCCATACGAAGGTGGTTCCCATCGTATCTCTTGGTTCTGGAACCCGTATTGGAGCAGCTCAGGTGGCTGGCCCGCGTGGAGAAGCAATACAGAAGACGAAGGCTGTGGCTCAGCTTGAAGTAACTTTTAGAGACAGACTCAGAACGAAGATACTGATCCCTATAGATTCAGAGAACCCTGTGAAGCAATTCAAGAGGGTTCAGGGGGTAGGAGTGTCGGCTATAATTGATTTCAGACTATAATATCCTGAAGAATCGGTAAGCCCTGGGTCGATTTTACATCGGCCGGGGCTGCCATGTTCTGTAGGGGAGGAAAATGATGGCTGGCAGGTTCAGCGGTAAAAAAAAAATCTATATCTTCCTATTGGTTCTTGCTGGCCTTATGGCCTTTTATGGGTGGATAGCCTGGAGAGACCTTCACCTGGATCCTGATTCCATTAAGAAAGTGGTAAAAGAGGGACCAGCTATTGTGGTTGAAAGTCTTTCTATGGAAAAAGAAGTTTCTGGCGGCATATGGCATATCCATGCAGAGCGGACAGAGCGAAAATCCGGTCTCATTGCGGCAGAACAGATTACGGTTACGGGGAAGACCTCTGAGGGCAATCGCTGGAGAGTTATCGCTCCTTCAGGAGTTTTTGATGAGGGCTCTTCAGACGGCGTGTTATATAATCCGGAAGGTGTAACTGAGAGTGAGACCTTTACTGTGAGCTGGGAAGCACCTGAGGCTCAGTGGAACAGCGCCAAGGCAGAATGGATTTTCCCAAAAGGAATTTCGGCCGACCACACTCAGGGAACATTAAGGGGAAACTATGGGCGCGCCACAGAAGATGGTGTATTTTATGTGGAGAAGGGGGCCGCTCTGACGTGGAGAGAATAGCTCGTGGCAGTGCAGTCGGAATAGCATTCATACTGGCCCTCGCTGTTATTATGGCAAAAGGTATCTGCTGGGCTGCACAGCCTTCAGAAGTGTTTCTGGAAGCAGAAACAGTTGCCTACAATGAAAAGGGATCCCTGGCCACCGCTGAAGGGAACGCCTTGCTTCGTTATGGAGCCATTAGAATATATGCCGATTCCATAGATTTTGATATTGCGTCTCAGGAGGCACTGGCGAAAGCGTTGCCTGGCAAAAGCGTCTCTATTATTTCTGGGACACAGAAGCTGTACGGTGAAAGTCTTTTCTACCACCTTCCAACAGAAGAAGGCGTTCTGGAAGGTGCAAAAGGAGAGATGCCGGCAGGTGTGGGGCAATTGTTTGTGCGGGGGGAAAAGCTGGAGTTCGCCCCTACAGAAAAGGCTGCTGAAAAAGGTTGGATCAGCAGCAAGTCAGCCCGCCGAATAAAAGAAAAGGTCACCATTGGAAAATGGAGCGACATCGAGCTGACCACGTGCCCTGAGAAAAATCCCCACTACCGTGTTGTCACAAAAAAACTGACCATTATACCGGGTAAAAGCATTGTAGCTAAAAAACCAAAGGTTTATATAGGAAAATCATATCTTTTTACCTATCCTTTTGACTATGTGGTTAGTCTGAATAAACTTGAATCTGAACTTATGCCCTCTATAGTTTATGATTCAGATAAAGGCGTGGGGTTGGGTTATAGCGGCCCCATTGTCTGGGAAGATGGCGGCGCCCATGTGGGGGCTGTCTTCTGGACGAAAAATAATATGGAATGGACAGTTTCAGCCCATCAGAATCTTGATTTTTTAGGCTTGGATAACGCTTCCTTCTTCGGTGATCTTGAATATTCCTGGGAAGAAACTACCGATGAAGAGACATTCAGGCCTTCCTGGGGGGTAAAAGGCAGCTGGAACGGCTGGTCGGCTAAGGTCTGGTGGTCTCAGCGGGAGGCTCTTAATATAGAAAAGGGCGGCGGTGAAATCTATAAGAACCTTCTTTACCGCGAGCCGGAGATCTATATTTACAGCCCGTCATGGCCACTGATGTCGTGGGTCAACACCAAATGGCGGCTGGTTGGCACCTACGGAAGCTATGAAGAGAGGCGGGGACGTCGAACTCTTGAAGCGGATCGCAGCGGGCTGGGAATAATTGTTTCGGGAGTCGGGAATCCGGCACCAATACGCCCCTTCTGGACCTCAAGTTACTGGCATTATAGTTATGATGGCGGCGACGATGAGCAGAAGATTGCATGGTTATCTCTGGGAGCCGGATACAAACTGGGCTTTTTAGATATGAGGACGGCGTACCGCAGACGGTGGGTAGATGGTAGATCCCCGATGAGATGGGATAACTATGGCGAATTGGAAGAGCTTTATCAGCAATTTGCTTTCCCTATAGGAAGAGACCTCTCTCTTACTGTACGCGGCGCTTATAATATACGCACCGAGAAATGGTTTGAACGTGCCTACATCTTGACATATGACACGAGTGACTGCCTGAAATGGCAGCTTTTTTACCGGGACGACCTGAGTCGGACAAATGACGACTGGGTAAGTATGAAGCTGATCATTAATGCTTTTCCTGACAAGCCCATGGCACGAGGAGATAAAAATCTTTCCAATCCCTTCCCATTTTAGCGGGGGAGCTGTTTGCTGGGTCAACGAAACGAGGATGACATTGTGGATAAAAAGTTGAATGTTGCGGTATTGTATGGAGGGGATGGGCCGGAAAGGGAGGTTTCTCTCAAGAGCGGTGCAGCTGTGGTTTCTGCTTTGGAAGAAGCGGGATTTAAAGTTGTCCCCTTTGACATAACAGATTTGGGTCAACTGTCGGATTTAAGAAAAACAGGTCATATTGATAGTGTTTTTATCGCTCTCCATGGAAGCTGGGGGGAGGATGGCCGAGTGCAGTCAGCACTTGATGCGCTGAGGTTGCCCTACTCCGGGTCAGGGTCTCTTGCCTGTTGCCTCTCTATGGACAAGGCTGCTACGAAGGGGTTGTTGAATCTTTTTGGGGTTCCTACTCCAGAAGGGGTTCTTGTTCTTAAAGGGTCGTCCTTTTCTCTTGAGAAGGCGCGGCATTTTGCGGAAAGGCACCACTCAGTCGTTGTGAAGCCTTGCAATGGTGGAAGTACCCTGGGAGTAACAGTTGTTCATAACAGCCAGGGGCTTTCTGATGCTTTTAACGAGGCCTGGAAATATGATAGTCGATGCGTCATTGAAAAATATATTGATGGGGTGGATCTGGCTGTTACTGTCTGGAAACAGAAAGGGTATCTGGAAGCTTTGCCTGAAGTAATGATTTGCCCGGAAAAAGGGTTTTATGATTACGATTCAAAATACACGCCGGGAAAGACTCGCTATATAGTACCGGCGCCCTTTGATCCTTCAATACGTTCAGATATCCATCAGATGGCCTGCCGTGCCTTTGAAGCCCTTAGTTGTGAAGGATACGCACGAGTGGATTTTAGAGTTGAAGAAAAGGGCACTCCCTGGGTTCTGGAGGTTAATACTGCTCCAGGAATGACAGGAACAAGCCTGACCCCTAAAGCTGCAGCGGCGGCAGGTTATGATTTTCCAGCTTTTCTGTCTCATGTTGTTTGTCTGTCCCTTGAAAAAAAGAGCGCCTGCCGTTAAGTGCGGCAGAGATGCGCCCTCTTAATTGATTACATTACAGCGATGCTGACGATTTTCAGATTCCTTATTCCCCTAGGAACTTTGACCTGGACTTCTTCTCCTATTGTTTTCCCAAAAAGGGCTTTTCCTACGGGACTGGAAGATGAAATGTGATTCATTTTAGGGTCTGCTTCTTCTGAGCCAACGACAGTATATGTGAAAACTTTTTTGTGTGTGATATCTTCTATTGTGACGGTAGTTCCGAGGGTGACACGGCTGGTATCCACATCTGAAGTATCTATTACTTTAGCTTTGCTCAACTGAAATTCTAGCCACGAAATGCGTGATTCTAATTTGGATTGTTCGTCTTTTGCGGCGGCGTACTCTGCGTTTTCGCTTAAATCGCCAAAGGATCTTGCTTCTTCCAGTTGGCGTGATATTTCCGCCCGTCCATCGCTTCTGAGTTCAACAAGCTCGGCAGTGAGCTTTTCGTAGCCGCTTCGTGTCATTACAGGTGCACCATCAAAATCAATTCGACTCAAATTCTCCAACCTCCTTTAGAGGGACGAATCTACAGTAACTTGGAATAATACCAAAAAATGCTGATTATGGCAATAAAAATATTGGAGGTGAATGAATGCCGGATAATAAAAAAGTGCGGCGACGCCCAAGAAAGCAGAAAAAATCGGTACAGCTTAAGGTTTTTGCCCTCGGTGGACTTGGCGAAATTGGTAAAAATATGTATGTATTTCAATATGGAGACGACATTCTCGTTGTGGATGCTGGGCTCATGTTTCCCGACGAAGAGATGTTAGGCATAGATTTTGTCATACCTGATATTTCTTATCTTGAAGAGAATCGCGAAAAAATTAAGGGGATTATTATTACCCACGGCCATGAAGACCATATTGGCGCTCTTCCCTTTGTGTTGCCCCGCCTCAACGTCCCGGTCTATGGAACTCGTCTTACCCTTGGAATGGTGCGCCATAAACTACAGGAGGCAGTGCCCGACTACAATGCTAATTTTGTGGAGGTAAAGGCGGGGGAAGAGGCGGGGCTTGGCAGTTTCAATGTTCAGTTCGTTTCAGTTTGTCACTCCATACCAGATGGTGTGGGGCTAGTCATTCAGACCCCCCAGGGCTGCATTGTACATACAGGGGATTTCAAGCTTGATCCTACCCCCATTGATGGACGGCTCACCGATTACGCGGCTTTTGCCGAAGCTGGGAAAAAGGGCGTTCTTCTCATGCTTTCAGACTCTACCAATGCAGAAAAGAAAGGTTTCACATCATCAGAATTTATTATAGGCGGAACCCTCGATCGTATATTCCGCCTCCATCGGAATAAGCGTATTATTATAGCGGCTTTTGCCAGTAACCTTCACAGGGTGCAGCAGGTTGTGGATGCGGCGAGCCGGTTTAACAGAAAGGTCGCTTTTGTGGGGCGCAGCATGATTAACTACGTAGCCCTTGCGAGAGAGCTTGGCTATCTGTCAGCAGATGATAAGATGATTATCCCTGCGGCTGACGTGTATAAGTATGCGCCGAACCAGGTTGTTGTGATGACTACGGGAAGCCAGGGGGAACCTTTCTCCGGACTTGTTCTTATGAGCAAGGGAGAGCACAAACAGATAGAGCTGAGTGCGCGAGATGTGGTGGCCATTTTTGCCTCTCCCGTGCCGGGTAACGAAAAACTCGTAAGCAGCACTATTAATCGCCTGTTTGCCTGCGGCTGTGAAGTGATCTATGAGGGAGATAAGGAAATACATGTTTCCGGGCACGCCGCCCGGGACGAATTGCGTCTTATGATCAATCTCGTGAGACCCAAATACTTTGTGCCTATCCATGGCGAATACCGGCATCTGGTTCGACACACCCAGATAGCTCAGGAAATGGGAATCTCCCCCAAAAATACATTTGTATTGCAGAATGGCGATGTGCTTGCCATATCAGGCACCAGGGCCCAGGTGCGTGAGCATGTGGCGGCAGGAAGGATCATGGTCGATGGGGTGGCCATGGGAGAACTGGAAGGCAGCATTATGAAAGAACGTCATGAATTGGCAGAAGATGGTTTTATTGTTGTTTCAGCGGTGGTTGATAAATATTTGAATCTCCTTTCTATCCCTTATATAGAAAGCCGAGGATTTATCCACATAGAAGACGCGTCCAGTCTTCATGAAGACCTTCTTGCCGCTATTAAAAGAGTCTTTGAACATTTTGCAAAGAGAAAAAGAGCGGTGGAGAAAGATGTTCTTGAGCTGCGAGTGAAAAGCAGAGTGCGGGATGTGGTGCGTCGGCGCTATGTACATGCAAGACCGATGATTTTACCTATCATAACCATGGTGGAGGAGCGACCTGAAAAATGAGTTTTGAATCGCTTATTCTTGGAATAGTTCAAGGCCTCACAGAGTTTCTTCCTGTAAGCAGCTCTGGCCACCTTGCCCTTCTGCAAAACTTGTGGGGTATCACTGAAAACAGCCTGACCTACGATTTGCTGCTTCACTTTAGTACGATGGTTGCCACGGCCTGCTTCTTTTGGCGAGATATTCTTTATCTCTTCCGTGAGTGGCTTGTTGGTTTTGTTTCCTCTTCTGGTCGTCAGTCAGAAGGTTGGCGCCTGGGGTGGGCCGTTATTTGCGGTACCTTTGTAACGGCATTTATCGGTTTTCCTCTCAAACCTCTTGTTGAGCGCTGGATGGTTGTTCCTTCCCTTGTGGGAGCGGCGCTTCTGGTGACGTCCCTTCTTCTCTGGTATGCTTCCACATTGCCCAGAGGACAGGGGAAAATATCTTTGCTGTCAGGTCTTTTGATCGGAGTGGCTCAGGGGCTGGCAGTTATTCCCGGAATCTCCCGGTCTGGCTCTACCATTGTTATGGGGCTGAAACGGGGTCTATCTCCAGAAGAGGCATTCCGCTTCTCTTTTCTTCTCTCTCTTCCCGCTATTTTGGGGGCAAATATACTCCAAATTATGGATATAACCAAAAATGAAAGTCTGGTAACCCAACTGCCTGATTTCTGGTATGGTGGGGTTATTATAGCTTTTATTTCGGGGTATGGAGCGCTTATCTGTTTGCGAAAGATGGTAACGTTGGGTCGCTGGCGCATATTCGCTTTTTATTGTCTTATTCCTGCCAGCGTGAGTCTTTTGTCGGTTTTATGGAGGTAGGTAGATGTGGCTATTGGAAAGTATAGTTCCAAACGATGGTGGATGCTCATCGTTTCCATAGTAATCGGAACCCTCATCGGAATTTATTTACAGGGATTTGCCTCTACAGCATCGTATTTTCGTAATATAGTATCTGTAGGCTTTAATTTTCGCGACGTGAATCTTGCCGTGATTGATTTTGGCCTGAAATTCTACTTCCACGCTAATTTGGGAACACTGATCGGAGGCATTGCGGGATTGTGGATCATACGATAAAAAAAGTGATATTAGCTTCGGGGAGTCCCCGGCGAAAAGAATTACTGGTGTCCCTGGGATGGCCTTTTGATGTCATAGTTTCAGATGTAGATGAACATTTATTGCCTAAGGAAGACCCCGTGGCTATGGCGAGGCGACTGGCAGAATCAAAAGCCCTATCGGTGTCTGTTGATTTTCCTGAAGCCTACGTAATAGGTTCGGACACTATTGTAACCATCGATGGTCAGGTATTGGGCAAACCGGCTGACAGAGAAGAATCTTTGAAAATGCTCCGTCTGCTGAATGGAAAAACGCACCGTGTCTATTCCGGGGTGGCCTTATGTTCTGGCGACAGGATGTTTTCTGATGTAGAGTGTACGGAGGTGACCTTTCGCCAGCTTGATGAAGATGCCCTGTCGGCCTATGTCGAAAGTGAAGAAGGTCTTGATAAGGCTGGTTCCTATGCCATACAGGGACAGGGCGCCCTTCTTGTACAATCTATTCATGGCTGTTATTTCAACGTGGTCGGGTTGCCTTTATATGCTTTAAGCTGTCTTTTTGAGAAGGCGGGGCTTTCTCTGGCAGATCAGTGGAGGATGAGGGAGAAATGACTTTTACGAAACGCAACTTTACGCTGCTTATTCTTGTGTTGGCCGTTATCTGTGCCGGGCTGGCCCTTACCCCCCGTTGGAAAGGGGAAAAAGAGCATAGAGATGCAGGCATTATTATCGAATATAAAGATGTGCTCTCTCTGGCTCAGAAAAATAGCCAGAGCCCTGAAATAGTCTTTGACCGTCTGAAAGAGGCCGGTGTTTCTGGTCTGATCGTATCCGAAACAGTAGGAAAAGATCTCTCTTCCGGCTCTCTTCCTCTTTATTACGGAACCGTCGCGGGTCTGCCGGACGGTTTGGGGAAAGACCTCCATGAACCCTTTGGCGCGGCCGCTTTATGGATTCCGTCAGACATTACTGCCTCCCAATGGTATGATTCCGCACTTCAGGTGAGGTTTCCGGAGAGCCGCAGATATGTCAAAGAACAAGGAGTTGTCTATGTTCTTCCCCATACTCTAGAGGAACTTTTAGAAACAGGAGTGTTGCCTGATTTTTCGGGACTCCTTTTTGCATCTTCTGCGGGAATTCCTGTCATGTACAGAGTTGCGCCGGTCGCTGTCCCCGATACTCAAAATGAAATGGCCCTTTTAGAAGGGCTTCTTGATAACTTTTCTGCTGTGATTCGAGCCGTTTCTCCTTCCGGGCTTTTTGCTGCCGGTTATCCAGATCTTCGACCACTGGCCGATGTGTTGAAAGAGGCGGGTATACCTGTGGCAATGGTTGAGTTTTCCAGACAATTCGGAGCCCACCAGCTGAATTGGCTTATGTATCCGGGATTGCTTTCCCTTCACAGTGTCACCACCGAAGAGATTATTAGCCGCAGTATTTCTCGTTATACCCTCTATGAGCGGATGATGAGAGCAGCGAAAGAGCGTGGCGTGCGCCTTCTACTCATGCGTCCGTCAGCTATTGAAGCGACTGACGACCCTCTTGCGGCTTTCGAAAAAGAAATCCAGCGTTTATCTCAGGGACTGAGGGGTCAGAAGATAGCGGTACAATGGCCAGACCCTTTCTCATCGTGGAACATGTCCCTATTCGGGGCTATTGCCTGTTCCCTTGTGTTTCTTCTCATGATAGCCCGCTTGGGCGATCGCTTTCAAATTCTTGAAATGACTACGGTCAGCTTCATTCAGACCGCCGCTTTTATTGTTATAGGACTTTTTCTCGGGGTGGGGGTCTGGAAGATCCTTTTCATTGCCAGGATCGTTGCGGCTTTCACCGCGGGGCTGCTTGCTTCTGAGGCCTCTCTTATTGCTCTTGAAGAATGGAAAAAACCTTTAAAAGGCCTTGTGGGTGGGTTTCTCGTCGCCCTTGTTGGCGGCCTTGCCATTGCAGCTCTTTTTAGTTACCCCGTTTACATGTTGAGGCTGCGGACGTTTTCTGGTGTTAAACTGACGTTGTTTTTACCCCTTCTTATCGTCCTTCTCCATGATCTGCGTCGGCGAGTCCACCCAGAATCTTTAAAAGATGTGATTTTCAGACCGCCTCTCTGGGGGGAACTTATGCTTATAGGAGGTCTTCTCGCTGCCGCTGCTATAGTCCTGCTCAGAAGTGGAAATGCCCAGTTTGTTCCTGGTTGGGAAGTGACAATGCGTGACATGCTTGAGAGATTCCTGATAGCTCGTCCAAGGAATAAGGAGCTTTTTGCGGGGTATCCGGCCCTTCTTCTTTGGTATTACTTTAGAAGGAGCCTGTTATGGGAGCGGTATCGTGAAATTTTCAGATTAGTTGCGACCCTGGCCTTTTCATCCCTGGTCAATAGTTTCTGCCATTTCCACACCCCCTTGTATTTTATTCTATGGCGAGAGTTTAATGGGTGGTGGACAGGTATTATTTTAGGAACATTAATGCTTCTTGTCTTCCACTACATCCTTTGCCCCTTTTGGAAACGATGGCGAGGAGTGATTATGGATTGAGCCGTCCCTTCGCAGCAGCTCTTGCAGGGTACTATGGTTTCAACAATTTAGGAGACGAACTTTTAGCAACGTCAGCGATTCATTACCTTGAAAAGAATGGCGTTCCAAGGGAGAGAATAGTAGTGCTCTCTGCCTCCCCTGAGGAAACAGCGTCTTCCTTTGGAACTCATGCGGTGGATCGGTGGAGTTTTCTGGAGGTGTACCGTACCCTTCGACGTTCAGAAGTTCTTCTTTTTGGAGGGGGGGGGCTTTTTCAGGATTCCACAAGTCTCCGATCATGTGTATATTACTGGGGACTCCTTCATATGGCTAGGATAGCAGGGTGTCCTTCGGCAGTTCTGGCCCAATCTATCGGCCCTTTTCGTACCGGGATGGGGGCCTGGCTGGCCCGCAATGCCCTGACCCTCTGCAAGGTCAGAACAGTTCGGGATCAGAGATCGCTTGATGTACTTCACTCCTGGGACCTTGCCGGAGAGCTTGTTCCTGATCTTGTTATGGGGCTGTCCTTTTCAAAACAAGAAAATGCACCTTTGGCATTGCTTGTGAATCTTCGTCCTTGGGAAGGGGATTTATCAGTTCTGACCGCAAAGACTGTGGCACGGTATGCCCGGCAACATGCTCTTCCTGTAATAGGAGTAGGTATGGCGCCTGAGGATGTACAGCTGTTACGATCTTTTTCCGCTTCAGGACTATTGCCCTGTAAAGATATACGCCTTGTGCGAAATTGGAGGGAGATAGAGGAAATCTGGAGTCTGGGAGGACAGGCGGTGGGAATGCGCTTGCATTTTTGCATGATTTCCCTGTTAGCCGGATGTCCAGTTGTCGCAGTTCCTTACGATCCCAAAGTCGAAGCTTTTGCTAAAAATTGGGGGATTCCTCTTCTCAGTAATAAAGACCTGCCCCTTGTTCCATGGCCCGTATCAGGCCTTGAGCGGGTCGCTTACGTCAGGCAGGAATGTGGCCGATCAATGGAAAAAACTTGGAAGGAGATGAGCTTCCATGAAAAAACTTCCTAAGGAAGAACAGGTTTTACTCGAAGAAGCCGCGGCTTTGATTCGGAAAGATGTGGTTCGGATGATCGGGGTTGCCCGTTCTGGCCACATGGCATCATCCCTTTCTATCGTGGATATAATGGCCTGGCTGTATTGGAAGGTTCTGAAAACGAATTCTGAAAATCCGAACTGGGAGGAGCGGGACAGGCTTGTTTTAAGTAAAGGCCACGGTTGCCCCGCTTTATACTCTGCTCTTGCTAACCGCGGTTTTTTTAGCAGAGATGAACTATGGAATTATAGGCGGCTCGGCGCCATGTTGCAGGGACACCCCCTGGCGAAACGAACGCCAGGGATAGATGCGTCGAGTGGCTCCCTTGGCATGGGGTTAGGTGTGGCGAATGGCATCGCTCTCGGCCTCAGGCTGAGGGGTTCTCAAAGCAGGGTCTTCTGTCTGGCAGGGGATGGGGAATTGCAGGAGGGGGCCATTTGGGAATCCGCTATGTCTGCAGCCCATTATCAGCTTGATAATCTTATTATGATCATAGATCGCAATGAAGTTCAAATGGAAGGCATAGTGGAAAAAATTTTGTCTATCGAGCCTCTTAATGCTAAATTTCAGGCTTTTGGCTGGCATGTTGTTTGTGCCGACGGTCATGATTTTTCAAGTTTGGATTATGCCCTCTCCTGTGGCGTACCAGGCAAGCCTCTGGTCATTATTGCAAAAACGGTAATAGGAAAAGGGGTCTCCTTTCTGGAGGGACAGCTTCTTGACCGGTCGGTTGTTATAACCCGGGATCTTGTAGACAAGGCTCTTGGTGAGCTGGATTCAGGGGGGATGAAGCTATGACGGAAACATTGAACAAGAGCACGCGGGATGCCTATGGGCCAGCGCTTGTGGAACTTGCCGCTCTATATGATGATCTCGTTGTTATAGATGGAGATGTTGGTGCGCCGGCATTCAAAGACGCAGCTCGCAATCTTCGCTCCAACCGTTATTTCAATATGGGTATTGCCGAGCAGAATATGATACTTACTTCCGCAGGTCTGAGCCTCGCTAATTTTCGGGTATTTGTTTCATCATTAGCGTCATTTCTTGTTGGAAGGGCCTATGATGAAATTAGAGAGACTATTGCCATTCCCGGTCTTCCAGTGAAGCTCATAGCTTCTTATGGAGGAGTCACTGTGGGGGAGGACGGCGCTACCCACCAGATGCTTGAAGACATAGCTTTAATGCGAGTTTTGCCTGGTATGGGTGTTTTGGTTCCATCAGATTACAACTCGGCTTTTGCTCTTATTAAAGGGGCGGCAGAACTTAATAGACCGGTTTACATACGTCTTGGGCGTCCCGAATTGCCCCTTTTATACGATAATGACGACGCTAATTTTTCTTTGGGAGGCGGCCGAGTCTTAAAAGAGGGGACAGAAGTGACCATTTGTGCGTGTGGTATTATGGTTCACGAGGCATTGAAGGCAGCAAAAATATTGGCACAGCAGGATCTGTGTGCGGAAGTGATAGACTGTTATAGTGTCAACCCTCTTCCAGCCCAGCAGATATTGGAATCTATCCATCGAACAGGATGCTGTGTAGTAGCGGAAGAGCATTTGCTTCATGGCGGATTGGGCGATGCCATTGCCAGTCTTGTCTGTCGAAGTTACCCTGCTCCGGTTAAATTTGTGGCAGTTGATAACAAGTTTGGGCAAAGCGGAAGAGCCGAAGAATTGCAGGAGTATTATGGCCTCACTTCCAGCCAGATAGTTAGTGCGGCTGTACAGGTATGGACGATGCGCAGGAGGTAAGAATGGATATACGTCTCGCAGGGGTCACTAAAATATTCCAACCGGACATTGTAGCTCTCGAAGATGTCTATCTTTCCATAATGCAGGGAGAATTTGTATACCTTGTGGGAACCACGGGATCTGGAAAAACGACTCTTATGAGGCTTATAACCAGAGAACTCATTCAAACTCGTGGTCAGGTGACCGTTGGTGACCAGAACTTGAGAAAGCTCAGGGCTTCACAGTTGCCCTACTATCGCCGGTATCTTGGCGTTGTCTTTCAGGATTTTAAACTTCTTCCCCATTTGACAGCCTGGGAGAATGTAGCTTTTGTTCTGGAATCCATGGGAATGCCTCGAAGAATGGTACAAAAACGCACCAACGAGGTAGTCGACCAGGTTGGATTGTGGCGACGCCGTTTTTTGTACCCCCCCCAGCTTTCGGGAGGAGAACAGCAGCGGGTGGCGATTGCCAGGGCAATGGCTAACTCTCCCGCTATTTTTATAGCGGACGAGCCTACAGGAAACCTCGACATCCATACGGCAGAGGATGTTATGAGGCTGCTTGTGGCGTTGAATGCCGCCGGAGCCACTGTCATAATGGCCACCCATGATCAATATCTTGTGGATGCCTACCGTCAGAGAGTTGTTGAACTTCAGGAAGGCCGCATTGTCCGAGATGAAGAGAAAGGGAGGTATCTTATAGATGGCGAGCTTTAGATACGCCCTTCGTGATACATTCAGGTTGGTTTTTCGACACTGGGGACTTAGCATTCTTACGCTCATTACCGCAGGGGCAGTGATTTATTTGCTAGGGATGTCCGCTCTTTTTTCTTTGAACGTCCGATCTATGGTATCCAAAGTTGAAAGTGAGCTGGTGGTTCAGGTCTATTTTAAAGAGGGCGGTCAGATTCAGAAAACGGCAGAACAAATTAAAACAATTCCCTATGTAACCTACGCCAAGGCCGTATCTCCCGAGGAAGCCCTTGAGCGTTTACGGGCCAAATTAGGCACCAAGGCCAGGGCAGTAACCCTTTTAGGAGAAAATCCATTGCCATGGAGCGTAGAAGTTAAAGTGAAACGGGCTGGGGATGTGGCTCCTCTTGTTCGAAAACTGACAGCTATGCCTGAAGTTGATGAACTTGTATATGCGGGAAAATTAGCAGAAAAGCTATCTCGCATTTCCCTCATGGTATCTAAAATATCCGTCGTTGTCTTGAGCCTTGCACTGATCATCAGCGCTCTTGTGGTTTATAACACCATCAGGATCTCTTTATATTCCCGTAAAGAAGAGATACAGGTAATGGTATTGGTGGGAGCGACTAAGACATATATTTCTCTCCCCTTTGTCTTGCAGGGCATGATCCTGGGATCTTTGGGAGCGTTACTGGCAGCTCTCGCTGTTGCTGGATCCTATTCGACTGCGAGAGAAGCCATATGGACGACTCTTCCCTTTGTCCAGCTAATTGCCCAGCCGGAATTTCTTTTAAAATTCTACCTGCTCCTTTTGGGAATAGGAACAACCCTAGGCTGGGTTTGCAGCTGGTTTGCAGTGAGTCGTTTTGTGCGTGTGGCAGAAAAACCTCTTTAATGTGAAGGAGAAAGGGGGAGTGATCCCTTGAAGTGCTTCACAAAAAAACTTTTATTCGGTATCCTTCTAGCGGCTTTTTATATTTTTTGTTGTTTAACACCACCTATTTTCGCTCTTACCACTCAGGAGCTTGAACAGCAGATAGCAGAAGAAGAGCGGCGTATGACGATTATTGAACGGAGAGCTGCTTATTACGAAGACCTCATTAAAAAAGCAGGAGAAAAGGAGAGGGGCATCCTCGGCCAGATTACCCAATACGATCAGAAAAAGCAAAAGACAGAACAGCAGATCAAGGTTTTGGAATTAAAGCAGGCCAAGGCACAGCGAAGAATAAAGGAACTGAACGAAGACATAAAAAAAACAGATGCTCGAATAGAGGAAATAAAAGGATATTTGAGAGAGCGTTTTGTTGCCATCTACAAATACGGAGGAATGGCAGAAATAGATCTTCTTTTAACAGCATCAACGGCTCATGAAGCTATGTCTACTTCTATACTTCTTGGTAAAATAGCCAGAGAAGATGAAAATATGATCGATGACCTGGCCCTTAGCCGGGAGAAAATAGAGGCATCTAAAAAGGAACTTGAGGAACAGAAGGCCCTTTTTGAGTCTCAGGAGAAAAAACTGCAGGGCGAACGGAAGCGTTATAAGGCAGAGATAGAGAAAAGAAATGCCCTTTTGGGAAAGTTAAGGAAGGAAAAAGCTCTTCATGAGCAGGCGGCCCGGGAACTTCAGCAGGCCCAGCAGGAAGTAGGAAATACGATTCGCCGTCTTATGCGTCAGAAACAGGAGCTTATTGCCAAAGAACGCGAACGTAATGAGAAGCCTACAAGAGTTATTGCCTATGTCCCTGTCGGGGGACGGCTGGATTGGCCTCTTCGAGGAGAAGTCTCAGAAACCTTTGGCAAGAGGGTTCATCCTGTTTTTAAAACAACGACTATGCATACGGGGATCGATATCAGGGCACCAAGAGGAACAGCGGTAAGAGCAGCAGGTCCCGGAGAAGTTCTCTATGTTGGGTGGCTTCGAGGCTACGGACAGATCATTATTATAGATCATGGCAGGGATTTGAGCACTGTATATGCCCACCTATCCAGCACAGGTGTAGATGAAGGACAGGGAGTGTCAAAGGGGCAAGTGATCGGCCATGTTGGAAGTACCGGGGTGAGTACGGGGCCCCACCTCCATTTCGAAGTGCGTGTTAATGGCGACGCGCGGGATCCGATGAAATATTTGCAATAACCATCTCAGTAACGAGAAAAGGAGCAAAGACATAGCATGTTCAAACGATTAAGAGGCGTTGCCTTCGGACTGATTTTAGGGGTAGTTCTTACAGGAGTTCTTTTGGGAGCCCATGCTTCAGACTTGGAGGATCTGGCCCGTTTCGTGCCTTTCAAACTTGAAAGCCTCTGGCTTATAAAGCAGGCCCGGGCTATTATAGAAACTTACCAGATAGATAGCGAAGAAAAGAAAAAAGAAGAAAGGGACCTTGTCTACGGTGCAATGAAAGGCCTTGTTCAGGCCTACGGCGACCCTTATACCCGATTCGTAAGCCCCGAAGAACTGAAGGAAGAAGAGATTGAAATGGAGGGTGAATACGGGGGACTCGGCATTTATCTTGGTCATAGGGATGGAAAGACCTTGGTCATTAGCCCCATAGAAGATACGCCTGCTGACAGGGCCGGATTGAAGCCGGGAGACGAAATAGTCAAGATAGGCGAAGATGTTATTATTGGCTGGGAATCCCAGCAAGTGGTAAAACGTCTTCGTGGCGCGGCAGGTACCTCTGTGATTATCTGGGTGCGCCGCGAGGGCGAAGAAAAATTGCTTCGTTTTGATTTGATGAGAGAAAACATTAAGCTTGTTTCCGTCCGTTCGGAAATGTTTGAAAAAGACACAGGATATATAAGACTTTCACAGTTTAAGCAGAAAACAGGGGATGAAGTGCGATCCGCCATTGTTGAGCTTGAGGGAAAGGGCGCTAAGGGGCTGATCCTTGACCTTCGCAACAATGGTGGCGGCCTTCTAAGCGCTGCAGTGGATGTAAGCGATCTTTTCCTCGATGGGAGCCTGGTGGTGGGAATGGAAGGCCGTGTAGAACGGGCGAACGATAAGCTGTATGCCCGGCCGGGGGTATTGACAGAGCTCCCTCTGGTTGTGTTGATCAACGAAGGCAGTGCGAGCGCATCCGAAATAGTGGCAGGAGCCCTTATGGACCATGAGAGAGCAGTGGTCGTTGGAAAGAAGAGCTTTGGGAAAGGGTCTGTACAAACCCTCTTCAACCTGTCAGACGGTTCGGGGCTTTATGTTACCATAGCTCGATATCACACTCCTTCAAATAAGGTGATAGACAACATCGGCTTGACCCCTCAGATTGCTGTGGAGGGGGAATACAATCCGGATCGCAAAAAGGACGTGCAGTTGAAACGTGCTATAGAAGAGCTCGTGAAGCTTGAAAAAGGAACGTCTCCTTTTTTGAAGAAGTAATCAGAGGAAAAATTTATGGTGAAAAAAAGATGGAAAAAAAGGGGGAGGTCCATTGACCTCCTCTTTATCCTGTCTAGCGTTTTTGTTTTATTTTTAGCTCTTTTTCTTTTAACATCGACTAAACAAGAGAAAAAGCATGATGTGCGGCAAGTGCCGATCCCTATATCATCAGAAAAGAAGACTGAGCCTCTGTCTGCTGATCTATGGAAAGACAAGAAGAGCGTGATGGAATCACAATCTGAGCCTGCATTTGGTTCTGCCTCTAGTGGTGATATTGTTACACACTCTAACTTTGACCGCGAAAAAGAGATTAATACAGAAATCAAGGCAGAGGCAGAAGGTGAGAATAGAGATGAGGGGGAGCCGCTTCCTGTAATTGCTATCGTAATTGATGACTTTGGTTTTTCCTATTCGCTGGCAGAAAAAATTGCGGCTATAGATCTCCCTGTTACGTGGGCCATTATTCCCTATCAACGATTCACTCATGAAACAGCCCGGCTTGCCGCGTCAAAAAATATTCCTTATTTAGTGCACATGCCTATGGAAGCATTGGCAGACAAGTCCCAGGGAGCCTCACTTATAGGAGTTGGTATGTCGGCTCCGGCGCTCTCTAAAGTGGTGCGGGACGTTTTTGCCCTTTTGCCAGGTGCAGTGGGGATGAACAATCACAGAGGCTCGAAAGCCACAAGTGATAAGAAAACAATGGAAGCCTTGATGGAAACCCTTAGGCCATTAGAAAAGGTTTTTGTTGACAGTCGCACCTCTTCGTGTTCTGTTGCCTATGATATGGCCCTTTGTTATGGGATTCCAGCAGTGTATAATTCAGTGTTTCTTGACCATGAAAAAGATATTGAATTTATGAGAAAACAATTTCAGAGGGCGATTACTATCGCGAAGAGAAGAGGATGGGTTTTGGCAATATGCCATAACAGACCTGATACAATCCCTTTTTTACAGGAACTTTGCGATTCTAATATAAACGTCGTAAAATTTGTAACGGTGCCTGAACTTCTCGAAGAAGAAAAGGGCACGATGAGGAGGCCTTGAAAGTGAAAGGACGAGTAGAGATTATTATAGGAGCCCAGTGGGGTGATGAGGGTAAAGGGCGTGTAGTTGACGCTCTGGGGAATCGGGTGGAGGTTTTCGCCCGTTACCAGGGAGGGGCCAACGCCGGGCACACGGTGATTGTCGAAGATGAAAAATACGTATTCCACCTTTTGCCGTCAGGGATGCTTTATCCTTGTAAATTATGTGTAGTGGGAAATGGAGTCGTGGTGGATCCGGAACAGCTCCTTAAGGAGCTCCACACCCTTCAGGAACAGGGAAAAGATAGGGCTCGTCTGATGATAAGCGGGTCGGCTCATGTAGTAATGCCTTACCACAAAATACTTGATAAAGCTGACGAGCAGTTCAGGAGCAAGGATAAAAAGATAGGGACAACGGGACGGGGCATTGGACCCTGTTATGTTGATAAATTCAATCGTTGCGGAATTCGCATTGAAGATCTTTTTGATCCCGATATATTGCGGGAAAAACTTTCCTTTAACCTTGAGCTGAAAAATCTTTTGCTGACGAAAGTCTATAATGCGGAGCCAGTAGCCTTTGATGACATATATGCCCAGGCCCGAGCCTGGGGCAAAGCCCTGGAACCCTATGTTGCCGATGTATCCTTGGCATTGAGGGAAGCGATGCTTGAAGGTAAAGGGATTTTATTCGAAGGAGCCCAGGGAACCCTCCTTGACGTTGATCACGGAACATATCCCTTCGTAACAAGTTCTTCCCCCATTGCTGCTGGAGGCTGTGTAGGATTAGGAGTAGGTCCGTCAGATGTTGACAGGGTTATCGGTGTCGTTAAGGCCTATTGTACAAGGGTGGGGGAAGGCCCCTTCCCTACAGAGGACCTTGGGGACCATGGCCAGACTTTACGGGATAGGGGCGGAGAATATGGTGCGACCACAGGTCGACCACGCCGTTGCGGATGGCTTGATATGGTAGCTCTTAAATACGCAGTGCGTGTAAATGGCATGAGTTCCATAGCTCTCACGAAACTTGATGTTTTGACAGGTTTTGAAAAAATCAAGATATGTACTCATTATGAGGTGAATGGGGAGAAGCATGAAAACTATCTGACGAATACTTCCCTGCTAGCAAAAGCTTCGCCAGTTTACACCACTTTGGACGGCTGGAAAGAGGATATCTCTGGATGCAGAGACTTCGAAAAGCTGCCCGAAGCGGCTCGACGATATGTAGAGTATATAGAAAAAGAAACAGGGGTTCCGGTACAGCTCATAGGCGTTGGGCCAGGGCGAAGCCAAACTATACTCAGAGGTCTTTAATAAAAAGGCTGGATAAAATGCGGACTCCCATATCATATGGGTGTCCGCATTTTATATGTGCGCTATTTTTATAAAAAACTAAAAAAGATAAATATTTCTATCGAATTGGAGTTATAATAAATTAGTACATTTAAAAAAGAAATGGTGGGCGACACAGGGTTCGA
>LSQX01399335.1_pt1 | contig 179785 bp, 131 predicted proteins | sample 654561 | NCBI WGS metagenome assembly LSQX01 (sample SAMN04489861, study PRJNA283612) | anaerobic digester metagenome | isolation source: 4 biogas reactors fed with cattle manure at either 37C or 55C with and... | place: Denmark: Kongens Lyngby | collected 2014 | reverse complement strand
CCCCTATACACACGAGATACCGGTAGCTCCGTAGGAGCGAAATGTTATTAGCTGTTTATTTCATTCATCGCAATGCTCCGTAGGAGCGATACCATAATCGTCAAAAATATATTCTTTTTTAAAATCTATTTGATACGCATTCAAAAATTCAATATATTCCTCCCTGAATGTTTTCTTTTTATGATGTTCCTCTTGATTGAGAATATAATTAATAACCGTTTGTACTTGTGATTGACTAACAGAAAATGCCCCAAAACCGGTTTGCCATTCAAACTTCCCTAAAACAAATTTGTTTTCGTTTATCCATTTTGAAGAATTTGCCTTTATATCCCGAACCAAATCCGATAAAACACAATCTGGTTTTAAACCTATAAGAATATGAATATGATCGGGCATGCCATTAATGATCATTAATTTCTGGTTTTTATGGGTGATAATGCCCGTGATATATTGATATAATGTTTCTTTCCATTTTTTGGATATAAGATTAGATCTTCCTTTTACAGCAAATACCACGTGGGTATATAATTGGGTGTAGGTGTTGGCCATGATAATGTTTGTTTTTAGGTGTATCGCTCCTACGGAGCTTGTTTTTAATTTTCTGCTTCTTTTTATTAACCTGTCGCCCTTACAGGGCTATTGGGATTATGTGTTTTTCGTTTGTATTAATGTTTCGCTCCTATGGACCTTGGTCATGTAATTGTATTTATTATTCTATTAATATTTTGTCCCGCTGGCGCTTTTTGTTCAATAATTCATCTTTCTTATTAACCTATCGCCCTTACAGGGCTATTGGGATTATGTATTTTTCGTTTTTATTAATGTTTCGCTCCTACGGAGCTTGGTTATGTAATTGTATTTATTATTCTATTAATATTTTGCCCCGCTGGTTTAGCCCCCTTAAAATCGGACAATTTGATTTAACGATTCAAAGATAATCATATTTCATTTTAAATTTGCACCGCAGGGACCGCCATCTATAAGACCCAGAGGGTCGATAGATTAATAGAACATATTGTCAAAAATATACAAGTAGCTCCAGAGGAGCGACACGAAATCTCTTTTTGTTGTTTTGCCATAATGTTTATTGATTTTTTGTATCAATGTTTCGCTCCTACGGAGCTTGGTTTTTAATTTTTTATTTTTTTTATTAACCTGTCGCCCTTATAGGGCTAATGGGATTATGTATTTTTCGTTTTTATTAATTTTTCGATTCTATGGAGCTTAGTTATGTAATTGTATTTATTATTCTATTAATATTTCGCCCCGCTGGGGCTTTTTGTTCAATAATTCATCTTTTTAATTAACCTTACGTCCTTATTAGGACTATTGAATATTGCATTTTCTTTTTTCAAATTGAATTAGGTAATGTATAGATATAATCTAAATGGGATGATGTATGGTGTAAAATAGTTAGATATTTATTTAACTTGGGAGCGTACTCAATGTGATAATCTTCGTGAAGTTTTGTTTTCAAAAGTGTGATCGCCTTTTTTACTAAAAGGTAAACCTGAAAATTATACTTTGTAAAACAAGTTGTAAAAGTGTTTGCAGGCATGGAAAATGGAATTTCCAGTACATCAAGAATCAGTTCCATTTCAAGGGCTTTATTCTTGCATACTTTGCTAAATTCATTAATTCGTTTATTACACGCAGCAAGCATGTTTGCCACTTGTAATTCTTCAGAAAACCCTTTGTAATTCTTTCTGTAAAGCAAGTTTAAATCGCTTTTTGCTGCTTCAAACAAATCCTGTTCACCATATTCCTTATCAATATAATTGATCAATAAATAATCGTGGAATTGTTTGCTTACTGCTGCTGCTTTCAGAACCAATTTTTGCAATTCTTTTTTTTCTAATGTTTCTATGTTATCCTTAATAAGCGGGTTTATTTTTGCCATCTATATTGATTTTTTACTTGTACAAGCAATATTGCTGTTGCAATTTTCTTTTCTGCTTTATTTACAGTTTACTTTTTTGTTTTTTGACTTCTTCACCAGTTTATTCTTTTCCTCTCCGCCTTTATCCTTTCCAACAACACACTGGCCGGCTCATCATTCGGGTCTTGTTCTACTAATTTACTTTCAAAAAGGCTTTATTCAGAGCTTTTCTGGGTTTAAATTCTTTTAAAATCATTTTATAATCAATCTTTTTTTCAGTCGGTTAAATTACACTTTTATCCCAATACTTTAATAAGGTTGATAAAAAATCCAAAATGATGATTATGCGAAGGTAATTAAAGATGTTTTTGTTTAGTGCGTAAAAATAAGAATAACGTTTAACCTGATTTTTGAAAGTTGCGGATTTTAATGTTAAACTTACATTGAAGAATCCCGTACTGCCTGTACCGAGAGGAAACGATTCGGGATGCGGGATTGAAATTTACTGAATCCCTGGAATTATTTATTCAGGATACGATGATCTTCAGAAAAAAAAGGACTTAAGCATATGCTTAAGCCTTTTTTAACAGTATAATGATCAAGAATATTTAGAATCTTGATGACGACAGGAGAGTCGTTTTTATTAACAGGTAGTTATTTTTTTGCAACGCTTTTCCCTAATTCAATGAAGTTTTCAGGCGCGCGGAAGCCGGAAGCAGCTTTGACTACTGCGCCTGTATGATCAATAAATAACAGAGTAGGGTAGGCTCTTACGCTATAGCGCTGTCTTAAAAGCAAACCTTCATCTTTTTCGCCGTTAGCCTTGAAATTTATGAAATGCTTGTTGTAATATTTTCCTACTTCCTGATCTGTAAAAGTTAGTGCATCAAGGCGTTTGCAAGGACCACACCAGGTGGCAAATACATCAAGGAAAATAAGCTTGTTTTCTTTTTTTGCTTTCTTCAAAGCTTCATCCCAGGTGCCTTTAAAAAATTCAATACCGGTTTTTACTTCTTTTTTGCTTTCCTGAGCTGAAACAGGCAGCATACCTACTAAAACTATAAATGTAAATAATGAAATCAGTGTTCTCATGTAGAATAAGTTTTTACAATAGTGAATATTTCAAACAAAAGCCTAATTATAACATATTGCAAATTGAAATGTTTTTATGCAATGCTAAAAAACGGTTAAAATTATAAAATGTTAAACAATTTGTATTTCTGAAAGCTGTGATCTCCGTTTTCCCGCTATTAAAAAACGTAACGTACTGAGATAGCCCCTCCATCACCCCAAAAGCTACTATGACCGATCAGGTTATATGCAGGTTTCCAGTCAATACCCAGGTTAAGCGGGATTTCCTGAAAAGTGTATTCTATTCCTATGATCCCATCAATCCCTATCACTGTGTATGAGTCTCTGTTTTCCTCCCATTTTATATGCGAACCTTCCCAGAACCCAATATGAGCGCCACCTCCATAAAACCATGATAGCCCGTCAGTGATATTTATTGGTTTCTGAATTTCGTAAAGACCGGTAATGCTGATACCACTCCAGCGTAAAGCTACAGTGCCTTCGATTGCAGTTTGTTCAGCTATAAAATGTTTTGCTGTAATACCGTTAAACCATCCTCCCCTTAAACCTATTCCGGTATTATAATCCTGAGCGTTAGTTGAGTATATGGTTGAAAATAAAATGATTATAACGATAAGTGCTTTTTTCATAACTAATTAAATTTAGGTTAGTAAATTAAAATTTCAAAAGATAACGCCGATTTTCAGAAAATAGCATATGTCACCCGGATCTGATGTTTTTCAATTATATTTACGTTATTAAATTCACGGTTTACTATCCTAATAATCAAAGTTTTGCTTTGGCTGCCCGTAGCTGTTAAAAAGTAAAAGATAAGGAATTGATTTCTGAAAATGAAAAAAGTACTAATTTTAGCGCTTTGGAATTCTGATAAATAAAACAGGTTTAATTACTGGATTACCAGATTTGTTTTTCACTGATTATCACTTTTAAATAGTTGTAAATCAATTATTCAGACTTAAGAAAATGCTTATGAGAACTAGACCCCGTTTAAGTTTCTGGCAAATCTGGAACATGAGTTTTGGTTTTCTTGGGATACAGTTCGGTTTTGCATTACAAAACGCCAATGTCAGCCGTATATTTGAAACCCTTGGCGCTGATCTTAAAACAATACCTATACTGTGGATAGCTGCGCCGGTAACCGGTTTGATCGTTCAGCCCATCATAGGGCATATGAGCGACAATACCTGGACAAGATTTGGCAGACGCCGTCCTTATTTCATGATAGGAGCCATACTTGCTTCTGTTGCTTTGTTTATTATGCCCAATTCGCCCACATTGTGGGTTGCTGCGGGAATGCTGTGGATCATGGATGCAAGTATCAATGTTTCAATGGAGCCTTTTCGTGCTTTTGTTGGCGATATGCTGGCTCCCGAGCAAAGAACCAAAGGCTTTGCCATGCAGAGCTTCTTTATCGGAACCGGTGCTGTTGTAGCTTCAGCATTACCGTATATCATGACCAATTTGTTCAATATCCCGAATACAGCTCCGGAGGGAATAATACCTCCTTCAGTAAAATATTCCTTTTATCTTGGAGGGCTTGCATTTTTTCTTGCAGTGCTGTGGACTGTAGTCAGAACCAAAGAATATACCCCCGAGCAGCTTAAGGAATTTGAAGAGCAGGAAAAATCTCATAATAATATGGAACAAATTCACTCAGAAGATGAGATAACGGAGGGGAGCAGGTTTGTAAAAGGAAGCTGGCTATGGATATTAGCAGGGCTGGTGTTGTCGGGCGCAATATTTCATTTTGACCTCGAAGAAGAATTGTATATACTTTCAGCAGGTGTTGCAGTTTTTGGTTTTATTCAATTGATAACAGCATTGCTTATTAACGCAGGTAAAACCGAGAATGGCTTTGTTGTAGTTATGAACGACCTTTTCAGAATGCCAAATACTATGGCACAACTTGCTGTAGTTCAGTTTTTTTCGTGGTTCGCACTATTTGCAATGTGGATATATACAACATCTGCCGTTACCAATCATATTTATGGCACCAGCGATACCGAATCGGCACTTTACAACAAGGGTGCTGACTGGGTTGGAGTCATGTTTGCCGTGTACAACGGCTTTGCTGCAATAGTGGCATTTCTGTTACCTGTGATAGCAAGATATACAAATCGCAGAATTACTCACATGATCTCATTGATAGCCGGTGGTTTGGGTTTGATTTCGGTGTACTTTTTCCAAGACCCGTATTTGCTTATTATTTCAATGCTCGGCGTAGGGCTGGCATGGGCAAGTATTTTATCAATGCCTTATGCTATTCTTACCGGTTCATTGCCCGCCCATAAAATGGGTACATATATGGGGATTTTTAACTTTTTTATAGTTATACCTCAAATACTTGCAGCCAGTATTCTTGGATATTTTGTAAGCCGGCTGGCTAATGGTGAGGCTATTTATGCACTTGTTCTTGGAGGATGCTCCTTTCTTGTTGCTGCTTTAACAGTGCTTTTTGTTAAAGATGCTGATGAAAAATTAATTAAAGAAAAACAAAAACATTCTTCTGATGAAATTTAAACGTAGTAGCGGTATTCTTTTACACATTAGTTCGCTTCCAGGTAAATATGGTATCGGGACTTTTGGTACCGAAGCATATGAGTTTGTTGATTTTCTTATTAGTTCCCGACAACGGATCTGGCAATTATTGCCATTGGGACATACCGGTTACGGAGATTCTCCCTATCAGTGTTATTCGGCTTTTGCCGGCAATCCTCTGCTGATTGATCCCGAAATTCTGGTAAAACAAAAATATCTGACAGAAGCTGAACTTGAAACAACACTGACTTTCAGCGAATCTGAGGTGGAGTATGACAAGGTTCATGCTCATAAAACACCTTTGCTTGAAAAGGCTGCTGAAAGGTTCAAGACTCATGCCTCCAGAGTTGAGAGAGTTAAGTATGAGAGCTTTTGTGAACAAAATGAGTACTGGTTGAACGATTACGCCATTTTCATTGCTTTGAAGCAAAAGCATGAAGGGAAACCCTGGTGGGAGTGGGATGAGAAATACCGGTTCTGGGAAAAAGAAAAGAAAGATGAAATAGAATCAGGTTTAAACGATTCAATTTTTAGAAATAAGGTTATACAGTTTTTCTTTTATTCTCAGTGGATGGATTTAAAATCGTATGCAAACCGTAATGGCATTCAGATTATTGGCGATATACCTTTGTATATTGCTCATGATAGTGCTGATGCATGGCGGTATCATAAAAACTTCTGGTTTGATGAGCAACGTAATCCTGTAAGAGTAGCCGGAGTTCCTCCTGATTATTTCAGCGAAACCGGGCAGCTTTGGGGAAATCCGTTATATAACTGGGAATATCTTGAAGAAAACCGGTTTGAATGGTGGATTGAACGTATAAAAGCCAGTTTTAAACTCTTTGATATACTCAGAATAGATCATTTCAGAGGTCTTGCAGCATACTGGGCTGTGCCTTTTGGTGAGAAAACGGCTGTAAAGGGTGATTGGTTGGTGGCTTCCGGAAAAGCACTGCTCGATACCATTCATTGCGAATTAGGCGAATTACCTATTATTGCCGAAGATCTTGGTGTAATAACTTCTGATGTTGAAGAACTGCGGGATGGTTTCAATTTCCCGGGAATGAAAATACTTCAGTTTGCCTTTGATACAGCAGAAGAGAATGAATTCCGCCCTCATACCTATCCTCGCAATTGTGTGGTTTATACAGGTACTCACGATAACAATACAACTAAGGGGTGGTATAGGGAAAGCAGCGATGCCGATAAACAAATGGTAAGTGATTATTTTAATCCTGACGAGAACAATATAAGCTGGTCGTTCATTAAACTGGCAATGGCGTCAGTTGCCGATATGGCTATTTTCCCGATCCAGGATTTGCTTGACCTTGATGAAAGTGCAAGGATGAATATTCCCAGTGTGCCTTCAGGACAATGGAAATTCAGATTCAAACCCGGTAGCCTGAATGATGAACTGATAGATAAACTCGTCAGGTTCACAAAATTATATGGAAGAATTTAATATTGAGTTTAAAATACAGCCTCACTTAATATCGTTAGAAAGACAACACAATTAATTAACAATAATATTATAAGTTTATGGATCAGATTGATATCGTAAAATCAGCATGCGAAAAACTTACAGTTCAGGTTGAGAATTTTCATGTAATGGCTGGTTTTGACGGGTTTGTTGACGAGATCATTCACGTAGTTGACAAACGGGAAGATAGCCAGCATTTTAACAGAATAGAAACAATTGAAGCTTTCTCAAAACGTATTGCTTCATATTCGGGATTAAGCGGGAATATTGAGTTGGTACCAATGCAGATAAAACTTGGAGGCAACGGTCCTATTTATGCCAATATGCTTTTGGCACAGGGTCATAAAATGGTGTATATGGGTGCTTTGGGTGAAGGAGAAGTGCATCCGGTTTTTCGCGATTTTACTGATAAATGCGAACGTGTTATTTCAATGGTTGAACCGGCTCATACTGATGCTCTTGAGTTCCTTGACGGTAAACTGATGCTTGGTAAAATGAATAAACTCGAAGATGTAAGCTGGGGCAAACTCCTGTCTTTTATTTCGCAGGCAGAACTGGAGCAACTGTTGCAAAAAACACGTCTTATAGCTTGCAATAACTGGACTATGTTGGGCAAACTCAACACTGTCCTGCTCGGTTTTGCATCAATATTCCAAAATATGAAAACCAAGCCCGACCTTTTCATTGATCTTGCTGACCCTGCCAAGCGAACCAGTGAGGATATTGCAGAAGTACTCGAAATTTTAACACACATGCATACAAATGTGATTTTGAGTATGAATCTGAATGAGTCGTCAATTATTGCATCGGTGCTTGGAATTATTGAAGATGAAGTAGTTAAGCGCGCAGAAAAAATCAGGTCAAGATTAAATCTTGCTGCCGTTGTTATCCATCCGGTTGATGGTGCTGCTGTTGCAACAAAGGACGAATCAGCATGGATAAAGGGACCTTATACACCATCACCCAAACTGACTACAGGCGCTGGCGACAATTTTAATGCCGGTTTTAGTCATGCATGGATGTGTAATTTAAAACCATCAGAATGTTGTGCTACTGGTGTGAGCACTTCAGGGTATTATGTGAGAAACGGATATTCGCCTGATAAAAAGCAATTACTTCAGTTCATGAAAACATGGGCTGATACCGGTTGCGGCGATGTATAAATTGAGGTCACTATTGATCACAGGTAAAGATAAATATCAGTGGATCAGTTGATCATGAATAATTGTAAAAGAAATTGTTATTCCTTTATGAAATGAAATTATGAAAGGCATGATACAGACATTTTTTGTGTATCATACCAGGCTCAGGCTTCTGAAAACAGTACTAATATTTATTTTTATCCTGTTTTTACATCCTGCTTCAGCCCAGACTATTGGATTTAAAATAACCAACAGTAGTGGCAGAACAACATTTTCGTTTAAGAAGATAAATAATCTGATAATTATACCAGTTACATTAAACAATGCTTTACCTCTGAATTTTATACTTGATACAGGGGTCAGAACCACAATTTTAACCGATCGTACTATCAGCGATCTGGTAAATATCTCGTACGATAAAGTAGTGACTATTTCGGGTGTGGGGCATATCAGGGAACTGAATGCCTATCTTGCAGGTAATATTTCTTTGAATATGCCGGGTATTGAGGGACATGGTCAGTCGCTTATAGTGCTGGAAGAGGATTACCTTGAGTTGCGCAGCCATTTGGGTACCAATGTTCATGGAATCATTGGATATGAGTTTTTCAACCACTTTGTGATAAAAATTGACTATATCAACGAAGTTGTTACTGTGTATGACCCTGAGGTATTCAAACCCGGAAGAAAATTTGCTGAAGTTCCCTTTACTATTGAGCAGGGTAGACCCTATATTACTGTAAATATTACACAGCTTAACGATTCTGTTCTAATCCCAAAATTACTTATTGATTCAGGTGCAAGCCATGGCTTGTTGCTTGAAACTGATACTGATGACAATATTTTACTGCCTGACAGCAATATACATACTGTTATAGGTTGGGGACTCGGTGGTGAACTTACCGGCAATCTTGGAAGGATTAAGAAACTAACGTTTGAAAATTTTGAGTTTAAAGATGTGCTTACCTCATTTACTGAAGATTATTCAGATAAGGAAACTGCTTTGATAACAGGCCGTAACGGTTCAATTGGAGGTGATTTACTAAGTCGTTTTACAGCAATATTCGATTATAATGCCAATAAACTATACTTGAGAAAAAACATTCACTACAACTATCCATTTGAGTTCAATATGAGCGGAATTGACCTGATAGCCGAAGGAATAAATAGTGACCGTTTTGTGGTCGTAAATGTAGTGGACGGCTCACCGGCGCATCTGGCAGGGATTTGCAGGGGTGATGAATTTCAGGCAGTAAACGGTAAATATGATTATGAACTCAACCTTACTGAGATTAATGGCATATTGCGCTCCAGAGCCGGTAATAAGGTAAACCTGGTGATAAAGCGTGAGAACCAAAGGCTTAAAGTGTCTTTCAGACTTAAACGGATGATTTAATTATGTGCTGTACAGGTAAGTATGCAAGAATATTATACATTCAATATCAACTATTTATTAAAATTAAAGTTATCTTGAAATGCAGGCTTCTGAAATTGTAAGATCAATCCGCGATGAACTACGGAATAATATTGACAAGAAAACACTTGCTACCAGCCAAAACTTTTTTAAGGAAAAGATAAGGAATTATGGTGTAAAAGTGCCTGTTACCAACAAAATTGCAAAAAAGCATTTTAGCAGTTACGATGGTCTTACAAAAAATGAGATTTTTGAGGTTTGTGAAATTCTATGGCAATCAGGATGCCTTGAAGAATCATTCGTAGCGTGTAACTGGTCATATGTTGTGAGAGACAAATATGAAACGGATGATTTTTATGTTTTCGAAAAATGGATTGAAAAATATGTAAATAACTGGGCTTCTTGTGATACTTTTTGTAATCATACAGTTGGAACATTGCTCGAAATGTATCCTGACAAGGTAAAGGAACTGATCAAATGGACTTATTCCCCGAACCGCTGGATGAGGAGGTCTGCTGCTGTATCGCTTATTATTCCGGCGCGAAATGGAAAATTTCTGAATGAAGTTTTTGAGATTGCCAGTATTTTGTTAACTGACAAGGATGATCTGGTACAAAAGGGTTATGGCTGGTTGTTAAAATCGGCAAGTATGGCTTTTCAAAAGGAGATATTTGACTATGTTGTGAGCAATAAGGCGCATATGCCAAGAACTGCCCTTAGATATGCAATTGAAAAAATGCCTGAGGAAATGAGAAAGACAGCTATGCAGAAACCCTGACTTCATGACAGGAAGTGGAAGAACGACCCTTTGCGCTTTTAGTTACTTTATGCCTGTGAAGCTTTGTTCTTTGTGTGAATTGAAATTTTTATAATTTTGAAAAAGAAATATCAAACGAGAAAATGAAAAATACTTTTTATCTGATCATTGCTTTTTTGCTTACTCTTTCAGCTTGCACCACAAAACACGGAAATCATTTTCCGGCTCAAAGCCAGATACCGGGGCTGGCAACACTTGTGAAACTTAGTGGTTCGCAATCGGTGTTGAAGTTGCAGGATTATTTTATTGATCCTTCACTCATTGATTCGATTTCAGGAGACGATGCATTTTCATTTCATCTGGATAAAGAAAATGGTGAACTTGTTATAACTGCCCAAACCGATGCTTTTCCTATTCTTTCTGAAATGATGGTATGGGTTGAAGGTTATAAATATTCATTGCTTCTTGAAAAATCAAGCAAGGAAAAATTCACTTTTGTTTTTAACCCAAGGAATTCAGTTTATAAAACGGTTTTTCTTATTGGGCAAATGAATAACTGGGATCGCAATTCAACCCCATTGACTTTTAAAGACGGAGTCTGGCAAACCGAACTTGAACTGAATCCTGGACGGTATCAGTATCAGCTAAGCCTTGATGGTAAAGAAATTCCGGATCCTTATAACGATGCGCTTGTGGATAATAACATAGGGGGATTCAATTCATTGCTCACAGTCGGAAATATTGAATTTAAAGATACTCCCAGATTATATACACTGAGTGCAGAAGATGATAAAATAAAGGTGGGATTAAAAAATTGTCCTGAGAAAATTTATATTTTCTGGCAAAACCATCGTCTTCCGGTTCGTTATGTAATACGAAGGAATAAAAAGCTGAACATAACAATACCTAAAGAAGCTGAAAATTTTGAAAGGTCTTACATCAGATTGTGGTCATACAATAATAATGGAGTTTCAAATAATCTTCTTATCCCCTTGCATAGAAGACAGGTTCTTACAGATGCTGCCCAACTTGATAGGGAGGATTATGAAGCATCAATATTGTATTTTCTTATGATTGACCGCTTCAATAATGGTAATCACGATAATGATAAACCCGTGATTGATCCTGAAGTATTGCCACCGGCTAATTATAAGGGCGGAGACCTGGCGGGAATAACACAAAAGTTGAAAGACGGGTATTTTACCGATCTGGGAGTGAATGCTATATGGTTGTCGCCTGTTACACAAAATCCTTATGAAGCTTATGTTGAATATCCTGAACCAAAGAGAAAGTACAGCGCTTATCATGGGTATTGGCCAATAACACTTACAACAGTTGATAGTCGTTACGGAACCTCAGATGAGATGCACGAAATGGTTAAGGAAGCTCATGATCGTGGAATAAATGTGCTGCTTGATTATGTTTCGCACCATGTACATGAAAATAACCCGCTGATAAAAAATAATCCTGATTGGGCTACACCACTGCTTTTACCTGATGGAAGCAAGAATATCAGGTTGTGGGACGACCAGCGCCTTACAACCTGGTTTGACACCTTTTTGCCAACACTGGATTTTACAAAACCTGTGGTAGCTGAAACACTTGCTGACTCGGCAATTTTCTGGATAAAAGAATATGATCTTGACGGATTCAGACACGATGCCACCAAACATATTCCTGAACAGTATTGGCGTACATTGACCCGTAAACTTAAAACAGATGTTATACTTCCTAAAGGTAAAAGGCTTTATCAGATTGGTGAAACATTTGGCAGCCGTGAACTTATAGGCAGTTATGTTGGTTCAGGAATGCTTGACGGACAGTTTGATTTTAATCTTTATTTTGATGCAAGAAGTGTTTTTGCTATTGATAACGAGAGTTTTATACATCTGAATCAATCGTTGATTGAAACATTTGCATATTATGGCACAAATCATCTTATGGGAAATATTACCGGAAATCATGATTTGCCTCGTTTTATATCACTTGCCAGCGGATCGTTGCGTTTTAATGAAGAAAGTACTGAAGCCGGCTGGAACCGAAATATAAGAGTCAAGAATCAAGCCGGATATAACAAGCTGAGCATGCTTACTGCATTTATCATGACTATACCGGGTGTACCTGTTATTTATTATGGTGATGAAATTGGAATTCCGGGCGGTGGCGATCCTGATTCACGAAGAATGATGTATTTTGATGAACTGAATTCAAAAGAGAAAACAACAAAATATATAGTTTCACGATTGTGTAAACTCAGACAGGAACAGCTTTCACTGATCTACGGAAGCTTTCATACCCTTAAAATTGATAATAAAGTATGGGTTTATGCCAGGAGATATTTTAAGGAGATCACAATAGTTATTTTCAATAAGGATAGTGAATCAGGTACTGTGAGATTTGATATCCCTGAAGGATACGAAGATGTGGTTTTTCATAAAAAGTTTGGAAAAAATTTATGGCAGTCGAAGAAAACAATTGAAATTGTGATGCCCCCATACAGTTTTGAAATCCTGACAGGAGAAATATTGTAGCTCAGTAACCAGCAAGATGTACTGCAATTACACATCAATCATTTAAACAAAGACGGTTTTACCAGGTAAGTAATGATATACAGATTTTAAAAAACCCCGGCAGTTTTCAATTTTCCGCCGGGGTAGGATGCGGTTAATGAATTATTATCTTTTCGGTTCCAGTCTCTTTTCCCTGAATTACCCTTACTATGTAAATCCCGCGTTTTTTAGCCGAAAGATCAAACACATATTGTTTTGCCATAGGTAATTCAAGTTTCATTTCGGTTTCACCTATAATATTGTATATTTCAACCCTTACAGGTAGGCTTTCTTCGCTTTCTTTCAATTCAAGAGTAAACTGGCCTGTGGTAGGATTTGGATATAACTTAAAGAATGAATGAGAATCATTTAAAACTCCTGTATCAGGCATATCTGTTTTTTTCTGATAAAGCTCTTCGTTAGTTACAATAGTTTTTGGAGAGGAACAGAGTTCACCGGTCAGATCAATATAGGCATGTACGTTTGATCCAAACTTGAAATGAGTTCCCGGGAACATGACTATTGCCTGACCTGCAATCAGATATGCTGTTGCTTGATTTTCAACAATAAAGCACTTTCCGTTTCCGGCTATAAAGATTATTTCAGGAGCGTCGAAACATTTTATCTGTCCGCTTTGAACTGTAATATCTTCGAGATATGTATTTGGTGGTTTTGAACCACATTCAGTAACAAAGTCATAAAAGATATTTGAACTTCCAAATGGTTCGCCCGGCTCCCTTTTGAAAATCTCTTGCCCTGCCGGATTAAATACCTGAAAGCCTATAATATCTGTATGAATTCCGATTTTTTTAACTACGATCTGTGTTTGTAAGTCCGGACATAATGGTATATCCACGGTTTTAATACTTCCATCATCGAAGTCGTCACCAAAAGTTTCTACAATTACCCCTTTTTGCTTGAATCCCAGTACTGTGCCTTGCCATCCTGAACTCAAACTGTATAAAACAAGTGTATAATCACATTTTTGTTCGTCTCCACAGAAGGTTGTAAATGCCAGTGGGCCTGTCCAGGCACTTACTGTTGTTTCATTGCAAACACTTCTTATATAAGCATTATAATCTGTTGAAGGATTTAAGTTCTGAATAGTATATGGTTTTGAAGTAATATTACCTAACAGGGTGCCACCTGTATCGGGGTTAAAGCCAGGCGAGCCGTATTTTATCTCCCATAGTGTTTCTATTCCAATTGTATGCCAGGTAAATTCAGCAGTATATGAAGAAGCATTGTTTAGCCGGAACATAGTTGGTTGCTGACAATTTGTTCTTTTATCAATTATAATATCATCAATATTGACACTTCTATAACCTTCTACTTTGAAGGCTATATATTTATTTGTACCGTTTTGATAAAAGTCATAACTGTACTGCTCCCAATCATTTGAAATGGTGAATTCTTCAATTTCCTGAAACGTATTTATATTGGTTGGGTCATCCATTATCCCTATTGATAGAGTTTGTGGATAGTAAGAATCATGACTGGCATAGAAACTAATATATAGTTCAGCTATATTGTCTGTTAGTTGTGGTGAAATTAAAGCAGCTTCACTATACAGTCCATAAGAATATAATACCAAATATGATCCAGAAGCAGTAGGGTCATTATCAATATAATAGCCTGACATATCATCTCCCAGTACTGACCAGCACATAGGCAGCCTCCAATCGGGTGTTGTTTCAAAGTCTTCAATTACAGGGCTTTCAACAGCATTACATTTAGTAGCAAATGGTACAGGTCCTACCCAATCACTTTGTTCGTCCTGGTTGCAATTAGCTCTTACATAAAATTCATATTCTGTTCCTGGTATCAGACTTGTTATAACATAAAGTTTAGAAGTAATACCTGTTACCAGGGTGCCGTGTGTTTCAGGATCAAAACCTATTACTCCGTATTTTATATCCCACTTGTTTTCATTAAATCCTTCTTCCCAGTCAACTGTGGCAGTGGTCTTAGCTGTGTTTATAACTTCGGGATTACGTGGAGGAATACAAGCGGGGATAAAGTCAATTAAGATATTATCTACATATATATAATGCATGCTTGAGTAATGGAAGTGAGCCCTAAAAGCAATATATTCGGCATCTCCGTCATAATCATGGAAGTAATATATTATTTTTTCCCAATCCCAGTACGAACCAGAAGCTCCTCCACAAAAATGTAAAGGTGCGAAAGTGTTTGGATCCTCCGGATCGCTTATTACCCCAATGGTAAGTCCCTCAATGTTTAAATCACGGGCTTGAAAGTTATAGTCAAAGGACACCATTAAATGTCTTATATCGGCATTTAGCTTAGGCATAATTAGATATAAGTTAAGATCATCTTCATAATCGTTATGAAACATTAAAACCAAATCAGAATAGCTATCATTGTTATATACGCTAACATGGTGATTGCACTCAGGGTTGTTACTATCAATAATCTTTCTCCAGCAGATTGGCAGACTTCCAACATATGTATCTTCAAAATCCTCAAAAATAGGTAAGTCAAATACAGTATTACAAAATGTTGAAGCACTAACCATAAGCCCATCTGAATAATTATTGTATTGATTTACTGACCATATTTTATAAAAATATGAAGTGAACTGGGCAAGATTGTTATGTTCAAATGTAGTAAGGTTGCCTTTGTACAGCACGGTCCCTCCTCCCGTAAGAGTTTGATTCACTGAATATGATTGCTCTTCAGTAAGTTCTCCTATGTTTTCATTGTCATTAAAAGCAATTATAACATCATTTCCATCATGATTTTTAATCCAGTCCAATGAAATTTCATTAAACCCTGCTGGTTCTGCAGTAAATAACTGCGGATCATCAATAGCTTTTCCTATACCTGTCAGGTCAATGTAATAAGTAAAATTTAAAGGTTGATCGGTTTGTATTTTAATTTTAGCATTTTTCTCACCTTTTGTATTTGGGTTAAAAGCTACTTTAATATTAAGGTTTTGGTATGTATTTAAAGATGCTGGTAAAGACGGAGTATTGATTATCGAAAAATGAGTGTTATCAACCCCAGTAATTTCTATTGAATTAATTTTCAATACACCTCCTCCTGTATTTTGTAGTACTATAGTTTCATGCCCAGATGTGGTTCTGACTTTTACCATATTAAAATCAATCATATTTTTATCAATATTTAATATTGGTGGAGGTGAGGTTGAGGTAAACTTTAATCCAGTATTTGGAATAATAGCTAAAGGATAACCTTCTCCCAGATCATAGGGGTCTATTGCTTTCAGATAGTCTCCATCACTCAACGAACGATATATATCAGCTGTTTCCGTACCCAAAAACCATCCTTCTTCATCCCAGAATGGAGTAGTTTCCCCAACGGCAATAGCCAGATTGTCAACATTGTTGTATTTAAATGGCAGATCAAGTACGATTTCAATCCATTGAGGTGTTTGAGGTAGAATAACAACTCCATCAAAAACTTTTATCATTTCTTCAACTGGCACCCAGCTATTGCCATTATTAAATCTGTTTTTGTTTGTGTGCCCCATGTATATTACCCAGTCTTTACTATTGATTGCTTCCTGTTCTCCATGCCATTGATAATAAATTTTGTTTATCCATTTGTTACTTATATTAATCTCTTGTTGGGTATAAATTGTTTGTGAAAAAGAATATCCAGAAAGCGGTTCTATTGGTAGACCCCAACTAACATCATTTCCAAAACCAATCCGAACAGAATTTGGCTCAAGAGTTTCAAATGACCAGATAGGGCAATTAACGGCATCACCAATGCTATTGGTGGGAATGATCTGCCAGTAATATTGTGTGCTGGCAAGTAGGGATGGTAAATCAAAGAACATAGAGCTAACCAGGGTTCCGTTTATTAAATTATCAGGTGTTTGTGTACCACCTCCGTTTGTTCCCACATATACTTTATAGCCTGACGGAATTCCGCCGGTTTTACCAGGGAACCAGCTTAACGAGGGGCTTAGATCAATCCATGTTGCATTATTTTCAGGTTTTGGTCTTGTAGCAGCGTGAGGTAACGCCATTTTAATTTCCGGACCTATAATATGATCAATAAAAATCTGGTTTGTAGATGATTCTCCGGGGTATGCCACGATTCCAAGGTAGCAGTCATCTCCTTGCAGGCTGCTTAGATCTAAATCATATTGTGCCCATGCACCTGGTTGTATTACTATTTCGCTACCTACAGGATACCAGGTTTCTTTGTTCAAGGAATAATAAACTTGTATTGTCCCGTATCTGCTGGTATAAGTGCATGCAAAGAATGACAGAGTGCTGCCATTTTCAATTGAAAGCATTGGAGTCTGAAGCTTAGCATCCAAACCGAAAGTTTCAATGCCGGCTGAAAACAGACCATGCATTCTCAGTACTGCTATTTTCCAATTTGCATACGGAAAAATATTTTCATTATAATCCCATCCAGCGGGAGGAAACAGTTGGGTTTCAAAGCTTTCAGCCAATTGATTTTGCTTAATTGTGCTGAATGACCACACCGGTGCATTCAGGGCGTTGCCAGCGTTATTATATGGTACAACTTTCCAGTAGTACACATTATCATAATTAAGATCCGGAATTTCATATTCTGTATTTGGCCCGTCATATATCTGTGTCATTGTTGAAGGACTGGTTCCAAAAAATACTTTATATCCATTAACAGGAAAGCTGGAAACAGGGGGGTGCCATGCCAACTCTACTGTATGCTTAAATGTTTTTAAATTATCAAAAGGCCATTTTAGTGTAGCTGCTCCCGGTAGCTCAGTTTCAAGTATTATATCATCAATAACAAAGAATTCGAGTAAAGACCATGAGTAATAATGATAAAAGGCAATATATACGGTTTGTCCTACATAATTAGCAAGACTTATTGTATGTTTGGTCCAGTCAGTATTTATAACCTCATAATCACCCAATTCAGTAGTGAAGGAACTAATTTCTTTATCGGTAGTAGAAAGCAGTACTTTATATTTTGAAGGAGCATTAGAATTTGTAGTTTTATCCCACCAGCTAAGCAATATCTCATTTTGCGGTAAAACAAATGGTGGTGAAATAAGATAATCTTCGCAATTTCCCCAACTACCTCCTTCTGCAGAAGCTGGTTCCGACCTGTAATGAGATACTGCCCGGGTCCATGTAAAGATGCCACCTTCTTCATTATCTACAATATTCCAGTTTTCAGGCATTAGCGGGTTATGGTTCCACACTCCGTCAAAATTCATGATATATGGAAATGATGTAACAGGCGTGGAATGAGTAATATCATTAGCTTCTTCAACTGATGAATAATGATTGAAGCTATCATACGAAAAACATATGTAGTAATACTGTGTCCATGGGGTAAGTGATGTGTGATCAAATTCCTGAGATGAACCTTTATATATGATTTTTCCGCCTCCGGGAATTTCAAAACCTACATTATAGACTACACCTTGTGTGGGAACCCAGGAAAAATCACCTGTATGTGCTGCAATTATTACTCCGTTCTGAGCAGGATTAAGATCCCAGCTTAGGTAGATTTTATTTTGATCAATAGCTTTTGCTTCAAAATTGGCTACATCACCAATAAAAGTTTTTGCACTTGCAGAGAGTCCTTGTGAGTATATAGCGCCTGTATATGAAAAGGCACGGTAGTGGACGGTTTGATTCAATATTAACCCCGAATGTGTAACCGGTGAAGTTTTACCAATATACAGCACCTCTCCATTTGCAAGTTGTTGTCCGGTTATAGGTTCTCCTTCCGGTTGTGTGAAATTTCCAGAACTATTAAATATTATTACTACGTCATCTGAATCAGCGTTTAATTCAAACTCTAATTTAATTGATTGTGAATCCAAAGAAAGGGCAGTGAATGACACCGGATCCTCCAGGAAATTAGAAATTCCATCGAATTCGTCTGCTCCAATATCCGGATTTGTACCGGAACGGGGATCACCATCGTAATCTACGGTTATTGCTATGGGGGTATTGATTTGCTGTCCTCCTCCTTCAGCCAGAGTTGGCACATCAGTTTTAAGATGCAGATCAAAAGGGATTATCGTGGTATTGACAAAAGGAGGGTCTTCAGAAAAAGAGTTACTTTCGCGTGGTGCTACGTGAGCTTTATAATCATCAATAGTCTTAAATGTAATATTGCTATAAAGATAAATGACATTTTTCGGCCCGGGTTCACCGGCATACAAGATATTGTTGTTTGATGCCTCAGAAAAATTCTCTATGTAAAAATTACTTCGTTTCAGAGCTGAAGTGTAGGTATTATTGCCTTTTGCCTCTGATGTATTAACAATGATATTGTTCCTCATATCCAGTAAGCCTGTTGTACTTGTATTGTTAGCAACATGCAAAATACCTGTGGTTCCAAAACTTGTGGCTGTTGATTGAGCGTTAAAGTATATGGTATTGTAATAAAAACCTATAAAAGAATTTAGTTGCGTTGATGATAAATAGGCTCCTGTAATAGCGTCACTACGAGCTGAGGAGGGTGTTTTTAGATCAGAAATAAAATTATTGTAAATATAAGCAGTAGATGCACCAGATATGTATATTCCTGTTATTTTACCTGACTGTGTATTTGCAGTAATATCAGTGATCAGATTATTATAGATATGTATAACTGCATTGGGAGAACCAGAAGAAATGCACTCAACAAATTCATTGTTGCTGCTTATGCCTGATATTGTGTTATCATATATAAAAAAGGTAGATGATGAATTTTGTCTGATGCCATAAAAATTGCGCTGACCGTTTATGTCTGAAATTATATTGTCATTAATATATTTAACACTATTTGAAGCTCCCTGAGCAGATATTCCCCAAAAAGTTGAGCTGTTTGACAGTGAGATATCTGTAAAAATATTCCCCGAAATATACTCGGTGCCACTTCCAGTACTATAGCTATTAGTATAACAGTGAAAAGACATATTGGTACCTGTATTTGTGATACTTCCATTTACCTGATTGTTTTTAATCTCGGTAACAGAAGGACTATTGTACTTATTTGAATTGTTTATCAGATAAATAGCCTGGTTAGAACTCAGATCACCAGCTTCAAAAATATTATTATTTATATACAAGTTGGATGAAGAAGCTGATTGCGGATTATTGCTAATAAAATAAATTGATGGAGCTCCGGTTTCAGTATTTGATAAGTTAATAGTGTTAGATTCAATTTTTGAGGTTCCGGTTCCTGTATTATAAATACCATAAAATAAACTTTTCTTGCTTTTTAATGTAATCGTATTATGATGGATATTAATGGCTCCCTGAATTGAGTTTTTATTGGAGATTCCATAACCATTGTATGAAAATTCAGTACCACCACCGGCAGTATTATTGATGTTATTATATCCTACATCAGTGTTATGCGCATTTTCAATATAAATTCCATGAGCTTCAAAAGAACTGCTGCTTCCAAAATCTTGTATAGTGTTGGGCGATAATTCTGTTCCTATAACAATATCATTGTCATAATATGTAGAATGTCCTTTCATGTATATTCCAAAATACACATTTTTAATAGTGTTTCCGGTGAAAGTTATAAATGAGTGAGTTCCGGTTGGTGAGGTGATACTTACTTGATCTGTAGTTGGACCGTTGTTTGAGAGATGAATACCTGATACCAGACGAACCTCTCCTTTATTCATGGTGATGTTACAGTTTTTTATTGTAACGTGCTTGCAACCGTCAGTCGGAGACTCTTTCCTCAGATAGTAACCATAATCAATCCCGGGAAGTTCGGCTTTTACATCAATAGCATCAAAAGTTATATAATCACCTCCCTGTATTATGATTATTCCGTCTCCACGCGAGCCGGCAGAATAGCCATTGACTGTACCTGCATCGGTTCGCGTAACTAATGGATTAGTCCCAGCACCATGTTTTTTAAATATAATGGGTCTTGTTTCGGTACCCGAAGCTGTTAATAGGATATCAGATGTGGATTGTTCAGTGTGACCTGCAGCTACTTGGAAAGTCACACCTCCTTCTCCGATAAAATGAGAGTTTAAGGCATTAACAGCAGCAGCAATGCTTCCAAAATCTCCTGGAATGTTTTTAATACCGCTTATTGGATTCCCCAGCTTTCTGTTCCCGGCTGGATTTTGTTTTGTAGGTGTTTTTTCGGTTTGTGGGCTGGTGAATACAAATTTCAGACATTGTGCGTCAACAACATTTCCTGGTGTTGCTGTACTTTTTATATCATAGGCAAGCCAGAAATAATTGTTTGAACCCAATAAAGGCAGATTGCCGGTTATGGTAAATGCTCCTGAGGGGTTGTCCTGGGTTGCGCCAAATTGTGTTGCAGTTGAAAATACTGGTTCTGTTGTATAGAAAACTTTTGCAGCAGCTATATCATTATTGGCATTTGATGAACCCGTAGTATTAAAATTAATTGAAGTTACTGAAAGTGGATTATTAAGCTTGTTGGTTATTACATTTAACCTTATGATTTCATTATTCGTGACTCCTATACCTGCCATACTCACGTTTGGCTGTTCAACAATTGCGCCTGAATACGACATATTTGCTCCTGATTCAATAAGAACATTGTCGAGATCGAAATAATAATCACCCGAAGCCCATGTGACATCAAACTTTATTTCAATGAATGAAGAGTTGAATGATGATAGATCAAAGAATTTATTGCTGAAATTGGTAGAAGCTATATGATTGGTATGATCAATAGTGTAAATGGTATTATAAGTTGTTCCGTTGTTAGTTGATACTTTGATATCAATTTTATTGCCTGGCTCCAGTGTTGTTGCCAATTCAGGGTAACCGTAATAATCAACTATGCGGTAATGAAAACTAAGATAATGATTGTTTTGAACAGGCCCCACCACTGGTGTTATTGCATATCCACCTTCAACAGAATTAATTCTTTTAGTTAATGCATAACTTTCGGCTGTTCCATGTAAATTGAGCCTTGACATATCGCCTTGCCATCCTGGCGTTACTGAATAATTTTCAAAATTCTGTAAGTAAGGTATGGCAAATCCTGTATAACATGAGGTAGTAACCCCAGTTGAATAGTTTAATGCAGCATCATACGACCATATTTTATAATAATATTCAGTTCCGGGAATAAGGTCGATATGCTGGAAACTAGTATTTTCACCGGAATAAATTACAGTAGCATAATCAGGAGTAGTACTTCCCACAGGATATGAAGTGCCGTTTTCTGGTGCGCTAAAGAAATATGAAGAAGTATGAACTACAAGCAATACATTATTGTTTGATAAATTTTTCTCCCAGTTAACTTCTACTTTATTAAGGTCAATAGCATAAGCAGTAAAATCAGACGGATTGTACAAAGGGAACCAGCTAAAGGTTAAACCGGGTGAAGGTACTGTTGCCGGATAACTACTATGGAAATACATAGTATGAGAGACATTTGTACTTTTACTTGAATTGATCCAGTCTCCAGTGTTAGAGTTAATTCTACGGCTGTTATAATCCTGTGCATTTTCACCTCTTATTCCAACCTGTGGTTGACTTGAGGATGCCCCCGGATTTATTGTGCCACCATATACGATGCTTATGTTGCTATTGCTTGTATTTAAACGTATCTGAAAGCTAATGATATCTGATGAAGTATTATATCTTCCGACATCTTTCCATTGTATTACAAATTCATTGCCTACCTGCTGATATCTTACCTCGGGAGTACCCTGGTCTGCCTGAGTTAAATTGCACCCGAATGCTGATATTGCCCCCGTATAGCTTGTGCTTAAGTAGCTTATTGGTAGATAATTGTTAGGTAAAGGTGCCGCTCCAAAAGTGATAAAACCATTTGCAGAAATATACAACGAAGTATAGGTTGTTTTGTTAAAAGTAAATGAAGGAATACTGATGGGGTCAGAAATTTGATCATTAAATGTGTTTGACCATAATACAGTTCCTCCGGTGATTTCAGTGTACGTAAGTTGCTGCTGGGTAAAGAAGTATTCAGCAACCTGGGCATGTGCGATGATTATGCAAAAAAGCATAGCGAAAGTGAGGGTAAGTTTTTTTTTCATGATTTCCCGGTTTTAATGATTAATGTTTTTAATTCTTGTGTCTTTTATTTATGTAATGTTTTATGATGGTCTGGCTTATTTTTAAAATAACCTTACAAATATAGTTGTGTTTTTTCAAAAAAGCATTAGCATTTGAAAATAAATTTTCTTTTTTTATTTTAATAAAAAAATCGCACTATACACTGAAAACAAAGCTTTGCTGAATATCTGCCTTAAATATATGATCGGGATTTTAGGGGTAATGGTTGATATACTGTTTTTTAAGTGATTTTAATTAAAGCTTTGTTTTAAGAAACTCAGAGTAGATCCGGTTACTTTTTCTGGCTTTTGAGAACGGGCAGATACTGGAAATTAATTTTACCGGTAATACCTGATTCTTAATCAGCGGTCAGCCTTTTTATTATTTTTGTCATTTATTGAATTTCTGTCTGCGAACTATAGTTATAATTGAGCATACCCTGTACACTATGTCTTATTCTTATCCTGACGTTTATATAGCCATGCCTGTTCTGAATGAGTTCAGTAATCTGCCGGCTTTGATTGAGAGTATAAAAAATCAGGATTATAAAGGTAGGGTAATGGTTTATATCTGTGTGAATCAACCTGAGAGCTGGTGGAAGGATCTAGGGAAAATAGCTGTTTGTAACGATAATAAACGTAGTCTTGAGTTTTTGTCAAATCTTCACACTCCATGTATAACATTAATTGACAAAAGCTCAGCAGGAAAAGGATGGATAGGAAGAAAGCATGGAGTGGGGTATGCACGCAGGGAAGTAATGGAAGCAATAGCAAAAGTTGCTGATGATGACAGTATTATAATTTCACTGGATGCTGATACTGGTTTTAATCCATCTTATTTTGATACAGTAGTCAAGAACCTGCAAAAACATCCTCAAGCTGTTGCTCTTGCTGTTCCGTATTATCACCGGCTAACCGGTGATGAAAAAGCTGATCGTGCAATACTTCGTTACGAAATTTATATGCGTTACTATGTAATTAACCTTTTCAGGATTGGAAGCCCCTATGCGTTTACTGCATTGGGTTCGGCAATAGCATTAAGGGTTAAGGATTATAAAAGTATAGGAGGTATTACTCCTAAAATGAGCGGTGAGGATTTTTATTTTCTTCAGAAACTTCGTAAAAAAGGTAAAATCCTGACCTGGAACTCAGAAAAGGTTTATCCCGCTGCACGATTTTCTGATCGGGTATACTTTGGTACAGGTCCTGCCATGATAAAAGGTGCTGCCGGCGATTGGAGCAGTTATCCAATATACAGGCATGTCTGGTTTGATGAAATAATGGCTACATATCAGTTATTTACCGGGTTGTTTGCAACTCAGATTAAAACTCCTATGGATGATTTTTTAGAAATGACTTTTCCTGAAGAGGATATCTGGGAGAAGTTACGAAGTAATGCTGGTTCTTTAAAAAATTTTGTGCGGGCTTGTCATCAAAAAATTGATGGACTGCGTGTATTGCAATATTTAAAATGGAAACAAAGGCAAGCGACTGAAAATAATGAGAAAAATCTTGTGAGTTTTTTGGAAACCTTTTTCCCTGATGCCGATATTTTAAGAACCATTCAGAGCGAAGCAGATTTTTCTTTCAGCAAAGCGGAGATTGGTTTGCTTAATGAAATCAGGGATTATCTGGTTCTGGAAGAAAATGAATATCAGAAAGGAATCAAGTATTTATCTGAGTATCAATAAATTTCTTAACCCTGACAATTGCAAATAATGATAAATCTTATAACTATACTAGGTCCAACAGCTTCCGGCAAAACGCGTCTGGCAGCATTGCTGGCAAACCGTATCAATGGAGAAGTTATCAGTGCTGATTCGCGCCAGGTTTACAAAGGCATGGATCTGGGAACAGGTAAGGATTATAGTGATTATGAGGTTGATGGTGAGCTTGTTCCTTATCATTTGATTGATATTGCTGACCCCGGCGAAGAATACAATGTTTTTCGATATCAGCAGGATTTTATCAGGGTTTATAATGATATCATCAAACGTGGCAGGATACCTGTTATGTGTGGAGGCACAGGATTATACATTGAATCGGTACTGGGAGCCTATCGCATGGAAAGTGTTCCGCAAAATGATGAGCTAAGAGCTGAACTAAAACATAAAAGTCTGGAAGAACTGGCTGAAAAGCTCAGGAATATCAAACCTTTGCATAATATTACCGATACCACAGATCGGAATCGAACAATACGGGCTATTGAAATAGCTGTTTTTGAGAATGAAAAGAAACCCCAAATATCTACTTTGCCTGAGATCCATTCCCTAATTTTTGGAATTGCATACGATCGCAGTAAGCTCCGGCAAAGGATCACACAAAGGCTGAAAAACAGAATGGGTGAAGGGATGATAAATGAAGTTAAGGATTTGCTTAGTTCCGGTGTCAGTGCTGAAAAACTTGATTTTTACGGGCTAGAATACCGCTATATAACCCGTTATGTTACCGGAATTATTTCTTATGATGAAATGTTCAGTCTGCTGAATACTGCAATACATCAGTTTGCCAAGAGGCAGACAACCTGGTTCAGACGTATGGAGCGTAAAGGCTTCACTATACACTGGCTTCCGGGAGAGTGGTGCATGGATAAAAAGCTGGAATATGTTTTGCAAATCGTTGAAAAATAGGATGTTCATAAATTATGATATTCTTATTTGCCTTTTATTACTGATAACATCTCATACTAATTATGTTCATTAAGTGCTTTTTCTTTTGTATTTAACTGTATCTTTATGCCTTCAATTTTAACCCTGATAGCTATGAAAATTCCTAAAGGCAACTTGTACAGCTTATTGATTCTTACAGCCATTGTTTTTTGTTTCAGCACCTGCGTGCAACCTGCAAAAGATAAAATACCCCCATTTCATCCTTTAGTCTCTGCATATACTTCAGGAACCATTTCGGGGCAGTCATACATTCGTGTTGTATTGTCGGAGAATTACCCCGGGGCTCATACTGCAGATACTCTCGTAGGCAGAAAAGTTTTTAAATTCAAGCCCTCCATTGAGGGCGAAGCCTTTTGGGTTGACAGTCGCACTATTGAATTTCGCCCTGCCAAAACATTGCCTTCATCAACAGTTTATCAGGCTTCTTTTTTATTGTTGGAGTTACCGGAAATTGCCTCAGATATAAAAAGCTTTGATTTTAGTTTCCGGACTATACGTCAGGGGTTTTTAAGTGAAATTGAAGGTTTGGTTTCAAAACATAAAAATCGTAATGATCTCTACGCATTACACGGAGTTTTGCGAACTGCTGACTTTGTTGAACCAATGACTGTTGAAAAAATGCTGGAAGCTCAGACTGCAAATACTTCTTATCCTGTGATCTGGGAACATGATGCCGGAGGTCATGTACACCGCTTTGAAATTGATAGTATTCCACGCCTTGCCAGTGATTATACATTTAAATTAAATTGGAATGGCAAGCCATTGAATATAAGCACTCAGGAAACCGATGAAGTAAATATTCCTGCTAAAGATGTTTTTTCCGTAATTGATATCACCGTTAAGAATTTGCCCGAACAAAAGGCAATAATCCGCTTTTCTGATCCAATTGATGAAAAACAGGATTTTAACGGGCTTATCAGCCTTATTGAGCAGAAAGAGCAAAAAAAACACAAGGATATTTCTGTTACTGTTAATCATAATGTTATTATTGTCAATCCTTTATCACAGACTGAAGGCGATTTTGTGCTGAGTGTTGAAGCAGCGCTGAAAAACTTTGAAGGTCGCAGGCTAAATAACGAGATAAGTAAAGTTATTTACTTTAACCATGCCAGACCTGAGGTCAGTATTCCGGGCAAAGGTGTTATTTTACCCGGGTCTGAAGGGCTGGTTTTACCTTTCAGGGCTATAAGCCTGCGGGCAGTTGAAATGCGTGTAGTAAAACTTTTTGAACAGAATATTCCGTTTTTTCTACAAATAAATGATCTTGGAGACAGTGGTGAGTTAAAAAGAGCCGGAAGGCTGATACTGAAAAAGACAATACTTCTTAATCAACAGGAATTGCTTGATCTTAATCGCTGGAATACATTTTCGCTCGATCTGGCAGATATGATCCAGCCTGATCCGGGAGCTATTTATCGCATTGAGCTGTCGTTCAAAAGGATACATTCAACCTTTCCCTGTGCTGAATCAAATTCACTGCCTTCGCAATCGGAGTTGGATGCAATTGATAAAGCTGATTTTGAAAAGGAATCACAAACATATGATGATGCTTCGTACTGGTATTATAGCGATTATTATTATGAATATGATGATTATGATTATGTGGATTACGAAACATGGTATCAAAGACGCAATGATCCGTGTTATCCGCAGTATTATAACAGGGATAAATCAGTAAGACGCAACATACTTGCTTCTGACCTTGGTATAATAGCAAAACAGGGTGGCGACGGAAAACTTTTTGTTCTGGTTTCTGATCTGATTACTACCCGCCCAATGCAAAATGTGGTAACAGAAGTATATAATTATCAGAATCAGCTTATTGCTGAAGGGCGTACTAACGATCAGGGGATGGCTGTTCTTGAACCTGATGGCAAACCATTTTTGCTGATCGCGAAACAGGACAAACAAAGGTCGTATTTGAAATTATCAGAAAATGTGGCTTTATCAGTAAGTAATTTTGATGTTTCGGGCGATGTTGTTCAGCAGGGATTAAAGGGCTTCATCTATGGGGAACGTGGTGTGTGGCGCCCTGGCGACACTTTGTTTCTGAGTTTTATACTTGAGGATAAAAACAATATTTTGCCTGCTGATCATCCTGTTAATTTTGAATTACTGAATCCTTTAGGGCAGATACATGACCGAATTACCAAAGCCCAGGGCAATAATGGGTTTTATACTTTTATAACCCGTACAGCACACGATGCTCCCACTGGAAATTGGACTGCTGTTGTGAAAGTTGGCGGTGCAGAGTTCAAACAGAGAATAAAAATTGAAAGCATAAAACCTAATCGTTTAAAAATTGATCTTGATTTCGACCGCCATATTCTTACGCATCAGCCTGCTACCCGTGCAACTCTTAAAGCCGAATGGCTGCACGGAGCTGCGGCACACAATCTCAGGGCAGATGTTAATTTGCGTTTAAGTCCGGTAAAAACACGGTTTAAGGGCTGGGAGACTTATACCTTTGATGATCCTGAAAAGATATTTGCTTCTGAAGAAAAAACAGTTTTCAACAACAAACTCGATGAGCGTGGTATTGCAACATTTAATATTGAATTGGCAAAAATTACCAATGCTCCTGGAATGCTCAAAGCTTTTTTTACAACCCGTGTATTTGAAGGAGGTGGTGAGTTCAGTATTGATGGCATTGAAAAGCAATTTTCACCATATACCGCCTATGCAGGTATAAAAACACCGGAGATGAACCGTTACAGAATGCTCGACACTGACAGGGAATATAAAATTCAGATTGCATCTTTATTTGCTGATGGTTCTCCTGTAAATAACAGGAAACTGGATATAGAGGTTTATAAAATTGACTGGAACTGGTGGTGGAATGCCTATGAGCACAATATTGCACAGTACATGAGGCAATATGAAGTAAAACCTTATTATACCAAAACTGCTACTGTGCAGGATGGCAAGGGGTCTTTTAGTTTAAAGATTCCTGACAACGATTGGGGACGCTTTTATGTAAAAGTGTCTGACCCGGTAAGCGGTCATAGCACAGGTGAAATGTGGTTCTTTGACTGGCCTTCTACTGCCGGGCGCCCAAAACGTTCAGTGGCAGATGGAGCAACAATGCTTACTTTCACAACCGATCAGGAAAAATATAAACCCGGCGACAGGGCAAAAATAACATTCCCTTCCTCAGAAGGAGGATCGGCAATTATCAGCATTGAAAACGGAACCCGGGTCATTGACATATTCAGGGTTAATACTAAGGATAACGAAACTACAGCCGAATTGTCAATCACCCATGAAATGATACCCAATGCATATATTCATATCAGTTTGATTCAACCTCATTCTCAGACTGTTAATGACCTTCCGGTTCGTTTGTATGGCATTTTACCCATAATGGTTGATGATCCTTCAACACATCTGCAGCCAGTAATTTCAATGCCCGATGTGCTTGAACCCGAAAAGCCTTTTAAAATCACTGTTTTTGAGGAAACCGGAAAGGAAATGACTTATACCCTTGCCATTGTTGACGAAGGACTTCTTAGTCTTACCCGTTTTAAAACCCCTGATCCTTGGGAAAAGTTTTTTGCCCGTGAGGCTTTGGGCGTGCGATCCTGGGATATTTATGATTACGTGATAGGGGCATTTGGAGGCAAATTCGAACAATTGTTCAGCATAGGTGGCGATGAATTTGTGTTTGCTGAAGATGCTAATCTGGCTAACAGGTTCAAACCTGTTGTGAAATTTTTAGGACCATTTACAATAAAACCAAAACAAAAACAGGAAATAAATATTGAGCTGCCGCAGTATATTGGTTCAGTCAGAACCATGGTGGTTGCGGGCAATCGTCAGGCGTACGGCTTTGCTCATAAACAGACCCCGGTACGCAAATCATTGATGGTATTGGCGACCATGCCCCGGGTTTTAGGACCTAATGAAACATTTAGTCTTCCGGTTACAGTTTTTTCAATGGATAGCAAACAGCGTAATGTAACAGTAAATGTTCAGGTGAATGATATGTTTGCCGGCAGGGTGGAAAGTAAAAATATTGAATTTTCTAACTCAGGCGATAAAACTGTGTTTTTTGAATTGAAAACTGCGAACCGGGCTGGAATTGGAAAAATAAATGTTACGGCTATTTCAGGCAATGAAACTGCCTCGCATGATATTGAAATAGGAGTAAGAAATCCGAATACTGAACAGGTTATCACCAGAAATATGCTTCTTGAATCCAGCAAAAATGGTACGCTGGATTACGCATTTTTTGGTTTGCCGGGTACCAATAGCCTTTGGATGGAACTCAGTACTATGCCACCAATTGATCTTACATCACGTCTGAAGTATCTTCTCGGTTATCCGCATGGTTGTCTGGAGCAAATAACTTCAATTGCTTTCCCGCAATTATTTTTAGGTCATTTAACCAATCTTGACGAAGCAGAAAAGCAACGTACAGAGAATAATATAAAAGCGGCTCTTAGCCGTTTGAAATCTTTTCAATTGCCGGATGGTAGTTTTTCAACCTGGGCAGGAGGGAGATTTACCGATGAATGGGCTACTACTTATGCCGGACATTTTATGCTTGAAGCTGAGGCGCTTGGTTATGCGCTACCTCCTGGAGTTAAAAAACAATGGCTTGGTTATCAGCAGGTTGCTGCTCGTGCATGGGGTAAAACAACTAAGTCAACACGTTATGCATACAGTCAGCCTGATCTGGTACAGGCATATCGCTTGTTTACGCTTACTATGGCAAAATCTCCTGAAACGGGGGCTATGAATCGTTTGCGCGAACGCACTGATCTGTCAGTGGCTGCATCATGGAGGCTGGCAGCAGCTTATGCACTTATAGGTCAGAAAAAAATATCGAATAATATTATCAATGGCCTTGACAGTAAGGTAAAAGAATATACTGAACTTTCTGAAACCTATGGCTCAGCTACCAGAGATCGTGCTATGATACTTGAAACATTGGTTTATCTCAACGAACGTCAAAAAGCCTTTGAATTACTTAAAGAGGTCAGTCAGGCTCTCAGCTCCGGCTTATGGATGAGCACCCAAACCACTGCTTACTCATTGATAGCTGTTTCAAAGTATAAGGCTGGTGAAACTACAAGTCATTCAATCAAAGCAAGTTATAGCCTTGATAACGCTAAGCCTGTGGCTGTAAAAGCAAATAATACTATTTCAGAAGTCAGTTTAATATCTGCGAAAGAAAGTGGCAGCATACTGGTTCAGAATGACATTAATGCTCCATTGTATGTCAGATTATTTACAAAGGGCATTCCCGCCCCGGGTGATGAGATTGCATCCGAGAACAATATCAGGGTATCAGTACGCTATCTTGGCCTGGAAGGTGGTGAAATTGATGTTCGCAGGATAAAATCCGGTACTGATTTCATTGCTGAGGTTACAGTTAGCAATTTAGCTACGAACTCTCAGTTGTCCGACCTGATACTTAATCAGATTTTTCCGTCAGGGTGGGAAATTAGAAATCAGCGATTGTTTGATATGGAAACCACAAAATCTTCATCATTTTTGCATCAGGATATTCGTGACGACAGGGTGCTGACGTATTTTGATCTGGGAGTGAACCAGAAGAAGGTTTTCAAAATATCATTAATGGCTGCTTATGCCGGACACTTTTATCTGCCTGCTCCTTCAGTTGAAGCCATGTATAATCAGAATATTCATTCGTACGATAAAGGAATGTGGGTAGAAGTGATAAGATGATCTTGAATAAAACCCTGTTGAGCTTTACTGCAATTTTCTTATTTGGCTAAACCGTTGTAGCTTATTAATATCTTTGTAGCGAATTAAAAAACGTGTTAATAATGACTTTAAACGGAAGTGAATTCCTGATATTTTAAAATCGTGATTTGCATTAATGTCAACATTAAAGCAATGAAAACCACATTAGTGTCATGACCTGGAAAAAGACAAAGGATCTTATTCAAGAAAATCAGTACAAATAAGAAGTGCTTTATATTAAATTTCAGAAATCATCATTAAAACCAATTCAATTATGACAAAGAACAAAACTTTTCCAATTTTTCTTGCATTCCTGGCTATGGGATTTGGCGATGTTGTTGGACCATTGGTTTCGCTGGTTGAGGAGACTTTTCAGGTGTCAAATTTTGTTGCATCACTTATGACTACCAGTGGATTTATTATGTTTGGTATATTGTCCATTCCTTTGGGAGTTTTTCAGGATAAAAAAGGAAAGAAATATGTGCTCTCAATGGGATTGACAATAGCTCTCATAGGATTAATCATACCTATTCTGTTTGGGATGTATGGCGCCCCGGTACAAGATGGCTCACAGTCAGCAATGAAGCTATATACCCTGTTTGCCTCGATTTTTCTGCTTGGGGCTGGTGCTACAACCTTACAGGTAGCAGGAAACCCAATAATGCGTGATGTTTCTACTGAAGGTAAATATTCAAGCAACCTTTCGCTGGCTCAGTCAATAAAAGCTATTGGGTCTTCGCTTGGATTCCTTGTACCACCGGCAGTAGCTTTATGGTTTGGAATGGACTGGACTGTTCTTTTTCCTTTGTTTGCTTTGATTCTTCTTATTACTCTTATATGGATACAATCCATTAATATTACTGAAAGGAAAACCGATGATGCAAGCCCTGCTTCATTAGCTTCCAGCCTTGCTTTACTGAAGAATCCGTTTGTGCTTATGATGGTACTCGGAATATTTTTATACGTAGGTGCTGAAGTTTCAATGAGTGCTCAGGTTCCAATTTTAATGAAAAAGGCTTATGGTATTAGTAATTTTGGTTTATGGCTGGCATGGGCATTATTTTTCCTGCCAATATTCATAGGTCGTTTATCAGGGGCATTTATTCTGCGAAGTGTAAAGGCAGGGAAGTTCCTTGTTTACACAGTTGTACTCTCAATGCTTGGTATGCTGATGTTATTCTTTGGAAGCCAATATATTGCCTTTGCCGGAATCTTCCTCATAGGTTTGGGATTTGCAAATATGTTCCCTTTGATCTTCTCGATCACAGTTGATGCTTTACCTGCCCGTGCCAATGAACTTTCAGGATTGATGGTAACCGCAATTGTTGGTGGTGCCGTGATACCTCCCATTACAGGTAAAGTGGCTGATATTAATGTTTTGCTCGGATTTTTGGTTCCGGCGGCATGTGTTCTTTACATTTTATTTATAGCTTTAAAAACAAGTAAAAAGTAATATGGTACCAACATTGAAACAAATTTTCATTTTTTTTATATTCTCAAGTTTTCTGTTTACAGCTTGTAAAAAAGAAGATGATAAAAAACTTGTCGAGAAATTTTCATTACACGACAACTGGCAGTTTCGTCAGGCAGATGAAGAGAACTCAACCTGGCATCCGGCAGTAGTCCCCGGCACGGTTCATACTGATTTATTTAAAAACAATCTGATTCCTGATCCATTTTATGGTTGTAATGAAAGGGATTTGCAATGGATAGGGCGTAGCAACTGGGTTTATCGTACAACTTTTAAGGCTGATCATAAACTTCTGAATAAATCTCACATTAATCTGGTTTTTGAAGGTCTTGACACCTATGCCCGAATATTTCTGAATGATGAAAAAATTCTGGAAACCAATAATATGTTCCGTAAATGGCAGGTAGATTGCAAAGAATATCTGAAAAAAGGTGAAAACCGGATTGAAATTGTTTTTGAATCTGCTGAAAACAGATACCTGCAGGATTCTGCTGCTCTGGGCTATCCGCTTCCGGATGGTCGCTGGAACCTTTCAAGAAAGGCAGCATATCATTTTGGATGGGATTGGGGCCCTAAATTTATTACGGCCGGCATATGGAAACCTGTTTATCTTGAAACCTGGGATAAACATCACCCTTTCGACATACAGCTTTTTACAACACAGGTAAACGAAAAACAAGCTGCTATAAGTGCTGAACTTATGGTTAATTCAGAAATTAACGAGCAAGCACGGTTTATAATTACTGAACGTAACAGCGGAAAAGTGTTGTTTAATGAAAAATTGCAGTTAAGCCCTGAAAAACAAAAATATGAAGTCGGGTTCTCAATAAATGACCCTGTTTTATGGTGGACTAATGGTTTGGGAAACCCACATATGTATGAACTGTGTTTTGAGTTGAAAACAAATTCCGGAAATATATGGAAGAAGCATATTCCTTATGGTGTTCGAACCATAGAAGTTGTAAATGAGAATGATGAGTATGGAAAATCTCTTTATGTCAGGCTGAACGGAGTACCGCTTTATATTAAGGGCGCTGATTATATTCCTCAGCACAGCTTTGTAACAGAACCAAACGAAGACGATTACAAAGAGATTGTTGAGCGTGCGGTGAAAACAAATATGAATATGCTTCGTGTGTGGGGTGGTGGTATTTATGAGAGAGACATTTTTTATGAACTCTGTAGCCGTAATGGTATTTTGGTGTGGCAGGATTTTATGTTTGCCTGTTCAATGTATCCGGGCGATGATAATTTTGTTGAAAATGTAAGGCAGGAGGCAATAGAACAGATAAACCGGCTGAGAAATAATACCTGCCTTGCTTTATGGTGTGGAAATAATGAATCGGATGAGGGATGGCACAACTGGCAATGGCAAAAAACATATAAAATAAATAAGGAAGACTCTGCAAAGATTTGGGAAGGTTATAAAAGAGTATTTCGCGATTTATTACCTCAAACTGTTGCTGATTATGATCCGGGCAGGTTCTATCAGTCTACTTCACCAATGTACGGGTGGGGCAGAAAACAGAGTATGACCCACGGAAGTGCACATTATTGGGGTGTGTGGTGGGGGCAGGAACCCTTTGAGAAATATATTGAGAAAGTACCACGCTTTATGAGTGAATTTGGATTTCAGGCTATGCCATCATTGGCAACTTTGAGAGGAATACAGACACAGGAGGATGTTTTTCTCTTTTCTGAGATGCTTCAATGCCACCAAAGGAATTCAGCAGGTTATCAGACCATAGACCTGTATATTAACCGTGAAAATCTTCGTTCATCATCATTTAGTGGCTATATATACAACAGTCAGTTGGTTCAGGCTCACGGTGTTGGAATGGCAATTGAAGCACAGCGCAGGGCTAAACCATATTGTATGGGCACACTTTACTGGCAGCTCAACGATTGCTGGCCTGTTGTGAGCTGGTCAGGAACTGATGTGAACGGCGACTGGAAAGCATTGCAGTACAGAGCAAGGCAGCTTTATGAAGATATACTTGTGTCGCTTATTTTAAATGAAGGTAATTGCGAGATCTACGTGGTTTCTGACAGATTGCAGGAAACGGGAGGGAAGCTTTCTGCCGCTGTTGTCAACTTTAACGGAGAACACAATGTTTTCTTCGATAAGGAAATAAATGTTCAGGCTAACAGTTCGCAAAAGGTTCTTATAAAACCATTGAATGAAATATTGTCAGGCAAAGATGCTGCTTCTCATATCATTGAAGTCGTTTTTACCGATCATGACGGGAAAGTATATACTAACAGTAAATTCTTTGAAAAACTTGGTTCATTGAAACTTGAAAAACCAAAAATTACAAAAGAGATACATAAAACTGAGGGAGGTTATAATATAAGCCTTACAAGTGATGTGTTCGTAGCTCATCTTCAGCTGTATCTTACTGATAGCCATACCTGGTTTGATGATAATTTCTTCCATTTATGGCCAGGCGTTCAGAAAAACGTTTTTTGTAATTCCACTCTGGATAAAAATGATTTTGAAGAACAGTTGAAAACGCATTCTTTAAATTGAGCAACATTAAATTTTACAATGATAGATTAGTAATTATTATTCAATCATTTAACATTTAAATTTTTAAAAATGAAAAGAATATTCCTTATGTTAATATTGGTAGTAGTATTTCTGAATGCCTGTCAAACAGAAAAAGAACCTGCTGCACCAGTATCATATGTTAATCCTTTTATAGGTACTGATGCTCACGGCCACACTTATCCCGGTGCAGCAACTCCATTCGGCATGGTTCAGCTCACACCTCAAACAAGACTTGACGGTTGGGATGGCTGTTCGGGTTATCATTATACAGACAGTGTTATATATGGTTTTGCTCATACTGCACTTAGCGGAACTGGTGTAAGCGATTATGGCGATATTCTGATAATGCCTGTGCTTGGTGTGCCTGTTTTTGATAATTCGGAGTACAGCTCACCGTTTAAAAAATCAAATGAAAAAGCTGAAGCCGGCTATTATAAGGTGTTTCTCGATAAGCCCAGTGTACTTGCCGAAATGACAGTAACTAGCCGTGTTGGTTATCATCGTTACACTTTCCCTGCCAGTGATGCTGCTAAATTCATTATTGACCTCAAACATCGTGACCATGTTCTCGAATCATGGATTGAAATATTGAGCGATACTGAAATACGAGGTATGAGACGTTCAAAGAACTGGGCTGACAACATGGTTTGGTATTTCCACATGGTGTTCTCAAAGCCTTTTTCACAAACAGGAATTACTGTAAATGATGTTATAGTTCCGGAAACTTCCAGAGCTGAAGGTCAGAATATTAAGGCTTTTGTCGAATTTGAAACTGCTAAGGATGAAGTTATAGAAATTAAAGTAGCTCTTTCGGCAGTAGATCCCGAAGGTGCATATAAAAACCTTGTAGCTGAGATCCCTGAATGGGGTTTTGAAGGAATTAGAAAAAGCAGCTATGATGCATGGAATAATGAATTGAGTAAAATCAGGGTGAAAGGTGGAACTGATGATCAGTACACTGTGTTTTATTCTGCGTTGTACCACTCTTTCCTGCAGCCAAATATATTTATGGATGTTGACCGCCGCTATCGTGGCATTGATAAGCAGATACATACAGCCGAAGATTTCACAAATTATACCGTGTTCTCACTTTGGGATACATACAGGGCGTGGCACCCATTAATGACTATCATTGAGCAAAAACGCTCCGACGATTTCATAAAAACAATGTTAAATATGTATGAAAAGGGTGGATTGCTGCCTGTGTGGGAGCTTGCCGCTAACGAAACCTGGTGCATGATTGGTAATCACAGTATTTCAGTAATTGCAGATGCGTGGATGAAAGGCTTACGCGATTTTGATGGCGAAAAAGCTCTTAAAGCCATGCTGCATAGTGCCACACAAGATCATTTTGGTTTGGATGTTTATCAAAAATACGGATATATACCGGGTAATAAAGAGCATGAATCTATTTCAAAAACTCTTGAATATGCGTATAATGACTGGTGTATTGCCGTGATGGCACGTGATCTGGGTCACGACGATATTTATCGTGAATATATACGCAGGGCGCAATCATGGAAAAATATTTTTGACCCCGAAACCCGGTTCATGCGTCCACGACTTAATGGTTCATGGCTAACCCCATTTGACCCCACAACTGTTGACTGGCATTTCACAGAAGCCAACTCATGGCATTACAGCTTTTATGTTCCGCAGGATATCAATGGTTTTATTGAATTTCATGGTGGCAAGGAGAAATTGTTAAATCGTGTTGACGAACTTTTCGAAACAGGAGACCGTATTTCAGGAAGGGATATGAAAGATATTACCGGACTTATCGGTCAGTATGCCCAGGGTAACGAACCGAGTCATCATATGGCATATTTGTATAATTTTCTGAACCAACCCTGGAAAACCCAGCAGCGCGTACGACAGATCATGGATGATTTCTATACCCCTCATCCCGATGGATTAAGCGGAAACGAAGATTGCGGGCAAATGTCGGCATGGCTGGTAATGAGTGCTATGGGTTTTTATCCGGTTACACCGGGTCAGCTTGATTATATTATTGGAACACCATGGTTTTCGCAAATAGAGATCGAACTTGAAAATGGAAATGTGTTTACAATTCATGCCAACAAGGTTTCAAAAAATAATTTTTATATCCAATCGGCTAAACTAAATGGACAGAATTACAGCAAATCGTTCATTACTCATAATGATATAATGAAAGGTGGAAATATGAGTTTCGAAATGGGCAAACAACCCGGAAAGAACTGGGGGACCCGCGATGAAGATATACCAATGACCTATATAAATGATGAGATTATCTTGCCGGTTCCGTATTTGATTGCCGAAGGGGCAATCATTCGCGAGCCTGTTACAGTTGAAATTAAAACCCTGATACCGGATTGTAAAATATATTATACCACTGACGGAACACTTCCGAATCTTGAATCTTTTGTTTATTCCGAACCCATTATGCTTGACAAAACAACTACTATCACTGCACGTGCCTGGAAAGAAGGATATGGTTTTAGTAGTCAGGTTGAAGGCAATTTCACAAAAATTGATATCAATCGTAGAATTGAAATCAAGCCTCCGCTTGATGCCAATTATCATGCTGGAGGACCTGAAGCCCTAATTGACGGATTAAGGGGTGAAAAGAATTTCAGACTTGGCGGCTGGCAGGGCTATAGTGGCGTTGATTTTGAATGCGTTGTTGATCTGGGTAATAAACAGGCAATACATTATGTTGCAGCAGGATTTTTTCAGGAAATACGCTCATGGATATGGATGCCAAAAGAAGTGACATTCTTTGTTTCAGAAGATGGTGAAAAATATCGTCAGATCGCACAAGTTCCCAGCGCTGTTGCATTTGATGACTATACTCCTGTACGGAAAGATCTGGGTACTAAGGTAAATACTACCGGACGATATGTGAAAATCATTGCCAAAAATTTTGGTACTATCCCCGATTGGCATCTGGGTGCAGGTGGTAAGGCGTGGTTATTTATTGATGAAGTGATCATCGAATAAGAAATATGAACTATGATCCCGGAATTAGGATATCCGGAATAAAATAATCAGGATACCGGATACTCAATTCTGACATGATATATATTCATCAGTTTGCGTTTCAACACCTTTTTTATCTTTGTAATATCACGCAGGGTTATTGGCGAATTATCAAACTGATTATCCCCTAACTGTTTGTTGATGATGTTTTCAACCAGATCATCTATTTTCTGCTGATCAGGTTTTTTAATACTGCGTGAAGCTGCTTCTACCGAATCGGCCATCATTACAACTGCTGTTTCGCGTGAAAATGGTATAGGTCCGTGGTATTTAAATGCATCTTCATTGATCATTGCATCCGGATTATTATTCTTGTGCATCTGGAAAAAATAAGCAGTACGACGCGTTCCATGATGAGTTCTGATAAAGTCAATCAATATTTCCGGAAGCTTATATTTACGTGCCAGTTCAATACCCTCGATAACATGCCTGATGATGATCCTTGCGCTTTCTTCATAACTGAGTTCATCATGCGGGTTCACTCCGGTTATCTGGTTCTCAATAAAATATTGCGGATTATGTGTTTTTCCAATATCGTGATAAAGGGCACCGGTTCGAACCAGCAAAGGATTTCCACCAACTTCGCGTGTAAGTTCTTCAGCAATGCTTGCAACCTGGAGTGAGTGCTGAAAAGTGCCCGGAGCTTTTTCTGCCAGTTCACGTAACAGTTTGTTATTAGTGTCAGAAAGCTCAAGCAGAGTTAAGTCGGTTGTAAATCCAAACAATCTTTCAAATATATAAATTAGTGGATAAGCAAGCAGAGTAAGCATAGCACTGCCTCCAAACATGATAAACATATTAGGTTCCAAAGCTAAAAAATTGCCCTCACTCATCAGGTTCATACCTGTATAAACAGCAACATAGGTTAGAAAAATCAATATTATACTTTTTACAAACTGCGAGCGCTTATACAGGTTTATCACACTCAGTATAGCAATTATGCCCGCTATCAGTTGCAGGAAAACAAACTCAAAACTGTTTGGAACCAGATATCCTGTTATGAAAATTGTAACCAGATGCACAAATAACGCCAGACGGGTATCAGTGAAAATGCTTATGATAATCGGAACCAGACATAAAGGCACAAGATAAATATAGGTAAGATGGTTTTTTGCCATAAAGCTTAAAACCTTAACCATTAAAACTATTATGAGTAGCATGAAAACTACCATTTTATTTTGATGGTATATTTCATTCCTAAAAAAAACAAGAAAAAGTAAAAATACCGTCAGAGCAATAATCACCAGGATGCTTTGTCCTACAATTATGCCAATATAAGCAGCTGAACCACCAACCTGATTTTCATATTCTTTGCGAAATGATTCCAGAATTTGATATCTTTCAGAGTTTACCAGCTCACCTTTTGAAATAATACGCTCACCTTTTTGAACCATGCCATGAGCAAGGGATATTTTTTTAATTAAGTTTTGCTTTCCTCTTTCGGTGATGTCCGGTTCAAAAAGTATGTTTTGTATCAAATGATTTTCTAAAACATTGATAACTACTTCAGAATCAGCTATTCTATTTGATACTGACAGATGTGACCTTAAGAAAGTATCAGCCGATTGGATGGTAAGAAAAGATCTTAATTCACGTTCTATGGCACGGTTTTCTTTTAACAATATTACCAGAAAATCATCAGGTTTATTCTCAATTACCGGGTTCATCTGAATAATTCCAATATTCATCACCGAGTCATACGCGCCTAAAACCCTCGATTCAATTTTTGCAAACTCATTTGAGTTCCATTCGTATTCACCGGCTTTTTTCTGAAGTTCGGCAATAAGTTTTTTTCTTGAATTATTTGAACCAGTTTCATCAATTACAAAAACGGGTTTGAGTGTTTTAAGCACTGTTTCCTCTTCTTGCAAAAGTTCAGCTTCGGTTTTAAGGATAGGGAAATCGAAAGGAGCAATCAGAGCTTCATGCATCCATGGCTTACCACGCTGATATTCATATCTGAATTTCCCTTCTTTTGGAAACATGACTACTATTATTGCTGCTGCAAGCAAAAACAGCGAAATACGGGATAGTATCAGTGAGTTCTTTTTCAAATACCTTATTAGGACCTTCATCTTATTCTAAATGGTTTGAGCTTGCGAAAGTAACTAAAAGTCGTTATTTATATCTATTGTTTTTTTAACAGTTAATGGGTGTTATACGATTTGTATTTACAAAATGTCCGGGTTTCATAAAAGATTTACGCTAAATATGTGAAATATCTAATTTATTAACATATAAACCAGACAAGAGGATATTTGTTAAAATTTCTCGTGATTCACCTGTATTATGACGAAAAAACTAATTTTGTAAATATTAAACGGGCGAAATGAAAATTTTATCAATAATAACATTGCCACTAGAAGATCCGGTTGTGATCTTTACACTGGTTTTGCTGATAATCCTGTTATCGCCGATAGTTTTCCGAAAATTACGAATACCCAGTATAATTGGTTTGCTGTTAGCCGGTGTCGTTATTGGACCCAATGGATTGAACATATTGTTGCGTGATAGCAGCATTATCCTGTTTGGAACCGTAGGTTTGCTTTATATTATGTTTATGGCTGCCCTTGAAATTGACATGGGGCATTTTAAGAAAAATAGCTATAAAAGCGGCGTTTTTGGTTTGTTTACTTTCCTTATACCGTTAAGTCTCGGGTTTGTGGTTTGTCATTACTTACTTGATTTTTCAATAACCACATCATTTTTAATTGCCAGTATGTTTTCAACCCACACTTTGATCTCTTATCCTATTGTAAGCAATCTGGGTATTTCAAAGGATGAGTCGGTTACTGTTACGGTAGGAGGTACTATCATCACTGATACTGCCGTACTGATGATGCTTGCTGTCATTGTTGGTTCTACAAAGGGATCGCTGGATATGATTTTTTGGATACGGATGATAGTTTCGCTTGTTGTATTTGCGGTTATCATTCTATATGGCTATCCTGCTTTGGCAAGGTGGTTTTTCAGAAATATGCCTGAAATCGGCTCAAATCAGTATGTGTTTGTACTTGCTCTGGTCTTCATTGCAGGAATTCTTGCTGAACTTGCCGGTCTGGAGCCAATTATAGGGGCTTTTCTGGCTGGCCTTGCTGTGAATCGTCTGATCCCTTCAAATTCAGTGCTGATGAACAGAATTGAGTTTGTAGGTAATGCCATATTCATACCTTTCTTTCTGATAAGTGTAGGTATGCTGGTTGATCTTAGGGTTGTGTTTCAAGGCTCACAGGCATTGATTGTTGCTTTTTCAATGACAATAGTTGCCATTTTTAGTAAATGGATTGCAGCATTTCTTACCCAAAAGATATTCAGATATAATTCATTGCAGCGAAAGATAATTTTTGGTCTGAGCTCATCGCATGCTGCTGCAACCCTGGCAGTTATACTTATTGGCTATGAACTTGGTATAATTGACGATAATGTTTTGAACGGAACCATTATTCTTATTCTTATAACATGTCTGGCAAGCAGTTTTGTTACCGAACATTCAGGACGTAAGCTTGCTATAGAATCAACTTTACAAAAGCCACCGGAAGTCAGCCGGGTTGAACGAATTCTTGTGCCTGTTGCAAATCCTAAGAACGTCAGTCGCCTTATTGAGCTTGCTATTTACATCAAAGACCTTACTTCGCCAGAACCTATTTACCCCCTTTCTGTTATCAAAGATTCAGAAGAAGCAGAAGCACAGCTTCAGGATGCAAATAAGCAATTGACTGAGTCAGTTGCTTTTGCGCGCGATGTTAATGCCAATATAATGCCGGTTACCAGAGTTGATCTAAATGTTAGCAATGGAATTAATCGTGCAATCAGAGAATTGTTTATTACCACTGTAATATTAGGGTGGAACGCTAAGATCACAACGCGGCAGTGGATATTCGGAAGTATCCTTGATCAGTTGCTTGAACGCATGAATCAGATGATTATGGTTTGTAAGATATTGGAACCACTGAATACTTTCAGACAAATAGTTGTAATCTACACCAAGGCAGCCCAGTATGAGCTTGGTTTTCCTGAAAGTATTGCAGCATTGAAACGGCTTGCGTTTCAAATAGGTACAACTATCAAAATAATAGCACATGAGGAAGATGTTAACTTCATTGTGAATTCTTATTCAAAACAGAGTCCGTATATCGAACTGAACAGCGAATCATTTACAAATTTCCCTGATTTAAGGAATATATCCAATACGGCAAAAACATCTAATCTATGTGTTTTTATGAGTGCCCGCAAGCTTACCATTAGTTATGAGCGCTTCCTTGATGAGATGCCATATTTGCTTTCAAAATATTTTGAGAAATACTCTTTTATTGTTGTTTATCCCCGTCAGTCGCCCAGAAGCTCTACTCAAAGCAGTTTGCAGTTAGATGAATATTCTGTATTTCCATATCATGAAAATCTGACTCGCATAAGCAGGATAGTGCGGGGAGCAAAACGTTTATTTGGTTTGAAAAAGTAATTTTAATAGAATATGGAAAATATTGATTTAAAGCCAATTGGCTACGGTATTGGTCATTTATCAGTCATTCCGCTGCGAAAACATCCGTTCCACACCGCCGAAATGACAAGTCAGATCCTTTTTGGCGAAACATTTGTGGTTTATGAGAAATATTACAATTGGAACAGGGTAAGATGTAGTTTTGATAATTACGAAGGCTGGGTGAACCAGATTGAATATCAAAGCATTAGCGAAGAAACTTTCGTTGCCTTAAGTAATCGCCAGGCTGCTATTGTATCGGATATGGTAGAGGTTATGTATGATCATACCCGTAACCGTATGTTTCCGGTACTCATTGGTAGCACATTACCAGGATATAAAGATCAGGCTTTTGAAATTGAGGGGATTAAATATTCGTTTGAGGGTGAAGTAACTATGCCTTCAATTGGTACCAATTGCCGCAAACTTATTGAAAACGCATGGGTCTTTTTACAAAGTCCTTATTTGTGGGGTGGCAGAACACCTTTTGGGATTGATTGTTCGGGATTTGTTCAACTGGTTTTTAAATTGTGCGGGATTTCTTTACAAAGAGATTCTTCACAGCAGGCAACACAGGGAGAAGTTGTTAATTTGCTTTCTGAAAGTCATCCCGGCGACCTCGCATTTTTTGACAATGAGGATGGACAAATTACTCATGTCGGACTTATGCTTGATAATCAGACTATTATTCATGCCAGCGGAAAAGTCCGCTCTGACAAAATTGACCATCATGGTATTTTTAATGAAGAAACCAAACAATATACTCATAAGCTGAGGCTTATCAGGCGCATACTTTAGTAATCAGGTAGAATGATAAATTGGCACATATTTTTCAGTCTTTTATTGAATTAAAACGGTTAAATTATAATTTTGCCGCCGCTAAAAACTGTTTCATTATTGCGTTTTATTGTTAATTCACAGTTAAGGGCATACTATGTTATGTTGTAATAAGTTGGTATTGTGTGTTTTATTGTTTAATAACTTTTAATAAGTTTATTTTTGAGACTGGTTTTACTTTTATATTTTTACCCACAAATTTTCAAGCTATTATATTTATTAATCAAAATTCTTAAAGTATGAAGAAAACAAATTTACTTTTCATTGTCATTACGGCATTAATGTTACTGCCTTCGCTGATGTTCGGGCAGGTTACAACCTCGAGCATGAATGGCCGCGTAACAGACCTTAATAAAAATGTGCTTCCAGGAGCTACTGTAATAGCCACTCATGGACCTTCGGGAACACAATACGGAACCATTACTAATACCGATGGTTGGTTTAACCTTCAGGGTATGAGAACAGGAGGACCATATCTGGTGGAAGTTTCATATGTAGGATACTCTACTGAGAAGTATTCTGATATTACCCTGTACCTGGGTCAGACTTTTGTTTTAAATGCTGCTTTAAAGCCGGGTTCGGTAGAATTGGGTGAAATTATGGTTATCGGGCAAAGAGCTTCAGCTTTTCAGGCTGATAAAACAGGTGCTTCCATAAATATCTCAAACCAGGAAATAAGTACAATGCCAACTATTAACAGAAGTATTCAGGACATAGCACGTCTTTCTCCATATGCTAACGGAATGAGTTTTGCCGGTGGCGACGGAAGATCTACAAACTTTACTGTTGACGGTGCTAACTTTAATAACAACTTTGGACTTAGCTCCAATTTACCGGGTGGTGGAAATCCTATTTCGCTGGATGCTATTGAAGAAGTTCAGGTAGTAGTAGCTCCTTTTGACGTTCGTCAAACAAACTTTATTGGTGGTGGTGTTAATGCTATTACAAAATCAGGAACTAACACTTTCAAAGGTTCATTATACACTTATTATAGGAATCAGGATATGCGCGGTAACAAAATCGGCGATACTGATTTTGGAGTCCGCGATGCAGAATCTGTTAAAACCTATGGACTTTCATTGGGTGGTCCCATTATCAAAAACAAAGTATTCTTCTTCGTGAATGGTGAATATGAATTAAAACCCGGTCAGGTTATTAACTGGAGACCTTCAGATGATGGAGTTGCAAACATAAATCTTCAGCTTTCACGCACAAGCAGTGCTGATATGGAACGTGTGAAACAGCATTTGATTTCAAACTATGGATATGACCCGGGTTCATATACCAGCTACCCGGCTGACGAAAGCAACAGAAAACTAATGGCAAGAATTGACTGGAACATAAACAAGGCTAATAAGCTGAGTTTAAGATATAATTATACAAAGAATCAGGCATGGTTCCCTACTAACGGAAACTCTACCGATGCCGGTTACCGTCTCAGTGGTCTTAACAGAATTTCCCAGCATTCAATGTCTTTTTCAAACTCAATTTACTCACAGGATAATATAGTAAACTCTGTTGCACTTGATCTGCATAGTCGTTTTTCCAATAAATTGTCGAATCAATTCCTGACAACTTATACCAAGATTGCTGACATTCGAGGTTCAAACTCATCTCCATTCCCGTTTATTGATATTATGTATGGATTAAGGGATGATGGTAGTCAGATTCTAGAACCATATATGTCAGCCGGTTATGAGCTGTTTACATGGAACAACGGTGTTCACAACAATATTTTTAACATTGTTGATAACGTGAACATCTATATGAATAACCATAAAATTACTTTAGGAGCTACATTTGAGCATCAGATGGCAAATAACTCATATATGCGTAACGGAACTGGTTATTATCGTTATGCAAGTATTGACGATTTCCTGAATCAGGCTGCTCCGACAGACTTTGCAGTAACCTATGGTTACGATGGCGAAAAGAATCCTGCTGCTGAGGTTGCTTTCAACCAGTTTGGTATCTATGGTCAGGATGAGTGGACCATCAATCCGGATTTAAAATTAACTTATGGAGTTCGTTTGGATTACCTTGCTTACGAAGACAATTTGATCGGGAACAATGCCATTAGTGCTCTGGATTTTGGTGGAAAAACAATCAACACAGGAAATTGGCCTGATGCAAAAATTCAGTTCTCTCCCAGGGTAGGATTCTCATGGGATATAAAGGGTGACAAATCAATGAAACTTCGTGGAGGTACCGGATTATTTGCCGGAAGACTCCCATTGGTGTTCTTCACCAATATGCCTACCAACTCCGGAATGGTACAGGGAAGTTATGCTGCTGTTACAAAGTATGATAACAATGGTAATGTAACCAGTGTTGATCCTAAACTTGCTTTGTTGGCTGGAAAGATGCTTACTGATATTGAAGAAATGATACGTATATTAGGCTTGCCCAGCACTATAACTCCTGAAGATGGAGCATTGCCGCGAGATATTAATGGTACTGATCCTGATTTCAAAATGCCTCAGGTATGGAAAACCTCATTGGCGCTAGAATATCAGTTACCCACTGATTTTCCGTTGTCAATTACTTTGGAAGGAGTCTTCACCAAGAATCTTAATGGAGTGATGCTTAAGAACTATGACCTTAAAGAACCCGATGCTACTTGGGAACGCTTCAATGGTCCGGATGACAGATATATTTATCCTGCAGGAGCTGATTTGTCATATAATAACAGGAATGCCTATGTTTTGTCAAACACTAACGAAGGATGGGGTGCAATTGCTAATATATCAATATTTGCTGAGCCTGTGAAAGATATGCATCTGATGCTGTCGTACACAAAGACTGAATCGAAAGAAATTACCGGAATGCCCGGAAGTAATGCAGCATCTGCATATACCGGACTTTTCACGATTGACGGACCTCATCTGCCATTGGTTCAGCGTTCACAATATGTTATGCCTTCAAAACTCATTGGGTCAGTTTATTACAAAATTCCATGGGGTAATGATGCTATGAAGTCTTCTACCATAGTTAATCTGTTCTATACCGGATTTACTCCTTATGGAAACAGTTTTGCCTATATTAATGATATGAATGGCGATGGAATTCAGAATGATCTTATATACATCCCCAAAGAAAAAGGTGAAATTAAATTTATAAGCCAGGAAGATGAAGATGCTTTCTTTAAATTCATGGAACAAGATAAATATCTCAGCAAACACAAAGGTGAATATGCTGAAGCTTATGCAGCCCGTGCTCCGTGGGTTAACAGATTTGATTTACGCCTTGCCCGTGAATATTACTTCATGGTGGCAGGACAACGCAATACACTGCAATTTAGCGTCGACCTGCTGAACTTTGGTAATATCCTGAACAGTGAATGGGGTGTATACAAAACCAATGCAAAATCAAACGGTGGCCGTATCCTGAATTATGAAGGCAAGGATGCTAACAATGTGCCAAGCTTCTCAATGGTTAAAGTTGGTGGCGAATATCCTACAGAAACATACTCACCGCTCTATAATTTTGGTCAGGCGTGGCAATTGCAAATTGGTATTAGATATTTATTCTAATATCTTGTTTTAATTAATTTATACGAGTCCCGCCCTTGAAAGCGGGACTTTTTATTTATTTTTGCGCTCACTACTCATTTTTATTATATCACGATGAAAAAAATACTGACAATTCTCTTATTGGCTGCCTTGTTTTGTTCCTGTAATAAAAAATCAGGAAAAAATTACCTTCTTGTGCTTTCTTTGGATGGTTTCAGATGGGATTATCCTAATATGACGGAAACTCCTAACCTTGATTCTATTGCAAGAGTTGGAGTTAGGGCTGAATCTGTACGTTCGGGTTTCCCTTCAAATACATTTCCAAACCATTATACCATGGCTACAGGTCTTTATCCTGATCATCACGGAATAGTGAATAACCATTTTTATGACCCTGAAAGCGGCATGACTTATTCAATGCGGGATAGCGCCAGCAGAATGAACCCGTATTTTTATGGTGGTGAACCAATCTGGGTAACCGCTGAAAAACAAAATGTAAGAACTGCTTCATATTTCTGGGTGGGAAGTGAGCTACCTATACAAGGTATACAGCCTTCAATATGGAAATATTATGAACATAAATTCCCGTTTGAGCAACGTATTGACAGTGTTGTTGCCTGGCTGCAATTACCCAAAGTCGAACGGCCACACCTTATAATGTGGTATATGCATGAGCCTGATGCAATAGCTCATAAACATGGGCCAGAAAGCGAGGTAACTCTGGGAAAGGTAAGGTATCTTGACAGTCTTGTCGGAGTTTTTTGCAAAAAAATACGCAGTCTTGATCATGCCAATCGCATTAATCTGATATTTACTTCAGATCATGGTATGGGAGCCATTTCGCCCGAACGTGTTGTTACGCTTAGCGATCATATACCCGAGCACTGGGTTGAGAAGGCAGTGGGCGGGAATCCGGTATATAATATCAAGGCTAACGATGGTTATATTGATTCTATTTATACAGAACTAAAAGCGGTAGATCATATTCAGGTATGGAAGCAAGGAGAAGTTCCATCAGAACTTAATTATGGCACCAATCCCCGCACACTGGACCTTATAGTGGCAGCAGATAGTTCCTGGAGCGTCAACTGGGCTCCAACGCCCGATCATTACAATTCAGGCGGCACTCATGGATATGATGTTCGCCAGTTGGATATGCAGGCAATATTTTATGCTGTTGGCCCTGCATTTCGCAAGGGTTATGTTCAGCCAAAGTTTGATAATGTTGATTTATACCCTCTTATAGCACATATTATTGGTGTAGAGCCGGCAAAAGTGGATGGAAAACTTGAGAATGTTAAGGGAATGCTGGTAAAATAATTCTGGTTTTAGGCTTCAAATTGTGTTTTATAATACGAATTGTATTTACAAAATAGTCCAAGCTGTTTTGTAAATTACAATCGTTAATGCCGGTGGTTAAAATATTCAGAACAATTGAGCGGAGCGATAATTGGTCTGTTATATTTTTCCATTCGGTATAAAAAAATGGATGTGCTGAAAGTAGCGCTATTGTTGCATTTGTTAAATTATGATGAACTTTATCGATTAAAAATTAGCATTTTCACACTTTTTACCTTATCTTTGTGACATTATTCAGGAATTTATCCTTTTGAATTAAGGCTAAAGTCGAAGATTTATTTCATTATTAAGAAAACAAACAAACCCATTTAATTAACACATTAAACCTTAAAGCCATGAACCAGAGTATACCGGTTAACTACCACATTAATGAACTTCATTTAAAGGAAAAATTATCAGAACGGGCAAAGAATATTTGTTTAGATAATGATATGAATAACCTTTATAAATTTCTTACTTTTTATAAAGAATATGGAAGTTTTCTGTCATTACGTAATTGCGGTGAAAAAACCAACAGTGAATTGATAGCTCTTGCTGAAAAATACATTGATGATTATGATTCTTTGCAGGATATGTTTATTGCTGGTGAACAGCATCGTACGTTTGAAGAATGCAAGATGTTATGTTTTGAGTTTTTCAAACTAAGCTCCGCTCAGGCTGAAAGTTTTCGTAATGCATTTCTGGAAGACCGTTTTCCGTTTTTTCAGTTTTTACTACTTGTTATTAAAAATCTGCTAAAAGAGCGTGAATATTTTATTTTTGAGCATAATTTCGGATTTTTTGAAGATAAGAAAAAGCATACTCTTCAGGCTATTGGTAATAAGTTCGGTATCACACGCGAAAGAGCCAGGCAAATTGTTATGGTCCTCTTACCACAGATAAAGGATTTCCTGATGCCTTTTGCTGATAAACTGAATTTTATTGAAAATCATTTGCAATATGAGCTGAAACGATACAAAGATTATATTCGTATTGACAATCTGACTAAAGATCATCTGAATGAAATTGAAGAATTAAATTGTACTTCTAGGTTTTATTGCTTTGGTTTTTCAATTTTGTATCATAATAATTATTCGTTTTTTCAGGAAGCATTTGAGCCTTATAAGAATTATTACTTGATACACAGGAAATTATTCGAACAGTTTAATTTTGCTAAATTTTATAACGACCTAAAGCTAAAAATGAATACCATGGTTCGCAAAAGTTATAATATTGATTTCAGGCATTATATAAGAACTTTTTACAGGCCAGGTAAGTTTTCATATTTTGAAAGAATTGTAGAAGTTTGTAAACAAATTGCACTGAACGAATTTGATTTGCGTTGTAATATAAATGATGAGATTATAATTCCTCGGAATACAAAGATCAGATTGCACGAACATGTTGAATATATTTTAGCTGAAACAGGACGCCCAATGCACTTAAATGAAATTTATAATCTGATCAGGAAACGTAAGATAAGGGAAAATATCATCCTTGAATCTCTAAGATCGGCTATAATCTCCTCGCCTGAAATAGCAACAATAGGTAAAAGTAGTACATATGCTCTTAAATCATGGCATCATGTAAAACTGGGGACTATTAAACAACTTGTAATAGAATATTTAGAGGAAAATAAAAATCCCATGCATATTGCAATGATAACCAAGCATATAAATCAATATAGGAGAACAAATGAAAAAAACATCTATTCAAACCTTAAGCTCGATCAGCATGGAAACTTTGTTTTTTATAAAGGTGGTTATATTGGTCTTTCATCAAAAGATTATACAGCATTTGAGCAAACAAACGTACAGCTTAAGTTGTTATAGTACCGAACAAGAACGAAACTATTTATAATAGGATATTATGGTTGCATTTGTAAAAATATTAGTAGCGGCAGTAATAATTGTAGGATTGTCTTTTATGGCGATTGCTATAAAAATGTTTATTCAGAAAAACGGTGAGTTTAAGAAGACTTGTTCAAGTATAGATCCTAAAACGGGTAAAACCGTTCACTGTTCGTGTAGTGCAGGTGAGCCAGTAAATTGTCATAATAAATAATAAAGAATCAATAGTAGAAATCCGGCAATTACCTGAATACTCTGCGTTCTTATTTTTAGTAATTTTACTCCTTTATAAATAATCCTTTGAATTAAAGGTTTTTACACCTATCAGAATATCATATCTGGCACCTGGTTCACGATAATAAATATACACTGTATATTCATTTCCGGTTTCGGTATGATTACCTTCAAAATATCCAGGGTCGGCATTTTGTGAACCCTTTTTAAGCAATGCATAATGATAATTGTAAAAGCCTTGTTTAAGGAACATTCTGAGTTCATAAGCTGAACGACGCGCATTATAGTACATTTTATTCTGATCCCTGAATTGCCAGTCGGCAAGCATTCCTGTAACGTATACATCAGCATCGGGGATCTGTTCAAATGGCAAAGAGAAATATACGTACACATATTCAGCGTCAATAGCCGGATCAGAAGAATTTTCTGCTAATATCTGATATCTTCCGTTCAGATCCTGTTCAAAAATATATGGCTTGGTAGTTTTGATCTGGTCAGGCCACAAATAAAAATGATAGCCATCAGTATCGCGTTCAAAATCCCTGATGTTTTTGCTTTTATATTTCAGACTTCTCAAATCAAGAGTTCTGAATTCATTTACGCCGTAAAACGTATTGCTTCCATCGGGAAATCTGAAATCAAGTATGTTGCCGTTTGTTTGATAGGGTTGCAGGTAAAGCTCATTGTCCCATCGACAATTTTGTTTAATAATGACTTTGAGATTGCGGCTGATATCGCTTAGAGGGTATTTATTTGTATTTACTGTAAAACCTATTTCCTGTTTTTGATTTCTTTCGCTTATAGTTTTTGGGGTTTGAATAAAACCGTCAATGCTTACCTTCATGTCAACTACACTGAAACGACGTGTCAGAACAACATCGTCGGGATTATTGTCATTGAAAACAATTAGCAGGTAATTACCAGGCAAAATGAAATTAAAATTATCGTTTGGAAAGATAAGTTCATAATGGGTATAAGGCTGAATAGTGTTGAACGACGACTGATAATTATGTATCATATCATCGGGGAATCCTGAAATATAATCTGATTGCCATAAATCAGACAGGTTCCATAAGGCATCGCAATGAACAAAAGTATATCTGAAGTATTTTATATCTCCGTCAAGGTCGTCGAAAGTAAGTTTTAACTGTTCGTCGGAATTGAAATTGATGACAGGGAATGACATTTCATATCCCAGACGCTGCAATCTTACGGTTTGAATGTTTTTAATATAAACATCGTCCTGAATCCGATATGCTTTATCGCTTTGTGCACTTGTAGTGAGAACCAGAAATATAAATATTGGGGATAAAACTATAAGGTTTTTAAAAGCCATGCGATTATTATTCATATAATTAATAGTGTTTTGACAAAAATAAAATAAAAAACATAATCAAATATAAAAGTATTTACTTTTCTATATACCTTTGCGCCCATAAAATGCTTAACACAAATATAACTTCCGATTATGAACAAAATTGTTAAGATCAAAAAAGGTCTTGATATTCCTCTTGTCGGGCATGCCGAGAAAGTGTTTAAAAATCTGGATTCAACCAATTTTGCGGTAAAGCCAACTGATTTCATTGGTGTTATTCCTAAGCTGCTTGTTAAAGAAGGTGATGAAGTTAAAGCTGGTACCCATTTGTTTTTTAACAAATATCAGGAGAGAATACTTTTTACTTCACCGGTTAGTGGTAAGGTGACAGAGATAAGACGTGGTGAAAAACGCTTACTGGAAGAGATCAGGATCGAATCTGATGATAAAAACAGCTGTGTGGATTTTGGAGCTGCCGATCCGGAAAAGATCAGCCGGGAAGAAATAGTTGAAAAACTGATTAACAGCGGGATCTGGCCTCTTATAAGGCAGCGCCCTTATGCTATTATTGCCAATCTTGATCATACACCAAAAGCTGTTCATATTTCAGCTTTTGATACTGCTCCGCTGGCACCTGATTATGATTTCATTGTTAACGGACAGGGTGAGCATTTTCAGACCGGTATTGATGTTCTCTCGAAATTGAGCAATGGGAAAGTTAACCTGAATATCAGTGATAAAACAAAGGCAAAAGAATTCTTGAGTGCTCGTAATGTTATCCTGAATTCATTTTCAGGTCCTCATCCGGCAGGAAATGTTGGTGTTCAGATCCATCATATTGACCCGATAAACAAAGGTGATATAGTTTGGGTTATTGATGTTCAGAGTGTTATAACTATTGGTCGCCTTTTCAGGCAAGGCAAATACGATTCCTCAGTTATTGTAGCTCTGACGGGGTCAGAAGTGATTAAACCCCAGTATTTTAAGACTAGAAGAGGTGCGTCAATAAGTAATATGGTTGATAATAATGTTAAGGAAGGTGATTTAAGATATATTTCCGGTAATGTACTAACTGGAACACAAATTAGAGCCGACAATTATCTGGGGATCTACGATTCCATGGTTACTGTTATTCCCGAAGGCAATTATCATGAGTTTCTGGGTTGGGCATTACCTGGCTTTGGCAAATACAGTACTTCCAGAACCTTCTTTTCATGGCTTACACCAAATAAAAAGTATGCTCTTAATACCAATCTGAATGGTGGAAATCGCGCTTTTGTGATGACAGGTGAATTTGAAAAAGTATTCCCAATGGATATTTATCCTTTACAGCTTATTAAAGCAATTATGTATGAAGATATTGATCTGATGGAAAACCTTGGTATTTACGAAGTTGAGCCTGAAGATTTTGCTTTATGCGAATTTGTTGACACTTCAAAAACCGAGATCCAGGGTATTATAAGAAAAGGACTTGAACTAATGAGAAAAGAAATGAGTTAATTCTAATGTGATACTAATTAATCAGATTATTTAAACAAGAATCAACATAAATTTTAATGAAATCGCTCAGAAAACAACTGGACAAAATCAAGCCTCAATTCCAAAAGGGGGGAAAGTTCGAAAAGTTGCATTCCACATTCGATGCTTTTGAAACTTTTCTCTTTGTTCCCGATAAAACGACTTTACAAGGCAGCCATATCCGCGACAGCATTGATATGAAGCGTACTATGAGTATTGTTGTCGCTTCGGTGATTCCTGCATTGCTGTTTGGGATTTGGAATGTAGGTTATCAGCACTACCTTTCTTTGGGTCAAACTGCAGGGTTTTGGAATAATATATTGTACGGCTTGGGTAAAGTGCTTCCTATAATCATAGTTTCTTATGTTACAGGGCTTGCTATTGAATTTATTTTTGCTCAGATCAGACACCACGAAGTGAATGAAGGCTTCCTGGTAACAGGTATGCTTATACCCCTTATAGTTCCGCCTGATATACCGTTATGGATGGTGGCTGTTGCAACTGCTTTTGCTGTTATTATCGGCAAAGAGGTTTTTGGAGGTACCGGAATGAACATCCTTAATCCGGCTTTAACAGCACGAGCATTTTTGTTTTTTGCCTATCCCGCTTTTATGTCGGGTGAAAAAGTATGGATATCTGATAAAGCAGATGGATTTTCAGGTGCAACTCCATTGGCAGAAGCCGCCGCCGGAATTGATACCGGTTCGGTTCATTTCACACATTCTTTTATGGATATGTTTTGTGGTTTTATACCCGGATCAATTGGTGAAACTTCTGTGATAGCCATTTTGATAGGTGCTGTTATTCTAGCCTTTACTGGTGTGGGTAGCCTCAGGATTATGATTTCTGTAGTTCTTGGCGGAATTTTTATGGGTGGGCTTTTAAATCTTGTTGCTGTGAATGCCTTTATGGAAGTGCCTTTTTATTACCATCTGGTGATTGGAGGCTTTGCTTTTGGAGCGATCTTTATGGCAACTGATCCTGTAACTGCAGCACAAACTAGCACAGGTAAGATCATTTATGGTTTCCTGATAGGCGTTTTTGCTGTACTTATCAGAGTTTTGAATCCGGCATATCCTGAGGGTATGATGCTGGCAATTCTGCTTATGAACGTTTTTGCTCCACTTATTGATAATTATGTGGTAGAAGCAAATATTAAAAGAAGGCTTAAACGTATGAAACCGGTAAAAGCCTGATATTTATACCAAATTAAAAATAATATATCATTATGTTCAGTAACGGTTATATATTCAGATATGCTTCTATCATGGTAATATTGGTAGCAGCAATGCTTTCGGCAGCAGCTCTTCTGCTTAAACCCGCACAGGATAGAAATGTAAAGATCGAGAAGATTCAGGATATGCTCAGCTCAGCTAATATTGAATCAACTCCTGCAACAGCAGAAGCACTTTACGACAAACATATTACCAGAGAAATACTTATTAACAGTGACGGTGAAGAGGTAAGCATTTATGCTGACGGGAAGTTTGAAATGGGAGACCGCAGGGCTTTTGACGTTGATCTCAAAACGGAATTAAAAGCCAAGCAGAATCTTGCTAAGGGCAAACAGGTTGAAGATCCGGTTTTCCCTTTATTTGTATGTGAAAAAGGAGAAGAAGTTATTTATATTATCCCATTGAGTGGTACTGGTTTATGGGGTGGAATATGGGGAAATATAGCGCTTAAAAGTGATTTTAATACTGTAGAAGGTGTTACTTTCGGTCATAAAGGCGAAACCCCGGGGTTAGGAGCTGAAATATCTACCGAAATATTCACACATCAATTCCCCGAAAAAACCATTTTTGATAAATCAGGTAACTTCGTTTCAGTACAGGTGGTACAAGGTGGAGTAGCAAACTCTAATATTGACCCTGTGCATGGTGTTGATGCAATTTCGGGTGGAACCATTACCAGTAATGGTGTTTCGGCTATGCTGAAAGATTGTATGGAAAATTATATTACTTACTTTAAAATCAGAAAGCTTTATGAATACAGCAAAAACTGAAAGAGAACCTTTATTCTCAGCTAAAACAAAAAAACTGTTATTGGGTCCCCTCAACAAAGAAAACCCTATAACTGTTCAGGTGCTTGGGATTTGTTCGGCTCTTGCTGTAACAGTTAAACTTGAACCTGCTTTTGTAATGGCTCTATCAGTAGTAATTGTTACTGCCATGTCCAACCTGACCATATCGGCACTTCGTAATACCATACCGCCAAGGATCAGGATTATTGTTCAGCTTGTTGTAATAGCAGCACTTGTTATCCTTGTCGATCAGGTACTTAAAGCATATATGTATGATGTAAGTAAACAACTATCGGTATTTGTTGGGCTCATTATTACAAACTGTATTCTTATGGGACGTCTTGAAGCTTTCGCTATGGCTAATAAACCATGGGATTCCTTTATTGACGGTATCGGAAATGGTGTAGGATATGGAATCATTCTGATTGTTGTTGCATTCTTCCGTGAATTGCTGGGCTCAGGAACTATCTGGGGGCTACCGGTTCTACCTAAGGTTTTTTACGATCTAGGATATGTAAACAACGGATTGATGATCTTACCGCCAGCAGCTTTGTTTCTTGTAGGGATCATTATTTGGATACAGCGTACTAAGAACCCTGATTTACAGGAAGAAAATTAGTCAACTATTTAATACGGATTGATTATGGAAAATATCTTTAACATCTTCATAAAGTCAATTTTTATTGAGAATATGATTTTTGCATACTTCCTGGGTATGTGTTCATATCTGGCAGTATCAAAAACATTGAAAACTTCAGTAGGACTTGGAGTTGCCGTTATTTTTGTAATGGTGGTAACTGTACCGGTTGACTATCTTATCCACAATTATCTTCTACGCGAAGGTGCATTATCGTGGCTTGGTGATAGTTTTGCCAATGTTGATCTTAGTTTTCTCAGCTTCATCATGTTCATTGCTGTTATTGCTTCAATTGTACAGCTTGTTGAGATGATAGTCGAGAAATTTTCACCTGCATTGTACAATTCTTTAGGTATATTTCTTCCTCTTATCGCTGTAAACTGTGCTATTCTTGGTGGGTCGCTTTTTATGCAGGAGCGTGATTATGGTTCAATTGCCGAAGCAACTGCATTTGGTTTTGGAAGTGGTATAGGATGGTTTCTTGCTATTGTTGCAATTGCTGCAATAAGGGAAAAAATACGTTATTCAAATATTCCTAAGCCACTCAGAGGGCTTGGGATTGCATTTATTGTTACAGGTTTGATGGCAATAGCCTTTATGAGTTTTATGGGAATAAAACTCTAAAATTTGTTAAGGAAATAATTATTAAATACTGAAAAATTATAAAATGGGAACCGGAACAATTATTTTGATAAGTATTGTGGTTTTTCTTGCCATAACCTTGCTCTTGGTTGGCATTTTGCTATATGTACGTGCAAAGCTGACTCCTCCCGGTAAAGTAAAAATTACTATCAACGATGACAAAGTTATAGAAGCAGATCCTGGTTCGACTCTTTTAAGCACTTTGGCACAGGAAAAGATTTTCTTGCCATCAGCATGTGGAGGGCAAGGCACATGCGCTATGTGCAAATGTCAGGTGTTTGAAGGAGCCGGAGAAATTCTTCAAACGGAAAAGGGTTATTTTACTCGAAAAGAACAACAAAATCACTGGAGGTTGAGTTGCCAGGTTAAAGTTCGTGAAGATCTGAAGATTGGAATTCCAAAAGAAATTTTCGGAATTAAGAAATGGGAATGTGAAGTGATTAGCAACCGAAATGTGGCAACGTTTATCAAAGAATTTGTGGTTAAATTACCAGAAGGCGAAATACTTGATTTTCAGTCAGGAGGTTATATTCAGATTGATGTACCCAAAACTCAGATAGATTTTAAGGATATTGAAGTTGAAGAAAAATTCCGTGAGGATTGGGATAAGCTTGGTATTTTTGATTTGAAAATGAAAAATCCTGAACCTATTTTCAGAGCTTATTCAATGGCGAATCATCCCGCTGAAGGTAATATTGTAATGCTTAACATTCGTATTGCAACTCCACCATGGGATCGTACCAAAAACCGTTTTATGAATGTTAATCCTGGCATTTGTTCTTCGTATATATTCGCAAGAAAGCCGGGCGATAAAGTTATGGTTTCAGGACCTTATGGTGATTTCCATATTAAAAATACAGATAAAGAGATGGTTTATATTGGTGGTGGCGCTGGAATGGCTCCATTGCGTTCGCAAATTTTCCATCTTTTCCATACTGAAAAAACAACACGTAAAGTATCGTATTGGTATGGAGCCAGGTCGCTGCGCGAAGTTTTCTACGATGATGAGTTTCATGAAATTGAAAAGAATTTTCCTAATTTTGAGTTTAATCTTGCTCTTTCAGAACCATTGCCCGAAGACAACTGGACAGGCTATACTGGTTTTATTCACCAGGTGGTATTGAATAATTATCTTAGTAAGCATTCTGAGCCTGAAGAAATTGAATATTACCTATGTGGACCGCCAATGATGAACGATGCTGTATTTAAGATGCTTGATAACCTTGGGGTTCCAAAAGAAAATATTGCATTCGACGATTTTGGCTCATGATAAAGTAATGTTCTGAAAATTACAAACGACACATTAAATATTGAGAGTTGTCAATGCAAATAATGTGTCGTTTTTTTATTTAATAGTATGAGAAATTTATTGATTTTCAATGTATTGCTCTTGGTTTTTTCCGCCTGCTCACATTCTGGCAATGAGAAAATGGTCAGGTTTCAGGGGGCAGCTCAGGGCACTTATTACGATATAAGCTATTTTGATAATCAAGAACGCAATTTCCAGAAAGAAATTGATTCCCTGCTTGATGCTTTTAATTTTTCAGTTTCAGTTTATGAGCCAAACTCGATTATTTCAAAAATCAACCGGGATGAAACTGATACAGAAGCGGATGACTGGTTTATTACTGTTTTTCGCAAGGCTTATGAGGTAGCGGAAGCAACAGACGGATATTTTGATTTTTCGGTAGGACCCCTGGTAAATGCCTGGGGATTTGGTTTTAGCGACAGGCTGCATCTTGACAGAAACACAATTGATAGTTTATTGAAACTGGTTGGTTACAGAAATTTTAAACTTGAGAATAACAGGATAATAAAAGCTGTTCCGGGCGCTCAGATTGATTTTAATGCTATTGCCAAAGGATATGCAGTTGATGTGGTTGCGCAATTTATTGAGTCAAAAGGTGTTAGTAGATATCTTGTTGATATTGGTGGTGAGGTGATAGCCCACGGACGTAAACCCAATGGGACATTATGGAAAGTAGGAGTGGAGAAACCATCAGAAGATCAGAATAGTTCACGTGAACTTAAAGCTATTGTGGAGCTTGAAAACATGGCAATAGCTACTTCGGGAAATTACCGGAGGTTTTATATTGAAGACGGTGTTCGCTATTCTCATACCATTGATCCATTTACCGGCTATCCGGTACAACATTCTCTGCTTAGCGTCTCGGTATTGGCAGAAGATTGTATGACGGCCGATGCTTACGCTACAGCTTTTATGGTTATGGGAGTTGAAAAAACTATTGAATTTCTTAAAATCAGAAAAGATTTGGAAGCTTTCCTGATTTATTCAGAGAATGGCGAAGAATTACAAACATGGATAAGTGAAGGCTTCAGATCAAAGATTGTGGAAAGAAAATAATCATTGGTTAATCGTCTGAGAATAAGGTTACTGTATGGATTTACTCATATCGTAACGAATCAACCGGATCGAGATTGGCAGCTTTTGTTGCGGGCAAGATCCCGGAAACAAGAGCAACCAGGAAGCAAAGAATAACACCTCCTATTATCCACAACCAGGGAATGATAAATCCGGAACCTATTATAGCGCCAAGCGCATTGCCGGCAAGTATTCCAAGAATGATCCCGATAATGCCTCCAAACTGAGCTATTACTATTGCTTCAGCAAGAAATTGGTTGCGGATGGTTTTCTTTGTTGCTCCTACAGCCTTTAGTATCCCGATTTCGCGGGTTCGTTCAGTTACTGATACAAGCATAATGTTCATCAGCCCTATAGCAGCACCTAAAAGCGTTATCAGCCCTATTATAGTAGCAGCCAGTCTCAGATATTTCAGGTTTTCAAATAGTATTTCAGCTATATTATCACTTTTTGATACATCAAAATTGGTTTCTTCACCTGTTTTAACCAGCCTTATGGTCCGAAACAGACCAATAGCTTCACTTTCGGCATCTGAGACCAATTCGGGGTCAACAACCATTACATTGATTGAGTAATTCATGTTAGCCCTTGAAAAATTACGCCTGACATTTTCAAGCGGTACAATACAATGATTGTCGCTGGTGATTCCTATTGAAGAGCCTTTTTCTTTTAAAATACCGATCACCATATATTTGTCAGAACCTATTCCAACCATTTTCCCCAGAGGATCAACACCTGCTTTAAATAGTTTCGAAACCACATTGCTGCCAATAATAGCTACGTTCGACCCAAGTTCAAGTTCAATTGCATTGAAATCCCTGCCTTGTGCTACCTCATTACCTGATGTTATAATGTATTCATTATCAGTCCCTATTACCGGTATGTTAGGGTTGGTTTTTTCTGAACCGTAATTCAGAGTTGCTGCCCCTGAGCCATATACATAAACCGAAGTATGAGCATTGAAGTCAAATTCGTTTTTAAAACGCATTGCTTCCTTATAAGTAATGTAACGATAGGTTTTCGGGCGTATACTGTGTGAACCTATCTGGATCCTCATCCCCCTGTTTTGGATGGTGAGGGTATTAGCACCCATCATTGAGAAATTCTCATTTAAAAAATATTTGATAGCATCAATTGAGGTTAAAATCCCAACTAAAGCAGTTATTCCCAGAGCAATGATCATTATTGTTATGATAGCTCTGAGCAAATGACTTTTGATGGAATGAACCGCCAGTTTTACATTTTCGCTGATAAAAAATAGTTTAGAACCCATCATTGATGCCCGAATTTAAATAAATGTTTTAGTCTTTGGCTCCAAAAGCCAGATCACCTGCATCACCAAGTCCGGGAACAATATAAGCCTGGGCTGTCAGATCAGAATCAACTGCACCAACCCAAAGAGTAGCAGAATTTTTGAATTTTCGCTTTAAATATTCAACCCCTTCGGTACTTGCCAGTACTGTAACAAGATGTGTATGACTCGGAGTTCCGTTGCTTATTAGTTCTTTATAACACAAATGCATTGAAATGCCTGTGGCAAGCATGGCATCGGACAAAATCAACACTTTGTCTTCAATGATCGGACATGACGAGTACTCAACTTTTATATTGAAATTCCCATCCTTATGATAACGACGATATGCCGAAACAAAAGCATTACTTGATTTATCAAAAATATTCAGCAAGCCTTGATGAAGAGGCAGACCTGCCCTTAGTATTGTTGCCAGCACAGGATAATTTTTCAGCATAGGTACATCAGCAACACCAAGTGAAGTAAGTACCTGTTTGGTTTCATAAACCAGCTCTTTGCTTATTTCATAGGCAAAAAGTTCACCTATCCTCTCAAGGTTATGTCTGAAACGCATATTATCTTGCTGAATATTTGCATCTCTTAGCTCGGCAATATACTGATCAATGATCGTGTTCTGATTGCCCAAAATTTTGATAAGCATGTTGGAATAATAGGTTTTGTAATCCTTCTATGTGGTTATGTAATACAGCTATATTTCGACAAAAATACATAAAGCTGAAGAATAGCAAAGAATAATAATAAAAAAAGCTGCGCTTTGATCTATTTTAGCCCCATTCGTTTCATAGCTTCAATTATCAGCTTTACGAAAAATGGCAGATTATTATACTGAAGTACAGGATAGCGGGTCTCAGCTGAACCAAAACTAGCATAGAACCTTGCCAATCCTTCTATTTCCGAACCTTCGAAATCAAGTGTAAGGGCTTGCCCGGCATATTTTTTTATTATGCTATCTATTAATAAATGCATAGAACCTGTATTTCGGGCAATGGAATTATTTGCTGAAAAAATCAATACCAACCTGTGATGACTTCTGATAATAAAAACGCCGGCGCATAATATATTCTCGTGTGTGAATGCTCCTGAAACTGTAGCTATATTCTTATATAAACTGCGGTATATAAGTTTTTCAAGGATTTTGTAATGGTGCTCACCCATCTTTCTCAGTTCCCGTCCTTTTTCCTGTCTGAATATTTTAATAATGCTTCTTGGATCGCTATTTTCTGAAATATTTATCCCTTCTTTAACGGCTTTTTTAATATTACGCCTAGTGTTTTCCGAATAATTGCCTTGTAGTTGTTCGTATGGTTTAATAAGATCGAGTTCATAATTTTTTCTGAAATTGATTTTGAAATTATTATTGTTGATCCTGTTGTAACGGTTAAGGTTTATTTCAGCAAAACGGTAATGATGTGTAAGTACTTCAAGAAAATCATTATTTGAATAACCAGATTCAGGGGTGGTTGAAAATATACCAAGCTGTTGTGTGAATGGTGGTTGATACAGATATTTTATGCCATATTTTTTACCTACCGTAACAGGCATGACTTGTTCATAATCTCCTGCGATTATTGCATCCCAGCCTTCACAAACCAAATCAAGATACCACGACCACGCATATAGATTGCCATTATATGAACGCTCAATGCAATCATCCCATTTGTTGTAGTCAATTTCAGAATTTATCAGGTATCTTATCATAGATCCGCTTAGTTAGTTTAAGGTACTGCATTTTCGATCAGCGATTCATATACCCGCAGCCATCCAAGCCATCTATCAGTTTCTGAAAGGCTTTCGTTATGCCACAGACTCGAAAAAACTCCGTTTACTGCCTTTACTTCTGCAATCAGATCATTAATAGTATCAATTGCTTTACCAGGGCTTAGTTTCATATAATCTTTCAGTGTGCCATCCATAACAGCAAAAGGTGTTACAGTAACAGGGACTACTGTTTCCATATCAATATCGTAAAACTGGTAGGGTGTGCAAATTCCTGCTCTGAATCCCGGTAGGGCAGCAAAGCCCATTGTATAATCCTTTGAAATACCAAAATTTGCAAGATTCCGATAAGTATCTGGCAGATGCAGTTTTAAATAATGCTGACGGCTATGATGAATTTCACGATTCAATACTTTCGATAGTTCTTTAATTTCTTTGCCAAGTATCTCTTTGCTCGAATTTGATGAGTATGATGGATGAATTCCGGTTTCCGAATAATCAGCAATATATTTTATCAAATTCCGGTAATGTATATTTGAAGTAGCTATATTTTTATCATACTCACCGTATTTACCAAAAAGAAAGAAATAAATAGGCTTCAGATGATATTTCATTTGCAGGTATAACTGATACTCATAGGTGTCGAATGGATCTTTTCTAAAGCCGGTAACAACCCTTATCTTTTCAATAACATTTGAGAAATCACCTTTGATCGCTGATTTAGCCAGAGTGCGTGTAACACGCAGGAAACCTTTGTTTTTATACGACCATGCCTGATCAATATCATAAGTTGGTAAAAAGCGATAATGCCTTGGTTTAATTTTTAATCCATTAAAGTGATTCTCAAGCGTTTTCCCTACTTTAAGCGTCCATATATTTACAACAGGCTTATGCAGGAAGCCAAATTTATACGCAATACTTTCCATTGCTGTGAACCTACCGAATTTATCTTTTCGGTAATGCAAGTGCTCTTCGTATCGGGAAACCATAAAAAATACTGCTGCAAACGGATCGTAGGGAAGTGCTACATCACGTTCATTAACCGGAAATAATACTTTGGTGCCATTATACTCTTTACTAAGCAAATCCAGATTATGAATTCCAGTTTTAAAAAGTAAATCTGTTGAAGCAAAATGCAGATTATTATCCTGTAATCGTTTTCCATAACTGAATTTTGCTCCTGCATACGATTGGAAATCATCAGCATTGGTAGTGATTGAAAAGTCAAAACCGAGCAGTTCCCTTAGCATCAGGTTTAGGGTGTAACGTAGGCGAGCCGTGGATTTTGGAGCAAAAACAAGGATCATTTATTCAAATTGCTTATGCAGATAACAAAACTAAATATTTTTAGCGTTCGCATAATGAATTATAAAAATAGTTTTCGTTTATTGCTCATATGATAATCTTTCAAACATTATGAGCAAAAAAAAACGGCACAAGGCCGTTTTTTTGAAAATAATCTGCTAATACTTTTTTCTTGATTTTAAATCAAAATCAAAAAACTCATCTAATAAATCAAACGATCCATCAGAATAAACAATGGCCAATGTTGGCATGTCACCAAAAAAAGGATGCGAAATAGTAACAAACTCAATACCTCCGATTTTAAGACCTTTACTTGTTTGTATGAGATCAAGGTCTATCTGAGCATTCAGATCCTTTAAATTATAATCACCGGTTTCATCATACTGGTCCATGAGATCATCCAGAGCTTTTACTTTCACTGAACCTTCTACTTTAAGAGGAGATAAAACATAGTTGCCTGACAGTTTTTCAATATCTTCCATATCGGAAGTATATTTTATGTCTATGTCATGCCCCATAATTGTTGAACCTCCTTTTTTTGATGTATGCTTGGTATTAAACGATTGCCCGCTGCCATTCAACGAACCGGTAACATTGTACGAATCTGCATTGAAGTTTACTGTTGCTCCAGTCGGGAAACCATTAGGGTTTAATTCAGCATCGTAGCTACCGGATACAGTAGTAACACCATCAATTTTTTGAGTGGCATCAAATTTAACAGGCACTTCTTCTTCATAAGTTTCTGTAACCCACTCATTATCCCAGCTATCATAATAGGTTTCAGTATATACTACCATGGCCAGTTCAATGTTTTCTACCAGAAGCTCAGCATTATTTTTCTGGTTTCCAAAAGCCGTTTCATCAGCAGGGTAAGTAACTTTAAAAACGGTTTCAGACTCCTGCTCAAGAGTAAAGTCTTCAATTTCAAAATTATATACATAAATCCCAAGATTGAGATCGTCAAGATCATTGGCTGATTTAAAGGAGTTTCGTGGCATAAAAGCTTGCTTTATCTTTGCAAGGTGAATTGTACCCGGCTGATCATTGATTTTGTTAATAACTGATTTCCCTATAACAATGTCAATGTCCATGAGTTGAGAGAGAAATGCTAAGGATTGAACCGAAGGCTCTGCCAAAAGCTCAAATACCTTATTATTTATTTCCTGGATACTGTTTTTCATTTCTACTTTAGCATCCTCAGCTTTCATTTCATCATCTTTTTTGTTGCATGATATCGCAGTCATTACTAGTACAGACGCTACAACAAGAATTGCTAAAAGCTTTTGTTTCATAGTCTAAAATTTTTTATTAATAAATAATTGAGTTTCTATAATGCAAAGGTATGACTATTTGATAAATTTCCAAACAATATAAAATTATTAACAGTTAACTTTTATTCCGGTGTAATTATTATTTATAGTTTTGAAGCCTTTCTATACAATTTTCAGAGCAATGCTTTTTAAATATCCATTAGCATATTTTCTGCTAATTATTGCAATATTTACTTTCTGTAACGAAAAACATCCTGAATTGTTTGATCTTTCAGATAAAAAAAGTGTAATAGATAATTGTGCCGAAGGAGTCAATGAGTTAAGGCCCGGGGATATTCTGGTTCGTCCTAACCTGAACTTTCTGCCGGGTTCAGCCATTGTGCCGGGCGGTTCAGGCTTTGGTCATGCAGCTATTGTCATAAGTTATTACAACCATGATAATCCGGATAGTCTTTTGGCCAACACTACTATAATTGAGTCCATTGCCAAAGATGTTCCTGTCGCATATCAAATAAGAGAAATAAAAGCTCTGGCTAATAGCAGGGTTCTTGCTTTCAGGAACCAAAATTTCGATAACAGATATTCAGGGAATAGATATCGGTTGCGTTTGAACCTGCCACAATCAACAATTGATTCAATAATTGAATTTACACGTAGTCAGAAAGGTAAGGCTTCCGCATGGAATGCTGCTAAACGATTTGAAGGACACTTATATGCCAATGAGCTGGTAAATAATGGTTTGCGTAAAGACTGGTCAGATAATACTCATTGGTATTGTTCACTTTTGGTTTGGCAGGCTGTTTTAAAATATACTGGTATAGATCTTGACCCCAACGGTCGATACATGGTTTATCCCAACGATTTAATTGCAAGTCCTGTTTTTGATAGTATTGGAGGAGATTTTATTGGTAGAGCAAGATTCTGAGATTGTTTGCTAGTGCCTGATTTTAAATTTCAATAAATATTTAATACTGAGCATTATATCTTCAAGTTCATCAGTTGACCCATCATTATACTGAACATTAATATTAAGGTAGTCCCGTTCAGGATGATCTTTTAACGAAAGATGCGCCATACTGTTTCCTTTATAATCTGTAATTCTCATTTTGCTCATTTGGTTAAAATCATAAGTAAATGTTTCTACGGGCATATTAATAAATGGATAGTCAGAAACCATATTTAGCTTTAAAGGGTATACGCTTAATTTAATTTTTTTCTTCCCAAAAATAAGTGTGTTATACTCTGATAAGCCTACCCTTGTAAATATATTAGCGCAAAGGAGTTGTTTTTCTCCTTCTTTGATTGAAGCGTTAGAATTAAGATGGGAAACGTGTTTCCTGAATTTTATATTTGATTTAAAATCAATAGAAAATGGGAAAGCGAATATTTCAAGCGAGATGTTTTCAGGAAACCCATATTTTATTGAGGTATTTAAATTAAGATCAAATATTGTTTTACCTTTTGAATAAATTAATGCTTCGGCTTTTATAGGCATTATATCGCCTGTTGCAGTTACGCTTTCTTCATATTTACTTAAGATAAAGCGTGTTTTGGTTTGTGGTTTGCCATCAGGTTTAAAATCAATTATAAGCGAATCCGATTGCCGCTGAAATTCTATCTCGCCATTAGTGTTTTGTATATAATATCCTGAATGTTTATTCATTTCAAACATGATATAAGTGTTTGATTCAGGTATATATAGTAATTTGCCGGGCAATGGTGCTGTTTTAATATTATATAACTGAGTGATAGCCCTGAACGCATCAGAATCCTCAATTCTCTGCCCAACCCGTATGATCTCATGGTCAGCAGCTTTAATATATTTACGAGCTTTTTCGGCAGGAAAAGGTTTGTTACAGCCGGCAGTCAGAAAAATCAGTATCAACAGCAAAGGCTTTGTTTTAACTGTTAATCTACAGTAATAATTTTTCAGAAAGCCGTTTAATCTTAATGCCATACTATTTTTGCTGTTCATTACTGTTATTTTCATAGCTAAAGTAGTTCAATTTTTTTTGCAATCCTTTTCTTTGACAGAAATTCATCAATGTTTTTAAGCAAACAAAGATCGGAATATTTATATTTCAGCAGGTGGTAGCGTTTTTTTTATTTCGAGCCTTTTATCTTAGTTACAGAGCCAAACTTATTTTAACATCAAAAACTCATTAGTTGAAAATGGTTGAATTGGAGGGATTTAGCCTGATAAGCTGAATCATATATAGTTTTTAAATTTCTTATTGAATTTTTATTGATGCATGGTTTAAAATCTACAGGGCTGGTTTCTTCCGGACTATCATATTTATTCAGCATAAATGTTTTCAATGATTTGGTTTGAAAGATTAAAGCTTATGAGAAAACCAACTGAAATAGTATTACATTTGCCAACTGGCTTCTTAAATATGGGTATATGTCTTACCATACATAATATTCAAACTTCTTATTCGGGATGAATAACTGGCAGCTAAAGGCTATTGACTAAAAGTCAATTTATAAATTATCAACTTACTATTAACTTATAATCAAATAATTAAGTCATGACTAAAAAGATTGTTTCAAAAATTTTATTCCGGTTTGCACTGTTTTGTGTTCTGATTGCTGCTTTGCCTGCTTTTTCACAAAAGAAATACGAGTATAAAACCGTTCCCAACGACCCATTACAGGCAAGGATTTATACTCTTGATAACGGACTTACGGTGTTTTTGAGCGTTTACCGGGATGCTCCGCGTATTTATACTGCTGTAGCTGTTCGAACCGGCAGTAAAAATGACCCTTCTGACAATACAGGACTTAGTCATTATCTGGAACACATGATGTTTAAGGGAACTAAAAATTACGGAACCATCAATTATAAAGAAGAGAGTATTTATCTGAATAAAATTGACAGTCTTTTTGAGGTTTACCGTTCGTTAACCGATACTGAGGAGCGCAAGGCTGTTTACAGGGTTATTGACAGTATTTCGAATATTGCCTCACGGTATGCTATTGCTAATGAATATGATGTAATGATGGCGGCGTTGGGAGCAAAAGGTACAAATGCTTATACCAGCGTTGAACAAACAGTTTATATTAACGATATTCCTTCAAACCAGCTTGAACGCTGGCTCATTATTGAAGCTGAACGCTTTAGTAATCCTGTTTTCCGGCTTTTTCATACCGAACTTGAAACCGTTTATGAAGAAAAGAACATGAGCCTCGACAACGATGGCCGTAAAGTGATGGAGGCTCTGATGCAAGGTCTCTATCCTACACATACCTATGGAACACAAACTACACTGGGTTCGCAGGAACACCTGAAAAATCCTTCACTTAAAAGCCTGAAAGAATATTATGATAGCAGATATGTGCCAAATAATATGGCTGTTGCCCTTTCAGGTGAGTTTGACCCTGATGTAGCTATACGGCTTATTGATGAAAAATTCGGTACTCTTAAACCACGTAAAATAATGCCTTTTGATGTTCCTGTAGAAAAGCCGACAACGTCTCCTTTGATCAGGGAAGTGTTTGGACCGGATGCTGAGAATCTGCGTATAGGCTTCAGACTGAAAGGCTATCAAAGTCAGGATGCAGATTTACTTAGCATTTTAAATATGATACTTAATAATCGCTCGGCGGGGCTTATTGACCTGAATCTTGTGCAGGCACAGAAAGTGTTGTCAGCAAGTTGTTTTCCATATATAAAACAGGATTATTCATCTCATATTTTTTCAGGTTCTCCAAAATCAGGGCAATCATTGGAGGAAGTTGGAAAACTGATTCTGGAACAGATTGAGCTTGTAAAAAGAGGAGAGTTTCCTGACTGGATGGTCAGTGCCATTATTAACGATTTAAAAATGAGAGAACTAAGGTCGTTTGAAAGTAATTCGTCAAGGGTAAGCACTATGCTTAATTCTTTTATTATGAACATGCCTTATGATTTTGTGGCTAACCGGCTTGAAAGGCTCTCAAGGATAACAAAAGATGATATCGTAAGATTTGCAAGGGAAAATTATGGTGATAATTACGTAATTGTTTATAAGCGTACAGGTGTTGATAATTCAGTTGCAAAGGTTGAAAAGCCTTCAATCACACCAATTGAAGTTAACAGGGTGGCACAGTCAGATTTTGTTAAAAAAATTCTTGATACACAAGTTCTTGATATTGAGCCTGTTTTCCTTAAATACGACAAGGACGTTCATCAATTCATGCTTGATAAAAAAGTACCTGTTTATTATATCCAGAATGTGGAAAATGATATTTTCAACCTTTATTACATTGCCGATAAGGGCAATAATAACGATAGACGCCTTGGCTTAGCATTAAATTATCTACGATATCTGGGAACTTCAAAATATAGTCCTTCCGAAATTCAGATGGAGTTTTATAAACTTGGCTGTTCGTTTAATATTTCTGCAAGCGACGATCAGGTCTACGTTTCTCTTACTGGCTTAACAGGCAATTTTGCCCAGGGACTTGAATTGTTTGAACATTTGCTTGCTGATGCGCAGCCTAACGAAGAAGCATTACAAAATCTTATAGCCGATGTGCTGAAACAGCGTAACGATAGAAAACTTTCAAAATCATCTATTTTGTGGGGTGCACTTTATAATTATGGCGTGTATGGATTAGATTCACCATTCCGTAACATACTCAGCAAAGATGAACTCAATAGTCTTAAAGCCGGTGAACTTGTTGATATAATCAGGGATCTGAATAGTTACGAACACCGGGTATTATATTATGGTACTTTGAATCAGAATGCGCTGGCTCAAATCCTTACCAAACTGCATCGCGTTCCTAAGAAATTTAAACCCATACCTGCTGAAAAGCAGTTTAAGGAACTGGAAACTAACACCAACAAGGTTTTTGTAGTGGATTACGATATGAAGCAGGTGGAAATTGTAATGTTATCAAAATCTGACGGATATAGAAAAGACAATACACCTTCGATCAATCTTTTCAATGAATACTTCGGCAGAGGGATGTCATCAGTTGTTTTTCAGGAACTTCGCGAAGCCAAAGGACTTGCCTATAGCGCTTATGCAACATATTCAATTCCTTCTCGCCCCGATCGTTCACATTATATTACCTCTTTCATAGGAACTCAGAACGATAAACTTCCGGAAGCAATGAGCGGAATGCTTGGTTTGTTAAACAACATGCCGGAATCAGAACGCAGTTTTAATACTGCACGTGAGGCTATTGAAGAAAAGATCAGAACCGAAAGAATTACGAAATCCAGCATATTGTTCAGCTATGAAAGAGCCCGGAAACTTGGTTATGATTACGATATACGTGAGGATGTATTTGCAGGTGTACAAAAAATGAATTTTGATGATCTGAAAGCCTTTCAGGAAAAATATCTGAAAAATAAAAACTATCATGTCCTGGTTCTGGGTAATAAAGATCAGCTTGATATGAATACCCTGCGACAATATGGTGAAGTGGAATTTCTGACACTTGAAGAAATATTTGGATATTGATCTTTGAGATCCTGATCAATTTCAATATATGCTAATTTTATGTATAATTGTTTCAAATGGATGTAAAACACGGTAATACACATGTATTGCACATTCCACGCTGGTATCCTCATCGTGGTGACCCTATGCTTGGGCTATTCGTGAAAAACCATATCGAAAGTTTACCGGACGCCTTTAATAATAGTGTTTTGTTTCTGCAATTTGTTGATGAACAAGATAGCGCAATAGAAATTGATACTCAAATAATAAATGATGTATATAATTGCACTGCATATATTAGAAAGGCATCATTCAGGATTTTGTCATTAAATTCAGTAATTAACCTGTATCGTTATTTTCTGGCTTTCAGACGGTGTTACCGTAAAATACGCCGTCAACAAGGTAAACCTACAATTACGCATGTACACGTGCTTACCCGCACCGGATTGCTTGCATTGATAATCAAAGTTCTTACCGGTGCGCCCTATGTAATTACTGAACACTGGACGCGATACTTACCAACAACTGACTCATATCAGGGAGCGGCTAGAAAATGGTTAACCGCTTTTGTTGTTAAGTATGCTGGAGCAGTTATGCCGGTTACTGTAAACCTGCGTGATGCAATGATCTCCAGAGGCCTGAGCAATGAAGATTATGTTGTGATCCCAAATGTGGTGGATGTTGACAAATTCAAACCTGCTGTAAAAGCTACAAAAAGAGATAAAAAAATCCTGGTTCATCTGTCGTGCTTTACCGATAAACAAAAAAACATCTCTGGTATTCTTAGGGTCATAAAAAAATTAAGTTCTGAAAGAAATGATTTTTTGCTAAAACTTATTGGTGATGGTGAGGATTTTGATGAAATGAAACAACTTTCTGATAAACTGCAACTTACTTACGAGTTTGTGATTTTTACCGGATTGAAACAGAACGAAGAACTTGTGGAGCTGTTAAGCAATTCTGATCTTATGATAATGTTCAGCAATTATGAGAACCTTCCGGTAGTAATACTTGAAAGTTATGCCTGCGGAGTACCAGTCATTTCTACAAGGGTGGGAGGGATACATGAACATTTGCATACTGGACTTGGAAAACTTGTTGAAAAGCAAAATGAAGAACAGTTTCTGGATGAACTCAGGTCTTTTCTTGATAATCCTGATATCTACAACAAGCTGGAGATAAGAGACTATGCCGTCAATCATTTCAGTAAGGAAGTAATTGGTAAATCTCTTGCTAAGGTTTACAATGAAGTCATAGATAAGAAATGAACACAAGCGATTTGTTTAATGGCTCTAATTGTATGTCACTGATCTTCAGCAATATATTAAAGTCGAACTTTATCACTAATAGGCTTAAATCAAGGCTGTTAGTTCATAATGATACCTGAAAGTTTCTATTATCCTTAAAGGCTTCTCAGTAGTGTATCCTGATTATTAACCAGCTTTGTTTTGCTGTATTATCCATTCTTTCTGAACTCCCAGCAAAGGATTGCTGCAGCCATAGCAGCATTTAAAGATTCGGGTCTATGCAAGCCGGCGCCTTCAGCAATAAAAGAAGGGATAAACAAGGGATGAGTGATAAACTGATGAAGGACCGGAGAAATTCCATGTGCTTCGTTACCTATGAGTATCACTCCGTTTTTTGAAGGATTTATTTCAGTCAGTGGTTTTCCGTTAAGCAAGGCTCCGTAAACAGGTACTTTAGTATTGGACAGAATGCTCAGAAGATCAAGATAGTAGGTACTTATTCTGGCTATCGAACCCATTGTAGCCTGTACGGTTTTTAGATTATAGAGATCAACGGTGTTTTTTGAGCAGACAACATGCTGAATTCCAAACCAATCGGCAGTTCTTAAAATGGTGCCAAGATTTCCGGGATCGTTAATATCGTCAAGCATCAGAACTATCTCTTCATTCAGGATTTTGGGGTTGAACTGAAAAGCCGGAATATAAAAAACACCAATTGCCTGATTTGCTGATTTTTGAGTGCTGATTTGCTCAAGTTCAGCTTCCGTAACAGCAAAAGCCTTTATATTTCTTTTAGCGATAATTGATCTATTCTTCTGTAACCATGCATCAACAGCCAAAACACTATGAGTTTCAAGCCTGCTTGATATAAGTTCCTCAACAAGTTTACTGCCTTCAGCTACGAATAGTTGAAGTTCTTTCCTTATCTTCTTTAAATGCAAAGACTTAATGAATTTTATTTTCTGACGGCTGAGCATAAAAAAACCCGGTATTATGAACCGGGCTAAATTAGTAAATATCTAAACGCAAATTATTCGGCAACCACTTCAAATTTAATGGTAGCTTTAACTTCTTTATGCAGAATAACTTCAGCTTCATAATTTCCAAGCTCTTTTATCGAATCACCATCGAGTTTTATACGTTTACGATCAACATCAAAGTTAAACTGATCTTTGAGTGCTTCAGCGATTTGAATAACATTAACTGAACCAAAAATCTTTCCTGTTGAAGCAGCTTTTGCCCCAATAGTAAGGGTAATATCGCTAAGTTTTGCTGCAAAGGCTTCCGCCTCACTGCGGATTTTAATTTCCTTAAATGATTTTTGTTTCAGATTTTCAGCATTTATCTTTTTGTTTTTTTCATCGGCAACGATAGCAAATCCCATAGGGATAAGATAATTGCGTGCATATCCGTCTTTTACGGTTACAATATCGTTTGCAAAACCCAGGTTATGAATATCTTGTTTTAAAATAACTTCCATGTCTCCCTCCCTTTATTTAAGTAAGTCAGCAACATATGGTAATAATGCTATGTGTCTGGCACGTTTAATTGCCTGGGCAACCTTTTTTTGATATTTTGTAGATGTACCTGTTACGCGGCGAGGTAAAATCTTTCCCTGTTCATTTACAAATCTCAGAAGAAAATCGGCATCCTTATAGTCAATATATTTAATACCACTTCTTTTAAAGCGGCAATATTTTTTCTTTTTAATATCTATTGCAATTGGCGTAAGATATTTTATATCAGCATTTCCTTGTCTACTCATTTTTTAACAGTTTTAAATTCAACAACACCTTATACTTCTTCAGTAACCGCCTCAGCAGCTTTGGGAGTGCGTTTTTTCTCGTTGTAAGCAATAGCATGTTTATCCAGTGCTACGGTTAGAAATCTCAGACAACGCTCATCGCGTTTAAACATTACTTCCAGTTCGGCAATAGCAGAACCTTCAGCTTTGAACTCGATCAAATAATAAAATCCCGTTGATTTTTTCTGGATAGGATAAGCTAACCTACGCATGCCCCAATTATTTTCAAAAATGATTTCTGCTCCTTTCCCTGTTAAAAAATCTCTGACTTTTTTTACCGCTTCCTTCATCTGATCTTCAGATAAAACGGGAGTCATAATGAAAACGGTTTCATACTGTCGTACCATTTTAACAAAAAATTAATTAATGATTATTTAATTGCTTTATTATCAGCGCAAAACGCTTTTTATAAAGTGAAGCGCAAAGGTAGATATATTTTTTGAATTACAAATATATAATTGATGAATTTCTGCCATTACAAATACTTATTTCCAATTTCTGAAATATTTCAACCAGTCAATAGTATTCTCCATATTTAATATTTGTATACTTTTGCGCTTCCATAAAATTAACCTGGAGTTCATACATAAATTATTTGTTCATGCTTAGTAGAAGGCTTATCAGGATCAAGGTAATGCAGGCATTGTATGCTTTTGTTCAGAATGATGATAATGAATTGCCTGCAATGGAGAGGAATCTGATAAAAAATATTGATAGGGTATACGAGCTGTATATCTGGCAATTATCGTTTTTGGTTGAACTGATCGAATATTTCAGGTTTCGTATGGATGAAGCAAGGCAAAAATTTCTGCCTACTGAAGAGGAATTAAATCCAAGTACGAGATTTGTTGATAACAGGCTTATACAGCAGCTTCAGGAGAATGAGGATTACAATCAATATTATTCACGATATAAAATAAACTGGGCTGGCGAACAGGAAATGTTTCGTTCTTTTTACAATAAGATCCGCAGCAGCGAAGAGTATATCAGTTATATGAATGCTGAAAAGAATTATTACGAGGACGATAAAAGTATTCTTATAAAGCTTATCCGGACTCATTTACTGCCTTCTGAGACTTTACAAGTGTTTTTCGAAGAGAAAAATATTTACTGGGCTGATGATTATAGCAATACATTGCTGATGGTTATGAGAACTCTGAAATCGTTTGCAGCAAAACAGGATGCTTTGGCTAAACTCCCGACCCTCTTTGAAGAAGAGGAGACTCAAATTGAAGATAAAGCCTTTGCAAGCGAACTTTTTGCCAAAAGTATATTATACAGCGATGAATATTCAGCTATTATAGCTCTGAAGGCAAAAAATTGGGAATTGGATCGAATAGCCATACTTGATATTATTATTATGAAAATGGCAATAGTTGAGTTGCTTCAGTTTCCGTCAATACCGGTTAAAGTAACTCTTAACGAATATATTGAGATTTCAAAACAGTATAGCACGCCTAAAAGTAAGATATTTATCAATGGTTTGCTTGATAGACTGATAGTAGAGTTCAGGGAGGAAAATAAGATAAAAAAGACAGGGCGTGGTCTCATTGATAATTAGCTTTTGGCCGTTTCGTAGGAAACAGGGATCAGATTAACAAAGGATTAAGCTAAAAATATTAAATTTGCAAAATTAAAATTTATATGAAAATTAGCAGCATACTTCAATCTTTGGTATTGGCTTCGATAATCGCGGTTTTGCTTGTAGTTGCCTCATGTGGAGGCAATTCGGGTAGGGACAATTTGCCTGTAGATATTATTCAGAACCCAAATACTGCTGAAGGTATCAATAAAAATGTAGAAATGCCGGCTTTTGAATTTGTAAAGGATTTTCATGATTTTGGCAGAGTTATTCAGGGTGAACAGGTGTCATTTGGGTTCAAGTTTAAAAACTCAGGCAATGCATTATTACTTATATCGAGTGTTAGTTCATCGTGCGGATGTACAGTGGCTTCATTTCCTGATAAACCCATGAAACCCGGTGAAGAAGGAGTTATAACAGTTAGTTTTGACAGCAGAGGAAGAATGGGTATGCAGATGAAAACTGTTACTATTCTGGCTAATACCCAGCCGGGTACAAAACAATTAATGGTTCAGGCTAATATTGTTGTACCTGAAACTATGAATTTTTAATTACTGAATCTCAAATAAGTATAATTAAATCGAATTATTAAATATTTTAAATTAATTCTATGAACTCAACGATTTTAAGCAGCATTTTACTTTTTGCACCACAAACCCAGGAAGGCGGTAGTGGCGGTTTCGGTTCTTTATTTGTACTAGTGGCCATAATGGTTATTTTTTATTTGTTTTTTATCCGACCACAAATGAAGCGTTCAAAAGAACAGAAAAAATTCCGCGAGAACCTGAAAAAAGGAGATAAAGTTGTTACTATTGGTGGTTTGCATGGTAAAATTACAGAAGTACAAGAAACCACATTTACCCTTGAACTTGCTGATAATGTTAAAATAAGAATTGATAAATCAGCTGTTGCAATGGATAGCCAGTCACAAATTGGCGAACAGAAATAGAATTATTAAGAACCTTTTGAATTGAAAACCGGTATTCCTGATAATGAACAGCCTGTGCAGGATTCTTTGATGAAAAGATTCCGAGATCAGTTTTCAATTTTTTTTGTTTTTCTTGTTTTTTCAAGTTTCATATGGGTTGTAATAAAATTGTCGAAAGATTTTACTTCGACAATCACATACAATATCAATTTTAAAAATGCTCCGAAAGGCAGGATTATATCCGGATCAAGCGACACAGTTATCAATGTTGGGCTTGATGCCAAAGGATTTACACTGATTAAGTATCATTTTTTGCAAAAGATTCCGGTTATTAATATTGATCTGACGGGTTTGAAGATCAGGTATTATGCCGGGAAAGAAGAAGGCTGCCTGCCATTGAATGACCAGATACAAAAAATTGCCTCCCAAATTGGAGTAAAGCGTGATCTTGTTTTTGTTTCGCCTGATACTATCAGGTTTGAGTTCCTGACTAAATACAAAAGACAAATACCTGTTTTGCCGCAGGTTAGCTATGAATTACGTCCTCAGTTTATGTTGTACGATTCTGTTCAGATACAGCCCGACAGTATCTGGGTTTTTGGGCCTGAGGAATTGATTGATTCAATTCAGTTCATTTATACCGAACAAAAATCTTTTTCTGATCTTTCTGAAAATCAGGAATTAGAGCTTAGGCTTATTAAACCAGAATCAAATCTGGTTTCATTATCAGAAAATCGGGTTAAAATATTGATTCCTGTGGAAAAATATACTGAAAGATCTTTTGAACTTCCTGTAAATATTGTTAATTCAGGAACTGAATATGCGCTCAGGATATTTCCGGAAAAAGTAATTGTAAATTGTCTGGTTGCGCTTAAAGACTACAACAGGGTTGATGAAGCCATGTTTGAAGCTGTTGTTACCTACGATTCAGTTGAGATGCAAGCGGCTACCAGGTTAAAGGTCAATCTTGTCAAATATCCTTCGTTTGTGCATATTGCCCGTGTTGAGCCGGAAAGAATAGAATTTATTCTCATTAAATCTGCCAATAAGCCATAAAATGTTGAAAATTGGTCTTACCGGAAATATTGGAAGTGGTAAAACCTTAATAGCTAAAATCTTTAGTACGTTTGGTGCAGCAGTTTTCAACTCCGATGATGAAGCAAAGCTGATAATGAAAGAAGTAAGGATGCAAAAGCTTTTAATTGAGCGTTTTGGCAGCCATATCCTCAATGAAGAAAACATTATTGATAGAAAGTTACTGGCGCAGCTCCTGTTTAACGATAAGGATGCCCTGAATTTTGTAAACCATTTGATACACCCTCTTGTAAGGCAGAATTTCAAAGATTTTTGTATAAAACATGCAAATGATCCCTGTTGCATTTATGAAGCGGCTATAATCATCGAAACCAGTTATTATAAAAATCTGGACAGGCTTATTTTGGTAACTGCTCCGGAGAAGCTGAGGATTCAGCGTGTTATTGACAGAGATAAAATAAACGAAGCTCTCGTAAAACAAAGGATGGAAAATCAGTGGTCAGAGGATGAAAAAATCCCTTTTGCTGATTTTGTTATTGTTAACGATGGTATAGAACCTCTTGTAAAACAGTGTGTTGATGTGTTTAATAAAATCTGTGCTGAGTAATTATTTACAACACTCAGAAGTATGCTATTTGAGTATTTAAGCAAGAGGAACGAGAAAATAAATTAAAAGCAATCAGGTTTTTATTCCTGGCTAACGCTTTGTAAACCAAGAAAATACTCAATTGGATTAAAAAGATTTTCAAAAAGATTATTTTGTGCTCCACTGAAAACTGAACCTGGATTTTGTGAGCTGGTAATAAAATAGTTATGAGTAATGTCAGCCGGAAAAGCAAGGATCTCAATTTCTTCGCCCGAATTTTGTTCTATGACCATTTTGTGTGATGCAAGAGTTAATTTACCTTCAGCATCTTCGTCAGCAAATCCGGTGCTTCGTAGTACAACTAGTTTCCTAATAAAATCAGTTGTTATAGCTGAATCGGCTGGCATTCCATTAATCGTCCAATTGTTTTCATCCCTGTTCAGTGTATAATTCAGATTTTCAAAGCTAACATTGATTCTTTCAATATTGGATTCTGAAGTATTTATTATTATTTGATTCCGGTAATGTTCAGCTCCCAGCGGGAATACAGAACCGAGAAAGCCCTGTACAGTATAAACATCATCTTTTCCGGCAAGACGCACAAAAGTGCTTATTATAGGCCTTTGCTGTCCCTGTATCATTTGTGACTGGTAATCCATTTTGCCATAAATAAATTCGTCAGTAATACGCTTGTCCTGATAAACCTTGATACGGGTTCCTTTTTCACCACTTATCTCATATTCATCAAGGTTTTCTTTTCCTCGCGAAACCAGTTGTTCGGGAACAAGCGGTGAAATAGTCTGGAAAATGCGGCTAATATGTTCGGGATTAGCTGGATACATTTTACCCGGTGTTCCTACATTCCATATTCCATCTGCTTTTTCCAGAATAATGGCATTGTCAGTTTCTCCATTTGGAATTATTACTATACTTGTTGTTTTATCAGCATTAGCATTAGCGAGTTCACGAACAAAATTTCCTTTCTGTTTGCGCGAATCCACTCGCAGAAGAACAACTGACAAGATTAGCAGCAATGCCAGTAGGGCAAACAAAACTGGCGATTTTAATTTTTTAAACATAAACATCCTCCATTCTTTTCATTCTAATATTACGGTTGCGGATCATTCTGAAAATACCGTAACCAATGATCAGTAAAATGGGTAGTGAAAAATTAAGCAGTTTTAAAAACAGCTTTTTACTATCTTCTATTTCGTCCAGTGGTCGGGCTTTAGCTCCTTTGGTTCTTAATTCAACCAGGCCGGTATCGTCTGATAACCAGTCAACTGCATTGACAAGAAGATTAACGTTCTCTTTCTGAACGCTATATCTTTGATCGGCGGCAACCGGGAAATCAGCATCACCAAAAATGACCATACGTGTATTGCTGCTTCCGGCAATAGCTCCCTGCAATGTAGCTGCCACTACAAGGTTTGGGTTAAGGAAATCGGCATCGCGCCACTGATGCTGTACATCAAAATATAAAGGAACGTTTCGTGCATCCGATTTATCGGAAGTGAAAGCAATAGGTTCGAAAATTAAAGTAGTATCTCCGGTATAAACAATAGGACTTGCAAACTGTAGCAACACATTACTCAATCCTTTGGTTATAGGGTGATCAGCAAAATTATTTATCAATGGAAGATAAGGGAATTTTATCTGGGTAGTGTATTGCATAAAGCCAGCCTGCTGGGTTAATCCAACGGTACCACAATTGGCATCAATTATAAAGCGGCTTTCAACTATAACACCTTTTTCTGTCAGCCAGGTTTCAATACCGGTTTCTACTGCAGTGCCCTGAAGGGTAGTGAAATCCCCCTGAACCCTGTTTAAGGCTACAAGTAAATTACCTCCGTTTGCCATGTATTCATCAAGCTTATGCAAATGTTCCTCAGGAATAGTTTCACTTGGACCTATCATTATCAGTGAGCTGTATTTTGATAAATTCAGAACGCTATCATAAAAATTAACTTCCTCCACGTTATTCAGAACAAGCAAACCTGCTACTGCCTGTTGCAAAAGATTAAGTGCTGGTTCTCCATGACCCTGAATAAATCCTACCAAAGGTTTTTCTGTAATTGATAATTTCTTAATTGCTGATGACAGGTCGTACTCCATTGAGGCTTCGGGTTGAATAAGAGGGATAATCTCTTTGTTTTTTCCCATCTTTATAATCGCGCCCATAAAAGCTCTTTGCTGTTTTACCTGATCCCGTTCTCTGATATTTACAATTACCGGCTGAACACCTGCCTGCATGGCAGCCATTTCATCTTCCTCATCCTTTGGATCATTCATTTCAAAAACAACCATGCCACGTGAAATATTTCCGTATTCAACTAGAAGGTCAGTAAATTCACGACGAACATTGATATATTGCGGTGGAAGATCGCTTGTGAAGTAGGCACTGATAGTTACAGGCTCTTTCAGGTTGCGAAGTATGCTTTTTGTTGCAGAACTGAGCGTATATCGTTTATCCTGTGTTAAATCAAGACGCAGAAAAAATCTGTCAGCCAAAATATTAACAAGAACAATTACCCCAACAATCATGAGCAACTGATATGTAGTACGGTTTTTACTTTTCATAACTGAAATGTTTTTTTATCCAAAACTAAACTGTATTGCGTCTGGCAATAACTGCCTCGGTTCCAACCAAACCAAAAAATGCAATAGATAAAAAATAGATAATATCCTTTGAATCAATAACTCCGCGCGAAATAGAGTCATAATGGTTCGAAAGACTGAGATAACTGAAAATTGAACCTAACGAGCCTTTAATACTGTACGACAATACATCGAAAATAATGTGAAAAAAGATACTGATAAGCAATGCAAGCAAAAAAGCTATTATCTGGTTATTTGAGATACTGCTTGCAAATAGCCCTATACCTACATATGCAGCACTCATAAAGATCAGCCCTATGTAACCGGTAATGATTGCTCCATGATCAATGGTTCCGAGATTTGCCACAGTAATGTAATAAGGAATGGTAAGTGCCAGTGCTATAATTATCAGCAGCATTACAGATGTGAACTTACCAAGTACCACTTCCCAGTCGCTTATAGGTTTTGTAAGCAGCATTTCTATGGTTCCGGTTCTGTTTTCTTCAGCAAGTAGCTTCATAGTAAGTGCTGGTATAAAGAAAAACAAGGTCCAGTAGGCAATTGAGAAAAATACCTGTAAGCTTGCCTGACGGACAAAGAAAATATCAGCACCGTATAACCAGGTAAAAAAACCACTAAAACCCAGAAAAGCTATGAGCATGATATATGCCATAAGTGAATCGAAAAATGATCTGAGTTCTCTTGTTGCAATTACCCAAACTTTCATAAATCCATTTATTTATTAATACTTTTAAAAAATCAGGTTGATAAAAATGATATCTTTAACTGATTGATAACCATTATTTTAATGTTAATTCTCTGAATACATCTTCGAGCTTGGTTTCAAGAGGGGTGAGCTCAGTAAGAAACCAGTTTTTATCACTGCAAAGCCTAAAAATTTCTCTGCGGGACGAATAATTTGTGCGACTTTGTATTTCATAATAATTCGGTTTATCTTTCACAAAATCAACAGTTTCTACTGTGTTTAATTCCTTCAGTGCTTCAAAAACAACATTAGGATCGGCATCTTCAATACATATATGTAAAACTTCTTTGCCCTGAGCACGCTTGCGTAGTTCATTGGCAGAGCCATCAGCTACAATGCGACCTTTATTAATGATCAAAATTCTATCGCAGGTAGCTTCTACTTCAGCAAGAATATGCGAGCTGAGAATTACAGTTTTTTCACGCCCGATACGTTTTATAAGTTCACGTATTTCAACAATCTGATTCGGGTCAAGCCCGGAGGTTGGTTCATCGAGGATAAGTACGGCAGGATCGTGTATCAGTGCTTGTGCAAGTCCCACACGTTGCTTGTAACCTTTTGACAACTCACCGATTTTTTTGTGTTTCTCAGCTCCCAGACCACATACTTCAATCATTTCATAAATCTTATCCTGAATTTTATTTGCAGGAATTCCATGTATTCGGGCAACAAATTTTAGGTAATCAATCACAGGCATCTCAGGATATAAAGGATTAGTTTCAGGCAGGTAACCTGTTAACTTCCTTACTTCATCAGGATCTTTGGTAATTGAATAAGGTCCCACTTTTATATCTCCCGCAGTAGGTGAAAGGAAAGTAGTAATGGCTTTCATGGTGGTGGTTTTACCTGCACCATTAGGGCCAAGAAATCCAAGGACTTCACCGGTTTTAACAGTAAACGAAATATTGTCAACAGCCTTTTGTGCTCCGTACTTACGAGTAAAATTATCAACTACTATATCCATATTCGATATGTTAATTTGTGTGCAAAATAAATGAATCACTCGTTAATAATCAATTAGATTAACATTTTTTAACAGCACTCTGAGGTTTGAGGTTTGATTTTTGTATACTATCTACTCGCTCGTATATGATTAAAGATAAATAAGTTAGAGCCTGATAAAAGCTATAAATATTAAGCAGTTGTGCATATGTTATTTGCTCTTTTTATAATCTTTTTAAAATAAGCTTAAAAAATGTGCTCAGCTAGATTTTTAAATTTTTAGAATTCTTTTTGTTTTTGCGTCAGTTTAACAAATTATTTCATTAAAGTTCAGGATTTAATTATTTTTTCTTTTTTTAAACTTTCTGCCAGGGTTTTGTTTGATAGAGATGATAAAAAATAATCAGATTCGTAAAACAATATCAGGGAGTCCGGCATTATCTAATGAATAACTATCTTTGCACTGGAATTGGAGATTTTCTTAATGATTTAGAGACATCCTTTATCATCTGTTATTGATCAAAGTATTAATTTGTTATGATTGAAAAATATTCTGATTTAATTATTTCCTGGCTGACAAGTATGTCAATCTCTGAAGTTACTGCACTGAAACTGAGTAATCTTATTATTTTTGGTTCATTAGTATTGCTTGGTGTTATTATATATCTGATACTGAAATATATAGTTCTGACAGTAATTAAAGCATTTGCAAAGAAGACTGCTAGCCAATGGGACGATATTTTAGTAGAGAACAGATTCTTTCAACGAATTATCCTTTTGATCCCTGCCATGATCATCTATAAGGTTGGACCTGACATCGTTAAAGATATTTCTGGACTAAGCAGGCTTGTTCAGGTTACATTGCAGGTTTATATTGTGTCTGTTCTTACATCCATTATTAATGCATTTTTAAATTCAGCTCATGATATCTATCAGCAATATGATATTTCAAAGGTGAAACCGATAAAGGGTTATATTCAGGTAGTTAAGATCATTATATATATTATTGTAGGAGTGCTGGTACTTTCAATTCTGATAGGTACTTCTCCCTGGCCTATTTTAACCGGAATGGGAGCTATTTCTGCAATCTTGCTGCTGATATTCAAGGATTCAATACTGGGATTGGTTGGTAGTGTCCAATTGTCGGCACTTGATATGGTAAGACCTGGCGATTGGATTGAAATGCCAAAATACGATGCAGATGGTTCGGTAATTGATATGAACCTTACTACCGTTAAAGTAAGAAACTGGGATATGAGTATAACCACCATTCCTACCTATGCACTTATAAGTGAATCGTTCAGGAACTGGAGAGGGATGACTGAATCAGGGGGCAGACGTATTAAACGCTCAATCCTGGTAAATATGAACAGTGTTAAATTCTGCACTCCTGAAATGCTTGAGCGTTTCAGGAAAATCCATCTGATAAAGGATTATATTGACAATAAGGAAGAGGAGCTCCTAGAATATAATACAGCAAATAATATTGATAGCACGGTAATAGTTAACGGACGTCGGCAAACCAATATTGGAGTGTTCAGAGCCTATCTGAAAGAGTATTTAATGAATCATCCATTGTTGAACAAGGATATGACATTGATGGTAAGGCAACTACATCCTAATGAAAAAGGTGTGCCTATGGAAATATATGTATTTAGTGCCGACAGAGCCTGGGTTAATTATGAACAGCTACAGTCAGATATTTTTGATCATATTCTTGCTTCTGTATCGCAGTTTGATCTTGAAATCTTTCAGGTGCCCGCAGGAATGGATTTTAGGAAACCTACCCTGGATACAAAATGATTTAGTATTAAGCTGTTTTAATAAAATAAATGCTTTTGTGAATAGTCAAATTTAAGAAGTGCTTTGCTGAATTAATATTATTTTTAATTTTGCAGCCGAAAATTAAGATTTAACGGTTTAATCCCGGTTAAAGCAAGTTCATTAAAATTCATGGCGAGGTAGCTCAGGTGGTTAGAGCGTCGGATTCATAACCCGAAGGTCGCGAGTTCAACTCTCGTCCTCGCTACATATTAGCCCTGTAAGTTGTTAATTTACGGGGTTTTTGTTTTTATGACCCTGAATTTTGCAACAATCCTGAAAGTGGATTGTTAACTTTAATATTTGAGTATTCCATGATTTATTAAAAACACATTACTGAAAATGAAAGTCAACTCTTTGATACTGTGGATTCTTACAATAGTACTGACACTTGGCACATCAGTTTATCAGCGGAGAACCGGACCTACAAAACCGGTAAGAGGTAAAGTTGAAATAGCAGGCGAACAAATAAAATATAAATTGATGAGAACTCATGAAACCGGTGCCGATGCTGCCATACGTATTAAGGCTTCAAACCGCGGTATCAATGGTATTGTAAAATATCGCCGTTATAAAAGTTATGATTCATGGACTGAAACACAAATGATAAGAGAAGGTGGGGAGTTGGTGGCTTATCTGCCAAATCAACCATCAGCGGGTAAAATTATGTATGATGTTGTGTTGCAATACACTGATCAGAACATAAAGCTTAATGATGAAAATGTAATTATACGTTTTAAAGGCGTTGTACCTGACGGTATACTTGTTCCACATATACTTTTCATGCTTTTTGCAATAATATTTTCAATACGTACAGGTCTTGAGGCTTTGTTTAGGCGACCAAAAACTTACATTCTGGCGTGGTTCACAGTTGTTTTCCTTGCACTCGGTGGTGCTGTATTTGGACCGATAGTGCAGAAATATGCTTTTGGTGCTTATTGGACAGGCTGGCCTCTTGGTACCGATCTTACAGATAATAAAACAGCATTAGCTCTGATTATATGGATCATAGCACTTATAAGACTACATAAAAACCGACAGGAAAGAACCTGGGTAATAATAGCAACTGTGGTATTGCTATTAGTTTATCTCATACCTCACAGTATGCTTGGTTCTGAGATTGATCATACTACCGGAGTTTCAGTTGAGTAAAGGATCGGGAGGGTAATTAGCCCATATAGCAAAGTCTTTTCCAAGTGTCTTTACTATATTACGCCATAAATTTTCAGGATTTTGAGTAATTAGCTGCTCAGTAGTAGCAGTAGCAACAACCCACGAATTTTCATCAAGTTCGCGGTCAAGTTGTTTGCTTACCCAACCGGCATAACCAATAAAAAACCTTATATTTTCAGGATTTAACTGTCCAAGAGTCATCATTTCTTTAACCTGCTCAATATCACCACCCCAATAAATTCCTTTGGTGAGTTTTAGGCTGTTTTCAATTGCATCACCCAAAGTATGAATGAAATATAAATTACTGGTTTGAACCGGACCTCCAAGATACAAAGGAGCATTAAATTTTGGAAATCCCTTTATGACATCATTAAAACGAACATCCACCCGTTTATTGACTATAATTCCAAACGAACCTTCTTCATTATGTTCAGCCAATAAAACTATTGAACGCCTGAAATAGAAATCCTGCAGGAAGGGCTCTGAAATCAGGATCCTGCCCGGTGCCGGAGGCATTAAACCGTATCTTTTATTTTCGCGTTTTACTGACATTTTATTTAATACTTCAGTATTTAAAACTATATGCAATTGCAATCATTACTTTTGCAGTGATTTTGAAAGCGTAAAGATAGTCAAAATTTTCATTTCTACCATGTCCAACTCTAATAAAAAGTATCTGAACCTGAGAAACGAATATCCGTTCATGGTTTTTGAGAAATATCATATCTATAAGAATATTAACTCGTTAAAGGTGCAATTTGTTTTTAATCTGGCTGATAAAATTAAATTTTCACCTGAATTTTATATTGAAAATATCAATAACATAAATGCCTTACCCGATACATTACTGAATAATCTGGTTTTTCATATTGGCATGGTTGAAATCATAAGTTACTGGAAAGCAGCTTGTCCTCCTGTACTTATTGTGAAACCTTTTGCTTTGAATGATTTTGCAGTTGCATGGTGGAGGAAATTGTTTTTTTATGGCTTAGGCGAGTTTTTTTATACCAATAAAATTGAACCGGATTTTAACCATTTTCTTGAGATCAGAAATAAAAACGATCAGGCTTTTGAAAAACAACAGGTCAGTCTTGATAATTCAGTTTTGATACCGGTTGGGGGAGGTAAGGATTCTGCCGTTACACTTAGTGTTCTTTCAAATCTGAAAATGCCACTTATCCCTTTTTATCTGAACCCGGTTCAGGCAGCTGTTAATGTAGTACAAAAGGCTGGAACAGAAAAAAATGTATTGATTGTAAAAAGGACTATTGATCCCGAACTCCTGAAAATGAATGAAGCAGGTTTTTTAAACGGTCATACTCCGTTTTCAGCACTGCTTGCCTTTTATTCCTTGCTTTCTGCTACATTGAGGAAAACCAGATACATTGCCCTTAGCAATGAATCCAGCGCCAATGAGCCTACTATACCGGGAACCGGGATAAATCATCAATATTCAAAAAGCTATGGTTTTGAAAAGGATTTCAGAGAGTATTGCAGAAAAAATATCAGTGACGACTTTAATTATTTCAGTTTCTTACGCCCTTTAAATGAGTTGCAGATCGCCGGACTTTTTTCAGGTTTTTCTCAATATCACAGTGTTTTCAGAAGTTGTAATGCTGGTAGCAAACAGGGGATATTGTGCGGTAAATGTTCTAAATGCCTTTTTACTTTTATAATTCTTTCAGCTTTTCTTGATCCTGAAGAACTTGTTAAGATATTTGGCAGTAATCTGTTAAACGACAATGAGTTATTGTTTTATTTTGATCAGTTGTGCGGCATCGAAGATGAAAAACCTTTTGAATGTGTTGGCACTTTGGATGAAGTAAATACAGCTTTGCATATGGCTATAAATAAATATGAAGAAAATAATATCCCTGTATTACTTCGGCATTACATGAATAGTAACAAATACTCAAAGATAGAATACCGAAGTGCTGAGAAGCTTTTATCTCAATTTAATGAACAGCATTTTCTTGAGGAACCATTTTTAAGCTTGTTGAAAAAGATTTTGTATGGAACAGGTTTTTAACAGTAAGATTGCTGGAAAAAGAGTGTTGATCCTTGGTCTTGGTGTTGAAGGCAAGTCAACATACAGATTTTTGCGGAAAATGCTTCCGGATCAGCAGATTACTCTTTCTGATCAGCGCACTGAGCTTCTAAATATTGATGAATTCCGGCATGTAAATACCATCATGAATTTTGGAGAGAATTATCTTCATGACCTTGGATCTTTTGATGTAATTATTAAAAGCCCCGGAATTTCTGAAAACCTGTTTCCTGCATCATTGCCTGATGAGAAACTTACTTCGCAAACTGAGCTGTTCCTTGAGGTATATCGCAACCAGACCATTGGAATAACTGGGACAAAAGGAAAAAGTACAACTGCCAGATTAATACATCATCTTTTAAGCTCAGCTAAATATAAATCCTTGCTTGTTGGAAATATTGGTCTGCCTCCTTTCGATGTAATAGACCAGATACAGCCTGAAACTCTTATTGTTTTTGAGTTGTCAGCCCATCAGCTTGAAAAGGTAAGAGTTTCTCCACATATTGCCGTATTGCTAAACATTTATCAGGAACATCTTGATCATTTCAATGATTTTCAGTCGTATCAGCTTGCTAAACTCAATATTGCGAAATGGCAGACCAGCAAAGATTTTTTGATTTACCCGGGTAAGGAAAACTCAGTTGTAGATTTAATAAATCATTCTACTCTGGTTTCAAACAAGATAACTTATGGTTTTGGAACAGAACCGTGTTTAAATACTTGTTTTAAGGATGATCAGATTTTTTTGAATACCTCAGGTGCTTTAAAAATGATTTGCGATCTTACTGGAATTGAATTTCTGCCAGGAAGACATAACCAATTAAATCTGATGGCTGCATTTTCGGCGCTTATTGGAGCCGGAGTAACTGATTTTAACTTTTGTAACTCACTGGTAGACTTCAGGGGCTTACAGCATAGACTGGAATTCATTGGTAGTTATAACGGCAAACGATTCTATAATGATTCAATTGCAACTATTCCCGAAGCAGTTATTTATGCCCTAGATACCATTAAAGATATTGATTGTTTGCTCCTTGGAGGATACGATCGGGGAATAGATTATTCACAATTAGTTGATTATCTTGCCAATTCTGAAATACCAAATTTTTTCTTTACAGGTGATGCCGGTAAACGGATGTTGAATATGCTAAAGCCACGTCTGACACGAAAGCATCAATGTAAATGGTTTAAAAATTTCGATGAAATGGTAAAGCAGGCAATTAAAAATACTTCTGAAAACCGTGCTTGCCTTTTATCCCCTGCAGCAGCGAGCTATGATAAGTTCATGAATTTTGAACACCGTGGAAACCGGTTCAGGAAATTGGTTAATAACTGGTTTCAATCCCTGAAAGATCAGAACACAACAAAACTATCCGGTAATTTATAATGCTACGCTCGATTGTTGTAAAATAAATATCGTAATATATTTATGGGTGTATATTTTTGAATATAATTGATTTTCAACAGACTACATTAATAAATCATTCAGCCTCCTTTGTATCTTCTGTTTTAGTCTCTTTTTTTTCCTTATCCCCTTCCTTTTCTTTTGTCTTCTCAGCTGCTTTCTTGCTTACTGTCTTTTTCTTCTTTTCCTCAGCAGGAACTTTTTCTTCATCAGCCTTTGCCTCAGTTTTAGTTTTCTTTGCAGTTGTTTTCTTTTTCTTTTCTTCAGCTGTTTTAACCTCTTCAATAGTATCCTTAGAAGCTTCAGCTTCTTTCGCTTTTGTTTCTGCAACTTCACTTTCTTCTATAATTTCAGCTACCGGCTCTTCTTTAATTTTCGGAGCTGCAGTCTTTTCTTTTACCAGTTCAGCAACTTCTTTTTTAGGAGATGCCTCTGCTGCAGAGCTTTCTGTTTTCTTTTTCTTTTTTTCGGTTACTTTTGTATCTTTAACAGCCTCCTTAGCAGTTTTACTCTCTTTTGTTTCTACAACTTCACTTTTTTCAATAACTTCAGCTACCGGTTCTTCTTTAATTTTCGGAGCTGCAGTTTTTTCTTTTACTAGTTCAGCAGCTTCTTTTACAGGAGATACTTCTGCTGCAGAGCTTTCTGTTTTCTTTTTCTTTTTCTCGGTTACTTTAGCTTCCTCAACAGCCTTCTTTGCAGCTTCAGCTTCGCTCGTTTTTGTTTCTGCAGCTTCACTTTTTTCAATAACTTCAGCTACCGGTTCTTCTTTAATTTCCGGAGTTGCAATTATTTCTTCTACTATTTCAGCAGCTTCTTTTTTAGGTGATGCTACTGCTGAGAAGCTTGCTGTTTTTCTTTTTCTTTTCTTTTTACGCCTTACCCCATAGGTTCCGGCAACTATTTTGCCTCTTCGGGTTTTTTTATCTCCTTTGCCCATAGATTTAAAGATTTTAATAATTTATGCGGTAAAATTAAGAAATTTTTTAATAATGAGTATCTTTTGTGAAGTAAGAAGAATTGTATTTACAAAATAGTCCAAGCTGTTTTGTAAATATAAAATCGTCAATGCCGTTGGTTAAAACATTCAGAACAATTGAGCGGAGCGATAATTGGTCTGTTATATTTTGCCAACCGGTAAAATTGGTCTATTATATTTTTCCAACCGGTATTATATCTAACCAATTCAATATTAAACGAATAATCAATACAAAGCTATTTACTACCTGAATAACAAATCAGATATTACAATTTTTCCTGAAAGTATATCTTCATCTATTATTAGTCTATAAAAATAAATACCTGCAGGCAATTTACTTACATCAATTCTGGCATAAGGTGTTGTAATTTCTTTGTTAACAACATATCTGCCGAAAATATCAAATATTATTAGATCAGCAGTTTTGAACATTATATTTTGAATATTAAACTCAATATAATCTCTTGCAGGATTTGGATAAATCTTGATTTCTCTTGTATTTGCAGGTGTTGAAATTGCATTTAAGGTATCTCCCATCATTATTTCAAATACCCAAATATCCGTATTGGGAAATGTATAAGAAGAACGAGGAGTACATTCTACATCATGCGAAGGCCCATAGTTGGTAGTGCCGGCAATAACAAAGTTATTATCACTCTTTTTTACCACTCCATAATCACATCTTTCATTTACTGAACCTCCAAAACATTGCTGCCATTGCAGCACTCCATCACTGTTAATTTTAAATACCCAGATATCGGGATTATGTTCAGTAGTGCTGTGATTTCCTGAAACATCGCCGTGTTTTGACTGAGTATTACCAACCACAATAAAGCCTCCGTCAGCGGTTGCTATTATATTGTGAGCTACTTCATATCTCCATCCTCCATATGCTCTTTGCCATATTATGTTTCCGTCAAGATCAATTCTTACAACCCAAACATCTGATTCTCCTTCATAATGGTATCCAGGTATTTCCATTGAATGTGTACCACCAGTAAAAATATATCCGTCATCAATTTCAATAATACAATGTATCGAATTGTTTTTGCTTCCTCCGTAGCAGTGCTGCCATTGAATATTCATGCCAGCATCAAATTTGGTAAGTACACCGTTAGCATATTCGTATGACGGAGAAATACAGCTTATATTTCCTATCCCGCCCTGCAATCTAATTGAGTTGCTTCCGGCAAGATATCCCCCATCTGATGTTTGAATAATTGCCTGCCCAACATCAATAAAGTCAGTTCCAATAGTATAGTCCCATTCCAGTTCCCCATCGGCACTTAATTTTACTATCCATGTATCGTAACTTCCAAAACGAATCTTCACATCGCCATCATAGGACAGAGTCTCGCCTATTGCTACAACCCCTCCGTCTGCTGTTGCTGCGCCATTCCACAGATATTCTCTACCAGTACCACCAACAATTTTCTCCCAAATAATATTACCATTGGCATTTATTTTAACAATCCAGTAATCAATTGAGCCAGGATATGGGTCGTAGTTAATATGTCCGTCAGAAGACCATGATGAACCAAGCAAATAATAATTTCCATCTGTTGATGGCAAAATACGCCTAATCTCTTCAGAGTCCGAACCTCCAAATGTTTTCTCCCATAAAAGATTGCCAATGCTGTCAATTCGAATTAACCAGCCATCGCCTAAGCCACGATGAAAAGATATGTCACCATCATTTGAACCGGTAGCACCGGCAATAAAATATCCATTTTCGATTGCAATAAGATCATATGCGCCATCTTTATTACTTCCCCCAAAACATTGCTGCCATATAATATCCCAATTTTGTGCAGCCAGAGTAGCCGGTACCCAAAAGAATATCATTAAATAAATAAAACGTTTCATTTCTTAAAATATAAAAAGGCGCTACGCCAAAGATAAGGCGCAGCGCCTGGTTAAATTATTTACTTATTACAATTTTTCCATGTCTGCTTAAACCGGCAGTATTTAATGTATAGAAATATACACCCGGTTTAACCGAACGTATATCCCATATTTGCTGCCCTTGCTTTCCGCTTACAGGAATAGAAGCAATTTCCTTTCCTGACAGATTGCTGATTTTAATTACCCCTTGTGGGTTATTGGCAGGCAAAGTATAGTTGAAAGCCACCCATGCATTAGCGGGATTGGGTTTCGCAGTAATTTCAATGCCAAAGATATTTTCAGTTGCAGCCGTATTAAGATATTTTCTGCTTTTCATGCCTTGTTCTTCTGGGTCAATGCAATTGTAGAAATGATATCCGTAGGCAAATTCAAGAATCCCTTTTGCTTGTGCGCCTGCGGTTCCAATGCTGTTATCGGCAATGTTTAACAGATTGTCAATCTCTATGCTGTCAAGGTCAAATATAGTACGCTGCTGCTGAGCAAGGTTTATTTGCAGGTTCAACATTTGCATGTAGTAGTAGTGTTCGTCCAGTTCATTATCATTATAATTATAAAGCGAAGGCATCATGTTTGCCAGCGAAAGTGCACTGGTAAAATTACCTTCGCTCATGTAAGTAGTAATAATCTGCTCATCAGCCCTTTTACCGCCTATATTGTCAAACCATTTGCGAAGTTCGTTATTATTACAAATGGTATCGTTGAGCAAACTCCTTATAATATTGTGGGCTGCACGTGTTTTTACCTGATTATAGTGTGCCATTTGCCTTTGCAGTACAGTTTTGTACGAAGATCCCATAGCTACCTGCCTCAGAATGTCAATCATATATTCAGGCAATGGATTTTGTTTATCTTCGAGATAGTTAATCAGTTCATCCTTTTTCAACTCATCTGGATTTTCAGCCAGAATCTCAAAAATAATGTTTTCGGGTAATACATCAGTCTTATCGGCAGTAGCCTTTAACACTTCCATTGACAAGTGCGGCGATTTGCCAAGCAGATCTGCGCGCAATTGCCACATATCTGAGGGCCATGCGGATGAAATTTCAGCAAGTGTACCCGTTGTATTACCTCCATCCTTCAGGTTGTCGTAAAGCGCTTTTACATTATCATAACCCAAAAGCCCTGTAGCATAATCCATTTCCTCCTGTTGTTTTTGTGCAGGTGTAAGCACCACATCTCTTTCTGAGCTACTGCCTCCTCCGCCATAATTCGAGGGGCACTGGTTTTGAATACCCACAACTTCCTCACGGATAACTCCGTAAACCCTTGCCGGATAATAGGAAGTGCTGGTATTGCCGGGTGAAGGAGCGTAATAGAAATACTCTATCAAATGGTCTCCATCGTTATAAATATGATAATCGGCAATATTGGAAAAGGTATTTCCTGCCGGCAATGAAGATGACCCTATCTGACTCTGTATTCCGCCTTTAGGTAGATGAGCATCATCCTTTGCAACCGTAATATCCTGCCAGTTCCATGTATTTTGGTTGCAGTAGTAGGCGAGCCCTTGATAGGTATCACTTTCCTTCCAATTCTTTCCCACTGCATAGTTTCCGTAGGTCAGCCCATAATATTCATTTTTGTAAACCTGATCAGCAGCCTGAGTTTCTTCAATGTAAGTGCCCACAAAATAACCCTCTGGATCACCATATACTTTGTAAAAACTATTTTCCTCAATAGCAAATCCGGTGCAGTTAAACAACTCCATACCAACACCATAATTAAAACCACATTCTGCATTATACATCGTAGTACCTCCTACGTTGAATATGCTGTTAATGATAGTGGCATTGTTAACATTACGGAGCTTTATTCCGCAACTATTACCATTAAACTCAGCATTTTTAATACAGATAGTTTTTATATTAGCACCGGTGCCAAACGATTCAATACCATACTTAAATCCCTGGAAAGTATTTGGCACTATATTATTTTCAGGACATGGCGTTACAAGGGAACTACATGAAGGTAATATATCAAAATAGGCATTTGAGGTTAAAATTCCCACACCTGTATTTGGTTCATTGGTCATATTGTTTATAAAATCGCATGATTGAATGTTTATTCCGTCAACTTCCCACATTGAAATATGAGCAAAAAACGGAGCAGGTGCCAAATATTCATCATTTACTTCGAATCTGCAATTTTTAAAATAACTGATATTTCCCAACGGCGTTTCCGATATTGGATGTGTATTCTGGTACGACATAAATTCTACTGAACGTCTGTTATTAATAAAAACAGCATCATCAGCCTGAACTATACCTCCAGTTGAAGAGTAATCATTTTTCTTCCATAGTGTTATTGCATTTTCGGCATTTTCAATTACTGCACCGTTTTTCAAAATAACTTTACCCTGAGCATTTGGTTGTCCTGGTAAAGGAATTTGAGATTTGTTTTTTTCTCCCCATACTTCGATGCCTTGCCAAGCATAATTATCCAAACTTGTTAAGTGACCACCATCAATGATCAATTCTGAACCCTGTGCAACAATTATTGTACTTCTTTTTGATAGCAATACATTGGAAGTAATGGTAAGCTTTGCATCATTTATTATTTTAATACCGCAAACGATAATCTTGTCTTCTGTCCATATTTCGTCAGTATCAATTACTATCGGTTCGCAATTGTGTGCCATCTCAACAGCTTTAAATGCATTTATCCTTCCAGCACCCAGCATGCCTTGATAATTATATTCATCATTTATCGGATCTGCAGTTGACTTAATAAAATATTGTATTTCTGCTGGAGTAAAATCAGGATTAATAGATTTTATCAAAGCACAAACCCCTGCCACAATAGGTGAAGAAAATGAAGTACCTCTAAAACCTCCCCAATATGGCCAATTATTATTTCCACATTGTGTTACCACAGCGCCCATTAATTCATACCCGGGTGCACATATATCAACCTCAGCAAAATGACTATGTGTTACTTCAATACCATTATTAAAGAATTGATGATTGTCATCTTTACTGGTGTTTGAGACTATAATTATCCTGTCATCATAACTTGGATGGAAAGGATAAAATGCCTGGTAATTGTTGTGTGAACCACAGTGATGACCATCTAATCCATTTCCCGCAGGCATTACAAGCACTGTTCCGTTATCCAGAATTTCTTTGACTATTAACTCTTCCCCTGATGATGGCGAAGGAGAACACTCTAAAGAACCACCCGCACATGAAACTATAACACTTGCACCCATTACGTTAGATGCGTGCAATGCTTTAGCCAGAACAGTTTGTCTAGTGCCGGTTATATAACCAATCATTTTAGTTTTAAAACTAACAGCAGCCAACTGACCCATAGCATTTCCGCCTAACTGTGTAGTTTCCGCTGAAACAAAACTTGCAACCGCCGATCCATGATTATTCCATCTATCGTGATCTGGTATACAAAAGTGTGGAGTTCCTGTATATGGATCATAATGAGGTGTTATTTCAGAAGACAAATCCGGATGAGTAATATCGAACATGGTTTCAATGATTGCTGTTTTTATGTTTGGGTCTCCTAAAGTAATATCCCATGCCAGATCTGCCTGAATCTTTTTAAGATGCTACAACCATTGGTTTGGGTCATTTAAAGTTAAATTCCACATATGATCGGCCGGATTATAGACATATAATGTTGTATCAGGTAATGAAAACCTGGATAGATTATCAAAAACTTCAGGATAATTTGACGTTAAGGAATAATACAAATAATCAATACTACCCTGGCTATTTAATCTGATTTCATGTATTTTAAGCAATTCAGGATTCTTTGCAAAGGGCAAAGCCTGTTCATAATAAACTACATGATTCGTTTCAAGAAAAATGTTAAATTCGTTTTTGTTTGTAAATAAGTTACCATCTGCAGCATGAAATGTGTTATCATTAACCCAAATCCAGGCAATAGTATCATAGTATACTTGCCCAAGAGTTAATAAAGGCATCCACATGACGAGTGTCACTATGATGCATAATTTATCCACATGATATTTGTTCGAAATGTTTTTCATAATTATGAGTTTTAATTGATTATTACAAGTTTATCAATAAACACTGAATGTCCATTTAAAATATTCACATAATATAATCCTTTATTTAAATTTCTTAATTCAAGTTCATGGCTGTATCCGGATAGTTTAGTGTGCCTGATTAATCTGCCATATGAATCAAAAATTTTAAGTTCTGATGAACTTTGCAACGCAGGATTAATTCGAATATAAAGCATATCTTTTACGGGATTGGGATAAAGAGTAAAATCAGATGTTGTTTCAAGAGCAGCCGTACCTGTTGGATCAAGATCGCAACCGATAAAATGAGTCGTGTTATTATTTACATAAACCAGCTCATAATTGTGATATTTACAGGTTGCATAATATGGGTAATAACCATCATAACGATAAATTACACTTATGCTAGGACCTACACCTTCAATAAACATGATTTTTTCATCCCAAGTATAGTAGTCAAACCTGATAATTTTTTTGTCATCATGGTAGTAAACGCTATCAACAACAATCAACTGCTGAGGATTTAACTGAAAAGTATCTCCTACTTTCAGAGTCATATCCATAATTAGTATTTCACCCGGGTACCAGGGATCTAAATAATATATTCTACCGGTATTTATGTCTTCTCGTATTTTTCCCATGTATTCTTCCGGTTCCGGAGAATACCAAATATTTGAATACAGGCTGGCATATAATGAATCCGGATGTTTTTGACAATGAAGCTTAAACATGTATTTTCCGAAAAGCTCCCATCTTGCTACATCCCAGGAGACCGAATCATTGGTTATCACCGGTTTGTAGGTTTGTCCGTTGAGGATAATACTGATCTGGGTTAAAATTATCAGTAAAAGACTTGCGGCTGTTTTCATTGGTTTTGTTTTTAAATTTGAATTATTCTGTTTTTTAACTAAGCAAATTATTGATTTAGGGTATTGCGCTGCAAACAATTAGCACAGTAAGCAATTAATTAATAAATCTACGGTGGCACATCCTTAACCGGTAGCCCGGGTACCTGCATTGACCTGATAAACCGGTAAGGATGTGCAAAGTATTTTGAGGATAAAACATGAATTCCATAACTCCTTCCTCGTATTTTATGCAATTCCCTTCTTTTTATGCTACCCCCGCCATCTTCTCTCTCTCTCTCTCTCTCTCTCTCTCTCTCTCTACAGTCATACGGGTTTGCTGAGAAACTGCCTTATTGTTTGAGAAATAAGCACAAGCCGTTAGTTTATATAAATAGGTTGTTTTCATGTTTCAATATGATCAGAAAAAATTAGCCTTACAGTTATAAGAACGACTTTTGGAAATGAAGTGCCAAAGCTACAACAAATTTTCGTAAAAAGCAATAGTCTGGTGAAATTAAATGAATTTATTTGTTAATGCATTAGAGTTTATATTTTGTAATTTGTGATTCCAGGTTGTATCGGCGTTGAGTCTTTTTCAAATCAAAAATCAGAAGTTATTATATTATATCTAACCAATTAAATATTAAACGAATAATCAATACAAAGCTATTTACTACCTGAATCACAAATCAGATATTACAAATTTTCCTGAAAGTATATCTTCATCTATTATTAGTCTATAAAAATAAATACCTGCAGGCAATTTACTTATATCAATTCTGGCATAAGGTGTGGTAATTTCTTTGTTAACAACATATCTGCCGAAAATATCAAATATTATTAGATCAGCAGTTTTGAACATTATATTTTGAATATTAAACTCAATATAATCTCTTGCAGGATTTGGATAAATCTTGATTTCTCTTGTATTTGCAGGTGTTGAAATTGCATTTAAAGTATCATCCATCATTATTTCAAACACCCAAATATCCATATTGGGATATTTATAAGAGGAACGAGGAGTACATTCTACATCATGTGAAGGCCCATAGTTGGTAGTGCCGGCAATAACAAAGTTATTATCACTCTTTTTTACCACTCCATAATCACATCTTTCATTTACTGAACCTCCAAAACATTGCTGCCATTGCAGCACTCCATCACTGTTAATTTTAAATACCCAGATATCGGGATTATGTTCAGTAGTGCTGTGATTTCCTGAAACATCGCCGTGTTTTGAATGAGTATTACCAACCACAATAAAGCCTCCGTCAGCGGTTGCTATTATATTGTAAGCTACTTCATATCTCCATCCTCCATATGCTCTTTGCCATATTATGTTTCCGTCAAGATCAATTCTTACAACCCAAACATCTGATTCTCCTTCATAATGGTATCCAGGTATTTCCATTGAATGTGTACCACCAGTAAAAATATATCCGTCATCAATTTCAATAATACAATGTATCGAATTATGATTGCTTCCTCCGTAGCAGTGCTGCCATTGAATATTCATGCCAGCATCAAATTTGGTAAGTACACCGTGAGCATATTCGTATGACGGAGGAATACAGCTTATATTTCCTATCCCGCCCTGCAATCTAATTGAGTTGCTTCCGGCAAGATATCCCCCATCTGATGTTTGAATAATTGCCTGCCCAACATCAAAAAAGTCAGTTCCAATAATATAGCCCCATTCCGTTTTCCCATCGGCACTTAATTTTACTATCCATGTATCCCAACTTCCGAAATGAATCTTTACATCCCCATCATAGGACTGAGTCTGGCCTATTGCTACAACCCCTCCGTCTGCTGTTGCTGCGCCATTCCACAGATAATCTCCACCAGTGCCACCAACAATTTTCTCCCAAATAATATTACCATTGGCATTTATTTTAACAATCCAGTAATCAAGTGAGCCAGGATATGGGTCGTAGTTAATATGTCCGTCAGAAGACCATGATGAACCAAGCAAATAATAATTTCCATCTGTTGATGGCAAAATACGCCTAATCTCTTCAGAGTCCGAACCTCCAAATGTTTTCTCCCATAAAAGATTGCCAATGCTGTCAATTCGAATTAACCAGCCATCGCCTAAGCCACGATGAAAAGATATGTCACCATCATTTGAACCGGTAGCACCGGCAATAAAATATCCATTTTCGATTGCAATAAGATCATATGCGCCATCTTTATTACTTCCCCCAAAACATTGCTGCCATATAATATCCCAATTTTGTGCAGCCAGAGTAGCCGGTACCCAAAAGAATATCATTAAATAAAATAATTTAATCTTTTTCACAATTTTATTATCTTGAAATTAAAAAACTCATTATTGTTTTCAATCATTAGGAAATAGAATCCGTTTTTTTCATTAAGAAGATTTATTAATATCTGTTGATCAACAACATGTTGTTGCCGGTAAATAACTGCCCCCATGTTGTTAAGTATCGTAATAGATTGTACCGGTAATAATAAATGATCAATAAAATCAATCTTTAAGATATCGTTTACTATGGTATTGACCCTTATTTTTTCAGCAGTATTTATTAAATCGTATGTACCTACGGTTTGATGATCGCATGGCAGATAATTAGTCATTACATGGTTCCCATTTTCAAGATAACACCTTAATGGTCCTCCATCCTCACAAGGAGTTTTCGGGAGAAAAGGAAAAAGAGATAATTCAAAGCCAATGTTTTCAATGATCATCCCCGAAAATATTTTATCATATGCATTTGTAGTAACATATTGTGCTTTTCTAATCTCACCATTTGTTAAAGTTATCATTTTAACAGAATCAACAAACACCGTATCATAATCATATTTTGGCAGTATCCAATATTCACCAGGGTTTTTATTAAAATCATAAAGCAAAAATAGCACATCATTCCATACTTCATATACCCTTCCTCCTTCAGCTATCATAATGTGATTTTTGGTTAACGTATCAGGTTCTCCGCTGCAATTAAAGTTTCTTGTTTCACGAATAAGCCTACATGTTACATTGCTAATCAATGTGTCTTTGATTGATTGAAATTTAGTGTATGTTGAACCGCCAGGGCCAGGAATTTGGCGAAAATTATAAGTAAAATACCATTCTGCTCCAATAGGTGCCCATTGGGAATTACATTTAATAAGATTTTCATTTTTTTCTTGTGCAAAAGAGGGGTAGCTATTCATTAGGAATATTATTACTGTAATAATTTTTATTCTCATAATTTCTTTTTTTTAACGAACAATAGTTCAAATTATTAATGTTTTAAACCTTCATATATGTTTTTTGAATGTATGCTGCTTGTTATATTAAACTTGTTGTAATAAAAATTTAATTTACAATTGCTTGCTGTTATCTACGGTGGCACATCCTTAACCGGCAATCTTATCTGCAGTGCAATTAACTGCCTGTCAGGCTGACAAAATAGCTGTGTTTGCATGAGATTGCGGTAAGGATGTAAAAATACTTTTGAAAGTGAAACAATGTAATTGTAAGAAAGGATTGTTTTAAACCACTTAATTTCTTTGGAGTATTCAGAGTGTTTGAGAGCGTTAATTTTATATTTAACCAGATCAATATATTTGGAGAAGTCTCTCCATCTTTTTCTTTTACTCTCTCTCTCTCTCTCTCTCTACAGTCATGCGGGTTTGCTGAGAAACTGCCTTGTTATCTGAGAAATAAGCACAAGCCGTTAGTTTATATAAATAGGTTGTTTTCATGTTTCAATATGATCAGAAAAAACTAGCCTTATAATTATAAGAACAACTTTTAGAAATGAAGTGCCAAAGCTACAACAAATTTTCGTAAAAAGCAATAGTCAGGTGAAATTAAATGAATTTATTTGTTATACGAATTGTATTTACAAAAATGCCCTAACTGTTTCGCCGATGGTAGAAATATACAGAACAATCGGGTAGGGCGATTATACGAATTGTATTTGCAAAATAGTCCAAGCTGTTTTGTAAATTATGCCGGTGGTTTAAACTCACATTGTATTTGCTAATTAAAAATACGTAATTGATTCTTATGATTTGAAATTAATTACTAACATGTATTTTGTAAGTTCTTGTTTATCAATGCTTTGATTGAAACACTGCATTCTATGACTGAATCTGATCTTTCCGAAAACGTTTTTCAAGAAGTTCAGAGTTTTTAATGGTATGCCTTGCCCAAAGCAGCTTTACTTCTGTTACTTCCTCCTGGCTTAACTGCCAGGGTATTGGCAAACCACGCATTTTTTCAGATAAATGATATAGAGATAATGCAGCAGATACTGAAATATTAAAACTTTCAGTAAAACCGTACATGGGAATCTTAACATAGGCATCACTCATTTCCATGGCTATTGGCGACAGACCCCGCATCTCGGTTCCGAATAAAAGAGCCGTTTTCTGATCCAGAGGTAATTCGTTGATAAGATATCCTTTTTCTTGAGGTGAAGTAGCTACAATGCGATAACCTTTTGATTTTAGTTGTAATAGGCAATCTCTTGTATTGTTCTCAAAACTATTGTATTTAATAATATTTAGCCATTTGCTCGAACCAAGTGCAACATCCGGATTTACATTATAAGTATTGTCGTTTTCAATTATATGTATATCCTGAATGCCAAAGCAGTCGCACGAACGCAAAACTGCACTGGCGTTATGAGGCTGAAAGATATCTTCGAGCACAATGGTCAGATATCGAGTGCGATATCTGATTACTTCTTCGAATTTTCTGTTCTTGTTCTCCGAAACAAACTCCAGCAAATAATTAAGTACTTGTTCTTCGCTCATATGACTGGATAGGGTTTATTCTTTATTATTCAACAAAGCTTCAAAAATAAATTTTTTTGTCGGTTTTGATGAAATTATTGGCTGTCGTCCGATAAAAAAGAAGGATTATTGATATTAATTATAGGTTCATAATTTGGGATAATGAAAAAAAATCTATTTTTGCACGCTAATTTAAGAAAGTGTTATGGCTAAGAAAAAAGATCAAACAGAAAAAAATATTACAGCGGTAGAGGAAGCACTGAGTAAATCAGAGCTTTTTATTGAAAAAAATCAAAAAATACTTACTATCATAGTCGGGATACTTGTTCTGCTTGTGCTGATTTTCTTCGGAATTCGCAAATATTACATTGATCCAAAGGAAAAAGAGGCAGCTTCGGTAATTTTTAAAGCCGAGCAATATTTTGCAATAGATTCTTTGTACCTGGCTTTGGATGGCGATGGTAATTACCCTGGATTTCTTGAGATCATCAGTGATTACCCGTGGACCAAAACCGGCAGGCTGGCTAATTACTATGCCGGAATTATTTATCTTAAGCAGGGAGATTATAATGAAGCTATCAAACATTTGAAGAAATTCCGTAGTAAGGATTTTCTGGTTAATAATATTGCAAAAGCCGCCATTGGTGATGCTTACATGGAACTTGGCAATCATGGCAAAGCTGTATCTTATTATCTTAAAGCTGCCAGTAGCAATGCTAACGATCTTACAACTCCGGGATTTTTGATGAAAGCGGCACAAACATATGAACTTATGGGAGAGTGGAAGAAAGCCCTGAATATTTACGAAAAAATTAAAAAAGAACATTATGAAAGCATTGAAGCACGCGATATAGATAAATCAATTTCGCATGCTCAGGCTATGTCAAAATAATAAAGTGAATAAACAATAATTAAAAGAACCTGTCAGAAACGACAGGTTTTTTTATCTGAGATCATGAATAAGCCACGCGAAAAATTCAGGATAGTTTTCATGGGTACGCCTGTGTTTGCAGTACAAGCACTTGAAATACTGCTTAATTCAGAATATGATATAGCAGCAGTAGTAACAGCACCTGATAAACTTGCCGGACGTGGATTGAAATTTAAAGCAAGCGAAGTTAAACTGTTTGCTCAGGAAAAAGGGCTTAAATTGCTTCAGCCTGATTCGCTTAAAAATGTTGATTTTGTTAACATACTAACCGAACTTAAGGCTGATCTTTTTGTAGTAGTTGCTTTTCGTATGTTGCCGGAAGTAGTTTGGAGTATTCCTTTTTATGGAACAATTAATCTGCATGCCTCATTATTACCTCAATATCGTGGTGCTGCCCCTATTAACTGGGCTATTATCAACGGTGAGAAGAAGACCGGTATTACTACATTTCTGATTGATCATGAAATTGATACAGGAAAATTGCTCTTACAAAAAGAGTTAAGTATTGGAAATGATGAAACTGCAGGAGAGCTTCATGATCGTCTTATGATAGAAGGAGCCCAGCTATTATTGAAAACAGTTGATGATCTGCGCAATAATAAATTAGTCCCTGTTGCTCAGAATGAAGAGATATCAGGGATTAAGAAACTTAATAAAGCTCCTAAAATATTCAGGGAAGATTGCCGTATTGACTGGAAACTCAGCGCATTAGAAGTTTTTAACCTCATCAGAGGATTAAGCCCTTATCCGGCAGCTTATACAATATTACGATCAAAAGCAGGAGCCGAACATCATTTAAAAATTTTTCGTGCTAAGCTGAGTGATAATTTTGAAAAAGATATACCAGGAACTATACAAATAAATGATAGAAAAATGATGTTCATTTGTGCTGAGGATTCCTGGATTGAACTAACAGAAGTACAGCTTGAGGGGAAAAAAAGAATGAGTATTTATGATTTTCTGAATGGGTTTGAAATTGAAGATGGGCTTAGCGCTGTATAATTGTTTGGTAAGCTTCGCTTGGCAGGTAAATGAGCGTAAAGATGCAAGAAATCCACGTTTTTTTTAACAAATATGCATTTTTATTAACAAATTCATCATTTTTTCACTCTTCCTATTGCTTTTTTCTTTAAATGACATATATTTGCAGATACTATTATTTTAAGAGTTTTTTAAGTACTAATTTAATTTTTAAAATTATGAACAAGGCAGAGTTAATTGATGCAATTGCAGCAGAAACCGGCTTAACAAAAGTCAATTCAAAAAAAGCTCTTGAAGCTTTTATTAATGCAACAAGCCAGGCACTTGCAAAGGGCGACCGTGTTGCTCTTGTAGGTTTTGGATCTTTTTCGGTAGTTAAAAGAGCTGCCCGTAAAGGGCGTAATCCGCAAACCGGTAAAGAAATTAATATCAAGGCTAAATCGGTTGTTAAATTTAAACCAGGTGCCGAACTGGCGGCAACGGTTTAATTAAACCCTTTACCATGTGATTAAGAGGCTGTTCCAAAGGGCAGCCTTTTTTATTTTATTCAAAAAGCCACTAATATTATATAAAATTAATTTCCTTATTCTTTCGGATATTGTCGTTTTTTGTAAAGCGAACTTACAACATAGTGAAAAGCTCTAGGATGTAGCCCCTTATTTTATTTAAGTTGGATGATAGTGATAAAACATGATAAAATATATCTGGAGCGCCTAACGAACGGAGGCGAATTACAATCAGTCTGCAAACAATTTAATCATAACTATAACATAAAACGGCTTTACTCATCTATCGGGAATGCCCTAAATACAGATTGGGCATTTCGCTTAGTGGAGAAGGTGTTAGAGGAATTGCACATTTAGGAGTGCTTGAAAGCTTGAAAAACCACTATATAGAACCCGGTATAATCTCAGGTGCAAACATGGGTGTGATTATAGGTTGTTTGTATGCAGCAGGTTACGAAGCCAGATTTATTCTTGAAGAAATCAGAAAGGAGAAACTCTCCGGATTTCTTAGCTAGAGTCTGCCGGGCGATGGATTTCTTAATTCTGAGTATATGGAGGAGCTTCTTGCAGCTCATATTGACAAAAATGATTTCATCGCTTTGAAAAAGCTTTTGTTTGTATCAGTAAATAATTTGAATACCGGACTTAGTGAGATAATCAGCGAGGGTCCGTTATTTGAATATATAATTGCTTCAGTTTCAATACCTATAGTTTTCAAACCACGTATAATTAATGATCAAATATATGTTGACGGTGGTTTGCTTAATAATCTGCCTTCAACCGCCACAAGAAATAAATGTAAACGACTGATAGGAGTTGATGTTAACCAATGCGAGCCTACAGATCATATAAACGGAATTAAGGAAATTGCTGAATGCTGCCTGAGACTTGGTGTGAAATGTAATGTTAAAGAAAATCTAGAAGTGTGTGATTTTGTCATTGTTCCGAAAGGAATTCAGGAATATTATATATTCGACTTTCGTAAAGCTGACGAGATTTTTGAGAAAGGCTTTGACTATACTGAAAAAATCATAGGGCAGATAATTGAAATCATGGAGAACCTTATTGATTTAACTTTAAACTGTTTATAAACTCTATTGTGTCAATACCATCAGCATAATCGCTTAATTCCGGTTCCTGAGTTTTACCAAAATCAATAGTTTTATAATGCAAAGAAGGCAAGCCCGATATGCATTGAATTTCATTGTTCTGATTGTTTATCAGGGATTTAAGGCTTTTATTATCATCATAAAATTCATAATGCAGAGTAGCAGGTTGTGAAGAAATTAACAAAGAATTGATTAAAAGTATAAAACCATTATCAATAACGCCACTTTCCTGCATAGAGTTTAAAGCCTTCTGATAGCGATAATTATTCATAAATGGTTTGTGATTTAAAACGTAATCCGCAGTTTTAAAGGCTTTAATCAAACTTTTAAAATCATAGCCAACAGGAATATACAGTTTTGAAACATTTCTGCAGCCCAGTCCGAAATGCATGAAAATATCCCTGGTCAGATTAATTAACTGTAATTCAGTTTCTTTCCCTGATAAAATCGCTATTCCATTACGATTTTGCCTGAAAATATGTGGTTTCGAACCATAAAGGAAATCAAAATACCTTGCTGTATTATTGCTGCCTGTTGCTATTACAGCATCAGCATTTAGAGGAATTTTAGGATGGAAAGTAATAAGGTCAGAGAATTTCTTATCAATATTTATTAATATTTCAGCAAAACAAGGTAACAGATAAGGATCATCTGATGAAAGCTTACCGGCATACTTGTTTCCGGTGATGAGTACTGTTAAAAAATCATGAAAACCAACTGCAGGAATATTTCCAGCATTGATAACACCGATCTCTAATGGCTTTTTATCTTGATTGCTGTTTAAGTCGTAATGTTCCAGCCAGGAATCAAGATTTTGAAAAGTAAGCATATTGCTGATGGCCCGTAAAGCATATAAAATATGTTGCTGTATAAACCATTGGTTGTTTTCTATTGATTTTTTAATTGATTGATGTATCAGTTCATGATAATAATTGAAGCCAGGCTTTTTATTTTGCAAATTATGACCCGGCAGGTATGTTCTGATTGCCTCACCCAAAGCTACAAATGCCTGTATTCGGTGTTTAAGCTTCATCATGGTTCATGAAAAATTGTTATAATGTGCAAAAATAAGCATCCCTTCTGATTTAATTATATTATTGGTTAGAAGTTGAGTTTTGTGATTGATTACCAGATGTTTGCACAATAATGATTTGGTTATTTTAAAGAAAATAATCTTTATTTAAGAATAATTCCTACCTTGCGCTCGTTATTTGAAACCAAAGAAATACCATAACCGAAAATATTCATTTTCATAAGTAGCTTGATTTTATGACTTATACAGCAGATCAGATTGCCAAATTCCTGAATGGCACAATTGAGGGTGATCCGAATGTGAGCATACACAAATTATCAAAAATTGAATCAGGTGAGCCCGGTTCACTCACATTTCTGGCAAACCTTTTATATATTCCTTATATATATACTACACAGGCAAGTATTGTTATAGTTTCTAAAAGCTTTATACCCGAACAAAAGATTACAAGCACCTTAATAAAGGTTGATAATGTTTATGATGCATTTGCAAGGCTTTTAGAAATATATGATAAAGCAAAATTTAATAAAAAAGGAGTGTCAGCCAACGCTGCTGTTTCAGAAACCAGTACTATTGGAAATGAAGTTTATATAGGCGATTTTACTGTAATAAGTGATAATGCGGTCGTAGGGCACAATGTGAAAATATTCCCACAGGTCTTTATTGGACCCAACGTAAATATAGGAGATGATACGATTATATATCCCGGGGTGAAAATCCTTAATGATTCAGTGATTGGCAAGAATTGTATTATTCATGCGGGAGTTATAATTGGAGGAGATGGATTTGGATTTGCACCTCAGGAGGATAGTAATTACAGGAAAGTTGCACAGATCGGAAATGTTATAATTGAAGATAATGTTGAGATTGGTTCGAACACAACAATTGACCGGGCTACATTGGGTTCCACCATTATTCGCAGAGGCGTAAAACTTGATAATCTTATTCAGGTAGCTCATAATGTGGAAATTGGAGAAAATACTGTAATTGCAGCACAAACCGGAATTTCAGGAAGCACCAGAATTGGTAAAAACTGTATGCTAGGTGGTCAGGTGGGTATAGTAGGGCATATTACAATTGCCGATAACGTTAAAATTGGTGCCCAATCGGGAATTTCATCAAGCATACGAAAACCCGGGCAAATTGTAATAGGTACGCCTGCCATTGACGCTTCAGTTTTTAAAAAATCAGCAGTATATTTTAAAAATCTAAACCAGCTTGCTGATGATATTCAAAAATTGAAAAAGAAAATTTTTGAATAATTCCCAAGGACCTTCTTATTTTTTTAATATTCAAATCCTTAAACTTTGATTCTAACAATGCTTCTATCTCTAGGGGAGATATTGTTCATGAGTGTTTTATGTGTGTGTTGATGTGCTCTGTTTATAATCACAAGGTTTCTATAACATAAATTCAAACTTTTTGACTTCATGTGGTACATTTAAATTTTTATACCTTTGCCGACTATGAAAGAGAAACAGAAAACTATAAAGCAGCCGGTATCTGTATCAGGTGCTGGATTGCATACGGGTAAAACAGTAACACTTACTTTTAAACCAGCACCCGAAAATCATGGTTTAAAGTTTCAACGTATTGATCTTGAAGGTCATCCGGTTGTTAATGCAAGTGTTGAGAATGTTGTTGACACCAATCGTGGTACCAGCCTCGAACAAAACGGGGTTCGCATAAACACGGTTGAACATGTCCTCGCAGCATGCGTGGGTATGGGAATTGATAATATGATAATTAAGCTGGACGGTATTGAGACTCCAATACTCGACGGAAGTGCCAGACAATATATTGAAGCAATTGAAAAGGTTGGGATTATAGATCAAAAAGAAGAAAAAATATGGTATGAGCTCGATTCAAACATATCTTATACAAATCCGGATCATAAGATTGAATTATTGGCAATTCCAAGTAATGAATATAGGATCTCAGTAATGATTGATTATGATGAGGATGTACTTGGAACACAAAATGCCATTCTTAATAAAATAAGTGATTTTAAATCGGAAATAGCATCATGCCGTACTTTTGTATTTCTTCACGAACTGGAGTACCTGATCCATAATAACCTTATAAAAGGCGGGGACCTTAACAACGCTATAGTATTTGTAAACCGTTTGATTGGCCAGGCTGAACTTGACCGTTTGGCGCAGTTTTTTAATAAGCCGAAGATTGAAGTTCTTAAAGAAGGCATTCTTAATAATCTGGAACTATATTTCCCAAACGAACCAGCACGTCACAAGTTGCTTGATGTGGTAGGTGATCTTGCTTTAATAGGTGTGCCATTAAAAGCTCATATAATTGCCAGTCGACCTGGGCATACTTCAAATGTTCAGTTTGCTAAACTGATAAAAAAACATATCAGAGAAGTGTCCAAGCAACCTCTTGCTCCATATTATGACCCCGGCAAGCCACCATTATTTGATATTAATCAGATAAAGAGGATATTACCGCATCGCCCGCCGTTTCTTTTAGTTGATAAAATCCTTGAGATCGGTGAAGATTATATAATTGGCATGAAAAACGTTACAATGAACGAACCATTCTTTATAGGTCATTTCCCTGACGAACCACTCATGCCGGGAGTATTACAGGTTGAGGCTCTTGCCCAGACTGGGGGTGTTTTTGTTTTAAACAGTGTTCCTGATCCTGAAAATTACAATACTTATTTTTTAAAAATTGAAAATGTAAGATTCCGTCAGAAAGTAGTGCCAGGTGATACTTTAATATTTAAACTTGAGCTTTTGTCACCTTTCCGGCGTGGAATTTGTAATATGAAAGGAACAGCCTGGGTAGGAAGAAAAATTGTTACCGAAGCCAATCTTATGGCTCAAATTGTTAAGAAAACCGATTATTAATACCATACATTATTATATATAGTAATGAATCAACCACTGGCATATGTTCACCCGGAGGCAAAAATTGCAGAAAATGTTGTAATTGAGCCATTTGTTAATATCCAAAAGAATGTTGAAATTGGCGAAGGTACCTGGATAGGTTCAAATGTAACAATAATGGAAGGGGCGCGTATTGGAAAAAACTGTCGTATTTTCCCTGGAGCTGTTATTTCTGCAATTCCTCAGGATTTGAAATTTGATGGTGAGGATACAATCGTTAAAATTGGCAATAACGTTACAATCCGTGAATTTGTTACTGTGAACCGTGCTACCAAAGCTAACTGGGAAACAGTGGTGGGTGATAACACACTCTTAATGGCATATGTTCATATTGCTCACGATTGCATAATAGGAAAGAACTGCATTCTGGCTAATGTGGTCAATCTTGCCGGACATATTGTAATTGACGATTGGGCAATTCTTGGCGGACTTACTGCCGTACATCAGTTTGTTCATATAGGTTCGCATGTGATGATAGCAGGTGGATCGCTTGTGCGCAAGGATGTACCGCCGTTCACAAAAGCAGCACGTGAACCACTGTCTTATGCAGGCATCAATTCAATAGGATTGCGTAGAAGAGGATTCAGCAATGAAAAGATTAATGAAATCCAGAACATTTACCGACAGATATATCTTGAGAATAATAATGTAACCCAGGCACTTCGCCTAATTGAAACCAATTTTCCTGTAACTCCCGAGCGTGATGAGATCCTAAATTTCATTACCGGTTCGCAAAGAGGCATTATGAAAGGACTCAGTAAGTATCAAGAAACGGAGTTAGAAGCTTAACAAGTTTGTAACTTAATGGTGCAGGAAAGAATAATCTGGCTTTTTTAATAATTTAGCCTTGTTTCTATAAATCATTCATTTTTATGAAAATTATCCTTGAAAGCCTCGGAAAGCGTTTTAATAAACAATGGATATTTGATGGGCTGAATTATGAGTTCGAACTAGGTAAGCGTTATGCAATACTGGGCAGGAACGGTTCAGGTAAATCAACACTTCTGCAGATTATTGCCGGATTTCGCGTTCCATCAAATGGAAAAGTGCTTTTTAAAGGTTTTGATAAGGATATTCCGGTTGATGTACATTATAAATATATCTCAATTGCAGCTCCTTATCTGGAACTTATTGAGGATTTCAATATTAGTGAACTCTTAAAATTCCATTTTGGTTTAAAACCATTAATTCCCAATATTGATATTGATGAAATTGAGTCTCTGCTTCAGATATCTGATATCCGGGGTAAACCGGTCAAGCAGTATTCATCGGGTATGAAGCAACGCCTGAAGCTGGCACTTGCTTTTTTTACCCATACTCCGGCACTTCTTCTTGATGAACCATGTTCAAACCTTGATGCACATGGAATAAAATGGTATCGTGAATTATTGGCCAGTTATTCGGCTGAAAGATTAACGGTGATTTGTTCAAATCATCAGGAAAATGAGTACTTTCCGGTTGATAAGATGATTGAAATAGAACATTATAAGTAAACTAAGCTGTTTTAATCTGGCAAAATTTAGTAATTTTGCACGCTTTTTAGAAAAAATTAAATCTCTTATTCTTTATGGCTACAACAGCAGATTTTAGAAATGGTCTATGTATCGAGTTTAATGGTGAATTGTATTCGATAGTTGAATTTCAGCATGTGAAACCTGGTAAAGGTGCAGCTTTTGTCAGAACAAAACTGAAGAATCTTAAAACCGGGAAGGTGGTTCCCAATACTTTTAATGCCGGTGTTAAGATTGACGTTGCAAGAGTTGAAAGACGCCAGTATCAGTTTTTATATAAGGATGAGTCAGGTTATCATTTCATGCATAATGAAACCTTTGAACAAACATTCATTAATGAAGAAATGATAAGCGCACCTGATCTACTTAAAGAGGGACAGGAGGTTGAAATATCTTTTCATGCTGATACTGAAACACCACTCACGTGCGATTTGCCGCCTTTCGTTGAGCTTGAAATAGTCTATACCGAACCTGGTGTTAGAGGCGATACTGCTACCAATGCCATGAAGCCTGCTACACTTGAAACAGGTGCAATAGTCAATGTGCCTCTATTCATTGATGTCGGCGAGCGCATTAAGGTAGATACCCGTACAAATACTTATTCTGAACGTGTGAAGAGCTGATAAACCTGATATTCTATCCTTCTTCCTGAAGTAATATGCAATTCATTTCCCCAACTACTCTTAAGGAACTTGCTGATTTTTTGTCTGCAGACTTCGATGGCAATCCTGATCACGTAATAAGCGGTATCAATGAAATTCATATGGTACAGCCCGGCGATATTACGTTTGTTGATCACCCCAAGTATTATAAAAAAGCTCTTGGGTCAGAAGCAGATACTATCATTATTAATTCAAAGGTGGAAAAACCTGAAGGTAAAGCTCTGATTTTTTCAGATGATCCATTTACTGATTACGTGAAAATCGTGAAAAGATACAGACCTTTTGTTCCTGCTAATAAAATGATTAGTTCTGAAGCCTGCATTGGTGAGGGAACAATAATCCAGCCAGGGGTATTTATTGGTAACAATGTGATCATAGGTAAAAATTGTCTGATCCATGCCAATGTCACTATATACGATCACAGCATTATTGGTGATAATGTGATTATACATTCAAATACTGTTATAGGAGCTGATGCATTTTATTTTCAGCGAAAACCTTCCGGATATTCAAAGATGGAGTCTTGTGGCAGAGTTATTATTGAAGATAATGTTGAAATAGGTGCATGCTGTACTATAGATAAAGGAGTATCAGGCGATACTGTTGTTGGCAATGGAACGAAACTCGATAATCATATACAGATTGGCCATGATACTGTGATTGGTAAGAATTGTTTGTTCGCTTCTGCTGTTGTAGTTGCAGGTGTTACCAAAATTGAAGATGACGTTGTATTGTGGGGGCAGGTGGCAGTTCAAAAAGATATTATTATTAAAAAAGGAGCTATAGTACTGGCAACATCAGCAGTTGATAAGACTCTTGAAGGTAACAGAGTGTATTTTGGGGTACCTGCAATAGAAGCTCGGCGCAAGTGGAGAGAGCTTGCTGCATTAAGACAATTGCCGGAATTAATACAACAATTGTAAAAGTTTTTGAAAATAATAAAAAAATAATGAATTTGATAGTCTTGATATTGAATGAATTAAAGAAAATGAGAAAAATATTTTCAAAAAATGCTTGTGGGAATAGAAATAGTTGTATCTTTGCACCCGCTTTTGAAAAACAAAGTTCATTGAAAAGCTAATTACCAAATTTAGTGGAAGTATTAATAAAAAGTAAGATTTTTTATAAAAATGCTTGGTAGTAATATTAAATGTGCTATCTTTGCAGTCCCAAACTTAGGAGAAAGATATTTTTGAGTTGATGGGAGAAAAAAAATACTATTTAGTTTGGTATATTAAAAAAAATATTAATTTTGCAGCCCTTTTCGTTTTTTGAAAAGGCATACAAAAAAGTTCTTTGAAAGTTTGAAGTGATACTTTAGCAGCAAATATCCTTTTAATATTAATGTTAAATTGAAGAGTAAAACCTGAGATATTAAGATCAAATTTTTACAATGAAGAGTTTGATCCTGGCTCAGGATGAACGCTAGCGGCAGGCTTAATACATGCAAGTCGAACGGCAGCGGGTCCAGCAATGGATGCCGGCGAGTGGCGCACGGGTGCGTAACACGTATGCAACCTACCTTTAACCGGGACATAACCTCGAGAAATCGTGGCTAATATTCCATAATATCTTTGAATCGCATGATATGAAGATCAAAATTCCGATGGTTTTAGATGGGCATGCGCGACATTAGCTAGTTGGTGAGATAAAGGCTCACCAAGGCTACGATGTTTAGGGGGTCTGAGAGGATGATCCCCCACACTGGTACTGAGACACGGACCAGACTCCTACGGGAGGCAGCAGTAGGGAATATTGGGCAATGGGCGCAAGCCTGACCCAGCCATGCCGCGTGCAGGATGACAGCCTTACGGGTTGTAAACTGCTTTTATACGGGAAAAAACCCTCTGACGTGTCAGAGGCTGATGGTACCGTAAGAATAAGCATCGGCTAACTCCGTGCCAGCAGCCGCGGTAATACGGAGGATGCAAGCGTTATCCGGATTTACTGGGTTTAAAGGGTGCGCAGGCGGAACGACAAGTCAGTGGTGAAATCTCCTGGCTTAACCAGGAAACTGCCATTGATACTATCGTTCTTGAGTCCAGTTGAAGTAGGCGGAATGTAGCATGTAGCGGTGAAATGCTTAGATATGCTACAGAACACCGATAGCGAAGGCAGCTTACTAAACTGAAACTGACGCTCATGCACGAAAGCGTGGGGAGCAAACAGGATTAGATACCCTGGTAGTCCACGCCCTAAACGATGATCACTCGTTGTTGGCAATTATATCGTCAGCGACTAAGCGAAAGCATTAAGTGATCCACCTGGGGAGTACGATCGCAAGGTTGAAACTCAAAGGAATTGACGGGGGCCCGCACAAGCGGAGGAGCATGTGGTTTAATTCGATGATACGCGAGGAACCTTACCTGGGTTAGAACGCAGAACGACGTTTCGGGAAACCGGAATTCTCTTCGGAGCGATCTGCGAGGTGCTGCATGGTTGTCGTCAGCTCGTGCCGTGAGGTGTCGGGTTAAGTCCCATAACGAGCGCAACCCCTATTCTTAGTTGCCATCAGGTAATGCTGGGGACTCTAAGAAAACTGCCTACGCAAGTAGTGAGGAAGGCGGGGATGACGTCAAATCAGCACGGCCCTTATGTCCAGGGCTACACACGTGCTACAATGGCCGGTACAGAGGGCAGCCACCTGGTGACAGGGAGCAAATCTCCAAAGCCGGTCTCAGTTCGGATCGAAGTCTGCAACTCGACTTCGTGAAGTTGGATTCGCTAGTAATCGTATATCAGCAACGATACGGTGAATACGTTCCCGGGCCTTGTACACACCGCCCGTCAAGCCATGGAAGCTGGGGGTGCCTGAAGTCCGTGACCGAAAGGAGCGGCCTAGGGTAAAATCAGTGACTGGGGCTAAGTCGTAACAAGGTAGCCGTACCGGAAGGTGCGGCTGGAATACCTCCTTTCTAGAGTGGTTTTACCTCTTATCCTGAATATTCAGGATGATATTTGCTGCAACACTTCAAATTATTGTTCTGATTTTAATCCCAAATGAGTATGTGTATGCTCTTTGTCTAGCAAGAGCAAAAGGATTTAAATAATAGTCCCGTAGCTCAGTTGGTTAGAGCACTACACTGATAATGTAGGGGTCAGCAGTTCAAATCTGCTCGGGACTACATCATCGCTCAAATGGGGAATTAGCTCAGCTGGCTAGAGCACTAGCTTTGCAAGCTAGGGGTCAAGGGTTCGAATCCCTTATTCTCCACAAAATGATTTGTAATTGAAGATTAAAAATTTTATCTCAATTTTAAAAATCAGAAAGTTCTTTGACATATTGAAAGAAAATACAACGAGCCAATCTGTAATTATCCCAAGATAATAAAGATTAAAAAATATTAAGAAAGTAAATAAGGGCGTACGGCGAATGCCTTGGCTCTCAGAGGCGATGAAGGACGTGACAAGCTGCGATAAGCTGCGGGTAGGTGCAAATAACCTTCGATCCGCAGATCTCCGAATGGGGAAACCTTTCCGGTTGAAGGCCGGAAATCCGTCGAAAACGGAAGCTAACCTGCCGAACTGAAACATCTTAGTAAGCAGAGGAAAAGAAAACAATAGTGATTCCCTAAGTAGTGGCGAGCGAACAGGGAACAGCCCAAACCGGTTTTGTTACGGCAAAGTCGGGGTTGTAGGACTGTAACGTGGACTGTAATTTTATAGCAGAATATTTCTGGAAAGCTAAACCATAGAAGGTGATAGTCCTGTAAGCGAAATAGAATTACTACCTAACAGTATCCTGAGTACCACGGGACCGGAGAAATCCTGTGGGAATCTGCCAGCACCATCTGGTAAGGCTAAATACTACTGAGAGACCGATAGTGAACTAGTACCGTGAGGGAAAGGTGAAAAGAACTCCTAACAGGAGAGTGAAATAGTACCTGAAACCGTGCGCCTACAAGCGGTCGGAGTCCCGTATATATGGGATGACGGCGTGCCTTTTGCATAATGAGCCTACGAGTTACTCCTCTCTAGCAAGGTTAAGTGTGTTAACGCATGAAGCCGAAGCGAAAGCAAGTCTGAATAGGGCGATTTAGTTAGAGGGGGTAGACGCGAAACTTTGTGATCTACCCATGACCAGGTTGAAGTTCCGGTAACACGGAATGGAGGACCGAACTAGTAAACGTTGAAAAGTTTTTAGATGAGTTGTGGGTAGGGGTGAAAGGCTAATCAAACTGAGAGATAGCTCGTACTCCCCGAAATGTTTTTTGGAACAGCCTCGAGTATAAGTGTCATAGAGGTAGAGCTACTGATTGGACTAGGGGGCTTCACCGCCTACCAAATCCTGACAAACTCCGAATGCTATGACATGTTCCTCGGGAGTGAGGCGCTGGGTGCTAAGGTCCGGTGCCGAGAGGGAAAGAACCCAGACCATCAGCTAAGGTCCCCAAATATATGCTAAGTTGATCAAACGAAGTCTGATTGCTTTGACAGCTAGGATGTTGGCTTGGAAGCAGCCATCCATTTAAAGAGTGCGTAACAGCTCACTAGTCGAGCGGTCGGGCGTGGATAATAATCGGGCATAAAGCATATTACCGAAGCTATGGTTCCAAAGCGTTCAGCTTTGGAAGGTAGGGGAGCATTCCAGTCTGTGTTGAAGGTGTGTCGTAAGGCATGCTGGAACGGCTGGAAACGAAAATGTAGGCATAAGTAACGATAAGGCAGGCGAGAAACCTGCCCACCGAAAGACTAAGGTTTCCTGATCAACGCTAATCGGATCAGGGTTAGTCGGGACCTAAGATGAACCCGAAAGGGGTAGTCGATGGACAACTGGTTAATATTCCAGTACTGGCATGTACTGCGATGGGGTGACGAAGGAGTGTATGGCCTGCGTACTGACGGAATAGTACGTTGAAAGGCGTAGGTATATCTCAAATAGGAAAATCCGTTTGAGATGCTGAAGCCTGATAGTACCGTGAGTCTTCGGACAAGCGGATATGGTCTGAAACAAACTTCCAAGAAAAACCTCTAAGCTTCAGGTATTTGCCACCCGTACCGTAAACCAACACAGGTAGTCGAGGAGAGTATCCAAAGGTGCTCGAGTGAATCATGGCTAAGGAACTAGGCAAAATAGTCCTGTAACTTCGGGAGAAAGGACCCCCGTGTAAGCGGGGCGCAGAGAAGTGGCCCAGACGACTGTTTATCAAAAACACATGGCTTTGCAAAATCGAAAGATGAAGTATAAGGCCTGACACCTGCCCGGTGCTGGAAGGTTAAGAGGAGAGGTTATTCGTCTTTGACGGAGAAGCTTTGAATTGAAGCCCCAGTAAACGGCGGCCGTAACTATAACGGTCCTAAGGTAGCGAAATTCCTTGTCGGGTAAGTTCCGACCTGCACGAATGGTGTAACGATCCGGGTACTGTCTCAGCCATGAGCTCGGTGAAATTGTAGTCGCGGTGAAGATGCCGCGTACCCGCAACGGGACGGTAAGACCCCGTGAACCTTCACTATAACTTAACATTGACTTTGACTAAATGATGTGTAGGATAGGTGGGAGACTGTGAAGCGGTACCGCTAGGTGTCGTGGAGTCAACCTTGAAATACCACCCTTTATTTATTTGAAGCCTAATCCCATAAGCAAGGGAGACAGTGTTTGGTGGGTAGTTTGACTGGGGTGGTCGCCTCCAAAAGAGTAACGGAGGCTTTCAAAGGTACCCTCAGCACGTTTGGTAACCGTGCGTAGAGTGCAATGGCATAAGGGTGCTTGACTGTGAGACCAACAAGTCGATCAGGTAGGAAACTAGGACATAGTGATCCGGTGGTTCCGCATGGAAGGGCCATCGCTCAAAGGATAAAAGGTACTCCGGGGATAACAGGCTAATCACTCCCAAGAGCTCACATCGACGGAGTGGTTTGGCACCTCGATGTCGGCTCGTCACATCCTGGGGCTGAAGAAGGTCCCAAGGGTTCGGCTGTTCGCCGATTAAAGTGGCACGCGAGCTGGGTTCAGAACGTCGCGAGACAGTTCGGTCCCTATCTGTTGTGGGCGTTGGAAATTTGAGGGCACCTGACTCTAGTACGAGAGGACCGAGTTGGACAAACCTCTGGTGTATCTGTTGTAGCGCCAGCTGCACCGCAGAGTAGCTACGTTTGGATGAGATAAGTGCTGAAAGCATCTAAGCACGAAACTTAGCCCAAGATGAGATTTCCTTTAAGGGTCGTCGAAGACTACGACGTTGATAGGCTACAGGTGTAAAGTCAGTAATGACAAAGCCGAGTAGTACTAATTACCCGTTAACTTCCTTAATAAAAACAGTTAGGTCTGTACTTGTTGTATTTTCTTTCTTGATATGTCATATGATATTGAAAATTTAAGGTGACTACTGCGGTGGGGTTCACCTCTTCCCATTCCGAACAGAGAAGTTAAGCCCACCAGCGCCGATGGTACTGCAGTCTTTGTGGGAGAGTAGGTCGTCGCCAAACTATACAAAGACCCCGTCAATTTTGGCGGGGTTTTTTGTTTGTAGATAATCGTATTGTTATTGCACTGAATTTATAATCCAAGAAAATACTGCTGATAAATATTGAAAAATGAAAATGCTTTGATGCTGGTTGAATCATTTATACAAGCTTGTATGGGCGTTCGGCTGACATGATCCCATATGAATACATCGTCAGATGTTAGAAAACCAAAACCATCATTGAAAGCATAATAAGTGAAAGGATTAGAAGAGGAAGCAATTAAATCCTGCGAAAACCTGAATTCTTCGGTTTCAAGGTTCAACCTGGCAAGCAGAGTTTTAGCCAGGTCAGTCTGAGAACCAGTACGATCAATAATCCCTTTAGTTTTTAGTGCGCCACCAAGCCAAAGCATAGGAACGGCAAATTTTAGTGGTTCGTAATAGGGTGTATTGTCTGGCAGGCGGTGTCCGTGATCAGCAAGAATAATGAACAATGTGTTGTCGTATATGGGTTTCGTTCTGACTTTCTGAAAAAAATCAGCAAGACAGAAGTCGGTATAAGCAATACTACTTAGGAATCTTTCATTTTTAGTATTTCCGGGAAATCTTGGCTCGCAAGGGATATCAAAAGGTTCATGACTACTGAGAGTAAAAATTACCCGAAAAAATGGACTGGATGTTGTATCGAGATCAGTACTGAGGCGCTCAAATACATATTCATCATGCACTCCCCATTTTGATTTTTTTAGCGATCCTGGAAAATCATTCTGAGAAATAATATTCTGGAATCCGGATTGGTATAAATATGCTCTGATATTTGAAAAATCTATATCTCCTCCATAATAGAATGTTGAATGATAACCGTCTGCTCTCAGGTGTCTGGTAATTGAAGGAAGTTTTGATACTTTCGAAACGCTTTTTATAACAGACTGTGAGGATTGGGCAGGAAATCCGCTAAGGATAGCAATTAGCCCTTTGTTGCTTCTATCGCCTGAGGCATAAAATTGGGTAAAAAGTAATCCTTCTTCTGCTAAGCTATTCAAACCAGGAGTGATATCATTTAAGCCTCCAAGAGGTTCAACAACTTTAGAGGTAAAGCCCTCAAGTATGATCATTACAATATTTGGGCGTGAATTGTTAAGCACATTAATGGCATCACCATTTTCAGCCATAATATTTTCAAAAACCTGTTTAGCTGTTTCATCCTGAATATATTCAGGATATTTTCTATTCATACTTTCTGATTTAAGCACGCTGTGCAAAAAATTCCATCCTACGTTTAGTGCAGCATGGTTGTAAAAAACCTGATGACTGAAATATACTTTTCCAGGATTCATGGAAGCCAGACCAAAACCACCGCGGATAGGGATTATATTGGTTGCAGCAATCAGAAGAAACAGAAGAACATTAAGCCAATGTGTTTTTTTCGGTTTGATCTTATGTACAAAAATATTAAAACAATAATACGAACTAGCAAAAATTATCAGCACTCCTGAAATGAAAAACACTAACTGTTTGGTTTCCAGTGATGCCATTGCTTCTCGGGGCGACATCAGGAAAAAAAGGGGAGTAGCATCAATCCTGAATTGCCAATGACGATAAAGCTCCATATCGGCAAGTATGATGACTGAAAACCCCAATAATATAAAAGCACTGTAGGTTTTTATGATCAGCCCTGTGATTTTACCGGAGAAGAAAAATATTCCGGTAGTCAATGATGCAAGCATCACCAGATATCCAGTCATTGAAGCATCCATTTTAATGCCAGAATAAAAGATATTAATCCAGTCTTTAATCGGAATGGAGAAAGACTTTTCGTGATGATAAAGCAAAAAGAGTAATCGGGCAAGAATGAAAAAGACCATCCAGAATATGGTGTAGCGTAATAAATATATAAGCCTGGTCTTCACGAAAAACTTGTATTAGCTAGAAAAATACTATCATAAGCTGATTAGATCAGAAAGGATATCCTATACCCAAATTCCATACAATATCCCGTATCTGGAATTTTGACAGATCAACCCAGCGATCAAACTTTTGTTTTGCAGGATCTTTAACCTTTATGGCACCATCAATACGGAAAATAAAGAAACTAAAATCAAATCTCAAACCAAATCCTGAGCTAACCGCAATTTGTTCATTGAAGTTTGATATCTCAAATTTCCCACCAGGGAAGTCAATATTTTCATTTAACAACCAGATATTTCCAATATCGGCAAACATTGCTCCATGTAAAAAACTGTACATATGAAATCTGTATTCAATATTGCTTTCAAGCCAAAGCTCACCCATTTTGTCAAAAACATTTTCAGGATCGCTAAATGAGCCCGGACCTAATGATCGAATCTCCCATCCCCGATTGCCATTGGCGCCACCGGCATAGAAACCTTTTTCAACAGGAAGTACATCTGAGTTCCCAAATGGAACCCCAACCCCACCCGCAAACCTGAAGACCAGATTACTTTTGGGGTTTAGAAATTTATAATATCTAAAATCGGTTTCAAGCCTGACAAATTGTGTGTATCTTACTCCAAGTGTGGTATAATATCCTTCTTCAGTTTTTGCTGTATTGAATAATTTATCTGTTAGACGAAAAATATTTCCACTTTCTTCGATATTGGTTCTTACAAAAATAAAATCCCGATTTTTACGAATTGGCTGATTATTGAAAATAAAAATATACCGCGAAAGAGGAACAAGATGATTTGTGTACTGATATTTAAGCCTGGGGTCTTTAAGTGTTTGCAGCCATTCAGTAAATCTATCCGAACGATCTATTCTGACCAGGTTCAGTTCTGCCGGAATAAATGTATGGCTGATTGTTGCTGATTCGCGCCATTCGTAACCGAACGAAGCATTCATGATATAGCGTGTGTAATCAGGACGGTGCTGAAAATTAAGACCGGTAGCCATTGTAGTTCCCGGCATTGCATAATGAGCAAAACGTTGTTGCTTGACCGGAAGTAATAATCTGGGCAGGCTAAGTCTTAACTCGACCCCTGTCTCAATAGTATTGAACCCGAGGAAAAAAGGAGTTGCTTCTCCAAGTGAACGCTGCATTTCAAGTCCGTTTTTTATTTTCACTGAAAGAACTTCGCTGCCGCGGAAAAGATTACGATTACCATAGCTGATATTTGCACCCATTCCAAGAAATCCACCAGTATTTGTACCTTCTGCTTCTATAGTGAAAATTTTTACCGGGTTACGTCCAATATCAATAAAGCAATTTAACATACCACAACCTTCTTCCTGAAACTCCATTATAGGTTCGAAACTCATATTTACAAACCTGACAATTGGGAGATTGGAAATACGGTTGTATGTGAGATTGGCATTATCGAGTCCGTAAAAACTACCACCACGCAAAAACATGACCCTATCAATAGTTGGAGGTGTCAGACGTAATTTTTCCTTAAATAAAAAATTATGTTTATAATGATTGTTAGGATCTTTGCTGTCCTGAAGAATTGTCAGAGTATCAAAAGTTATGTGTCTGTCAGGTATAAATCTGAAATCTGTATTGATGTAAGTATCGTTTATCTTATAACGCAAATGTCGTTTTTCAACATTTTTATTGGTTTCTTTGTCGCGTTGCCATGGTTGCTGAAATTCCACAATCACATCCATTTGATTGCTTTGCAGATTGCTGTCAACTTTAAAAAGGATGTAATCGTTGTTGAAGAAATAATAACCCTGGTCTCGTAAAAAATTGGTAATTCTGTGACGTTCATCATCAAACAGGTAGGCATCGTAATTACTTCCTGGTCTTATCTTTGAATTTGCACTGTCGCTCAAAACATAGCCGGCTAATTGTTCATCTTTGATTGAATATGAAATGTTCCGGAGCGTGTATGATAAACCTGAACTTATTGAATAAACTACTTTGGCAGTTCTTTTAGTGGTATGGATGCAGCTGTCAACTTCAGCATGGAAATATCCTTTGGCAGCCATATACAATTCCATCTCCCTCATTGAATTACCAACCATGCTCCGGTCAAGGATAACAGGCTTTTTACCCAATGTTTCCTTGACCCATTTAGGTTTGAACCGTTCGTAAAAAAATGTATTTAATCTGACAAGTCCCAGAAATTTTTGGTTAGGTTGTTGATGTATGAAGCCTTCCAGTTCTTCAATCGAGATGGATTTATTGTCAGTTTTAATTCTGTTCCGATCAAGTAATAATCCTTCGCGCTGAACTTTTTTTGGCGAAACGCAGGATGTTACAATTGAAAACAGGAGAACAAAAATAAAAATTACCGATGGTTTAAGTTTCATAATTATATTTCATTCTGCAGCAAAAGTATACAAAATCGTATTTAATATGAATGTTATCTGTAAATGACTTAATACAGTTATGAATATTTTTAGTTTATTATTAAAGTTAGTTTCGGGTTACCTTTACAGTTTTGAGCTTATGATAAATTATTTATCTGTAATTGTCTGAGTTGTTTAACATTGCTGGTATGACCCGTAAACTTAATGTATGCCAATATTTTTAATATGTTTGCATTTTGTTCAATCCCTATATATTTATTGATTACAAACGCTAAAGCCTGATTCTATTGAGTTTTTTGCAAAAAAGAAAGAAATTTTCACTACTAACCCTGGTAAACGATATTCATTTGTAATTTAGCCTACGAGATATGAAAAACATCAGTGAAATTAAAAATATTGTGATCCTTGGTGCCGGAAGTGTAGCAACACATTTGTCGCATGCACTGAATTTGAATGATTACCGGATTGTACAGATATACAGTCGTACCAGTGATTCAGCGGAGGTGTTGGCAATGAAAACCAATTCGGAGTATATAACTGATATTGACCTTCTTAATAAAGATGCTGATTTATATATTGTTGCATTAAAGGATTCAGTTGTAGAATCTTTACTCATCAAGATTAGGGTAAACGGAATTGTTGTTCATACTTCAGGAACATTGCCGATGGAAGTGCTTAAAAAAATGTCGAAACGTTATGGTGTGTTTTATCCATTGCAGACATTTTCAAAATCAAGACCTATAAAATTTGATCATATTCCCATGTGTCTTGAAGCTTCTGATGAACAAACGCTTGAAGCCATACGGGGAGTTGCCGTTAAACTTTCAGATAAGATTTATGATATCAGTTCTGAATTACGGCGGTATATTCATCTTGCTGCGGTATTTTCATGCAACTTTTCAAATTTTATGTACGTAGCCGCCTCCGATATTCTGAAAAAACATGAAATAAGCTTTGATATACTGATTCCTTTAATGAGAGAATTTTTTGATAAAGTTACTTTTATGGAACCCTGGGAGGCTCAAACTGGACCAGCTGTCAGGGAGGATCATGCAGTGATTGACAGGCATATGCTGCTGCTTGATGAATTTCCTGATTTTAAGGAAATATATACAGCGATCACAAAAGAGATAATAAAACGAAAGCGTAATCAAAACTAAATCTGACTTATGAGTAACTACAAAGAACTGCTACGAGACGTTGATACATTTATTCTAGATTATGACGGAGTGCTTACTGATGGCAATGTGATCTTGATGAGCGATGGCGATGCACTCAGAACTGCCAATGTTAAAGATGGTTATGCCTTGCAGTTGGCTGTTAAAAATGGGTACCGGGTTGCAATAATATCGGGAGGTTATTCTGAATCAATGTTGCACCGGTTCAAAGCTTTGAAAATAAAGAATGTTTTTCTGGGAGTAGACAAGAAAATTGAAGTTTTGCAGAAATTCATGCAGGATAATAATCTTGAACCTCGACAAGTTCTGTACATGGGAGATGATATACCTGATTACGAAGCTATGTTACTGGTAGGAGTGCCTACATGCCCGGCTGATGCTTCGGAAGAGATCAAGGCTATTTCAAAATACATAAGTCATCGTAGCGGAGGCAAGGGTTGTGTAAGAGATATTATTGAGCAGGTGATGAAGATACAGGGTAAATGGATGAATGATCTTTCATTTCATTGGTAAACTGTAAAAATAACAGATTCGTCTTTTTGATTGTTCTGTAATTTTCAGGGACTTTAATATTTAAATTATGCAAAAAGTTATTGTTCTTGGCGGCGGACTGGTTGGCGGTCCCATAGCTCTTGATTTGACTGGCGATTTCAAGGTAACAGTTGCTGATGTTAATAATGCTGCTTTGGGAAAATTAAGTAAGAAAGCAAATATTGAAATTAAACTAACTGACCTGAGAAATCAGAATGAGCTTAGGGAATTATTGAGTGATACTGACTTCGCAATAAATGCTGTTCCGGGATTTATGGGGTTTAGAACACTGGAAGCATGTATAATGGCAGGAGTCGATACAATTGATATTGCTTTTATGCCTGAAAATGTGATGGAGCTTGACGAAATAGCCCGCAAAAACAATGTGTGTGTGATCAGCGATATGGGCGTAGCCCCCGGGATGAGTAATTTATTGGCAGGTTATGCCGGTACAATGCTGGATGATTACCAGAAACTTGAAATTTATGTAGGCGGCTTACCTAAAGTTCGCATTTGGCCATGGGAATATAAAGCTGTTTTTTCACCGGTTGATGTTATTGAAGAATATACACGCCCGGCACGTTTGGTTCGGGATGGAAAGATAGTTGTCAAACCTGCATTGTCAGAACCAGAGCTTATTGATATTCCGGTAATTGGCACTTTGGAGGCTTTTAACAGCGATGGACTCCGATCACTGATCAATACCCTTGATGTTCCGGATATGGTTGAAAAAACACTTCGCTATCGTGGACATTCAGAGCTTATGCGTGTGCTGAGCCATGCCGGGTTCTTCAGCACTCAGGAAATTAAAACAGGTAATTCATTTGTAACTCCGCTTGATTTTACTTCTGAAATTCTTTTCAGGCAGTGGAAACTTAATGAGTTTGAAGAAGATTTAACAGTAATGAAAGTGATAGCCCGGGGATTGAAATCAGGAAAAGAAACTGAAATTAGCTGGGATTTATATGATGAATATAGCCATAGCACCGGCATACACAGTATGGCGAGGACTACAGGTTATGCTGCTACATCAGCACTCAGGTTGGTAGCATCTCAGAAATTCAGACAGACAGGCGTACATGTTCCTGAGTTCATTGGACGCCTGCCTGAATGTGTTGAATTTATGCTTAAGGAGCAAGAAAAAAGGGGAGTAGTTTATAAAAGATCCGTAGTCTGATATTTTCTTTCATTTTAAGAACCCTGTTTCCCTTTTTTATTTAACTGTTATTTCACTTACAAAAACCCATGATGGCTGACCTTCGCCTGCATGACCCGGAGGGCAAACTCCCTGATTAGTCATGTGTACACGTACAAACCGAACTTTTCGTGCTTTGTGTTTTGCACTGAATATTTGTAAAAGTTTTCCCATATCATGTATTGAAGTAGTATTCACGATTTCATGGATTTTTGTAAAAGTTTTTCCATCTTGCGAGATCTCAAAAATTACTTTTTCAGGATAAAATATCCATGAAGCATTATTTTGCAAAGCATCTACTTCAATTAGCTTAATATCAGTGGGTTCAGGAAGTTCGATCGTAGCTATTACATCATTGCCAAGAAAACCTAACCAGTTGCCATCATTAAATTCCTTACCACCACGTATGCCATTCACAAGGGTGTATTTACCCTGACCACTGTATTGAGGGCTGTTGGCATACTTGAAAGTTATATCTCCAGCAAAGGATTTGTTAATCTCAAAATTACGGTTTAGCAATCTTTCCTGTCTTTCGCCTTCACTATAAACAGCGGCTTTTAATCTTGTGGTTTTATTAATTTCAATAGGTCCTTTATACACTGGCGAGCCTATTTTAGGATTACTTCCATCAAGGGTATATCTTATCAAAGGATTATTTACATCAGTTTTAAGCGTCAGTTTCATACTTCGGTTGTGTTCATTTACTTCAGGATAAACTGTTATCTGATAAGCACTTCTGGAATAATTAATTCCGAGTTTATCATACCGCTGATACTGAGTTGTCATACGTTTTAAAAAATCATCCCAGTTGCGCGCTTCTTTTTCTGACCATAGTACTTCTGCCAAAGCGGCAAGACGCGGAAATGATTTGTTTTCAACATCCTGAGGGGTGTGCATTAACTCAGCCCAGTGGTTAGCCTGAGCACCTAAGACAAATTTTGCTTCTTCGGCAGTAAGTTCTGCTGGCACAGGTTCGTAATGATAAACTTTTGAAAGAGTAGTAAATCCACCAATGGCAAGTGATTCAGGAGATGGGTCTCCCTGCGGATGGTCAAAATAACAATGGCTTCCTGGAGTCATGATAACAGTATGACCGTGTTTTGCTGCTTCAATTCCTCCGCTTTCACCACGCCACGACATTACTGTTGCGTTAGGAGCAAGCCCGCCTTCAAGGATTTCGTCCCACCCAATAATTCTGCGTCCATGAGCATTCAGGAATTTTTCAATCCTTTTGATAAAATAACTCTGAAGTGCATCTTCATCTGCAAGTTTTTCATTTTTTATCCGTGCCTGACATTTGGGACAGGTACGCCAGTTGGCTTTATCAGCTTCATCACCGCCAATATGGATATATGTTGACGGGAAAAGACCCATAACTTCTGTAAGAACATCCTCAAGGAAAATAAAAGTGCTATCGTTGCCGGCACAATAAATATGGGTAATAGGCCATACTCCTCCTGCTGGTATTCCTACATCTTCGCTAGTACATGAAAATTGCGGATAAGATGCCAATGCCGACATGACATGTGCCGGCATTTCGATTTCAGGAATAATGGTAATATGTCGTTCTTCAGCATATTTAACAACAGCCTTTACTTCTTCCTGAGTGTAAAATCCGCCATAAGTTGCATTGGTTCTGTCGTTAGTCAAAGGCCGATCTTCCCAGTCACGGTGTTCAAGGTCAACCCGCCATGCGCCAATTTCAGTAAGTCTGGGATATTTTTTAATTTCAAGCCTCCATCCCTGGTCATCAACAAGATGCCAGTGAAAAACATTTAATTTATGCATTGCGAGTCTGTCCAGAGTCTTATATATGAACTCAAGAGGCATAAAATGTCTGGAAACATCGAGGTGCATGCCGCGATAGGGAAATCGTGGGTAATCCATAATCTGGCAGGCAGGTAGCAAGCTTTGTTCCTGTTCATCAAACATCTGTGAAATGGTTTGAATACCATAGAATAATCCTGCATTTGTATTGGCTGACAGGAATATTATTTTTTGATCAATCTCAATTTTGTATCCTTCATTTCCGAGTGCCTTATCATTTGGATTGGTTAATTGCATCACAAATCCCGCAGGTTTCTGAATATATGTTTGTTTCGCGGTACGGAGCTTAAACCCGAGCTTGCTTTCCCAAAGATCAGCCGCCATTTGTGCTGTATTTTTCAGATCATCAATATGATAATAAATCACTGTTTCAGGTGAAAATCTGAAATATCCTTCCTGCATGTTTACCTGAACCGGTTTGGGAATTAATGATATCTTGTGTGCATAAATGCTTAACGAAGCCATTGATAAAAAGGCTATTACAAATCCTTTTGTGAGAAGCCTGAAAATATGAATATTGTTTATCTTCATTTTATAAATTGGTTTTGCATTTAATACTTTCTGATTTTATCTTGCTTTAATGATTTCTCACGTGGATGTCTTATTGAAAAACTTTGGTTTATTATTTTCTGAATCTTTTAATTCTTACTTTTTCATGTATCCCTCAATTTTGAATGTCCAGGCATCGTGACCCGGCAATTCATTACACCTTACTACAGCGGTATTGATTATAAGTTTCCCGTTTTCGTAGCTCCATGGTAACTCACCCTGGCGACCAAGCAGACTGATCTTTGTTCCTGGTTTGGGTTTAACAATAGATAGTTCAAGGATTTCGTCAGGCCATTCAAAGCTTATAACGTAAAGGTTATCATTGTTTTGAGTGTAAGCAAGGTATTGACGCATGGATTTATAGGTTGCATTCAGTCCGTTGCCTTTTAATTTGTCCATGTCAGTGAACAGGTTTTTTTGTGGCACTATCTCTTTTGCCTGCGATTTACTTTCCCAGTATAATGCTATGGATGCACTTAGTACGGTCTCATAGAATTCAATTATGACTTGATATTTTTTATTCTTTTGAAGTGTAATTTTTCCTGTTACACCCTGTGATGCTTTTTCGCGCATGGCTTCTGATTCACTTCCTGATTCTGATTTGTTCCAGTTATCCAGAATAAGTACATCGTTGATAAACAGGCGCATTCCATCATCGGCATCACTGGAGAATGTGTATTCTTCTGAAAAATCCGGTTGAATAAATCCGGTCCATAAAGCTGTAAAATTATCTTCAGTAATTGGATATCCGGGAGAGTTTCTGACCCAGTTAAAATTTATTTCAGGGTCAATACGCTGCAAGGTAACTTCTTTTTCCTCGCCGCTTCTTATCCATGCTTTTGAACCATAAATTGCTTCTTCGTTTATATTTATCCATTCTCCAAGGTTTTCAATTCTTTCCTGTTGCAACAGGGGAATTTTGCCATCGGCAGCCGGACCAACATTGATGGTAAGCCCTCCTCCATGTGCAACGGTTCTGACAAACAAATGTATCAGTTCACGCGAAGTCATATATGCTGATAATTTTTCATTGCGGTTCAAACCAAAAGAACGACCCAGACCACGCACTTCAGCCCAGGGACGATCTGTAATGAAGCCGCCGGCACTGTATTCAGGGGTTTTATAACCGATATCGCTGCCTTCTCCCCAGCGATCGTTGGTAATAGCATCGCTGCCAATAAGGTTGTAATACCAGGATATTAATTCTCTGGCATGCCAATCCTCGGCTGAATTAAACCACTCTCCATCAGCAAAAATGAGATCGGGGCGATAGGCTTCAACAAATTCTTTAAACTGCGGGATCATATACTGCTCCACATATTTGTAAATTGAATCATGTGGGTCAGTGTACCAAAAATGCAGAGGATTGTTCCATTCAGGCAACGAATAATACAAGCCAAGGCGTATACCTCTTTTCTTAACAGCTTCAGCTACTTCCCCAACTATATCACGCTGTGGACCTACATCCACACTGTTCCAACCGGGAGCATACTTGCTTGGCCAAAGGCAAAATCCATCATGGTGTTTGGTGGTGAGTATTATATATTTTGCCCCGGCTTTCTTAAAAATGTCAGCCCATTCATCAGGATCGAACAATTCAGCTTTCCATAGAGGTGCAAAGTCTTCATACTCAAAATCTTCGCCATAGTTTTTTTTCATGAAATCAATACGAGCCTGAGTTCCGGCCTGTAATCCGCGAAGATACCATTCAGCATAAGATTCAGCACCACCGTATGAAGGAACTGAATAAATCCCCCAGTGAATGAATATACCTAGTTTGGCATCGCTGAACCATTGTGGATATGGTCTGTTGCGTAGAGCTTCCCATGAGTCATCAACAGGTCTTTCCTGTGCCTTTAATGTAAGGAAGGCAGCTGTCTGAAATACCAGAAATAAAAACAATATTTTAAGTTTCAGAGTGCTTTTTATAATGCGTTTGCCTGTTATGGAAGGTATAGCATCAGGCGGGTTTGAAGAATAGTTAGTTATAGTTCTGATCATAATTTATTAGATTTATTTTCAGGCACAAAGGTAGCCAGATTATAATTAATAATTTCTCTGAGTGTTAAATAATTAGCTGTTGCAAAACCCAATAATTTCAGATAATTAGACTGAACAGATTAAATACTTATTTTTGCCATATGAAAAATACTGAATCTCAAAATATCACTGAATTTTTTCGGAATATCCGGTTAAAGCTTGAGGAAGCATACGACAGCAGGGAAGCAAGATCCCTTGCACTGGTTTTAATGGAATATATTGCCGGCATTGATATGAAGGAAATGATTGTTGAACCGGATGCATATCTGGATGAGGTTGAAAAAGAACGAATTATGTCGGCAGTTGAAAGATTATTAAAGCATGAACCAGTACAATATATTATAGGGTTGGCTTATTTTGCAGGAAATGAATTTAAGGTAACGCCTGATGTTTTAATTCCCCGTCCTGAGACTGAAGAATTAGTGCGTTGGATCCTTGAAGACCATGCTGGTTCTGACAATCTGAGTATTGCTGATGTTGGTACCGGAAGCGGATGTATAGCTGTTTCACTTTCATTAAGGATGTCGGATGCAGAAATTGATGGATTGGATATTTCGAAGGCAGCATTGGAGCTTGCTGCTAAAAACAATGAAGAACTGGGTGGACGAGTGAAGTTTTTTAAACTTGACATTATTGATGAAACTACATGGGTTCAAAAAATTTATGATGTTATTGTAAGTAATCCTCCGTATATTCCTGAACAACATAAAAAAAGTCTTTCTGCCAATGTTGCAGGCTATGAACCGGAGTCAGCCCTATTTGTCCCCGGCGATGATGCATTACTGTTTTATCGCGCTTTATCAGGATTTGCAAAAACACATCTGAGCTCATCCGGAAGTGTCTATGTGGAAGTGCATGAAGAGCTTGCTGCTGAAGTTGTAGAGTTGTTTAAAAGCCAGGGATTCAGCCAGGTAATCTTTCACAGCGATATAAACGATAAGCCTCGAATGGTCAAGGCTGTTTTATAGTTTTTTATCTAAAAATATTTACTAAACACAGGTGTTCTGTAGCTTATTTTTGTTTTTCGAACACTAAAACTGTGCGGTTAACATTGTATATCTTTATATAAGTTACTTCAGTTTCCGGATCGGTATAAGAAAAGTGTTTAATGTTTTCGTCAATACGTCCGTGCCCCCCAAATTCAGGATTATCAGAATTAAAAATTATCTGATAAGTTCCGGGTTCAGGAACCATGAATTCATAATCAGGGATTGAATTGTTTATATGAAAATTGAAAACAAAGACCAGCCCACCTTTTTCAAACACCAGAGTTTTATTGTCCTCATCCAAAATAAGTTGGCTTCCATATCCGGCATGCAGCAGGTTGTATTCCTTAACCAGATCAAGCATCTTTTTATCAAAATACAGAAGATATTTATATTTCAGATTTGGATCATCTGCCAGCGACCATTGCCTGCGAGCATACCAGTAACTCCAGTTATTACCAGCGCGTGGAAAATCAACCCATTCAGGATGTCCGAACTCGTTGCCTATGAAATTCATATATGCCTGACCACCAAGAACAATTGTAACAAACCTTATCATTTTATGCAATGCAATTCCTCTGTCAATGACGGGATTATTATCATTGACCTGCATGTGATAATACATTTCCTTGTCCATAAGCCAGAACGCAATTGTTTTATCGCCAACCAAAGCCTGATCATGCGATTCGCAATAGGAAACCGTATTAACATCAGGTTTACGGTTATTCAGCACATTCCATATATCGTTAACGCTCCAGTCTTCATCACGTTTGGTTTTCAGAGTTTCAACCCAGAAATCAGGAATTCCCATACCCAGTCGGTAATTAAAGCCAATTCCACCTTCAGGTATAGGTTGTGTAAGTCCCGGCATACCAGTAACATCTTCGGCAATTGTAATTGCATCGGGTTTGATGGTATGAATGAGGTCATTGGCAAGTTGCAAGTATGTAACAGCATCAAACTCAACACCATCAGTAAAGTATTTCCACTGGTCGAATGAGCCTATATTACCATGATGAAAATACATCATTGAGCCAACGCCGTCAAACCGGAATCCATCAAAATGGAATTCTTCAATCCAGAATTTCAGATTACTGAGAAGAAATCGTAACACTTCAGTTTTTCCGTAATCAAAAAGTTTTGAATCCCATTGAGGATGATTCCCCCGTTCACCACCATGACTATATTGAAAATCGGTACCATCGAAAGCATTAATTCCTTCAAGAAAATTTTTAACAGTATGACTATGCACCAGATCCATTATCACTGCTAACCCCATTTTATGAGCCGTTTTAATCAGATTTTTTAGATCTTCGGGTGTGCCAAAACGCGAGGATGGAGCAAAGAAATTAGAAACATGATATCCAAACGAGCCATAATACGGATGTTCCATGACTGCCATAAGCTGAATGGCTGTATATCCTGCGGCTTTTATCCGTGGAAGAATGTTTTTAGTGAATTCATTCCATGTTCCGATTGCAGTTTTTTCCTGAGCCATACCCGGATGGCATTCGTAAATAAGCAGGTTTTTAATTTTTGACAATGGCGAAGTATCACCTTTCCAGCTAAACTTGTCTTCAAGCCATAATTGACCTGAAAAATTGCTTGAACCTTCATCCTGTATTACTCTGCGGATATATGCCGGGATACGCTCGTAACGTCCGTTTGCACCATCAACCAGGACTTTTACCCTGCCTTTATGTACGAATTTTGTTTTGTAAATAGCTTCTGAAAGGAAGAGCTCCCAGACTCCAAATTCATTCTTTTTCATAGGGTGAGACTGGTAGTCCCAATCGTTAAAATCGCCGATAAAATGCAGGGCAAAGGCTCCGGGAGCCCATTCGCGGTAAGTCCATCCCTTGCGTTCAGGGTCGTAATTAATACCAAAATAATTATATGCATCAGCAAACCGGACAAGGCTGCCAAAATCGTTTTCAATTTGTTTAATACGCTGACGGTAGCGCTCCAGGCGCATCCAGACACCCTCGGCTATGGGTTCGAGCCAGGGGTCTTTTTCAACCAATACAGGAATGGTGAAATGTTTTTCTCTCATGTTTCAAGTGATTTTATATTTGGCAAATCTAAAGAAAATGATGGAATACTGATATGGTAAAATAAAATTTTGGAGCTGGACAGGCTAAAACTGAATTTGTGTAACAAAACATGAACCTGGCATCAATTCAGGTATCTGAACATAAGCTGTGCAACTCTGGCTGACGCACCCGTACCTCCAAGCCTGGTTTCCAATTCCTGATAATTGTCTTTTATCTTTTGAATTAGTTCCTGATTAGTGAGGATCTGATCAAGTTCAAATTTTAAATTACTGATGTTTAGTTGTTGTTGTATGAGTTCTTTAACAACCGGGCGATACATTATGAGATTAACAAGTGATACATATTTTACATGCACAAGCCTTTTTGCTATCTCGAACGAGATCCGGTTCCCTTTGTAACAAACCACCTGCACCACCTTGAACAAAGCAGTTTCGAGGGTAGCAGTACCGGAGGTCACAAGAGCGGCAGTGGCAATATTAAGTAAGGGATAAGTTTGATTGAAAACCAGATCAACATCATATCCTTTTATGATATCTTTATAAAGCGATTCGGGCAACGAACCATAACCGGCAACAACGAATTTGTAATTAGGAAAGAAAGGAATTATTTTAACCATTACCGAAAGCATTTTTATTACTTCCTGTTTGCGGCTGCCGGGTAATATAGCAATAACAGGCTTTCTGGCGTATTTTTCTTGTAATGATGAATCAGTTTGCTGCTTGAATGAGGAGATTTCATCAAGCAGGGGATGCCCTTGAAATTCAACATCAACTCCGTAGCGCTGATAGAATTCTTTTTCGAAAGGTAGTATGACAAACATACGATCCACCCATTTTTTGATCTGCGAAATGCGTGATCGTTTCCATGCCCATAACTGAGGTGAGATATAATAGAATACCCTGATTCTGATTTTTTTTACATATTTTGCAATTCGCAGATTAAAGCCCGGATAATCAATGAGTATCACTACGTCGGGGTTGAACTCCTTTATGTCTTTTTTGCATTTATCCAGAAGTTTACTGATGGTTCGGATATTGGCCAAAACTTCAACAAAACCCATATATGCCATATGCCTGTTGTGAACTACCAGCTCAGCGCCTTGTTCTTGCATTCTGTCGCCACCCCAGGCCCTGAAAACAGCATTACTATCTGTTTTTTTAAGCTCACGTATCAGGTTTGATCCATGCAGGTCGCCTGATGCTTCACCGGCTATCAGATAATACTTCATAAACAGGGATATTGGGTTTTAATATAGGTTTGAAAATAGAGATATGGTTTTAATGGATGAAAATAAAATATAAAATTGTCAGAACAAACATTGTGGCAAGTATTCCACGACCGGTTTTGTCGAATTTTAAACCTGCCATGTAGGTTCGGAAGGGAAAAAGGTTAACAAAAATACTTATTACGACCAGTACCTGTTGTCGTAAAAATTTATTGCTGAACGCTTCGGGAAAAATTACTGACAGCAAATGCAAAATTGCGTACGTAACCAGGCTAAGTGTAAGGGCAATTAATACCCCAAAAGCAAAATTGTCCTTTCTGAAAAAAAGCTTTATCCGTTCCATGGTCAGATTTTATTAATTTAAAGATCAGGATTCATGGCTGAAATCCCATTCAGCCAGCTTGTCTATTGCATGATGGGCGGTAAGGTCAATATGAATGGGTACAACAGCAATGTAATTGTTATTCAAAGCCCATGTGTCGGTGTCCTCGTTATTATCAGAACCAACAAAATGACCTGCAAGCCAGTAATAATCGCGTTTATGGGGATCAATGCGCCTGTCAAAGTTTTCAATCCAGTTGCCCTTGCCTTGCCTCACAATTTTTACACCTTTTATTTCTGAAGGTTTAACATATGGAATATTGACATTCAGACAGGTATAAGGAGGCAAGCCGTTTTTCAATACATTTCGGGTAATAGTTTCAATATGTTTTTCGAACCCATCAAAATTAGCATTCAATGAGTAATTATCAAGTGAAAAGCCGATTGCAGGAATGTTCTCCATAGCTGCATCCATGGCAGCAGCCATAGTGCCGGAGTAAAGAACGTTAACTGAAGCATTGTTCCCATGGTTAATTCCCGAAACCACCAAATCGGGTTTTCGTCCAAGTACTACTTTAATTCCCATTTTTACACAGTCAACTGATGTACCGGTACAAGAGAATTCAAGATGACGGTTTTCGTTTTGGATCTGATGGAGCATAAGCGGAAAAGCCACAGTTACGGCATGACTCATTCCCGATTGAGGTTTGTCAGGTGCTACAACGGTAACATCTCCGATACGGTGCATGATATCAATTAGTTTGCGAATACCCGGTGCTGTTATGCCATCATCGTTGGTTATAAGAATAGTAGGACGGTTTTTAGTCATGTGATAATGATTTTTATTATGATTTGTTCTCAATAATGAATGATTCGTATCAAACTGCAAAAATACGTAAAATACAGGTAAATGAGCATTTTGTTGTTTTGTTACTATGTGGTTTTGTAGTAAGGCATGTTAAAGGCTGAAAATATATTAACTATGGCTGATTGATTTAATAATAATTGTTTTAAGTTTGCTGCCAGAGAACAAAACACCTGAATTAATGAAAACAATTCCTTCATTTTTTGAGCACTACTCAGAGCGTTATAAAAATAACGTAATGATGTGGGAAAAAACAGACGGCTCCTACAACGGGCTTACTTACAATGAGATGCGCAAACTCGTTTACCGGTTTGCCGGCGGATTGCTAAGCATGAAAATCAATGCCGGCGATCGTGTAGCATTGCTGTCAGAAGGCAGAAATTACTGGGCTATGAGCGAACTCGGCGTACTTTATTGCAAAGCCATTTGCGTTCCGTTATCAGTAAAACTCGATGAAATTTCGGAAGTGAAATTCCGGTTGACACATTCGGGGTGTCGTATGGTTATAATATCGGGACAACAGCGGGCGAAAATGTCTGAAATGCTAAAAAAGCTTGAAGATATTGAGAAAATAATACTTCTTGATCCTGTAGCAGACATGACTGAAAAGGAAATTTACGTTGAAGATGTACTTAAGCTGGGCGATGAGTGGCTTAAAAATAATCCTGATAAGCTTGAAGGAATCTGGAAATCAGTTAAGGAGAATGATCTGGCTAATATCAGCTATACTTCGGGTACTACTGCCGACCCCAAAGGTATAATGCTGACTCATAGAAATTATACTGCCAACGTTGAGCAGGCCGACACTCTGATGCAAATACCTGAACATTACCGTACCTTGCTCATTTTGCCATGGGATCATTCGTTTGGTCACACCGCCGGTATTTATAGCTTTATTAAAAACGGAGCCAGCTTTGCATCGCTGAAATTAGGCAAAACAGCTATGGAGAGCCTGAAAAATATTCCTTTGAACATAAAAGAGATACAGCCTGACTTGCTTCTGAGTGTACCGGTTCTGGCAAAGAATTTCAGAAACAATATTGAGAAAAATATAAAGGATAAGGGCAAATTGCTCAATGGTTTATTCCGGTTCGCACTTAAAATTGCTTATATCTATAATCAGGAAGGTCATAATAAGGGAGCAGGGTTCAGAATATTGTTAAAACCTGTTTACTGGTTGTTTGATAAGATTATCTTTAAGAAAATTCGTGATGGTTTTGGAGGAAAGCTCAAATTTTTCATTGGTGGTGGAGCTTTGCTCGATATAGAGTTACAAAGGTTCTTTTATGCTATCGGAATGCCAATGCTGCAGGGTTATGGTTTATCAGAATCTTCACCTATCATTTCTGCCAATGCTTTGCACAGGCATAAGCTGGGTTCTTCAGGCTTTTTGGTTCAGAACCTTGAACTCAAGATATGTGACGACGATGGAAATTCATTGCCTGTAGGTGAGAAAGGTGAGATAGTTGTAAAAGGTGAGAATATCATGGCAGGTTATTGGAAAAACGAAAAAGCCACAGAACAGGCATTGCGTGATGGATGGCTTTATACCGGCGATCTGGGTTATATGGACAAGGACGGATTCCTTTATGTGCTGGGTAGGTTTAAGAGCCTGCTGATAGGTAATGATGGCGAGAAATTCAGCCCTGAGGGAATAGAGGAAAGTTTGATGAACCATTCTTTATATATCGAGCAGCTTATGTTGCATAATAATCAGAACCCTTACACTGTAGCACTGATCTATCCGCGTAAGGATGCATTGCGTAACTGGTTGAAACATAAACAACTGGATGTTAATAGTGAAGAGGGTCGCATAGCTATGATCAAGGCAATTAACTATGATTTAAATCAGTATCGTAAAGGAGGGAAAAACCAGGGTGAATTTCCTGAGCGCTGGCTGCCAGCTGGATTTGCCATTCTCAACGAAGGATTTACTGCTGAAAATCAATTGCTGAACAGCACCATGAAAGTGATACGGGGGCGTGTGACCGAACGTTATAAAAACCTGCTTGATATGCTCTACACCCCTGAGGGCAAAAATATAATGAACGAACATAACAAAGCTGTACTAAAACAGATGTTTGAGAAATAAGCTTTGATCCCGGAAAATACCGATTGGCAAAATATAACAGACCAATTTTAACTATCGGCATTGACGATTGTAAAATTCACAAAACAGCCTGGGCTGTTTTGTAAGTACAATTAAGAGTCCCCTCCGAAAAGTCGGAAGGGACTCAAGGAATAAACTGAAAATCCACAATAAAGTACGCATTATAAACTTAAATTATCATGGATACAAAAACATCAAAAACTCTTTCAATTATCGCGGCAAGTGTAATTTTGATTGCTTCTTTTATGCCTTGGACCAAATCAATTTTTGATACTAGCTCTTCATTTTGGAGGTTGTTGTTATTTAGCATAAAACATATAAATAGTCTTGGTGATTTAATCTCTATTATCATAATTGCTATTCCTATCTGCTCAGGGTTAATTATTATTATTAATATAAAAACGTTAAATAATAGTAATGATAAAACAAAAACTTTAAAAATGCTTTCAATTATAGTTTTTGTTTTAGAAATAATTACAATGGTTTATTACCAAACTAGAAATCCACTTTCGATATTATTTAGCATTATCAATAAACCTGGAATTGGTTTTTATCTTGCACTTATTGGGAATGTTTATTTTTTAATTGACTTACTCTTAATCAAAACAGACACCCTAAGAAAATTTACCCCTCCAACGCAAAATAAAATCTTCTGCTCAAATTGTGGCAAGCAATATTATGAAGATAGTGACGGGCAATTTTGTGAAGAATGTGGCGAAAAACTTTAAATTATTTGAAGTGAACGACAATCAAAAATTCGAAACAGCAGTGACTATGATTGGTGCTACCTTGTTAATAAAATCACAATTAGCAAATTTTTATTCGACAGATTGTGAAACCATGACCAATCCATTTGGTAATACAGGTTTTTCACTTCCTGTAACAAAATACAACGATGCTCTTAATAATGGATTACTCTATTTGGGATTAGTATTGGCTGTAATAGGAAGCTTTATTAACACTGATGATACAAAAAGCAACTCAGCCACAGCCTTCAAACACATAAAAGAGCAAATTCTGCTTAGAGTGCAGGGAAATACAAACTGATAATAGTTGGTTCTATTGAGAATAATGTGGTAAAAAACTTTTACATTTAATTAATTATTATGAAAACCTGTAAAGAATGTGGAATAGAGTATGATGACTACAAGAAGTTCTGCAAAAAATGCGGAAGCGCTCTTACCGAAAAGAAAAAGATTGAAACAATGGAGACAGTCAAGAAATTGGTTTTTGAAGAACGACTCAAAGCCGACCCTTTGAATTTAGAAATTCTGAAAGAATTTTCTCTTTTTCTATTAGAAAACAGGATGTTTATTGACACCATTAATATTTCGTTGAGAATACTGGCTATTGATGAGAATGATCTGATAACCAAAAAAACACTGACTAAAGCTTATTTAATGTTAAATGAGTATGAGAAAGCAATTGAAAGTGCAGAACAACTAGTGTCTGAAAAGCCTGATGACACTGAACTATTGAAAATACTTATTAATGAATTGTATGCGCACGGCAAATATGAGAAAGCAATTTTGTATTGTGACAAGTTATTGGCTCTCGAGCCACTTAATAACAAAATCCTGCATACGAAAGCTCTATCCTTGCTACTATCAGCTCAAATTGTCGAAGCATCACATATTTTTGCCAAACTTAAAAAAGAAGGATTTAAGGATTTGCAAACCCTCATTTATGCAGGTATTAATTGCATTTTAAGTAATGAGTTTGAAGCTGCCATTGAAATTTTTAATCCGGTATTATCCGATAAAGAATCGTCAAATTCTGATATGGACATTAACCGTGGCTTTTTATTTATGGCTTTTTGTCTAAGCCAATTTGAAAACACATTGGTAGAAGTTGATGAGTGGTTGTCAAAAATTGATTTTCAGATTTTACAGAAAAATCGTCATCCCTTGGATGTTCAAACTTATTTAAAATTAACAACATCAGTTTTTGAATTAACATTTGCTAGAAAAAAACTAGTTTTAAGTCGTTATAAGATTGAGAATTTTATACATAAGTATCTTGATAGCAAAAGCAGTTATCTTGCTTTTTATTCAAAGGATTTGCAGGCTGAATTGTGGTATAAGATATCATTAATACAAGCTGAGATGAGATTATTTGATGAAGCAAAGCAATTACTGAATAAATCTATAGCTTTAATGCCCTTAAAAACTGAGTACAGCAAAACAATTACAGAAGTCAGTCAATTACACGAAGATAAAAAAAGGTTAAGAAAAAAGGAAACAATCATTATATTGAGTATAGTGACTGCTCTGCTTTTAATAGTTTATGCCTCTGTTTATTTTATTAAGCGTCAAAAAGAAAATAAAGCTTGGAAGGTTGCTACCGCTGAAAGAACACTGGAACAATACAAGTCTTACATCGAAAAGTATCCTAAAGGAAAATACACCGATGAGGCAAGAAATAAATTAGTGGTATCTGACAACAGAGATGGCAAAACATATAAGATTGATAAAATAGGGCAACGATGGTGGATGACAGAAAACCTAAACGTTGCCCATTTTCGCAACGGCGACCCTATACCGCATATAAAAACAGATGAAGAATGGATATTAGCTGGAAAACAAGGACAAGCCGCATGGTGCTATTACGATAATGACCCTGCAAACGGGGAAATCTACGGCAAGCTCTACAACTGGTACGCTGTTAATGACTCCAGAGGTTTAGCACCAGTGGGCTACCATATTCCAAGTGATGCAGAGTGGTTAGAATTAATTGATAATCTTGGTATCAATGCCGGAGGAAAATTAAAAGAAATCGGCACGAAACACTGGAATAGCCCAAACACTGGTGCAACTAACGAAACCGGCTTTTTGGCGTTTCCGGGTGGTTACCGTGGTAGCGATGGCTATTTTTATTACATTGGAAGCAACGGTTACTGGTGGAGTTCTACTGGGTTCTCTTCAGAGAATGCCTGGTACTGGGATGTGGGCTTCGATCACGAAGACGTATATTACAGCAACTACGGCTTAAAGACGGACGGCAATAGCGTAAGGTGCTTTAGGGATTAAATTATTTGGTTATTTGAGAGATTTGATTATTTAAGGGGGATGCAAGGGATTAGGCTTCTGTCGAAAAAAATGAAAAAACAAATCCTCATTCGATTATTTGTAGATTTCAATATATTTGCAATGTAAAGAATTTGTGGCAGGACAATCATACATTTTCACACATTTAATAGAAAGGTCAGTTGACTATTCACAAAGCCCGATTGAACGTTTGGTAAATAAAATTAAAAAAATAAATTAAAAAGATAAAATCGACAAAAACTGATAACTTTGTGCGAGTATTTACTAGCCATCAAACGTATTATAAAGACAATGACAACAGAAGAAGTAATCAAATTGTTAAGAGAACGAGAAACTGATTTCCTAAAAACAAAGACATTTTCACAATTACCTGGCATTTATGCATTTTTCTTTATTGGAAGTGAGTTTCCTGTTTTTTGTGAATCAGTTACTAAACATCAAATCATTTACATTGGAAAAACTGAATCCAGTCAAGAAGCAAGAGATGCTAAAACACATTTTACAACCGGCAAGACTGGTAGTTCGACAGTTAGAAAATCAATAGGTTCACTTTTATGCTCCATTAAAAATCTGAATCCAATACCCAGAAACAATACTGATTACGAGGAAGGACGATTCAGTCATTTCAAGTTTGACGAATCAAGCGAAGAATTTATTACAGACTGGATGAAAAATAATTTGGCTCTATCGTTTTATGAATTTCCAAAGTCAAAAAAAGAAATTGAAGATTTAGAGACTGAAATTATTAATCAATTGGTCCCAATCCTAAATATTTCTAAGAATCCAAAAAATCCCTTTAAAGACGTTCTTCAACAATTAAGAAAGAATTGTGCTTTAATTGCAGCAAAAGAGTTTTTAAAAAATGAAACCATTATAAAAAATAATATTTATAAATCACAAAAATCATTTACTATGAGCACAACAGGAAAGTATATAGATTTATGGACCAAAAGACGGGAACAGATAAAAAAGATGCTAAAAGTTTCACAAACAAAACAATCTTTACAATTATCTTCAGAAGAATTTAAACGTGTTGGGAATCGACAAAGCTATGCATTCAATCTGGAATTTTTAAATGGGACTGTCAGCAACAATATTGGAGGATCAGCAGTCGCAAGAGATTTGGCAAAAGTCCTTGAAAACTCAGCTGAAATTCGTGAAATCTTAAAAGTTGGTCATTTTAAAATTAATATGGATAGACAATTTTGTTTATGGATAGAGAAGAAATTTTAAATAATCAGATTAACTACGGATTTGCTTAATTCTGGGCTATACTTTAATATTTGCTGTAAATCATTTTTTTAACATTTAATAATATATAATGAGTAAAATCACTGATTCATTTATAATTCATATAAAAAATATAAACTAGTATAATATGAAAAATAAGAATGATGAGAATAATGCAAATTCTGCAATAGGAGAAGGCATGGCTATAGGATGTCTTTCCGGTACTATTACTTCTGTGCTATGTATTATTGTCGGCATATTATTAAGTTCTACTGTGATTGGAATACTTATAGGAGGTCCTTTAATAATATATGGTTTATTTGGTCCATTTTATGGAATGTATCGAGGATTAGGCGCACTCAAAGGCATCTGTCCCTATTGTGGTTATGAAATTTCCAGCCCATATGCTGTAAAATCAATGAAGTGTCCTATCTGCAAAAATCGAGTTATTATTAAAGATAATAAATTTATTAAAATCAATAAATAATAATACTATGAGAATCATTCTTATTCTTATTGCTATCGTCGTATCATTGATTAGTTGTGGAGATTCAAAAAAAGAAGAAGCATTATATAATCAAATTAATGAGCTTGAATTGAAACTTGATTATTATAGAAATGGTGTTGAAAGAATATATACCAATATTAATAATTGTATAGATCAAGAACAAACTGAACAAGCCAAGGAATTAATTCATGAGTTAGAAGAGAATTTTTCATACTGTAATATATTTCATAAAATTGATAGTATAAAAAATATTATTAGACTTATTGAGTTAAGAAACTTTGAAGCCCATCCTATAAGAGCAGAAAAGGAAGAAATAAAAGTAGAAGAAAAAACAAGAATTGATGAAGAAGAGCAGAAAACGTTTGCAAAAAGTCTTTTTTTAAAAGTATATGCTCAGGCTTACTCAGATGGTTATTTGTCTTGTAATATATTCCTTGCTGATTTAAAAGGAAATACATATTCCATGATTGGTGGGGAGCTGGATTATAAAGTATATGACATAACTGGCTCAATTATTAAAACTTATGCGAATAGCAATATCACAACTGTAGGTGATGCAATTTACATAGATATTCCTTTGGGTATTAGTGCATTAAGTAGAGCAAGGTTTGTGGAATTTGAGTATATAAATTACAAAGGCGAAACATTTAAATCTAGTAAGACGGCTATTGAATAATATTTAATCGTTAGGACTTTTGCAATCTTGCAAAATACGTTGGATAACAGCAAGGCTATATGCAATAAAGGTTCCAATAGTAAATCAAGCACTTTGTCCTGCTCAAACTTCTGCACGGATGGAAAAGTTAGTAGCACACTATCCCTTATTGCTTTTACTCTCAACCATTATGTAAAACTCGGCTACTACAGTTTTAAATCTATAAAACACAAATAATGCCAACGAAAATAGTAGAGATATTTAATCACTTTGGACTTACCATTCATGGCCAGGTTAAATGGAACGAAGAAATTAATTCAAACAAGTATGGCGTTTATGTTGTCGCATTGACAAATGACATAAATAAATTAATAACCTTAGATAAAGCTAATTTCAACGACAATGCAATTAATAATTGGATTGAGTTAATTAAAACTAGTGGTAAGGCACTGTTAGTTGACGGAGAACTTGCTACAACAGATTTAATAAAGAAGCGACTTTCGCAATTTTGGTTTTCTGACGAAACAATTTTATATATTGGAAAAGCTGGACCGACAATGAGTCGAACACTAAAAGCACGAGTAAAAGAATTTTATAAAACAAAATTGGGTTGTGACAAAAAACATGCAGGCGGTCATTGGCTTAATACTTTGCAAAACCTTTCTTCCTTAAATATTTTTTACTCTGAAACAAATCCTGACATTGAGGAAAATATGATAAAATATTTTTGTGAGCATGTTTCTGATGAATCAAAATCAAAATTATTTGACACCATAAATTGTTTCCCATTTGCAAACAAAGAAATAAATAAAAGCACTCGTAAGAAACATGGCTTATCAAACCAAACGATAAATTGTGGTAGTAACTGGAAGAAGTTGTATATTAGGGACTAAGCTGCACACCATTACGGTGATGCTGCTACTTACAATTGGCTTCGGTTTTTTGGGAAAGAACAATGAGAGAATAAAATTATACCGATTGGGAAAATATAACAGAATAATTATCGCTCCGCTCAATTGTTCTGAATTTTTTAACCACCGGCATAATATACAAAGCAGTTTGGACTATTTTGTAAATACAAATCGTATAATAAGCGAAGTTTCAGAATTGAATAAGTGACTTAATATTGATTTGCAATAGTTTTCACAATAAGCATTTTGTATTGTTCAATATATCAGGTCAGATAATTTCACAGAACTTCAATAATTCTTTATAAACCCTCTGAATTGGCAATCCCATCACGTTTTGATATGAACCGATAATTTTCCCTATACTGGCATATCCTATCCATTCCTGAATAGCGTAGGCTCCTGCTTTATCGAAAGGCTTAAAGTGGCTAACATAATATTCAATTTCATCATCGTGCAGTGAATTGAAAAATACTTCAGTACACTCGTGGAATATATGTGATTTCCGGGCTGAGCGAAGGCAAACTCCTGTAATTACATCATGCTTCTTTCCTGAAAGTGTTTTTAAAGTTTGGCGTGCTTCTTCCGCATCTTTTGGTTTACCGATATTTTTTCCATCAATCCAGACTATTGTATCAGCTGTGATAAGAATAGTTTTATCATCAGTGAATATATCATCAAATGCCTGTGATTTGCGTTCGCACAAAAAAACTGCAATTTTCTCTTTTTGTAGGTGCGGCGGATAGTCTTCCCCGATATTTCTGGCTATAACCTCAAAGTTTAACCCCAGTTTACGAAGAAGAAGCTGACGGCGCGGAGAATTTGATCCAAGAATAATACGGAAAGAATTGAGTTTTTGGATTAACATATGTGTTTGAATATCAGTGGTGTGAATATGTGTTTGATGTTTTAGGGGTTATTGTTCTAACCAGAGTTGCGATATATTTACTGCAAAAATATGATTTCCAGTTTAAAAAGCTGAATTCCAAGCAGTCCTGCCACCATAACTATTTTTGCAATGTTTCCGGCGAACCTGAAATCTTTGGTGGTTTTTGAATGTAAGGTCAAAGTCAGCAAATAGACAAATAACGCCTGAACTGTTATCAGATAATAAAAAAACAAGATTCTGAAATCATGCGTAAACATTAAATATTGGGCAAATGCCAGTACTATGATTGAAAAAACTATCAAGGTAAAAATGATGTTTTTTGTGACTTTAATCCCCAGCGTCAAAGGCAGAGTTTGACAGCCAGCGGCACTGTCGCCGTCAATATCTTCAATGTCCTTGATCATCTCCCGGATCAATGTTACGACAAATGCAAAAATGGCATAGAACCAGACTGATACATTAATAATAGTATTGATTGATTTTGCTGATATCAGAAATTCAGGATTCTGAGCTTTTGTCATAAAAAAGTTAAACAGCCATACCAACAATACCGGCATTGCCGAAAGTAATGAAACCACAAGATTGCCTATCAATACCATACGTTTATACTGCATTGAATACATCCATAGTAATCCTGCAGTTACAGGAAAAATAAACCCAAGGCTCAGAGCTGAGACTCTGTGAGCAACATGAAAACCGGCTGCTACCCCTATTATATTTAAAATCCAGTATAAATATAAACCCTGCTTTTTGCTGATAAACCTGCCGATTATAACACGCTCAGGCTTATTGATAATATCAATTTCAACATCAAAATAATCGTTTATGATGTATCCTGCAGCAGCAATCAGAATGGTAGAAATTAATAGAATGCCAAAATTTATCCCTGACATGGAAATGAATGGGATTCCGGCTATTTCAGCAAAAGGTATGATGAGAAAATACTGGAGTAATACCTGTGTCAGAATTATAATAAGCAGGTTATGCCAGCGAACAAGACGAAATATCGCTCCAAACAGTCTGATATTATCTTTTTCACCGGTAATATTTGCTTTTATTGTTCTGCGCACTTTATCAGATTTATTTCTCAATTGAATTGATTTTTAATGTATTGTGTTTCAGAGGTCTTTCTTTCTGTTTACAGTTATGAACCTGTAAATCCCAGTTACACCTGAGTTACGGTTATATTGCGAAAGTACAACTCCAAAAAGAACCAGGGCAATGCCGATTATTTTACGGGTGTCAAAGTGTTCTTTAAACAGTATATAAGAAGCAATGGCTGTAAAAACAGGAATGAGATTTGAGAAAATATTCGTTTTGCTGATACCAAGGTGTTTTGTTGTAACTGTGTAAAAGATAAAAGCAAGAGATGATGCAAAAAAAGCCAGCAGAACCAGCGATACAATTAACCTTTGATCAGGAACTACTGTGATGAAAGTTTTGAAATCGAAAATCAGGAATAAAGGCAAAAAATATAATGCTCCTATGAAATTTTGTGTAGCAATTATGGTGAAAGCCGAATAGTGCGTTGTCAACCGTTTTAATACTACCGAATAGCTTACCGCCGAAGCAATTGCAAATATTAGATAAGCAATGCCGGCGGGCGAAGCTGCCATACTCAGGTCGGGTTTGATAAGCATAAGCAGAATACCGGCAAACGAAACGAACATTCCCATAATATTCATCCTGTTCAGTCTTTCATTTAATATCAGTATGCCTGCTATAGGTGTAAAAAGTGGGATCGTGGCTATTATTACAGCGCTTATTGTTGGTGAAGTCAGTTTAAGTCCGAAATTCTCACCCAGAAAATAAAAGAATGGATTGAGCAATGATGAGAGCAGGAATAATTTATAATGCTCCCGGCGGATCTTGTCTTTTTTGATAAATAATTTTGCAATGACCCATAGTATAAATGATGATAATAGCAGACGCAGGAATATGGTTGCAATGGGGTCATAATATTCAAATACAATAGTTGACCAAATGAAGGACATGCCCCAGAAAACCATTGATAGCACAGCCAGCAGATAAACGTAAACAGGTGTTTTATGCATAGTTTTCAGAATTGGCGCAAAGGTAGGGATTTCATTAAAAGGTAAAAGCAGGGAGTCTGTGTATTCTGCTTTTAAGATTTTGAATTTATCAGTATGGATAGAAATGTTAATTTTGCATGTCATCAAATAAGCTATAAGTTCGAAAAGATACTTGTCATACAAACAGCTTCAATCGGCGATGTAATCCTTGCAACGCCTGTTATTGAACAGTTGCATCTTCGTTTTCCGGAAGCACGTATTGATTTTTTACTTAAAAAAGGCACTCACAGCCTTTTTGATGGTCATCCTTTTCTGAATGAGGTTATTGTATGGGATAAGAGTAAAAATAAATATCTGAGCTTTTTCAGGATACTCAAAAAGATAAGGCAGCGTCGGTATAATCTGATTATCAATATTCATCGGTTTTTTACCAGCGGTTTGACAGTGTTCTTATCAAAAGCAGAAACTACTGTAGGGTTTGATAAAAATCCGTTTTCATGGTTTTATACTTATAAAGTAAAGCATGAAATAGGTTCAAAAGAAAATTTTATGCATGAAACCATGCGTAATCTTCTACTGATACGCGAACTTGCAGGACAAGGACAAATGAGACCCAGGTTATACCCCACTGAAAGTGATTATGAAGCTGTGAGATCATACGGCGGTACTGAATTTATCACCATTTCCCCGGCTTCAATCTGGTTTACCAAGCAATTTCCAAAGGATCAGTGGGTTAAGTTTATTAAAGCTGTTGATTGCAATTACAGTATTTATCTGATTGGCGGCAAGGATGACAGACAATTATGTGATGAGATCATTAATGAATCAGGGAAAACCAGAATCCAGAACCTGGCCGGAAAGCTAACTTTTCTCCAGTCACTTGCATTGATGAAAGATGCAGCTATGAATTATGTGAATGATTCAGCACCTATGCATCTGGCTTCAGCTATAAATGCTCCGGTTACAGTGGTTTTCTGTTCCACGGTTCCGTATTTTGGTTTCGGACCTTTATCAGAAAGGTCATTTATAGTTGAAACCGGGGAGAATCTTGCATGTCGTCCTTGTGGGCTTCATGGAAGAAAGGCGTGTCCGGAAAAACATTTTAAATGTGCTTTGACTATTGATACTGAGCAACTTATACAAACTTTAAAAGCTAAATAAACAATCAAAACATCTATGGGAACCAGATCATTACCACAAAATTTTCAACAGGAAGCTCAGCGGGCATTTGAAGTATTGAGTAATGGTGGGGTAATCCTTTACCCCACTGATACCATTTGGGGAATAGGTTGCGATGCCACGAATTTTGCTGCGGTTCAGAAAGTGTATAAAATTAAAAAACGAGTAGAAAGTAAAAGCATGATCATATTGCTTGATAATGTTGAGAAGCTTTCTACCTATGTGAAGAATATACCTGAAACAACTGCTGACCTGATTAAATCGGTTGACACGCCTCTGACCGTAATTTATTCAAATGCACAAAGACTGGCAAGTAATGTCATTGCAATGGATAATACGGTGGCAATCAGAATTGTAAAAGAACCATTTTGTAAAGCATTGATAGGTTTATTAGGGAAACCTATAGTTTCGACCAGTGCCAATGTAAGTAATGAACCAATAGCAATCACTTTTAAAGAAATCTCGGGTGAAATTATCAATAATGTTGATTATGTGGTAGATCTGTATAAGGATAGGGTCAGACAGATAAAACCTTCAACAATAATAAGATTGTATGAAAATGGGGAGTATGTGGTTGTAAGGAGATGAATCTGTAATTTATCTGTGATATAAACAGTCAGCTTTTAAATCCATATAAACCTAAGTAAAATTAATAACTCTGGCCCATTGAATGACAATAAGGTAGAGCATCGGATAATTCATGAGATTTCGTGATTGATATTACATTCCTTAAAATCAAATCTTTATGAGATTCTTGCTTGGGTGTACTTTTAAGGTAAATGGATTTTTGTCATGTTAAGTTCGCGGCACAGGTTTTGATGGTTATTTTTCATAAAAATAATAAAATCTGCTATGGTTGCGTTTAATGAATCGGTATTAATGTCGGATTCTTAGGAATATTAAGATTTGACGCCTGTTTATAAGATTAATTTTAATTTTGCCACGATTTAAATTCTCTTTAATGAATTAGCTATAAAATTTTAAAAATTAAACTCACAAATTCTAATCACTAAACTTTTGTTTTATTATGAGAAAATTAAATGTAATTTTATTTCTTGCTCTTTTGGTTGGAGCTATTTCAATCACCGGTTGTCAGGATGATGACCCGATTATCGGAAAACCCACAATTGATTTCAAAGGCGGAGCTGGATATGCCCATGACGATGTTACTTTGAAAACATATGAGAAATTGCTTGTAGGTTTTAATGCTGCTTATGATGATGATACTGATAATTTTTTAACCAGATTCACCTTAAAGATAGGTGATGAAGTATTAGTTGACTCAATATTTAACGCCGAAACTTTTTCAGCTGATTATTTAATCAGTTTTGACGCAGTTGGTGAAACCACTCTTACCGGTAAAATTACTGATGCAGGTGGCTTTACTGATCAGGTTTCATTTAATATAACTATTGAAGAAGGTGGTGTGAAAGTTAGAAAAACTGAGGAGTTTGTCCTTGGAAGTGTAAACGATCTGGAAGCCGGAAGTTTCTATTCTGCAGTAGAAAATGTTATTTATGATAGGGATAATGTGAGTGAAAATACTGATAAAGTTGATTTTATTTTCTTTAAAGGAGCTACAAATCAGAATACCCTTGCTGCACCTGATGATCCTGATGTAGTAACAGTATTTCCAAGTATCAACAATTGGACAGTACACAATAAAACCCGTTTTGAGCCTACAGAAATGACAGCACAGGAATTTGATGCTTTGGAAGATTACCATATTTTCCCTGAATTTACCGAGACTACTTCAAAAGCCAATCATTTGGAAAATGGTGATGTAGTTTATTTTAAAACAGATTCCGGTAAACAGGGATATGTTAAGGTTGTTGACCTTTTTACCCGTGGCGATGTTGCTAAGCTGCAGGTAATTATCGAAGAATAAGCATTGAATTATCAATGTATTATTGACCGCTTTCAGCAAATTCTGGAAGCGGTTTTTCTATTTCTTAAAGTTCATATCATTTGATTGTATTGGTTTATATTTGCATTTATTAAATTTCATACAACTATGAAAAGATTATTTGTTATTCGGCATGCAAGATCTTCAGGGAAAGTTGCCGGTGTACATGATCATGAACGTCCTTTAATACCGGCCGGAAATGCTCAGATAAAAGAATTAGGTAGTAAGTTGTTAAGCTTAAGTGTGAAGCCCGATATTATATTATGCAGTACAGCTCTTCGTGCACGCCAAACAGCTCAGTTGCTGGTTGAAAGCCTTGATATACCGGCTAATATTATAGAAACAGATTCAGAGTTGTACTTGATTGATAGTAGCGAATTAAAATTCAAAATCGCACAATTGCGTGATAATATTCATACTGTGTTTGTAATTGGACATAATCCTGCAATGACTAATTTTGTAAATTATTTCTTAAATCCAAGGATTGATGATCTGCCAGCAGCAGGTTTAATAGGAATTGAGCTTGATGCCGAAGATTGGGAACAGTATACTAAGGTCAGGCACACCGTTATTTTAAAATGTTTCCCGTTTTAAATAGGGATTTAATCTTTATAAAGCTTTAAATAGTTTAAAAGCAGAGGTTCACAGGAATCTTATACAAGTATTTATGTATTAAAGACGGAGGAGATATTTTTTTATTCATTGTGCTCTTCTTTTAATTCATGAGCCTCAGATAAACTTTTAACGTGTCTGCTAAATCTGATATATACATAGATGCCAATTCCCAGAAAAACAAAAGAACCCGGGATAAGAATCATTCCAAGCCAATGAAGAAATTCTCCGGCAGGAAGAAATTTTATCAGTGATACACCGCTCGCCAACAACATAAAAGAAGTACGGACGTAGGCAAGAAGAGTTCTTTGGTTAGCCATATGCGTCCGATCGGCAGCCCAGTAATCCTTAGTTGGGGTAATATTTGTTTTTGCCATAAAAATTGTCTTAAAATATTATCGCTTTACTAATTAAAATTTATTCTATCCTTTTTACCTTTCCGGCACCCGAAATATTACTGTGAACCTTGGGGTTGCCTGCATAACGGATATTTCCTGCCCCTGAAATACTTGCATCAAGCTCATTTATTACATTGACTTTTGCTGAGCCGGCTCCGCTGATCTCTATATCTATATTATTTACAATTAATTCTTCAGCAAATAGTTTTGAAGCTCCGGAAAGTTTAATGACGGCTTTATCAATATTACCTTTCATAGAACCCTTGCCTGCTCCACTCACCTTTAATTCTAGTTTATCTCCATAAAGCTCTATATTCAGATTGGCTGCTCCGCTCACTTCGATTGAAAGATCATCAATGTCAAGGGGTGTCTCTCCTGTAATTTTAACAGCTCCGCTGGCTTCTATATTATTTAGTACTTTAATGGTAATATATGCTTTTAAAGTAGTGCTTTTTAAATTATAACCTATTGTCTCAAGATATAGAGTACCACCACTGACATGGCTTTTAATATATTTCATAAGGTTGTCGTCAGCTTCTATCATAAGGCTTTCGTTATCGCCCTGACTTAAGAATATTTTAAAAGAGCCTGAAATATCAATGGCTTTGAAAGAATTAACATTGCGGCTTTCTTTCACTACTTTGCCGCTTCCTATTATTATTTCATCGCAGCTGCTAAATAGAATCAGGCTGCCGATAATCAGAAATAAATGGATAAATAACTGATGTTTTGTTTTCATGATAACCGAATTAAAAGTAATATTTAAATATTATGACGCAACATACAGGACAAAAGTTACAAGTGCTTATAATAGTTTGATCCTCAGTTAAATTGCATTTTTATAAGTTCCATGATCTCGTTTGTTTCATCCGGATGGAACCATTTATATTCAACATCTTTTTTAAACCATGTGAGCTGCCTCTTAGCATAGCGCCGGGTATTGGTTTTGATGTCTTCAATTGCTTGTGACAGTGAAATTTTTCCGTCAAGATATTCAAAAATTTCTTTGTAACCTACTGTTTTTAATGCGTTAAAATGACGGTAGGGGATAAGGCTTTTTACTTCATCTACCATGCCATCGGCAATCATTTTATCGGTTCTCAGGGCAATTCTGTCAAATAGCTCTTTGCGCTCGCGATTCAAAACAAGTTTAAGTATCCTGAAAGGTCTTTCCTGTGGTTTCCCTTTTCTAAGCTGTGAGAAAGTTTTTCCTGTTATAATACATACCTCTATTGCTCTTAACAAACGATTGGGATTGTTTATGTCAACCTTGCTAAAATACTCGGGATCAAGCTTTTTTACCTGCTCCTGCAAATATTCTAAACCATATTTTTTATATTCCTGCTGTAATTTCATACGAAGTTCAGGATCGCGGTCCGGTAATTCGTCGAAACCGCGACAAACAGCATCAATATAAAGCCCGCTGCCACCAGTCATAATGGCAAATTGCTTTTGTTGAAACAGGTTCTCAAGACATGCAAGAGCATCAGCTTCAAAGCGGAAAACATCATAGGGTTCGGTAACAGAAAGAAATCGGATAAAATGATGAGGTACTAAAGCTAATTCTTCTTCTGTAGGGGCAGCAGTACCAATTTGCATTTCCTTATAAAACTGACGGGAATCGCATGAAATGATCTCAGTTTCAAGCTGCTTTGCCAGCTGTGTTGAAATAGTTGTTTTGCCAACGGCCGTAGCTCCGGTAATTACAATAAGTAATTTTGGTTTAGTCAAAAGAAAGATTTGATATGTTTAAGATGTTTATATTAATCAGGGATATGGTAGATAAGAAGATGTTCCGGATCAAATCTTTCAGCTTTTTTATTATTCAGGTTCATTTATCGAATCAAGATCTTCGTTTTCTACTTCAAATGAATCATGCAGAATATCATCTTCTGATGTAAGGAGGTCTTCTTTAAGATCATCAATAACAAAACTCCTGCGTGCAGGTGTTTTGACAAAATTACCAACCGAGCGAACTACCAGCGGATATGTTTTACCTTCTTCGCTTTTAATGATCTTTATCAGTTCAATATAAAAAACAAAAGGATTCAGAAAATCGTATTCATAAATAAGACGTTGGTGTGGATCGTCAATAGCATCCTTTATTTTTACATCCTTCATGACAGAAACCGGAATATGGGTTTTCATGTCTTTTGAATCCTCATCATCAGTATCTTCAATTTCATCATGATGCATATCAATTAGGGTTAGCTCCTTTAGTCTGATCCATCTGCTGTCGCAAATATAAAATGAGGCTAATTCATCATTTTTCAGATTGAACATGTCAATGAAGGCCTGATGAAAGTCCTGAAAGGTCTGATTGGTAAGGATATCAATATCTCTTACAAAATTATCCTGATCTTCATTTAAGATTCTGAAACGATAAGCGTGCATGGTTATTAAAGGTTTAAAACGACCGCAAAGATAAATATTATTTTATCGGTTTGAACCCTAATTTTTCACCTTCTTTTATCATCATTTCAAAAGCCTCTTCAAAGTTATTGCAAATAACCCCATCAAGTATGGCTTCACGGATTGCAGTTTTAATAATTCCTATTTCTCTGCATGGGGGCAAACCAAAAGTATCCATTATAATCTCTCCCGAAATCGGAGGCTGCCAATTCCTTATTTTATCAGCTTCTTCCACTGATTTTAATTTCTGGCGTACTAATGCAAAATTGTTTAAAAAGCGCCTTACCTTATTGGGATTTTTTGAGGTGATATCGGCTTCACTAAGTAGCATGAGGTCATCAATATCGTCTCCAGCTTCAAAAAGTAAACGTCTGACTGCTGAATCAGTAACCTGTTCTTCAGTCAGGGCAATTGGTCTTAGGTGCATTAAAACCATTTTCTGAACATACTTCATTTTTTCATTCAACGGAAGCCGTAGTTTTTTGAATATCCCCGGTATCATTTTACTACCTACATAGTCGTGCCCATGAAATGTCCAGCCATTTTCATGTGTGAACCGTTTGGTGGCTGGTTTACCTATGTCGTGAAGAAGAGCGGCCCAGCGCAGCCATAGATTATCACTTTTTTTAGCCAGATTGTCCAGAACCTGAAGAGTGTGGTAAAAATTGTCCTTATGCCCGATACCTTCCATAAATTCAGCACCTTTCAGGGCGAGCAACTGTGGTAGTATCAGTTCGAGCAGGCCACTGCTTTCAAGAAGTTTGAACCCTTTTGAAGGTGTTTTTGCAAGAATGATCTTATTAAGCTCTTCAGTTACTCTTTCACCTGATACTATCTCAATGCGATTACGATTTTTTATTATTGATGTCCAGGTATTTTGTTCGATTTCAAAATCAAGCTGGGTAGCAAATCTTATTCCCCTTAGCATGCGTAAAGGATCATCGGAAAAGGTTGTGTCAGGATTTAGAGGGGTGCGGAGAGTTTTATTTTCAATATCATCAATTCCGCTAAAAGGGTCAATCAGATTGCCATAATCATCTGTCTGAAGACTGAGTGCCAGAGCATTGATAGTAAAATCCCTTCGGTTCTGATCGTCTTGTAGAGTGCCAGGCTCTACATCGGGTTTGCGTGAAGTAAATTTATATGACTCTTTACGTGCACCTACAAATTCAATATTATATTGCTGATATTGCAGCATGGCAGTTTTAAAGTTTCTGAACACAGTGACTTTTACTCCCGGACCAATTTTTTTTGCTACTTTTTGTGCTAATTCAATTTCGTTCCCGATTGTAACAATATCAATATCGGTACAAGGACGCTGCATTATGAGATCACGAACAAATCCACCAATAACATACGCAGGATTACCAATTTCTGTTGCAGCTCCGGTAATTATTTCAAAAATCGGATGAGTTAAATCTTCAGCGTAATTATTTTTATTCATGCGGCAAAAGTAAGTCAAAAATTGTTTTATCTGTTTCGTCCGAACCGAATGTTCTATATTCTTCCAATCGGAAAAGAGTAATAATTCATCTGGTTTTCACCAGTTTATGCCAGAATTTATTTTATATGTTTATTATCAGACCAAATTGTTCAGATAAACAAAGAAATGATACACCGAATTATTTAACCACTCTGAATATTTTATTCCAGCGTATCTTACCATCAAACAAGGTTTTGTTTTGATCTAACGAAAGCCATACGAACACAGCCTTGCCAACTATATGGTCGTTTGGTACAAAGCCCCAGAACCTTGAATCGGCTGAATTATGACGGTTATCGCCCATAAGCCAGTAATAGTCAAGTTTAATGGTATATGTATCAGTTTCCTGGCCATTAATAAAGATCCGATTATTTTTGACTTCCAGGGTGTTATGTTCATATGCCGCTATGATCCTGTCGTACAGACAAAGATTATCAGTGGTGAGCTTTATTTTATCACCAGCTTTGGGAATATATAAAGGGCCGAAACTATCTAGATTCCATAAATATTTTTCGTTGAACGGGAATATAAAATTCTGATGATGACCTTCAGGATAAACAATGTTTTTTACTTCCAGCACTTCACTGTTAGTTTCTAATTCTTTAGCTGCTGCCTGAGTAAGCGTAAGATGATACTCACCGGGAGCTGACATCATTACATCTTCGGTTATGTCGAGTTTGTTGAGTAGGCGGTTGCTCAGTCTTGCGCCATTGGTTCTTACATAATATTTTGATTGAGCCAAAGGTGGTAGCTCCTGTTTTTTACTATTTATGAACACTTCCTGATTGATTATTTGTAATGTATCGCCGGGAATTGCAATACAGCGCTTGATGTAATTTTCCCGCTTGTCAACCGGACGTGCAACTATATCGCCAAAAGTCATTTTATCATTCCAGACCCTTTGTCGTCCGTAATCTCTGATAAGTGCGTAATAACTCTGGTTCTGAACCTTTAATGCAACAGTGTCGCCATCGGGATAGTTAAAAACCACAGCATCTCCATGTTTTACTTTCGATAATCCCGGGAAACGATAATATGGCAGCTTTATCCATTCAAGATACGATTTTCTGGTTTTGGAAAGAGGCATTGTATGATGCACAAAAGGAAATGCAATAGGCGTATTTGGTGTTTTAGGACCATAACTTATCTTCGAAACAAAAAGAAAATCGCCTACCAGCAATGATTTTTCCATTGATGATGTTGGTATGGTATAGGCTTCAAACCAAAACATGCGAATAATAGTGGCGGCAATAACGGCAAACAGAAGTGCATCAACCCATTCGCGTAGCGCTGATTTCTTGTATACTGGTAATTTTGAAGGGTGTACGTAGATTTTATCTTTCATTCCCAGCCAGGGCAGCACAACAACCGGTAATATCACTGCTGCCGCCTGCTGATGTATGCCACGCATATTGTACGATTTTAGCAGCTCAACTATCATAAGCATGACCATAAAAGCATTTATGAATGGTATGAGCAGAAAAATATACCACCACATAGGCTTATCAATAATTTTGAGCCAGTAGTAATAATTCAGGAAAGGAATTACAGAATAATATCCTTTGTAACCGGCTTTTTCAAAAGTGTTCCAAAGAAGAACAGGGAAAAAGGTAAAAGCTAAGATCAGGATTATAAGTGTGTTCATATCAGTAATATTTTAATCGTATGGTAATGTTAATTTTTATCATTGATCTCTAAAAGGTCTTTCATGCTGAATATTCCTTTTTTGCCAATAAGCCACTCGCCTGCCATAATCGCACCCATTGCAAATCCTCTCCGGCTTTTTGCGCTGTGGGTGATCTCAATTTTATCAAACGACGATTCATAAACAACAGTATGTATTCCGGGAATGTTGCCTTCGCGAATTGATGTTATTCCAATCTGCTCCGGATCAGGATTTTCAGCTTTCGACCAGGTTTTTTTATGTTCAGTCTCCTCAACTATATCATCGGCAAGCCGGATGGCAGTGCCGCTGGGAGAATCGGCTTTCATGCTGTGGTGCGCTTCTTCAATTGATATTTCATATCCCGAAAATGGTTTCATCAATCGTGCCAGCTTTTTATTAATCTCAAAGAAAATATTAACGCCTATACTGAAATTAGGAGCATAAAAAAATGACTGTCCTTCTAAAATACAAACTTGTCTGACTTCTTCGTATTGAGCCAGCCATCCTGTAGTACCGCAAACAACCGGCAGATTCACCTCAAAACATTTTAAAATATTGGTTACTGCATTTTGCGGAATACTGAATTCAAAGGCAACATCAGCATTAGTTAGATTCTTGCCTTGCAATTCCCAATCATTGGGATTATCAATTATTGCAACTATCTGATGTTTCTTTTCGCGGGCAACTATCTCAACTTCTTTGCCCATTTTGCCATATCCAATGATCGCTATATTCATATTTTGTAGAATTTTTCTTTCAAATTATTACAATTAATTAGTCAGTAAATCAAAATTTAAAAGTAAAGCCCAAACCTGTAACATGCCTGTTGGCTATGGGATCGCGGAGCATAATAGGTTCAATGTTCAGACTTAAATTATCGCTGACATCATAATTAAATAAATGAGCGTCAACTGCTGCATCAATAATATTGAGAATATAAAAAGCACCGCCAACAATATAGCCTATCTCCAGATTGCGCCGGTAGTGATTTTTGCCAAGCATTAACTGTTGCTGTGAATAACGATGTACGTATTCATTATTTATCGGAATTGTATCCTTGTTTGCCACATATTGGTAGGCTTCAAGAAATTTACGGTATTCCAGGGTGTTTGCCCGGGTTATATAATAAATGGTTCCAAAACCGGCATAAATGATCGGTATTTTCCAGTATTTTTTATTGTAAGCCTGACCAAGTCCGGGCAAAACTGCTGAATATATTGAAGCCTTTTTTGGAGAATGATACTCTTTATCTATGGTTGTTTCTATTGCTGTCTGGGCTTGTAAAGGAGTTGTGATGCCTGCGGTTATCAGTACAAGTATCAGTATCTTCAATAATGTCTTGGATTTGCACAGAAAATAACAGGAATAAGTCTTCCTGATCTTTAATCCCGTAAAACCAGATGCCGGTATTATTTCATGCATCTTCAGGGACAGGTTCTGGCACATAAATCAGATAGATTATTTGTTGAGTAATCCGGCTATTCGTTCTAATTCCTGCTCGTCATTAAATTCAATAACGATCTGACCTTTACCCTTATTATTCATTTTTATCTTAACAGGTGTGCTAAGTCTCTGTAAAAGAGTGTTTTTAAGAATTATTAACTTTTCAGGCTGAACCTGTTTTGATGGTTTTACCGGATTTGATGTTTTATCCGATAGTTTTCTTACAATTTCTTCAACCTGCCGTACTGATAACCCTTCGGCAAGAATTTTATTAAGAATGTCAATCTGTATTTGTGGTTCGCTGACATTTATCATTGCCCGTGCATGCCCCATGCTTATCTTATTGTCGCGCAATGCAATCTGTATTTCTACAGGAAGTTTCAGCAAGCGAATATGGTTTGCAACATTGCTGCGGCTTTTACCGACCCTATCACTAAGTTGTTCCTGGGTAAGTTTACACTCTTCAATCAGGCGCTGAAAACTTATTGCAACTGCCAATGGGTTCAGGTCCTGACGCTGGATATTTTCTACCAGTGCCAGTTCAAGCATTTGTTGATCGTTTGCTACCCTGATATATGCCGGAACTTTTTCAAGACCCGCCATAATGGCGGCGCGAAGCCTACGTTCTCCGGTAATGAGCTGATAGCGGTCGTAGCCAAGTTTTCTTACTGTTACCGGCTGTATAATCCCCTGTTCGGCAATACTGTCAGCAAGTTCTTTCAAAGCTTCTTCTTCAAATATGTCGCGAGGCTGAAATGGATTGGCATCAATACGTTCAATATTAATTTCGGCAATAGCACCGGCTACAAAATCGCCAGATATATCTTTTGATGTTATATCAGTTTCAGGACTTGAAAGTATGGCGCTTAATCCACGCCCAAGGACACGTTTTTTAGAATTCATCTTCGATATGGATTTTTTTATCGGCATTCTTTATCATTGTGAGATCATTCTTCTGAAGTATCTCTCTTGCCAGATTAAGGTAATTGATGGCACCGGTACTGTTTACATCGTGCATCATTATGGATTCTCCAAAACTTGGTGCTTCGCTCAAACGTACATTTCGGTTTATGATAGTGTTAAAAACCATTTGCTGGAAATGTGCTTTTACTTCTTCGACCACCTGGTTTGAAAGACGTAAACGTGAGTCGTACATGGTAAGCAATATGCCTTCAATATCAAGCGAAGGGTTTAGCCTCGATTGTACAATCTTAATTGTATTAAGCAGTTTACCTAATCCTTCAAGAGCAAAATACTCACACTGAACAGGAATGATCACTGAATCGGCTGCTGCTAAAGCGTTAACTGTTATTAAACCTAATGAAGGACCACAGTCAATTATAATGAAATCGTAATCTTCACGAAGGTTAGCAGTCAACTTTTTCATCATTTTCTCGCGGTTCGTAAGATTAATCATTTCAATTTCAGCACCTACCAGATCAATATGTGCAGGTAACAGATCAAGATTGGGCGTCTTGGTATTTAAAATTATATTTTTAGGGTCAACCTCATCAATAATACATTCGTAAATACTGGTTTTGATGTTTTTTGGATCAAACCCCACTCCTGAAGTTGAGTTAGCCTGAGGATCAGCATCGATAAGCAGGGTTTTATATTCAAGTATTGCAAAACCTGCACCGAGGTTAATGGCTGTTGTAGTTTTACCTACACCCCCTTTTTGATTGGCTATGGTGATTACTTTTCCCATCTTTACAGCAGGTTTTTTTTATATGAAATGCTAACAATTGAATTCCGTCATGCTTTTTTCAGAAAAGCTTAGCGACAAAAATACAATAATAATATGAGCCTTGGAAAAAGGTTCTGCTTTTGTTAATAAGTTTTTGGGTTGTAGAACATTCAAATGCCTACTGCGAAAGGATACTGATGAAGAATGAAATCATTCTTCATCTTTTCCTATATCTTCGAAGTTAATTTCAGATTTATTATCCTTATGATGACCTTCTGCATCTTTAGTAACCTCCGGTGCTTTGCCTGTTTCAATAAACTCAATTACCCCCTGTAGTCCATCACTGAACTTGCGAAAGTCCTCCTTGTAAAGAAAAATCTTATGTTTTTCATAATAAAACTTACCCTGTTCATTACTGAACCGCCTTTTGCTTTCGGTTATAGTAAGATACTTTTCTTCGTTACGGGTTTCTTTAACATCAAAGAAATAAGTTCTTTTGCCGGCGCGAATTGCCAATGAAAATACTTCGTCTCTTCTTTCGCTACGTTCATTTGCTTCCTTCTCTTCCATTTTTCAACAATTTAGTTAACAAAAATCAAGTCTAAGCCGCAAAAGTAAAAATATTATTGGTTTATCATCTTCTTTAATACGTATTTATTGAATAAAAAATATTAAAATTTGGTAGTAATTCTAATATGCTGTCTTTTTTCGGAGCAATATATCAGACTGTTATAATGATCGTTATCAGATATGAAATTTAGCTTTCGTTATTGGAATTAAACGCGAGTAAGTAAAATTGACCGGTATGGATTTAGTTGGTATACAACACTAATGTAGTATATTTGCAAATCTTTTTTGATTTAAACAGGTTGATTGTTTGATATTGGTTTGTTTTTTGATAATAAGAATAGGAATATAATTAATCGTGCAGATTATGAATTTCAGCAGCCTCCTTACAATATTTTTGGTTTCTTTCTTGTTTTCCGTACCTGTGATTACTGCTCAGGACGAAGATTACGGGGCTAAGATCTCCAATCTTATAAACAAATCGAACACAAAAGAATTAGCCCAATATTTTAATTCTACAATTCAGTTAGTCCTTCCGGGTGATGAAGGTCGGTACAGTCGTGTTCAGGCTGAATTTATCATCAAGGATTTTTTCAGCAATTATCCTCCTAAATCGTTTAATATCAATCATCAGGGTTCATCCACTGATGGTTCGAAATATTATATAGGAGATTATAAATCGGGCAAAAAAACTTTCAGGACTTATTTCCTTGTAAAAAAGATAAACGATCAAAAACTTATACATCAGCTTCGTTTTGAGGAAGATAAATAAGAAAACCTTTTCACATAATTATTGTCATGAATTATTTTGTGCGGCTGTACAATAAATTTCTTGATAGTCCGCAAAGACGTTTATTAATTCGCTATCTGCGTAAAATAGTCATTCCGGGTTTTGATGGTATGCCATTTTATGATGTGATGAAGTTTTTTATTACAGGTGCTATTAAGGGCTCGGTACCAACAAGGGCATCTTCGGTATCGTTCAGCTTTTTTATGGCGCTGTTTCCGGCTATTCTTGTTTTGTTTACTCTTATCCCCTATGTTCCTATAGCGGGTTTTCAGGATTCGTTAATTGAACTGATGAAAGAACTGATTCCTCAGCAAATATTTGGTACTGTGGAGGGTACATTGCTTGATATTGTGAATCGTCCGCGTGGTGGTCTACTTTCAGTAGGATTCCTGCTCACACTTTATTTCTCTACCAATGGCGTGAACAGTATAATTGAAGCTTTTAACCAGACCTATCATACCATTGAAACCAGATCATTTTTAAGGCAACAACTGGTTTCTCTGATGCTTTTGTTCATTCTGTCAACTATTTTAATCCTTGCCATTGCGTTTATCACCATAGGCCCTATATTTATAAACTGGCTGGATGCCAAAGGTTTCCTGAAAGGACGATTTACATACGAGATAATAATGGCTACAAAATGGCTGATTATTATTCTCATGTTTTTAATGATGTATTCATTCCTTTATTATATGGCGCCGGCACGAAAAAAAGATTTTCGGTTTATTTCGGCAGGTTCTACTTTTTCCTCTTTAAGTACTATCCTTACCAGTATTGGCTTTAACTACTATGTAAATAATTTTAACCGCTACAATACTTTATATGGTTCAATAGGTACTCTACTTGTTTTTTTGCTTTGGATATATTTTAATTCAATTATCTTACTAATTGGTTTTGAGTTAAATGCAAGCATTTCACAGGTGAAGCGTGTAAGGAATTCCAATAATGGTGATAATAATGGTGTAAGCCCGAAACCATAGTCAATTGTATTGTGTAATTTCGCAACCTTTTTTAACCCCCTTATTTTATATTATGAAGCAAGGCAAAATAATCATAGCTGGTGCCGGCTCTATTGGCACAGCCCTTGGCAATGTATTTGCAGTCCGCCCTGATCTTGATATTAGCCTATTGTCAATTGAACCTGATGTGGTTAAGTCTATTAATAATAATGGTGTTAACAGCCGATATTTCCCGGGTATTAAACTGCATCCCAGACTTAAAGCCATTGAAGAGAAAGCAGAAGTATCGGAGGCACAAGCTATTTTCTTTGCTGTGCCTTCAGTTGCTGTTATAGAGGTAGCCGACGACCTTAAAGACTACCTGCATCCTGATGCTTTACTTGTTAATCTGGCAAAAGGCTATGGAAATGGTTCAAAAACAGTTGCAGAGATTCTTAATTCATCATTCTTAAATCCTGTAGCCAGTTTTAAAGGACCGGCATTTGCCCGTGAACTGTTAAATAATTCTCCGACCGGTTTTACTGTAGGAAGTAGTGATGATGATACCTTTGATTTTTTTAAGGATATAGCGCCGGGCACAACCATTCACCTTGATTTTTCGAGCGACCTGCGTGGGGTGGAGCTTATAAGTATTTTAAAGAATATTTATGCCATTGCAATGGGTATAGTCGATGCCCATTTCGATTCGTCTAATCTTCGTTTTATGGTGCTTACAAGAGCATTCAACGAAATACGGCTCTTAATGAAAATCCTTGGCGGACAGGAAGAGACCATGTATCGTTATTGTGGGATAGGTGATTTCGGACTAACGGCTCTTAACGATCTGAGCCGGAACAGAACATTGGGGTTGTTGATAGGTAAAGGGTTCTTTACTGAATCAATTTCAGATAAAGTGGTTCTGGAAGGTAAAATGGCAATACGTATTATTGGCAAAGAAATTACTGATAAAAATGAAAGCCTTGATAAAGTTCCGATATTCAAGGAGTTGCTTAAAATATTCTCAGAACCTTATAATCTTACCCTATTTGTTAATAATATCCTTAAAGATTGATTTTTATCATTTCTTGTGAACCAGGAAGCTCCTGACTTTTATCAGGTAATTTATAATTAGCTGGTTAGCTTCTTCCGAAATCTTAAAATAATAAACCAGAACTATAAAAATTGTACCAGTTAAAATACTGCGTATAAGAACATCTACATATACATTCATAATCTGTTTTACTGAAGCTGATATTAGCATTACAGCGAGAATAATGAAAGGAAGCCATAACTGCCTATGATGGAATGGCTGTATCCCGAAATGTATTTTTATGAAGATGATACGGAGTATATTGAAAATTATAAGGCATATCATACTTGCTAAAGCAGCGCCAATCATACCTAAAAGGGGTATGAAAATATAATTTGTGATTATAGCCAGAATCAGCAATCCAATGGTAAAGAAAAGATCGTATCTGTATTTGTTTGAGGTAAGGAGGATAATCCCGTTAATCCCTGATGCCATGTCAAAAAGCCTGCCTATGCCAAGAAAGAGAAAAACATATTTGCCGGTAGCATAATCAGCGGGCATAAAATAAAACAGAGAATCAATATTCACCCAGATCAGTAAAAACAAGGCACCGCCAATAACCAGATTGCTTCCGGTAGTGCTTGTGTATAGATCTTCCATTTCGTTTAAAGCACGTTTTTTCCAGTAGTTTGCCACTACAGGCGTGGTAACTTTTATGATTGACCGGTAAGGGATCAGTAAAATACTGGTAACAAAGATCATTGTAGTGTATATACCGGCTGAATTTAAATCAATCATCTGTGCTACCATCAGTGAATCAATACTTAACAGTATAAGATAGCTGAAGTTGTTAAGTACGGTATATAATCCGTAAACCATTACAATCCTGATCAATCGCCGCCATAATGGTGAGAACGATAATTTGAACTGCATCTGACCAATCAACCATGTGTACAGAATGATTAGAACTGTAGGTAAGCAGTTGGCTATGACATAAACAGCTACAAATTGCCGAAAATCAATCCATCCGAGAGCATAAACCGAGATGGAAATTGTTACAAACAGTCTTAATCCAATTTCGTAAAGAAATGAAGAGACAATGTTTTTATACAGGCTCCGCAGATAAGAGTCAAATATCTGATAATAAAGGGTTGCAAGCGCCAGCGGGAAAATATAGAACGAATATTCAACAAGAAGGGGGCTGCTTTCAGAATAAAAATGCTGAAATGGCTTTTTTAATAAAAGAGCAATAAGGGTGCTTAAAATAAAACCTGCAAAAGCAATTGCTGAAATTCCAAACAGAAAACCGTGATGATGTTTCTCACGGTCATTAAAAAAAGGGAAAAACTTATAAATAATATTGGGCGAACCAAGAGAAGCAAACTGAACATAAATAGCGGCAATGGTTATCAGCAGATTAGAAAGCCCTACCTGATCGGTTTCAAGGAAATTGGTGAACAGAAATATCTTGTTCACGTATCCTATTATAGCACCAACGTAGGCTATTATGGTGATTATTAAACTGTCGCGTTTTATAAAACTCATTTGCTGAAAATAAAGGGCAAAGATATTAAAAGGCTATGGGATTTACGAGCTTGGCAACAGGTGTTTTAAACATTGTTCTGTTCAAAATACTGAGTTTCTGGCAGGCACTTATTCTGCAATCAGAATAATCATTGCAAAGGATTTTCACGTTTTATGCGTTGTAAAGGTATCACTGTATTGATAAGGGGTTAATAATTGTATTTTTTATTCCACAGTATCTGTAATCTTTTCCTTAGCTCTTCTTCACGGGCATTATGCTGAGGATCGTAAAATTTCATCCCTTCAAGTCTTTCGGGCAAATACTCCTGAGGATAAAAATTCATGTCGTAATCGTGCGAATATTTATAACCCTTACCGTAGCCAATTTCTTCCATAAGTTGCGTGGGCGCATTACGCAAATGCAGCGGAACAGCCAGATCGCCTGATCTTTCAGCTGCTTTTATAGCTTTGTTTATAGCCATATACGAAGCATTGCTTTTGGGTGAACATGCAAGATAAATGGCAGTTTGCGACAGTATGAGACGACACTCAGGGTACCCAGTTGAATGAACAGCCTGATAACAATTGTTTGCAAGCAGAAGGGCATTGGGGTTTGCATTACCTATATCTTCCGAAGCAAGGATAAGCATGCGCCGGGCAATAAACAAAGGATCTTCGCCGGCTATTATCATACGGGCAAGCCAATACACCGCTGCATTGGGGTCAGAACCACGTATTGATTTAATGAAAGCTGATATAACATCGTAATGCATCTCACCACCTTTGTCGTAAATAGCAAGGTTTTGCTGAATGACAAACTGAACCTTTTGATTATTGATGATAATATTGCCTGCATCTTTGGGTTCTGACGCAACAATAAGGTCAATAGCATTTAAAAGTTTTCGGGCATCGCCACCCGAAATTCTTAGCAGCGCTTCATTTTCTTTGATTTCAATAACCTTTCCGGTGGTAATTCTTAAATGTTCAATGGCAAGTGTTGTCAGCTTCATCAGATTAGCCTTGTTCAGAGATTTAAGAATATAAACCTGACATCGTGATATAAGCGGGGAAATGACTTCGAAAGACGGATTTTCGGTGGTGGCTCCTATAAGTGTTATAATTCCTTTTTCTACAGCTCCTAATAATGAATCCTGCTGCGATTTGCTGAAACGATGGATCTCATCAATAAATAAAATAGCATTTCCATGATTTTCTTTAGCTGTGGAAATAACTTCCCTTATTTCTTTTACCCCCGAATTTATCGCACTAAGTGAGAAAAATGGTTTATTCAGTTGTTTTGAAATAATAAAAGCCAGAGTTGTTTTACCAACTCCGGGTGGACCCCACAGTATCATTGAAGGAATAGTGCCTGAATCAATAGCTTTGCGGAGTATGGCTCCTGAGCCAACAAGATGCTCCTGACCTATAAATCCGTCCAGCGAATCAGGCCTTAGTTGCTCGGCAAGCGGAATGGTAGCTACGTTTTTCATATTGCCTGCCAAATTACTACTTTTTATGAAAGTTGTAACAGCAGTGTTGAAAAAGAATGTTTCTTTTCAAAGTTGATTATCTTCGCAAATAAAAATTAAAACCTATGATAACAAGGAATTCTCGTCTGATAGTTTTTTTGATATTCTCATTGATAATAAAAAACGCTTTAACCCAGGTAGTTACAACCATACCGGAATTCCCCACTGCTGACCAGGATTCGGTTATTGTGATCTTTGATGCCACCAAAGGCGATGGCGGCCTGGCTAATGTACCACCTCCGATTTATGCTCACACTGGTGTGATTACTAATATGAGCACCAGTCCTGCCGACTGGAAATATGTAATTGCCGACTGGTCAACCAATACTGACAAAGCCCTGATGACGCCACTCGGCAACAATCTGTATCAGCTTGTATTAAAGCCAACTGTCCGTGGATTTTACAATGTTCCGGAAAATGAGACCATACTCAGGATTGCATTCGTATTCAGGAATTCTGATGGTTCAAGAACAGGGCGTGAAAGCGATGGAAGCGATATTTTCTATGATATATACCCTCCGGGTTTAAATGTGAGTATACAGTCGCCTGTAAACGGAGCGATTTATGAGCAGGGGCAAACGGTGGATATACAAGCTGTTTCAAATATGGCTGACAGTATGTTCCTTTATGTGAATTCGGAACTTGTGAACCTGGAAACCGGAAATAATATCAGTTACGGTTTCATTACTTCTACTCCCGGGACTCAGTGGATAAAAGTGATTGCAAAAAATGAAGATGATGCTGTTGCTGATTCGGTTTATTGCTTTGTAAGAGGAGAAGTGCCGGTGGCGCCGCTTCCTGCCGGAGTTGTTAATGGTATTAATTATATGGATGAAAATACAGTAACCCTTGTACTGCACGATCCTCCTGCCTTAAAACAATATGCTTTTGTGATTGGTGATTTCAATAATTGGATGGTTCATGACGATTTTTATATGAACCGTACTCCTGACGGGCAACATTTCTGGCTCATGATCAGTGATTTGCAACCAGGGCAGGAATATATCTATCAGTACTATATTAATGGAGAATTGCGGCTGGCAGATCCATATTGCGAAAAAGTAAGTGATCCGTGGAACGATAAATGGATATCCGGTTATATTTACCCCGATCTGATCCCTTACCCGACAGGAAAAACCACAGGTATTGCCTCGGTTTTGCAGACAGGGCAAAGTCCTTACGATTGGGAAGTTCAACAGTTTACACCGCCACCAAAGGATAATCTGATCATTTACGAACTCCATATTCGTGATTTTCTGGCTGCCCGCGATGTAAAGGTTCTTACTGACACACTTGATTATCTTCAGAACCTGGGTGTGAACGCTATTGAATTAATGCCCATTAACGAGTTTGAAGGAAATGATTCATGGGGTTATAATCCTTCGTTTTATTTTGCAACTGATAAGGCTTACGGCAGAAAACAGGATTATCAGAAATTCATTGATGAATGTCATAAGCGTGGCATTGCAGTAATTCTTGATATGGTTTTTAATCATTCTTACGGACAATCGCCGCTTGTTCAGATGTACTTCAACCCTTATGCCGGTCAGTATGGTCAGCCTTCGGCAAGCAATCCCTGGTATAACCAGATTTGTCCTCATGAGCCCTGGTGCTGGGGTTACGATTTTAACCACCTTAGTGTTCATACACAGAATTTTATTGATCGTGCTAATGCTTTCTGGCTTACCGAGTTTAAAGCCGATGGTTTCAGATTCGATTTTACAAAAGGTTTTACAAATGTGCAGACCGGCGGACAGGGCTGGAATTATGATGCTGTGAGAATAAGTATTTTAAAGCGTATGGCTGATAAAATCCGGGAAGTCAATCCTGATGCATACATTATTCTGGAACATTTCACTGATAATGCTGAGGAAAAGGAACTTGCAGAATACGGAATGATGATATGGGGAAATATGCATGGTTCGTACCGCGATGCGATAAGGGGCACAAATCCGTATTCAAATTTCAACAGGGTTTCTTATAAAGCCAGGAACTGGAGTGTTCCGAATTTAATAGGTTATATGGAAAGTCATGATGAAGAGCGTCAGATGTACGAAAATCTGCAAAACGGCAACAAAAACAATCCTGAGCATAATATACGAACTCTGTCAGTAGCACTTAAGCGCATGGAGCTTGCGGCTATGTTCTTTTACCCGGTACCAGGACCCAAAATGTTATGGCAGTTTGGTGAATTGGGCTATGATGTTAGTATAAACTATAACGGCAGGGTTGGGGTTAAGCCCGTGAAATGGGAATATTACAGCGATTATCGCAGAAAATACCTCTATGACCTTAGCTCAGAGCTTATCCGACTTAAAAAAGAGGAGCCGGCATTCAGTACTACCGATTTTGTATTGAATTTTTCAGGTTCAGGAAAAAGTATTCAGTTAAATCATGAAACCATGAATGTGGTTGTTGTAGGTAATTTCTCGGTGCAACCCAATGAAGTTACTCCCGGATTTCAACATACCGGATGGTGGTATGATCATTTTAAAGGAGATTCAATAAATGTTTCTGACATAAATATGAGCATTTCTATGGGACCCGGCGAATACTGCATGTTTGCCGATAAACTCCTTGCAACTCCTCAGATAGGAACAGGCATATCTGAACCAGGGAAACCTGGTAACATTCCTCAGATGCAGGTGCTTTTTGAAAGAGAGAATGGTAATTATCACATTCTGGTGGAAAAGAATTCACCCGGGGTTATGACCATTCACTTACTTGATCTGTCGGGAAGAGTTATTAAACTAATTGCAGATGGTGAATTTGGAACAGGTGCTCATGAATTTAAGCTTCGTGCTGACGGTATAATTCCGGGTGTTTATATTATCCAAATAAATTCAGCAGAGGGTTCACAAAGCAGAAAAGTGTTGATTTACTGATTTGCTTCAGCGTCAGTCGCTTACTTACCTGCCGAGACCAATATAAAAGCTCAGTGAGTCTCTGAATTATCTATAAAGCCTACATTGAAAGAATAAGTTCCAGGGTGAGTACGGCATCAAGTATATTTATTATACCGTCTCCGTTTACATCGGCGAAATCAAAACAGAATGGCTGTGGGTTTGCCCCCAGAATATTGTTGACAATAATGACAACATCCAGAACATTTATAAATTCATCGCAGTTTGCATCACCTTTCGAAGTACTTTTATAGCACCTGTTGTAATTTTCGCTGTGATAAACAAGTTCATCGTTCTGGAAAAAACATGAAAGATGACTTCCATCAGGTACATCATGGGTCTGTAATCTGGTAATTGAAGGAAACAATGGACCATGAATACTTCCGATACCTTCTATCCATATTTCAATTAAGCCCATATTTGAAGTAACAATAGTATCAAATATAATCCTGCGACGATATTCATTGTTTATCATAATGCTGTCAACAGTATTCACGACCATGGGATGAATATTAGTACAGCTCCATCTGTAGAAAGTAGCCGTGTCGCCAGGCTGAATATTGAAATTATAGAGAGTGTCTTCACGGGGCTGATTAGGACGAAGCAGCATCACCACATTATTTTCTTCCCTTATATATCCACGTAATGTATTGCCCGGTGAATCAGGTATGAACACAGGGCTTTCAGTTGAATACAACTGCCCGTAGGTGTATCCGTACATTGGCTTTTCGCCATGATACTGGTACTGAAATGTAGCATATCCATATCCAAAATTTGGGAACGAACCGGTAGGGAATTCTATAATTTCATGCCAGTTTGCATCGTTAGCGGGAAATGGAAAGTTTGACTGTGCTGAAGTGGTAAGAAAGATAAATAAAGTAAGGAAAGTAAGAACTGTTTTCATTCTTGCGTGATTTTTGGATTAATTTTGCAAAATATCTCGAAGTATAAAATCGTAAACAAAATAACTTCAAATTGGTTCAAAACATTAGGCCCGGGTAAATATATAATATCCGTTCGATATTTTTTTAAACTACTATCAACTTTGACTATTTGAAACAACTTCCATCATACAGACAAATCTGGCGGATTTCTTACCCATTAATACTCAGCCTTTTAGCTCAGAATGTTATAAATGTGACTGATACTGCATTTATGGGCAGGGTGGGCGAAGTAGAGCTTGGGGCTGCTGCCATTGCCGGCATTTTTTATATTGTGCTCTACATGCTTGGTTTTGGTTTTAGTATAGGTTCTCAGATTCTTATGGCAAGGCGTAATGGTGAGGGAAAATTGAAAGATATTGGGAATATTATGGATCATAGTATATATGTCATGCTAATAATTGGCATTTTCCTGTTCATCACTTTACGACTTTTCTCCGCCGATGTGCTCCGCCCGTTTATTGCTTCAGACGATATATTCAATGCTTCGGTTATCTATCTGCAATACAGAATATATGGGATATTTTTTGCTTTCTTCAATGTGCTGTCAAGGGCTTTCTTTGTTGCAGTAACTAAAACCAGAATGCTTACCGTAAGCAGTATCATAATGGCAAGCGTAAATGTGTTTCTTGATTATGTTTTGATATTCGGACATTGGGGCTTTCCTGAAATGGGAATTGGAGGTGCAGCTTTAGCATCAGCTATTGCTGAAGGAAGTTCGGCTTTGTTCTTCCTGATCTATTTTCTTACCACGAACGACAGATTTAAGTATAAATTATTCCGGTTCCCGGAGATAAACTTCTCAACAGTCAGGCAAATATTTGATATCTCATTATTTGTAATGCTACAGCATTTTTTCTCTTTAGCCGTATGGTTTGTGTTTTTCATGATAATTGAAAAAATGGGTGAGCGTTCGCTCGCAATTGCTAATATCATCCGTAGTCTTTATATGGTGCTTATGATGCCTGTCTGGGCGTTCAGCTCAACAACAAATACTCTGGTAAGCAATATAATAGGGGAGGGGTTCAGCGAAATGGTCATTCCTATCATCCGTAAGGTTACCAGAATAACGCTGTTCAGTGTGTTTCTTATGTTAGTACCACTGTTGATAATGCCCGGATTGTTTATTAGGGTTTATACTCCTGATGCTTCACTTATAGCTGACAGTATTCCTTCGGTATTTGTGATCCTGGGTGCGACAGCTATTTTTGCCCTCATACAAAATATGTTTAGCGGTATTTCAGGAACCGGTAATACCCGCGATGCTTTGCTTATCGAGAGTTTAACATTGGTGGGATATCTGGTCGTTGCTTGGCTGATTGGTATAAAACTTCAGCAGCCAATTACTTTTGTCTGGTTTTGTGAATATTTCTACTATATAGCGTTAGGCATTATTTCGTATTATTATATGAAGTCCAGAAGATGGGAACTCAAAGTTATTTAAAGGTTCGGGAAAGTATAAAAGCCTAATTTTTAAATGATTATGCTGATATTGCTTTTTAATAAAACAAACAGGAAGCCGGAGTAAATCAGAAAAGGAATATTTTTGCTTTTGCAACTAACTGGTAACTATTATGACTGAAGTCAATTCGCAGAATAAAGTCAGAACATTCAATACACAGTATTTCATGATTGGATCTATGGCTTTGCTAATGGTTTCATTAACCTTGTCGCCATATTTCATGAGCGTTGCACAATTCATGATGGTGTTCTTCTGGTTGTGCGACATTGTGAATACAAGCTTTGATGTTCAGAATAAAAAAACGACTTCAGGGATTCTGAAAAATGTTTTTGCTTTCATTGGTTCCTGTCTGGTTCGGATGTATAAAAACCTGATAATCAAAATAAAACAATTCGTATCAAATAAACCGGCTCTAATATTCACATCGGCATATTTCATGCATATTGTAGGAATGTTATGGACCAACGATTTTCTTAACGGATTGGGTGACCTTCGAATAAAATTACCTTTACTTATTCTGCCGCTGATTATCAGCACAATGACCCCTTTGAATAAAAAACAATTCCATTTTCTTTTAATAATATATATCAGTGCGATATTTGTAAATACCCTTATAAGCACCTGGGTGTTGTTTAAGACCAATGTTGTTGATACAAGAGATATTTCGCTGTTTATATCCCATATACGTTTCAGCCTGAATATATGCCTTGCTGTTTTCATCCTGATTTATTTTGTTTTCAAAACCGGAACCCTGTTCAATATTCCCAAAACAGTTTTAATTCTTCTTATTGCCTGGTTCGTTATTTTTCTGTTTATGCTTAAATCTTTAAGCGGGATTGTTGTTTTTATCGTTGTTGCTTTTATTCTTACTATTGTTAAGATACGTGAGATCAAGCAAATACGGATTAAGCATGTATTGTTTTCTATTGTTCTTGCAATCCCCTTACTGATAATTGCCTACGTTTTTTCAGTTGTGAAAAACTATACTACTCCTGAACCTTTGCTTGCTGATACTCTTAGCACTTATACCGAAATGGGAAATCCGTATCAACATGATACTATAAACCTTGGAATTGAAAACGGACGCTATATTGGCTTGTATGTTAGCTGGGATGAACTTGAAGAAGCATGGAATAAGGTAAGTGAAATTGATTTTAATGGTTTGGACAAAAGAGGTAACAAAATCGCATACACCCTCATACGCTATCTTAATTCAAAGGATCTGAGGAAAGATGCTTCGGGCGTCAGGCAGCTTTCCGAAAAGGATATTACAAATGTTGAAAATGGTGTTGCCAACATAATTTATCTAAACCGCTTAAATATAAAAAGCAAAATATTTGATGCAGTAATGGGGTATCAGAGATTAAAACTGCATGATGATCCAAATTCGAATACTTTCACTCAAAGGATTGAACACTGGAGAGCTTCAATACATGTTATCAGGCAGCATCCTTTGTTTGGAGTGGGTACAGGCGATGTTGACTATGCCATAAGAAATGCCTATGATGAATTAAATTCAAATCTTGAAAGCAGGTGGAGGATGAACCCTCATAATCAGTATTTTACAATAGCTATTGGATTTGGATTGATAGGACTTGCATGGTATATTATCGCTTTGGTCCTGCCGGTATTTATGTTAGTAAAACAAAATAATTATTTCCTATGGATTCTTATTGCTATTGTGGGGATTTCAATGTTTTTCGACGATACTTTAAATACTCAGGCAGGAATTACATTTTTTACCTGTTTCTATTTTTGTTTTGCTTATTTCAATGATTATTAAGGATCTGCCAAACCGCTAATACACAGCATGTTATATGAAATTAACAAAATGTGATTATTGCCGATAAAATATTTAAGTGTATTTTTGTGATCCTTACTGGGATTTAAAGAAAAACTAATAGCTGATTAATAAACAGTGCCTTTTGGTATTGTGTAATACTCAACTATGTCAAGCGAAAATCAAAATATTGAGTGGTTTGTAATTGTGAACCCTAATGCCGGCAGGCGCAAAGGTGAGAAAGACTGGCCTGAAATAGCCAGACTTTTTGTAGAGGCAAATATACGCTATAAAAGCATGTTCACTCAACATCGAATCCATGCTATACGAATGGCAAGAAAATATGTTGAAATGGGCTACCAGAATATTATAGTAGTTGGTGGCGATGGCACTATGAATGAGGTAGTCAATGGTATTTTTACCCAATCCAAAAGACCTTCCAATAATATTACAGTTGGTCTTATCCCGGTAGGAACTGGCAACGATTGGTGCCGGATGTTTGGAATACCATATGATTACAAAAGTGCTATTGATGTGATAACCGGAGGCAAAACATTTTTGCAGGATGTAGGCTGGGTTAAATTCCAGCAGGAAGGAATGGAAAAAAACCGCTATTTTGTGAATATGGCAGGTATGGGTTATGATGCTTTAGTAGCTGAAAAAACAAATAAGCAAAAAGATCAGGGAAAAGGTGGTACATTGTCCTATATGTTAAATATTTTTTCGAGCTTGTTTTCTTTTAAAGAAACCATGATTGAGATATCAGTTGATGGTGAAGATGTTCTGAAAGCTCCTGTATTTACTATGAATGTTGGTATTTGTAAATTCAATGGCGGAGGTATGATGCAGCTTCCGAATGCAATACCCGATGATGGTATCCTTGATATGACAGTTATTAAAAAACTTAGTCGCTTCAAAGTAGTAAGCTCAGTCGCAAAATTATATGATGGCTCGTTCACGCGCATGCCTCAGGTAAAAACATTCAAAGGAAAATCAATTGTAATAAATTCAAAACCTGAGGTCTATATGGAGGCTGATGGTGAGTCGTTAGGGCATAGCCCTTTTAAATTTGGTATTGTACCCAAAAGCCTTAAAGTAATTATTGGAAAGGAAATGCAGGTTACGGATACTTCCACTGATTCTCAGCCTTAAGTAGGTCAATAAGCTCATTGACTGCATCTTGTTCAGCAATATTTTTTTTCATCAGTGTTTGCCCTTTGTACAGGGCAACGCGCCCGTTTCCTTGTCCTACATAGCCATAATCAGCATCAGCCATTTCGCCCGGACCATTAACAATACAGCCCATTACCGCAATTTTTAATCCTTTCAGATGCGAAGTAGCCTGTTTTACTTTTTCAAGTGCAGTTTCAAGATCATACTGCGTTCTGCCACATCCCGGACATGCTATATATTCATTTTGTGTAATACGGCTACGAGTAGCCTGCAATACTCCAAATGCAATTCTGGCTAATGTTTGTTTGTCAATTTTATCATTTCTTAGATAGATACCATCACATAAACCATCATTTAACAACGGAGCTAATCTTATGGCTGAACGAATGGCAAATCGATAAATATCGTTATCATCTTCAGTAAAAGACAATAATACAGGCAGCCTAAAATTGTATTTATCAATAAAATTAATTATTTCACGGGCCTTATGTATTGATGACAAATTACTTAGCTCAAAAACCGGAATGATCTTACTTGTTTTAATTTCTGGAATTTTAAGGAAATCCATTATCGTAGAGGATAAAGGATCGAGTAGTAAATAGTTGATTCCCTGATATTTGAAGTCGTAGTTTAAATCTGTTGTGATTTTTCCTTCATTTCCTTCCGTAATAAGATCTTCGTTAATAGTGTGGACATCTGAATCTCCCCAAACTACAACTGGTACCTTGCCTCCCCCAATGTTGTTGACAGCTTTGCTGTGGCGGCGCTGGTAATCAATCAGCGAAGCGTCAGTAAAAACATTTGAGTTATTTACTATTACACCGTTATCGGTTTTTGATTCTTCGAAAAATGATATTATTTCCCTGGCAACCGGGATTTCATTTTCGGGAGCTTCAGTAAGCGAAACTCTGATGGTGTTGCCAATACTATCGGCAAGTAAAGTTCCTATACCTGCAGCCGATTTAATTCGTCCTTCAAGCCCATTTCCTGCCTCAGTAACACCAAGATGTATTGGACACTGCATCTGTTCTGCGAACATTTTTTGAATCAGAAGTCGTGTAGCTGCTACCATTACCCTTACATTACTTGATTTCATTGAGAGTACAAGCTGGTGAAATTCTGCATTATGACACATCCTCACAAATTCCATTGCCGATTCGGCCATGCCTGCAGGCGTATCACCGTAACGCTGCATTATCCTCCCCGACAATGACCCGTGATTTACCCCAATACGTATGGCGGTGCCGTGTTTACGACAAATATCAAGCAAAGGTTTAAGTCGTTCGGAAATCCTAAGTAATTCCATATTGTTTTCATCATCAGAATATTGGAGCTTTACCTGACGTTTGTCAACGAAATTTCCGGGATTTATCCTTACTTTTTCTACCAGTCCGGCAGCAATTTCAGCAACTGAAGGACTAAAATGTACATCGGCTATCAGTGGGATATTGATACCGGCATCACGAAGTTCTTTTTTTATATTAGCAAGGTTCTCAGCTTCTTTATGGTTACGGGCAGTTATTCTGATTAGAGCACAACCGGCTTCAGACAGCCTTTTGCATTGCTCTGCAGTAGCCTGAGTGTCGGATGTTGAGGTATTGGTCATTGACTGAACACTTACAGGTTCGCTACCTCCAATAACTACATTCCCGATCTTTACCGGTCGGGGGTTCCATATAAGTGATGAATTTTGATCAAATGAATTCATTTTTAGTGTTCTGAATTTTTCAGCAAAAATAAATCAACTGCTTATAACTGCGATAGAAATTCAACAAGTCCGGTGTCGGAATTTGTAAGATTCAATTTGCGCCTGAGGCGGGTACGGGCAACTTCAATACTTCTGATTGATTGTCCGGTAATTGATGCAATTTCCTTGGTGCTCATATTAAGACGTAGAAAAGCACAAAGCCTGCGGTCGTTTGGCGTAAGATCAGGATTTATAAGGTTGAGTTTATCGTAATATTCATTATGAACCTGCTGAAACCTTACTTCAAACTCATTCCATACAGCAGTGTTCTGGGTTTTCTTTAAACCGGACACAAAACCAAGAATAAGATGCTGATCTTCTTTACGCAGTGTTTTACCAAAATCCTGTAATTTTTGCACGACCTCATTTACAAGTTCATTTCTTTGGATCTGATGCATTACATTGGTAGTCAGTTCTTTGTTTCGTATTTCCAGTTCCTGCCCAAGGGTGGTTTTTTCGAGTTCAAGATTTTTTGATACCAGTTGTGCATTCTTTTTTTCTAGTTTTAGCCTTTTCATCCGACCCCAGAGCAAGAAATACAGAAGGGTCAGGATTACCACACTAAGGAACAATACGAGACCAATAATAAAATATCTTAGCTCCTTGCGCTTCTGATTAGCCTGCCTTATCAGGTCCTGCTGTTCAAACTGCGCTGTAAGCTCAATGCGGGTAAGTTCTTTCAGAGCCTCATCCTTGCTCATGATATCATTTAATTCCTTTAGAAGAATATGATACTTCAAAGCCGAGTCGCTTTGATTCAGAAGCTGATAATTATTAAAAATATCGTTACATATCTCGGCTTTAAGTGAATTATTTCCAATCTCCTTGGCAATTGAAAATGCTTTGTTTAGATATTTCCTGGCTTCTTGATTATTGTTTAGAATTGTATGATATCGGGCTATCATTTTATACGATGAAGCTTCGCCGGCACGATCTTTATTCTTTAATCTTATCTTCAATGCTTCTTCCATTGGCGATAGAGCTTTTGTGGTCTTATTCATATCCAATAAAACCGAACTTAGATTATTGAACAGCATTGCAAAAATTTCACTTTCTTCATAGGTTCTTTCTGCAAGTTCAATCCCTTTGTTGTAGTATTCAATGGCTTTGTTTACATCTTTCTCGCGCTGATAGATAATTCCGAGATTATTGTAAATGTGTATTGATTCTTTATCGAACGATTTTGAAGGGTCTGCTGATTCAGCCTGACGGAAGGATTCAAGAGCGCTAAGAAAGTATTTTTCCGCCTGTTCAAACTGATTAAGCTTTATATTTATAGCCCCAAGATTTATCTGTGCGAACGCAATAGGGATTACATTTTCAAACTTATGCTGCAGCTCTATATATTTCTCAAAATAGCTCACTGCAATAGGAAATAAACCTTGCGAAAACGAAACATTGCCCAAATTGAACAAAGCATAGGCAACAGACTTCTTATTTCCTGTTTTTTCAGCAATTTCAAGGGCTCGCTGCGAATATTGCAATGAAAGTGATAGATCGCTTTTTTCGTGTATCCTTGATATTGAAACAAGTAGATTGACTTTCGAAGTGTCGTGCCTTGTGGTTTCGAGCAGATAATACAGTGAATCCAGTCTGCTTTGATTGTTTGCTACTGAGTACGAACAAATCAAAATCAGAATTGAAATAATAATGAATGTTTTATTTGAAATTCTTTTCAACAATAGCGTTCCTGATTTAAGCAAAAATACAAAAAGTTTATGCTGTTTGAATTATAATCAGGGTAATGTAGAGGAGGACAATATTAAAGCCCGGGAATTCTATTCATAATGCTATGATTATTAATTGCCGCCGGCTTTAGCCGGTGGTAAAAAAGGGGTGATAACACAATATTGGCTTAAGCCAAACCGGTTTAAAAATGTAATTAAATTCTAACATCCAATAGATTTGGGCTAAAGCCCATAGGATGAGGGGATTTATTTAAGGAACGGGCTGAAGCCCGTTCCTATTCATTTATTATCAAACCCCGTAAGTGTCTACGACCATACGGGATTTGGGAATGGAATTGGCTAAATTTTCTATAAATATTCCGCCCCTACGGGGCTTAGAGATTGAATTTTTATGATTTTCTACCAATATATAGCCCCTACAGGGCTATTAATCCCGGGCGATGAGGCTCTCGAAACGCCGGATTATTTCATCCCGTAAGTCCCTACGGGATTTAGGGGTGGAATTGTTCTTTTTTCTACAAACATATCACCCTTTCAGGGTTTGTAAATGGCTAAGCTATAGCTGTTTTATACAAAAAAATTCATCCCGCTATTACTACGAGACTAGTATTCTTCACAATCACCCATTGAAACAAACAACAAAACCCCCCTATCCAAATCAAAAATCTTTCTCTTCCCCACATAATACATACTATTTTTAGAAAAAGACTAGTACAAATGGACTTTATGGTAGTTTTTTTTGACTTTTGGGTAAAAAACTCTATACTCAAAGAGAAATGACTTTTTATTTTTTTCAATGTATGTAATGACAGATCCAATCAACCCTGCTGAGCCAGTAGCAGCTGGGCCAGTAGCAGCTGGGCCAGTAGCAGCTGAGCCCATAGCAGCCGAGACAGTAGCAGCAGCACCAGTAGCAGCTGAGCAGAGCAAACAGATTGCCCTCGATGATGTGCCTGAGAGTAATATCGAAATGGCAGCTACAGTGTCAGATTCTTTCTTGGATAAAGGATTATCCAAAGTCAAAGGAATGTTCAATTTCAAAAACAAGACATCCGATACCACAAAATCTGAATCTGAAAGCAATTTTTTCAATAAACTCGTCTCTGGGACCAAGAATCTCCTCTCTCATGCTGAGACTTTTACCGATACTGCCTACCAAAAGACCAAAGAGATTTCCCAAAAGGTAGCCCAAATGCCTGGCAAAATAGCAACTACCGCATCCGAAACCGTCCAAAAATGAGTAGCACTTGGTACTCAAATGAGCGACAAGATCGTAGAAAAGGGCCAGCAAATCGGGACACAACTCGAAGGCACCAGCGATAAAATCAAAGATTGACTCAAAAAATGAGTAGACAGCACCCTTTCCAGTGCAGAAAAACTTGGTAGTGGAGTCAGTGATGGTGCCAAAAGCATGCTCAAAGATCCCCTTGGAGGGGGCAAAAAGATCATCAGCACTGTAGGAAATACCGCCAAAGATCTCTGAACTGAAGCAGTTCAAGGAAGCAAAGAACTAGGTAGCGAAGCGATCAAAGAAGTCAGCAATATCGGCACTCAAGTCAAAGAAGAAGTACAAAATCTGGGGACAGATAATGGAACTGAGGAAGGAATCCTAGGATCCATCAAAGCAGGAGGATCAGAATTGCTCCAAAAAGGCAAAAAAATCGGCAGCAAAATCGTTGATGAGAGCAAAAACATCGTCCAGAATCCTGTAGAAAAATTAGACACCCTGCTCGACAAAGATGCCAAACAAGTTCCTACAGTTGATCCTGAGGATCCCAATAAACAGACACTAGAACAGCTTGAAAATCCTGAAAAATAATTTTTTTCCACATATCTTCATCCAAAGATCCTCCTTTCGATAGGAGGATTTTTTTATGTGCTCTTTGTAGTTTCCGCTATCCCCACCCGGGGGTATGATAACAAATCCACCCCCCTTCCCCCCTCCTACGCCTCGCAGAACTGCGAGAGGTTACCTGCCTCGTACAAGCTACGAGGTCAACTCCGTAGTAAATGCCGAGCTAGGGAGGGAGAAGTTTTTAGCACCAGCCCTCCTTGGAAGGAGGGGGAGGGGAGGTTCTAAATGCAATCACTCAAAAAACCCCCTCTACTCCCCCTTCATAAGGGGGACTGACTCTCAACATTCCCCATCCCCACCCGGGTGCTAAGCACCCGGGTGTGAAACTCTCAAAAAAAATAACAAAAAAGAAAGGCCACTATATAATAGTGGCCCATCTATCAATCCATCTTTATCATTTTTATCATCCTTATCGAAGGATGATTTTTTGGAACTTTTCTTCCTAGAAGATCTTCAATCTCAACATATAGAGATCTTTGGGAAGAAAAGGGAGATATTTCTTTCACTACTATGAGGGATGGTGTGGAGAGTACTCCACACCCTACAGCCGTAGCTCGTACTAAAGATTTTCCTGGACGGAAAGCAGTCACGAGACCGCTCTGATCTACGATAGCGACTTCAGGATCACTACTGCTCCAGAGCAAGTCCGGGTTAGTAGCATTGTTAGGAAGTACCGTTGCAGTGAGCTGCAACTGCTCTCCCTTTGTCAAGGTGGCTGTGGGTGGAGAAAGAATAATCTCCTCTATCCCAACCACGTCCAGCTTGAAAGTTAGGTAAATCTCGTTATTTTCCCACATTTCTAGCTCAATGCTAAGGTAGATAGTATCCACCACCTCTCCATTCAGCCACCATGCCTCGAGGACATAGTTGACATCCGGAGTAGCGGTAAAGTCCACTACCGTACCCTCCTCCAGCATCGCTGGAGAAGTGATCGCTTCTCCATCCACCAAGGCGCTAAGGATACCGCCATCTCCTGCGGAGAAGGTCAGCTGATATTCTACTAGGACAGATCTATGGTCGATCACTGTATAGTATTCAATAGAATTGTTGTACTGTGGACCATTACTGGTACCATCGTCAAACATTACCACAAGCGTGAACTGATCACCATATTGACTGCTAGGAAGCGCTGCACTAAGCAATTCTTCCAAAAAACAAGTCTTTTTTTTTGCGAATAATGTGGTATTGGTACCATCCGGATTTTTCTTTTTCCACCAAACACTTTGGTTAACCCACTCCGGCACGCCGATCAGCTCGCTTTCAGCGAGGTAGAAGCCCTCCTCGCTGAGCGTACCGCTCAGGTCTGAGCCCTCCTCGACCACAAGGATCGTCTCAGCCGGCAGGTCAGCGCCATCCCATTGGGTGACGCCGAAGTAGTTGACATCTGCAGAAACATAATAATCCTTTCCTTCGGCAGTATAATAATAAGACAACATTCCTGCACCCCATACCTCAATCATATTACCTGGATGAAGTGTAGCAGGATCCGTACCTCCAATTCCAGTCACACTGGTCAAACCTTGGATCTCATTCATATCGATCCAGAAAGTTTGTCCGTTTTTTACTGCAAAACGATTATCTAGCTGATCCCAACCAGGATTTCTCGGATTAGCATACAAATCAGATCCTTTCACTGGACCTGTATAAGTACTCAAGAGCGTATCCATCCCATCTCCCTCAAAGACCTCTACCAGAGAATCCGTCACGCGGATCGTCCTCTGATAGTTCCAGGGATTTTGAGCCCCCCCCTGGAGAGGGCTGACACTAGTGATCATCCCGATCAGTAGCATCAAAAATTTTTTTGTTTTCATCTTTTTTGTTTTATTTGATTTTTTTATTTTAAGTTGTTACTGCGATAGGCGACTACGATACTAGTGCTTCTCACAGATTTATTTGTTAAAGAGCTCATCTCCATCCCTTATCTTATCCATTACTCCCTCAAAGTCAAATCTTTTTTCCTCTACAAATGTCCGGATTTAATTTGATCTAAACTAATTAATAGGTTCAAAAATATGAATTTACTGTGAACAATTTTCAATTAGCAATGCAAAATTAACAATTAATAATTAACAATTAGCAAT